>WNGH01007412.1_pt1 | contig 10439 bp, 8 predicted proteins | sample 5400631 | NCBI WGS metagenome assembly WNGH01 (sample SAMN13153373, study PRJNA577476) | soil metagenome | isolation source: 115 cm soil or saprolite under Garry oak tree replicate 1 | place: USA:California | collected 2016-06-15 | reverse complement strand
GCCGACGGGCTGATCATCGCCACGCCGGGCTATCACGGCGGCATGTCGGGGTTGGTCAAGAACGGCCTTGACCACCTCGAGGCCCTGCGCGGCGATTCCCGGCCCTACCTCGAGGGGCGCGCTGTCGGGACGATCGTCACCGCGGCCGGCTGGCAGGCCTGCGGGACCACGCTCGTGTCGCTCCGTTCGACGATCCATGCCTTGCGCGGCTGGCCCACACCGTTCGGGGTCGCGGTCAACTCGGCCGACCGGGTGTTCGCCGAGGGCGGGGCCCTGCTCGACCACATCGCCGAGGCGCTGCGCCTCGTCGCCCGGCAGGTGGTCGGCTTCGCGGCCGGCTCAGCGAACCGGCGCGTGTAGGTCGAGCTTCGCGCGCTCCACTGCCAGGCAACGGTTCTCGACGTAGTCGATACCGGCCGCCGCCGCGATCCCGCGTGCCTCGTGCGAGACGATGCCGAGCTGCAGCCAGAGTGCCGTCGCGCCGGCAGCAACAGCTTGCCTGGCCACGTCGGGGGCGTCCGCCGACGGCCGGAACACGTCCACCAGGCCGAGCGGCTCGGGGACATCGGCCAGCGTCGGGTATGCCTTCTCGCCGAACAACTCGTCGACGTAGGGGTTCACCGGGATGATCCGCCAGCCCATCTGCTGCATCCGCAACGGGATCTGGTGCGCTGCCTTGCCGGCATCACGGCTCGCGCCGAGCGCGTTCGCCTCGGCCAAGGCGACCCGCAGCAGCTCGTCGGTCAGCGACGTCGCGCGGGTCGAGCCGCCGATTCCGACGATCAGCGGGCGGTGATCTGCGGACTCGTCCACCTCCATGACCTGGACCGTACGCGTGCGTCCTAGGGTGCTTGCATGAGCCTGGACCGCCCCGCCGCACCGGACCCGTACTCGCTGCTCCCCGCCGTGGGCACGTTCACCGTGACGAGCACCGACGTCCATGACGGCGAGCAGCTCGATCACGCGTACGTCTACACCGGCGCGCAGCCCGACGCCGGCAACCGGTCACCGCAGCTCGCCTGGTCCGGATTTCCCGCCGAGACCGAGAGCTTCGTCGTGACCTGCTTCGATCCGGACGCCCCGACGCCGTCGGGTTTCTGGCACTGGGTGCTCGTCGACCTTCCGGCGTCGACGACCTCGCTTCCCAACGGGGCGGGCGCGGGGGGCGCTGCGCTGCCCGGCAACGCGTTCCACGTGCGCAACGACTGGAGCACGAAGGACTACGGCGGCGCCTACCCGCCGCCGGGCGACCGGCCGCACCGGTACTTCTTCGTCGTGCACGCCGTCGATGTCGAGACGCTCGGCGTCGACTCGGAGGCCAGCGCCGCCGTGGTGTCGTTCAACCTCGTGTTCCACACGCTGGCGAGAGCCCAGATCACACCGGTCTTCGCGCACTGATACCCGGGTCGGCAGGCGCTCAGCGTCGGATTCGTCTCTCGGCGTGCGGCGCCGAGGCGCGGCTACTCGCCGCTCGCGGGCCCTCACGCCTTGTTGCCTTCGCCGCGTTATGGTTTGTCCATCGGGGGCAGAGAGGCATGCTATGCACCAGGACACCGCCAAACGGGTGACATTTGGCGATGTGGTACGAATACGTGAGTTCCGAGCGATCTGGCTTGCCGATGCACAGTCCATCGCCGGAGATCAACTCGCTCGGGTCTCGCTCGCGATCCTGGTTTTCGCACGCACCGGGTCGAGTGCCCTCACCGCCCTCGTCTACGCGCTGACCTATCTGCCCGCCATCGTCGGCGGAGCCGTCCTCGCGGGTATCGCCGATCACTTTCCGCGTCGCGGCGTGATGATCTGCTGTGATCTGATTCGCGCCCTGCTGTTCGGCGCGGCTGCGATCCCCGGTACGCCGATCGCGATCATGTGCGTGCTGATCGTCCTGGCGGTGCTGTCGACGTCCCCTTTCTCGGCAGCCGAATCGGCCATCGTCCCGACGATCCTGACCGGCGAGCGGTACGTCGTCGGCACCGGGCTGCGGGTGACGACTGGGCAACTCGCCCAACTCGTCGGCTTCGCGGGCGGCGGCGCGATCGTCGGCGCAATCGGACCGCGGTGGGGCTTGGCCATCGACGCGGCGACGTTCGCCGTCTCGGCGGTCCTCATCTACGCCTTCGTCAGGCATCGGCCGGTACCCGAGCGAGCTGACCCGCGCTCGGACCCGCCGTACTGGCGGTCGATGCGCGACGGCGCGCGCACCGTCTTCGGCGACCGGCGACTGCGTTCGCTCATGTTGCTCGCCTGGCTGGCGGCGTTCTACGTCGTACCGGAGGGCGTCGCGCCGTCCTACGTCGCTGCGATCGGCGGCGGCACGAGCGTCGTCGGCCTCGTCATGGCGGCCGATCCCGCGGGCAGCGCGCTAGGCGCAGGGTTGTTCGTGCGCCTGATTCCCGATCGCCTGCGCGCCCGCCTGATCGGACCGCTCGCGTTCGCCGCGGCGCTGCCGTTGATCGTCTGCGCGCTCAAGCCTGGTGTCGCGGTCTCGATCGTGCTGCTGGTGGCGGTCGGCGTCTGCAGCGCGTTCCAGATACAGGCGTCGACGACGTTCATGCGACTCGTCTCGGACCATCAGCGCGGGCACGCATTCGGGCTCGCGCAGTCGGGCCTCATTGCGGTGCAGGGTCTGGGCATCGCCGCGTTCGGCGCGGTCGCCGATCATCTCGGAGCGCCACGAGCGATCGGTCTCGCCGGCGCAGTCGCGGCGGTGCTCGCCGTTCTGCTCGGCGTCGCCTGGGAGCGCGCGCGGCAAGCTGCGGACACGCACGAGAACGCCGCGCCACATACCGCTCGCGCAAAGCGATGATCACGATGCGCGGCATGCAGGCGTACTCGCGGTGCTATATCCGTCAAATTATCGAGAAACGTTAACGAGTTAGCCCCACGAATGTCCGAAACTCATCACGCTCACCTCCTTTCAACCGTTGACGACATCGCCAGATGCGCTCAGCCCCACGAATGTCCGAAACTCATGTCGATCACCTCCTGTCAGCAGTTGATCACTCTTCACCCTAGGAGGGTGACCTGGCGTACCGCATCAACTACTCTTGAATGATCCAGTCCGGCCGGCCGTGGAGTCCCTCAGTATGTCGCGTACAACCCCAGATCGTGACCATTGGGGGTTGCCTATGCTCTCAAACTTGCGTAAATGGGGTTTATGGCAGGATTCGCGGTCAGTAATCGCCTTCCTACTGACTGTCGATTTGGCAACCATGATCGCGGTAAGTGCGGCGCTCGCAAGCGGCACGGCGGATCTGTCTGCATTTCGCCGTGCGCTCATCCTGATCGCGCTCGCGATGCTTTTCGAGGAAACCTCGCGGACTGTTGATCGGCTCCGATTCCGGATCACCGAAGGCGTCTACGTTGACATGACGTCGGTGTGGCTCGTCGCCAGTGCGATCGTACTTCCGGCTGCCTATGCCGTCATCGTCGTTGTCGTCGTGCGCGGGCACATGTGGTTCCGGCATCAGCGCCGCATCGGCATGCACGCCTATCGGCAGCTGTTCACCGCGGCGTCGATGATTCTCGGTTGCCTTGCTTGCGGTGCCGTGGTCCGCGACCTCCAACCTGCAGTCGCCGGACTGTCCTCCGCGGTCGAGTCGGCCATCGTCGTCATCGCGGGCTTGGCCACCTTCGCGGCGATCAACGTCGGGCTCGTCGCCATCGGGATGTACCTCGCGATGAAGCCGCAGCGGGCCGCGGTCGTGCTCGGCACCTGGGAAGACAACGCGCTCGAGCTCGCGACGCTGTGCATCGGCGGCCTGACCGCGCTGGCCGTGCTGCACCAACCGTGGTTGACGGTGCTCGCGCTGCCGCCGATGTTCGTGCTGCAGCGCAGCGCCCTGGTCAAGGAGCTCGAGCAGGCCGCGTCCACGGACTCGAAGACCGGGCTGCTGAACGCCGTCGCGTGGGAGCAGCTTGCGAAACGCGAGCTCTCACGGGCCGCGCGCGAACACACTGCGGCCGCGGTGCTGATCGTCGACCTGGACCATTTCAAGGTAGTCAACGACGAACACGGGCATCTCGCCGGCGACGTAGTCCTCGCCGAGGTTGCCCGCTGCCTGTCCAATGAGCTGCGCGACTACGACACGATCGGGCGCTTCGGCGGCGAGGAGTTCGTCGCGGTGCTGCCCGACGTCGACGCGGCCGGTGCCGTCGAGATCGCGGAGCGGGTTCGGCGGCGGATCGGCGAGATCCGCACGTCCACGCTGGCCTCGACGGTCGCCATCGCGTCGGATGCGCCCCTGTCGGCGTCCATCGGTGTCTCGTGCTATCCCGAGCACGGCGTCGAGGTCGACCAGCTGCTGCGCGCCGCCGACGCCGCGCTGTACCGGGCGAAGCGCGGCGGGCGTAACCGTGTCGAGATCGCGGGCGCCGGCCCGGCGCTCGACCACGAACGCGCCAGCAGCGGCTGACCGTCACTCGACGCAGAATTCGTTGCCCTCCGGATCCTGCATCACCACGAGATCCTCGCCTGACCGCATGACGGTTGCCCCGAGCCCGATCAGCCGCTGAACCTCCTCGTCGACCGACGAAGGAGCTCGCAGATCGAGGTGGACGCGGTTCTTCGCGACCTTGCCTTCCGGCACGCGGTTGAACCACATGTTCGGGCCGCCCCAACCGGGAGCCTCGACGTAAGCCTTGTCGGAGGTCGATTCCTCGTCGACATTCGAGCCGAGGACGGACGCCCAGAACGTCGCCACGACCAGTGCGTCACCGCAGTCGAACGTCAGACTCTTGATGAATGTGGGCACGGCGGTGACGATAACGGCCCGGTGCGGAAGCGGTTCGTCAGCCGAGAACGAGCAGATCGCTGATGCCCTCGACCGGATGCGGCGTCGTCTCAGCCGCCACCGCGGCATCGAGCGCAGCGAAGCCTCGCTCAGTTTCCTCAGCGGTGAGGAACTCGAATGTCGAAATAGCACGCAGGTGCAATCTTGCCGCGCTTTCGGCAAGGCTATTTGCGAATCGTTCGGGAACAGGATCCAAGGCTCGGCGGTCGAGCCCGACCTGACCGAATAGATTCACGACTTCACCGACCGCCGGGAACATCTGTTTCTCGATCTCGAACGCCCGAGGAAAGAAGCGATGCCAACCCAGTTCCGGCATACGGTCGGCGAAGGTGCTGCGGATCAATAGACGGCCGTGTGGCCGAAGCACTCGGGCAATCTCGGCTGTCGCAGCCGGCCGGTCGTGGACGTGATGGAATACGAGAAATAGCAGGACGACATCGCAGCTGTCCGTCGCCAGCGGTATTCGCTTAGCATTTCCGGCCAGATATGCCACCGCGGGATGCGCGGAGAACCGTTCGGCGTCCTGGCGCATCTTCGCAGAGGGCTCGACCCCGTAGACGGGCCCGCCGAACGCCTCGGCGAGCGCCGGCGTGTACCTACCGGTGCCCGAGCCGAGATCGAGCACCGACAGCGGACGCCGCTGCGGGACGTGCCGCGCAAACGCCCGCATCCACGCCTGGACCGTTTCGTCGCTGACGGCTCGGCCTTGCCGGTACACGAGGTGCTGTCGTTCGTCGTAGTCGACGTTTTCCACCGGGCAAGCCTCATTTCACCGTCGGTTCGTCGACGGTGGATGTCCGTCGCGCCAATTCATCCCTGGACGCGAGCCAGGCCGTCGCCGGATCCGTATACGTGCCCGCCCACGATACGGACGTCAACGTCCCGCGATCGCGGAGCGAACCGGCACCGTGCCGACACGCTCGACAGTCTCCTCGGTGGCCGGACCGGCGAAGCCGGCCAAGGTCTCCCCCGCGGCCGCACGGCGGGCGAACGCGGCCGCGCCTCGCGCACTGAGCGGTCGGGACAGGAGGAAACCCTGCCCGCTGTCACAACCCATTCCGGTCAGGGCATCCTGCTGCGATCTGACTTCGATGCCCTCCGCGACGAGCGCCACGTGCAGCTCTCGGGCCAGCCGGATGATCGCTTCGACGAACGCGCCGCCCTGTGCGTGGGTTCCGTCGAGATGGTCGATGAACGACTTGTCGATCTTGAGGATGTCGAACGGGAACTTGCGCAGATGGCTCAGTGACGAGTACCCGGTGCCGAAGTCGTCGATCGCGATGCTGATGCCCGTCTCCTTGAGCTCGTCGAGGACACCGATAGTCACATCCAGATCGCCAACGAGCATGCTCTCGGTGATCTCGAGGATCAGCCGCTCGCCGGGCAGCCCGGAGCGTGCCAATGCGTCACGCACGTCCGGCAAGAACGCCGGATCCTGCAACTGTCGTGCCGACACGTTGACCGAGATCGACGGAGCGTCGACACCGACGCCGGGCCACGTCATCGCGGCATGGCACGCGGCATTGAGCACCCAACGGCCGAGCGGCACGATGAAGCCCGTCTCCTCCGCCAGCGGGATGAACCGCATCGGCGACACCAGGCCGAGTTCGGGGTGCTGCCAGCGCAGCAACGCCTCGAAACCCGTTAGCCGGCCGACGTCCAGGGCGAAGATCGGCTGGAAGTCCAGGCAGAACTCCTTGCGTTCGATCGCGCCCGCGAACGCACCGGTCACCTGGAGCCGCTCGACGACGCGCGAGCGCATCCACGGCTCGAAACTCACGTGCCGGTTCTTGCCGCGTGCCTTCGCCTCGTACATTGCCGCATCGGATTCGCTGAGCAGTTGCTCGGTCGACTTCTCCGAGGTACCGAACGTGACTCCGGCGCTTGCCGACAAGGCGATCGAGTCGTCGTCGACCTCGCACGGTTCACGCAGCGCGGCGACCAGGCGATCGGCGACGGCAATCACGTTCGCGTGGTCGCCCACGCTCTCCATCAGCACGGCGAACTCGTCGCCGCCCAGGCGCGCGACCGTGTCACCGGACCGGACCACGGCGCTCATCCGGTTGGCCACCATGATCAGCAGGCGGTCGCCTGCGCGGTGGCCCAGACTGTCATTGACGTTCTTGAAGCCGTCGAGATCGATCAGGATCAGCGCGACCGTCTCGTATTCGCGTGCCGATCTCGCCAGCGCGTGCTCGATCCGATCGTGCAGCAGTGCGCGGTTGGCAAGGCCGGTGAGGTTGTCGTGGAACGCTTGGTGACGTAGGTCGGCCGCCAGGTTGTCACGCTCGATCAAAGCCAGTTGAAGCGACTCGGTACGGCCGATGAGTTGCTGAGCCTGCTTGCGCATGCTGCCGAACAGCCAGCTCATCCGGGCGGTGACCAGACCCGCCAGGACCAGCGAGAACGCCGCCTGTACCGGCACGTCGGTGTATGCGCCGGTGAGGCTGTCGACGAGAAGGAGTGTCGGCGTCGCGAAACCGGCGAGGACCAGGATCGGCATCCAGCTCAGGCGGCCCCGCGGCGCGTCCGGTCCGTGCGCTCGCACGCGTGCCATCGACGGGTGCAGCGCGGCCACACCGATCAGCACGTAGTTGATCAGCCATGTCGAGTCGATGAGACTGCCCGCCGTGTAGGCATCATGCTGCGCGAGCAGGTCGTAGATGAAATCGCCGGCGAGCATGATCGCCATCGCGACACCGATGAGCTTGGGAGCTGCGCCGCGGACGCCGGCGAAGAGCAGCGAGCTCACAACGATGAACAGCACGCCGATGTCCATGGTCGGGTAGAGCAGCAAGGTCAGCTTCCCGGCTGTGTTCAGTGTGCTGTCGTGGGCGTAGGAGCCCATGAGCAGGTGCCAGGTGAGCGCAAGTGCGCCCAGTGAGACGATCGCGGCGTCCGTCCAACGCTCGCGCGACACGAGCCCGGCCGCGCGGTGGCCCAGACGAAGCACGGCACAGAACAGGAACGGATAAGCGACCAGATACATACCGTCGGCCAGCGACGGGGTCGGCAGCTCGACGTCCAGCGAGGTGTAAATCGTCACCACGACGTCCGCGCCGATCGAGCACAGGCTGCCCGCGGCAAACAGCCACCAGGTCAGCTTGTCGGCCGGACGGTTGAGTCGAACACCCGCCAGGACCGCGCCGACCGTCAGCAGACCGATCACGTTGTATCCGACGGATTGGGCGAGCCCGTCGGGCAAGACGAAGTACGCCGCCGTCAGGATCAACCCGACGACGAGCGCCGCGCTCCAGGGCTGGATCGCGGTTCTGGGCAAGCGCGTAGTCATGGTGCTCTCACGATCGGCTTCGCGAGCACGAACGTGAGCCGGCCGGTCGCCCACATCGCGAGTTGACCCCGGTGTCGTGATGCGTCATTCGACTGAACGCCGCGGCTGCCTGATCCGTACCAATAAGTACAGGCGATTGGCCGTCAAGGGCCGGCCTGTCGGCTGAACAGACCGCCCCTCCAGAGCGAAAGGGGTATCGAGATGCCGCACTCGCTGCGCAAAACGAACACGACACTCTGGATAGTCCTGGCAGTCCTCGCGCTCGCCGCGATTGCGATCATCATCGCCGTCACCATGTCCGGTGGGGGTGGCGGCGGAGGCGGCTACTGACCGGTGACGCACCGAGCGTCCGACGGCGGCACGTGCACGCGGTGCATGTGCCGCTGCGCGCCACCTGAGGCAGACGATGCGCGCGTTGCCGCCGGATCCGTTCGGTTCGATCGCCGCTCCTCGTACGGGCACGATCTTCGTGCCGGCGTCTGCACGCGTCGCACCTAGGCTGCCGCGATGGGCAGCGCAGTCGACGTCCGTCGCCGAGCACCCACAATGCGAGAACCGGGCGACGCGTCGCGACTCGCGGCGACTGTCACGCTTCAGCCCACGCGAAACTACGCCGATGAGGAGATCGCACGGGTCACGACGAGGTCCTCGTGCGCCAAGCGACCTGCGCGAGCTGGCTAAAGATCGGCTCGCCAAGATCGCCCGCGGCCGGCCTGGCCCGGCGCCCAACCGTTCCGGCCCCAGACGAGTCGAGTGCTCTGTGACCGCCTTGCAAAACCGGTTAGCCGGCGCGACAGCAGCTTCCTTCAGCGCACTCCATCTCGGCTCGCGCGACTCCTGCTGCCAATGCAAGGGCGCAGCCCGCGATACGCGCGCGATACGTAAACGGCAGCGTTTCGGCTCACCCCGACCGCTGTGAGCTTTCCCGCAAGGTCCAACTGGGCGCCGGCTCGCATGTCGCCGTACTACCCGATGCGAGCCGCGCACCAGTCGTCTGGCCGCAAATCGGGAAGGACCACCATGACCAACAGCACCAGACGCCGCCTGGCCTGCGGCATCGGCGCCGCGTTCGCGGCCGCCGTCGCGTTCGGCACGCTCGCCATCAGCGCAGCGTCCGCGGCCAGCGATGTGACACCGCCGGGGATCACCGTCCCGGCCGACTCGGCCGGAGCACCCGCCGTCCTGGTCGCGAGCCTGGAGGGCCGCAACGAAGTGACGCCCGGCGCCCCGCAGGGACAGGCCCTGGAACTGATCGGCATTCAGGGCAACACGATCAGCTACTCGGTTTCGTGGCGCGGTATCGGCACGCCGACCGAGGCAGACATCCATGCCGGAGGTCGAGGAGTGGACGGCCCGGTCGTCGTGCCGTTGTTCACCACGCCGCGGCCAGCCGATGGCTTCGAGTCCGGCAGCGTCACCGTCACCGACCCGACCCTGCTTGACGCGCTGCGCTCAAACCCGCAGGGCTTCTACGCCGACCTGCACACCACCGAGTTCCCCGCCGGCGCGGCGCGGGCCCAGCTACATGCGCTCAACCACGCGGTCAGCACCAGCGGAGTGGCCGCACTACAGGAGTCGGTCGTCCTCGGCAGCCAGATCTACGCCTGCACGCTGCAAACTGACGGCTCGTTCGCCTTCAGCCAGCACGACGTCGACGCGCACCTCACCGGCGGCATCCACCACACGTTCGTGCAGCCGCTAGCGGGCACGCCGCAGTGGCAGGCACCCGATGGCAGCGCGGTCACCGGCAAGCTGGTCACCAAGAACGCCAACGGCGCAGCCAACATCGCCGAGCTGAACCTCGACGCCACCCAGATCGGCGCGTCGACCGGAATGCTCTCGCACGCAGTCGAGGTGCTCCGCCTCAACACAGTCGGCGGCGTCGCGCCGACCGGCACTTGCGACCCGCAAGCCACGCCGATCGCCAACGTCCCCTACCAGGCCGACTACATCTTCATCAACGGCTAGCAACATCGATCTGAATACGTCGCCGCCTGGCCATCCGCCGGGTCGTGATCGTTGATCGGCACGATGGCCTCGACCCGTTGCGCTCGCAACGGGTCGAGGCCATCGTCTTTTCGCACCTTAGCCATGGTCTCAGGCATATCGTCACTCGTGATGGGTGCAAATCTCCGCAGGGCAGCGTCGACCCCAGCCGTCGTTGAATCGACGACACGTGGACGTGAGGCCCCAACACGGTCCGATGAAGGAGCCAGCCGCCATGGACACGACGGATCCGCTTGACCCACTCGTTCGCGCGGGCCGGCGCGAGGACGTGAGCGCGCCGCCCGCGCCGCGCGGATCGTCTTCGCCGCCACCGCGGCGGCCCCGCTTCCAAGTGAACCGTTGGTGGA
>WNGH01016338.1_pt1 | contig 10441 bp, 9 predicted proteins | sample 5400631 | NCBI WGS metagenome assembly WNGH01 (sample SAMN13153373, study PRJNA577476) | soil metagenome | isolation source: 115 cm soil or saprolite under Garry oak tree replicate 1 | place: USA:California | collected 2016-06-15 | reverse complement strand
ATCGTCAGGTCCGGCTGTCGCACCGTCATGTCGCCGTACCGCACGATATCGAGGTCGAGGGTCCGCGGCCCCCACCGCTCGCGGCGTGCTCTGCCCCGCTCGGCTTCGATGCGGCGGCAGTGCGTCAGGAGCGCCGCCGGCTCCAGGGTGGTTTCGAGCAGAACCATTTGGTTCAAATATGGTGGCTGCGCAACCGGTCGGAGGGGCGCCGTCTCCTCGACTCGGGAAGCCGCGACCAGCCGTGTGCCGGGGAGCGCGCCGAGCCGTGCGCGCGCATACGCCAGGTGTGCCGCACGATCGCCCAGATTGGTGCCGAGGGCGACAAAGGCGCGTTCAATTGACGTTGGCGAACCCGCGCGTCAAATCACGCAGCATCGTGGCCACCTGTTCCAGGTCGCGGGTCGCGCGCTCGAGGTCGGTGAGACCTTCGGCCGCCTGCACCGCACGCGTCGCCACGTCGTCCGCCTCGACGCGGTTTTGGCCCGCAATGCTCGCCACGGCGTTGATCCGCTCGCGCAGCCGCGCGAACGCCAGATTCTGCTCGCCCGCGGCCGCGGTGATGCGACCCGCGTGCGCCGTGGCTTCTGCCGTGGCCACGACGATCGCGTCGAGCGCTTCGAGCGCCGCAGCCGACAGCTCCTCGACGCCGCCGACGTTGACCTGGCCGCGGCGCATCTGCTCGACGACTTCGCCCACCTGGGTGTGGATGTCCTGAACCAGATCGCCTGCTTCCGCCGCGGCATTCGCGCTTTGCTCGGCGAGGCGGCGCACTTCGTCGGCCACCACGGCGAAGCCTTTGCCGTGTTTGCCCGCGCGGGCGGCCTCGATGGCGGCGTTGAGCGACAGCAGGTTCGTCATATCGGCCAGCTCACGGATCGATGCGATAAAGCCGGTGATCCGGCGGCTCATCTGACCGAGCTGCTGGACCTTGATCGAGCTCTCGCCCACGAACGTTTTGAGCGCGACCAGTCGCTCGATGGCTTCGCGGATCTGCGTGCGATTGCGGCTCGCGACGTTGCTGGCCGCAATGGAGGCACGGGCGGCGCCGGCGCCGTCATCGGACACGCGGCGCGAGACCAGCGCGAGACTCTCCGTCGCCTCTAAACCGCCGGAGACTTCCCCCTCCTCCCGCCGCACTCCCTCACGAATGACGCCAGTGGACTGGGCGACCGCGGACGCCGCGCCTTTCAGCGTTTCGGCCGTCTGCGCGATGCTCGCCAGTTGCCGCGTCATGCGCTCCACCGTTTCGACGAGCGGACGCCGCAGGTCCGTGATGTGGACCGCGGTCGCGAGCTGGCTCGCGAACGTCGTGATCGTCAGGATGTCCTGGCGCCGGTAGCAGTGCTTCTTGTGGTGTTCGATCTCCAGCGTCCCGATCACCTGATCGCCGAATTTGAGCGGCACGATCACCAGGCTCTGGACTTCGAGCGGCGCGTCCGCGACACGTTTGTCGCGGGTAACATCGTCGATGACGACGGTCTCGCCGTGCGTCGCCACCTCGTTGCGCAGGTGCTTCGTGTCCGACGACGGCTCCCCGCGCCCCGCTCGGCCGCGCGCCGAGCGGTGCACGAGCGAGAGCTCACCATCGTGGAGGCGGTAGATCCGGAAGTCGCCCCAATCCACGAGCCGGTTCGCCAGGCGTTCGATCCGTTGGAACGAATCCTCGAGGCTGATGTTGGCCGTGATCACCGCTTCCATCGCGTGGATCTTGTTGAGCTCTTCGGCCGAGATCGCTTCTTCGATCATCTGCTTCAGCAGCAGGCCGAGGAAGACGAGCACCAGACCGACGAGCAGCCAGGCGACGAACGACCAGGCGACGACGGCGCCGACGAAGATCGTTGCGGCGAGCAAGGTCGACGCATACGAGATGACCTCGTAGCGCACGATCATCATTCGTTCCGCCGGCTCCAGCTTGGCGCGAATGATGAGGCTCAGATAGAACAGCATGCGGCCGAACACGAAGTACGCGAGCGCGTAGCCCGCCAGGGCCGGGAGCAGCTCGATGCTCAGGACGGGAGCACCGTTCGGCATGTCGAGCCAGTGCAGCGCGGCGCCGTATACGCCGTAGGCGGCGACCAGCGTGATGACTTCGCGCCCCAGGTTGATCCACGCCACACGCAGCGGCTTGCGCTGCCACACCCAGTCGGTCACGATCGTCGCCCCGGCGATCGCGAGGCTGGTCGCCGGCACACCCACCAGCAGACTGCCCGTGAGCCCGACGAGAGCGGTTTGCGTCAGATACGAGTATTTGCTCAGCGGTACGGAGAGCCCGCGCAGCGCCACCGCGGCGCCGAACAGCACGAACATCTCGGGGATCTGCCCGAACCAGCGGTGATCGGCGCCAAGCACCGCGATCATCACCGCGGTGCCCACCCAGGCGAGCCCCTGACTGTAGAGCGCGACGAAGCGCGAGACTCTCATCCGTGCACCGCCGCGGCGAGCTCGCGGGTGAGCCGCTCCATCGCGGCGATACCACCTTTGCCGAGCGCATCCATCAGCGCGCTGCCGACCACGACGCCGTCCGCCGACCGCGCGGCGGCCGCCGCTTGCGCCGGCGTTCCGATGCCAAAGCCCACCGCCACCGGCAGGCGTGCCCGCGGCGGCGCGGCAGCCCGGATCCGCTGCACCTGGGCGTCGAGATCGGGCGGGACATCGGCCCGCGCCCCGGTGACGCCGAGGCGTGAGATGAGGTAAACGAATCCTGCAGCGTTGCTCAGGGCGGTCTTCAGTCGTCTCTCATCTGTCGTCGGTGCGACGAGCCGGATGAGATCCAGCCCGCGACCCGAGACCGCCTGCTCCACGGCTGGATCGGCGCCGGCGGGAAGGTCGGTGAGGAGCACGCCCGCCGCGCCGGCGGCATGGGCGTCCGTCGCGAATCGCTCGATGCCGTAGGACAGCACAGGATTCAGGTACGTCATGATGATCACGGGCACCGTAAGCGCGGCCTTGCTGATCAACTCCAGGACTCGCGGCACCGTGACTCCCTGCTCGAGGGCGGCGTGGGTCGTCCGCTGAATCGTCGGACCGTCGGCGAGCGGGTCCGAAAACGGGACACCAACCTCGACGAAGTCCGCGCCGGCGTCAGCGACACGGCGCAGCGCGTCGAGCGAGACGGTGGGCGTCGGAAAACCGGCGGTGAGGTACGGAATCAGCGCTCGGGACTTGCCGAGCGCCCGCCACCGCGATGCGATGGCATTCTCAGACAAAGTAGTCGCTGACGTTGATACCGTATTTGACAGGGTCGGTGACCTTCACGATGGTGCGCGGGAAACTGCCGCCCTCATTCTTCACAGAAAGATCGACCACGGTGCCGGGATTCAACAGCGCGCCGTCGGGCGTCGTGACCAGCCGGACCACGGGGCGGTGCACGTGCGCGACGTCGGGATTCGCGCTGTGCACCAACGCCACCTCGTAGGTGTCGAGAATGACGCAGGTGCCCACCGGATAGATCCCGATCAGATTGATGAATGCCTTCACGACGACGGGGTCGTAGCCGCGCCGCGGATTCTCCCACATCTCCTTGAGCACTTGGTCGGGCTGAATCGGCACCGTTTGGTAGACGCGCCGGCTGGTCGCCGCGTCGAACCCGTCGGCGACCGCGATGACTTTGGAGTAGATCGACAGCGTGCGGCCGCGGATCGATTTCGGATAGCCGGTCAGGTCGATCTTCATGTGGTGCTCGTAAGCAACCACCATGCCGCGGTAGGGGATCTCGCCGTAGCCGCGCAGCCCGAAGAGCGTCAGGACGCCGAGCCAGGGGTGCGCCTGCATGATGCGCCACTCCTCTTCGGTGAGTCCCCCTTCCTTATTCAGTACCTCGAGCGGCACGCGGGATTTGCCGACGTCGTGAAACAGCGCCGCCATGCCGAGATCGTAGAGCTGGAGCTTGGTCAGTCCCAGCTTGCGTCCCAGGGCGACCGAGAAGATGCACACGTTGACCGAGTGGGTGAACGTGTACTCGTCGTAGTCCCGCAACGTCGTCAGGCCGACCAGCGACGACTCGTTGTTGAGCACCTGGTCCACGATCGCCTGCACCGCGCGCTTCACCTTCTTCACATTGGCGGTGCGACCCATGCGAATGCTGTTGATCACTTCCTTCGTCACCGCCACGGAGCGCGCGTACGTGCGCTTGGCAGCTTCCTTCTGCCGCTCTTCCTCTTCGACGTCCTCTTCCGCTTCGAGCGGCGGCTCGACGCTCACGTGGGACACGCCGCCGTCGGTCAGCTTCTGCGACAGCTCGAACAGTTTGTTCGGGTTGGCTTCCTTGGCGGCATAGGCGAGCAGCAGCGACACGAAGACCTGCAGCTGCCGGCGGTCGACGCCCTCGTCGAGGCGCACGGCGCCGATGCCGCATTGCTGGAGCACATTCAGGATGTGGGAGAACGACGCGTAGTTGTCGAGGTCGAGCCGCAGGCGCGTCGAATTGACGAAGATGAATTCGCCCTGCAGCCGGATCTCGAGCTCCTTCTCCACATCCAACAAGTGCTTGGTTGTCGCCGCGAGGTCGTCGAGCGCCTTCTGCACCTGCGTGTTTTCGATCGGGTAGAGCTTGAGCGAGCGGAACGCGGTGTAGAGGACGATGAGGAATTCGCGCCCGGCATGACGGAGGAAACCGTCCGTCGTCTGGGCGGTCTCCATCATCGAGGGACGCTTCCCGGCGGGCGTCGTCATGCTCCCCCTACCGCCCCGACGTCGCGGAGCGCCCGGTTGACCGCGTTCCGCACCAGCGGCTCCTTGTCCTGCGAGACTTTTTGCAGCACGTCGCGCGCCTTGGGCGTGCGAATCTTCCCGAGCGCCATCGCCGCGCAGGCGCGCGTCTCGGGATCCTCTTTCCGCGTGAGGAGCCCGCCCTTCGGCAGCAGCAGTTTCTCGAGCGTCGGGATCCCCGCCTCACCCGCCAGCGCGCCGTACGCTTCGAAGAACGACATCTTTTCCGTCAGATCGGCGTCCTTGAGCTTGTTGCCCGTCACCGCGGCCTCGATGCGCGAAAAGGCATTGCGGTGGCCGCGCTGGCCAAGGAATTTGACGGCCGTGATGCGGACGTCGCGCTCATCGTCGTCGATCGCCTTCTCGAGCAGGCGCGTCGCGCTCGGGCTGCCGATCGTCGTCAGCGCCTCGACCACCGCGAGCTTCAGATCCCGTTCGCCACGTTCGAGCAGCGGGCCCATGCCGTCGGGTGCACCGGGCAGTTTGAGCCGGCCGGCGAGCCGGACCATCTCGAGCTGCACCGCGGCATCGGCGCTCGCGAGCGCCTTGAGCACCTCGGCGGCATGCGCCACCGCCAACCGCTCGGCCGCTGTCTGCACGAGAAACTTCACGCGCTCGTTGGAGAGCTTGGGGAGCCAGCCCATGAGCGTTCCCAGGGCTTCGGCGCGCAGCTCGCCGAACAGCTCGCTCAACTCGTCTTCTGTCGGATGGCTCGTCGCTTCATCGAGCGACTGCAGCAGCTGCGACAGCGCGTCGGCCTGCGACAGCCGGGTCGGCAACGCCTCGAGGACCTGGCGATGCTCGGGAATGAGCTCGCGGGCGCGCTGCAGAATGACCTTGCATTCGCGCAAAATGAAGGCAACCGAGCGGAAGTCGCCGGCGCCCAAGAGATACGGGATGAAGTTTTCGATGATGGAGATCAGCTCGGCCCGAACCGTGCCGTAGGTTTGCAGCTCGAGCAGGTCGAACAGCATCGCGAGCACGTTGCCGCGCAGATCCTGGCTGTATTCGCGCTCGACCTCCTTGTGGAGATACTCGATCTCCTTGTCGTCCAGGAAGTAGAGCGTCGTGTCGAAGTCGTCGATCGAGACCAGGCCTTCGCGCTTGGGCGGTGCTTCTTCTTCTACCTGGCGGCGCACGGTGGTCGGATCGGCGGTGCCGGCGTCGCCGCCGGGGGTGCCGCCGCCACCGATCATCGCCGCCGTCTTCTCCGTGCGCTCGATCGGGACCGCGTTCTCGCTGGCGAGCTCGCGGAAGGTGTAAGCGACGAACTGGAAATCCTCGGCCCAGAGCAGCGTCAGGAGATCGTCGGGCGCGTCCGCCTGGAGGTTCTTCGCCTGCTGCAACACGGCGAGAAAACGCACGATCTCTGCGTCCTCGACGCCCGGTTTGAATGACAGCGAGCGGACGCCGTCCTTGTAGAGCGTCCACGCGATGCTCTCGTTGCGCTGTTCCTGGCTGTAGATGGCGTGATCTTCCCACCGCATCTCGGTCTCGCCGATGTCGAAGATCAGATCGTCGGTGGCTTGCCAGATCTGGCGGAACGCGGTGCGGATGTTATCGACGGCGCGCTGGTAGACGGGATTGTTCGGCAGGTAGAGCTGCGTCGCCCGCATCCCCTTGCTGACGACCTGCATCAGCTCCTCCACCTGCGACGGCGGGAGGGCTAGCTCGGGGATTTCGGCGGCGGGATTCGTCAGAGCGCGGCTCCCGTAAGCTCGGCGACCATGGCGACGTCCTTGTCGCCACGGCCACTCAGGTTGATCAGGATGAGTTCGTGAGAGGCTCGCTTCGTCTTCATCACCCAGGCGATGGCGTGGGCGCTCTCGAGAGCCGGAAGAATGCCTTCCAGTCGCGACAGGGCGGCGAAGGCGTCCAGAGCCTCCTGGTCCGTCACGGCTTCATACAATACTCGGGCCCTGTCTTTCAGGTAAGCATGCTCGGGACCGACGCCCGGATAGTCGAGACCGGCAGAAACGCTATGTGCGGGCTGGACTTGTCCGTCCGCGTCCTGCAGCAGGTAACTCATGCTGCCATGGAAGACACCCGGCCGGCCCGCGCCCAGAGTCGCCGCATGGACCCGCCACCTACGCAGGCCACCACGGTGCTCGGCAACCGACCGACCTGCTCCAGCATCTGCGCCCGCGCCTCCCGACCGATCACCGACTGGAAATCGCGCACGAGTCGGGGGAACGGGTCCGGCCCGACCACCGAGCCGATGATGTAGTGGGTCGTGGTGACGTTGGTGACCCAGTCGCGGAGCGCCTCGTTGGTGGCGTCCTTGAGGGTGCGCGTACCGGATGTCACCGGGACGACCTTCGCTCCCATCAACTCCATGCGGTACACGTTCAGCCGCTGCCGCCGCATGTCCTCTTCACCCATGTAGACAACGCAGTCGAGTCCGAAGCGCGCGCAGACGGTCGCGGTGGCGACGCCGTGCTGTCCGGCGCCCGTTTCCGCGATGATGCGGCGCTTGTTCATGCGCTGCGCCAGCAGGACCTGGCCGAGCGTGTTGTTGATCTTGTGAGCGCCCGTGTGGTTAAGGTCCTCACGTTTGAGCAACACTTGCGCCCCGACCTGCGCGGAAAGACGCGGCACGGCGCTGATGGGCGTCGGCCTGCCGACATAGTTCTTGAGTAACCCCTCGAGCTCTGCCCAGAAGCGCGGATCTTGGCGAGCCGCGTCGTACACGCGAGCCAGCTCGTCGAGCGCGTGCATGAGCGTCTCGGGGACATAGCGGCCGCCATAGGGGCCGAATCGGCCGGTCTCAGTTACCGTCATGAGTTTCGGTTCTGTCTTGTGACCCCAACCAGCGCTTTCACCGCTTTCTCCGGATCCGGTTGCCGCGCGACGCTCGTTCCCACGAGTACAAAGTCTGCCCCGGCTGCCGCCAGCCGTTCGACGTCCGCCCGCGTTTCCACCCCGCTCTCGGCAACGATCGCGATCTTCCCCGGCACGCGCCCAATCAACGACTCGGCGCTGCCCAGGTCCACGACGAACGTGTCGAGATCCCGCGCGTTGACGCCGAGCACAGCGGGCCCTGCGGCGAGTGCCGCATCGAGCTCCCGCGCGGCATGCACTTCGATCAGCGGCACCATATTCCAGTCACGCACGGTTCTCGCGAGCGCCTGCAGTTGTCGCAGCTGCAGCACGCGCGCGATGAGCAGGACCGCGCTCGCTCCGGCCGCCCGCGCTTCGTGGATCTGGACCTCATGGATCACGAAATCCTTCCGCAGCACCGGTGCGGTGATGGCTGCCGCGACGCTCCTCAGGTCGTCGATCGATCCTCCAAAGTGCGCTTCGTCGGTGAGCACCGAAACCGCGACTGCCCCGCCGCGCACATACGCGCGGGCATGCTCGACGGGGTTGAGATCTTCACGGATGGCGCCCTGCGACGGAGATCGCCGTTTCAGTTCGGCGATCACTCCCACGGTCGGCGCGGGCGCACCCGGAAACGGGCGGATCGGCGGCCCCTTTTGGGCAGCGCGCTCCAGCTCGCCGGCTCTTTCCTTTAGAGCATCGACGCGTTGCCGGGTTACGGCCAGAATAGCCTCCAGTGAGGTGCGGCGTGGGTTATCTGGCATCCTTGCGTTCGGTCGTTATTCGGGTAGATTAGTGTTTCGGTATATCTTCGGGGAGCGAATATGCCGGTGACGCGGCGCCAGCGCGAGATCCTGGACTACATCGGAAAGCACATCGAAGAGAAGGGGTACGCCCCCAGCTTCGAGGAAATTGCCCGCCAATTCGGCTTCCAATCGCTCGCGACGGTTCACGAGCACCTCACCAATCTCGAGCGCAAAGGCTACATCCGGCGCACGCACAACGAGAGCCGGGCGATCGAAGTCGTCCCGCCCAAGGGCCAGACCGGCGCCACCGAGTTGCCGTTGCTCGGGCTGGTCGCTGCGGGCGCACCCATCGAAGCGATCACGGGTGATGAGACGATCGCCGTGCCGGACGAGCTCCTGCCGCGGCGCGGCCGCAGCTACGTCCTGAAGGTGCGCGGCGACTCCATGATCGACGAGCACATCAAGGACGGCGACTACGTCGTCGTTCAGGAACGCAACCAGGCCGAAGCCGGCCAAACCGTGATCGCGCTCGTCCATGGTGAAGGCGCCACGGTCAAGCGGTTCTACCGCGAGCCCGGCGGGTGGATCAGGCTGCAGCCGGCCAACGAGAAGATGCAGCCCCTGCGTCTCAATGAGCGCGACGTCATCGTCCAGGGCGTCGTGGTCGGCGTCATCCGGAAATACTAGCGGTCGCTTTGCGCAGCCGATCGAGCGCGGCCCGCGCCGCCCCCGATGCAACGACCTCGCGTGCGCGCCCGATGCCTTCGGCGAGCGAGCCCGCGATTCCCGCCACGTAGATCGCCGCCCCGGCGTTGAGCAGCACCGCCGCCAGTCCCGCGGGGTCGGCCGGCGCTGATCCGTTGCCAAGGATCCGCTCGACCCGTTCGGCGTTGGCGGCCGGGTCCCCGCCCTGCAGCTCGCGCACGTCCGCGATCTCGAGCCGGAAGCGCTGCGGATCGATTTCCCACTGCCGCACCGCCCCGTCCTTTACTTCCCACACGTCCGTGATCCCATGCGGGGAGATCTCATCCATCCCCACACGCCCGTGCACGACGAGCGCGTGCTCCGCCCCGAGACGCACCAGCGCTTCGGCGACGATGCCGGCGCGATCGGGATCGGCGACGCCCACAACCTGACGGCGCACGCTCGCGGGATTTGCGAGTGGCCCGATGAGGTTCATGAGGGTCGGTGTCCCCAGCTCCCGCCGCACGGCACCGACGTGCTTCATCGCGGGATGAAAGTTCGGCGCGAACAGGAAGACGACGCGTGCTTCATTCAACACGCGACTCGCCGTCGGGGCATCGAGCATGATCCGCAGCCCGAGCGCTTCCAGTACATCGGCGGAGCCGCAGCGCGACGTGTACGAACGATTGCCGTGCTTCGGCACGACGGCGCCTGCGCCGGCGGCGACGAACGCTGCGATGGTCGAGATGTTGAACGTCGGCACTGTGCCGCCGCCTGTGCCGCACGTGTCTACCAGGAACTCGGCGGACGCATCGACGCGGACCATCGCGGCGCGAAGCGCGCGCGTTGCGCCGGCGAGCTCGTCCGCAGTTTCGCCCTTCGTCCGCAGCCCCATCAGCAGCCCGCCGATCTGCGCGGGCGTTGCCTCGCCGCTCATGACGACGCCGAACACCTCGGCGGTCTGCTCCTCGGAGAGCGATTGGCGGTTGGCGAGCGCGGTCAGCGCGCGGCGCAGCGGCGAGTCCATGAAGGATTAAGGCTATCACCCTTGTCAAATAGTGACAACGAGTTGCATCTTTCTTCGCGTGACGAGCCGCCCCCCCCGCCACTTCCTCGCGGTGGTTCAATACGACGGGGGCGGGTTCGCAGGGTGGCAGCGGCAGCCGGCGGACCGCACGGTCCAGGCCGAATTCGAGGCGGTCCTCGAGCGGTTGATGGGGCGCCGGACGCCGGCCACAGGAGCAGGACGCACCGATACAGGCGTCCACGCGCTCGGGCAGGGCGTCAGCTTTCTGGGCGGCGACCGCTGGGCCGCCGATCCGAGCGAATTGCGGCGGGCACTCAACGCCCTGCTGCCGCGGGAGATTTGGGTTCAGCGGGTGCAGCTGATGCGGCCCGGATTCGACGCACGACGCTCCGCCACCGCGCGGCGGTACCGGTACCTGATCGGTACCGATGAAGGTGCGGTGTCGCCGTTCCGCCGG
>WNGH01012543.1_pt1 | contig 10443 bp, 6 predicted proteins | sample 5400631 | NCBI WGS metagenome assembly WNGH01 (sample SAMN13153373, study PRJNA577476) | soil metagenome | isolation source: 115 cm soil or saprolite under Garry oak tree replicate 1 | place: USA:California | collected 2016-06-15 | reverse complement strand
TCACGGGTCGCCGCCGGATCCTGAAGTTCGAAGGCTGCTACCACGGATCCCACGACGCTCTCATGGTATCGATCAAGCCGAAGAAAGAGGACTCCGGAGACCGAAGGCGCCCCAGCCCGGTGCCGTCGTCGAAGGGCCTTCTCCCGGAACTCGTACAGACCGCGGTCATCGCCCCATTCAACGACCTCGCGGCGACGGAGGCCCTGGCGAGCGAGCACGCCGACGACATCGCCGGGATCATCCTCGAACCGGTGCCCATGAACATGGGCTACGTCCATCCGAAGCCCGGGTTCCTCGAGGGCCTCCGAAAGATGGCGACCGAGATCGGCGCTCTCCTGATCTTCGACGAGGTCAAGACGTGCGGCAAGTGGTACGGCGGCGTGGAGGAGGCGTTCGGCGTCACCCCAGACGTCAAGGTGCTCGGAAAAGCCATCGGTGGCGGCTTCCCGCTCGCGGCCGTCGGCGGGACAGGGTCGATCATGGACCAAGTGGTCCCGGGTCAGATTGGCCATGCGGGGACCTTCAACGCGAATCCGCTCAGCATCTCCGCGGGGCTCGTGACGATGACGAAAATCCTGACCCGCGCGGGAATGCGTCACGCGCAGCAGATCGGCGACGAACTCGCGAGGGGCTACCGCGATATCATCCGGGACCACCGTCTCGAGATGGTCGTCCAGGCCGGCGGGATTAGCGGGACCGTGCACTTCGCCCACGGCGCCGTGACGGATTGGCGTTCCTTCCAGGATGTCGACGTGGGCCGGTGGTGGGGCTATTACACCGCGATGCTGAACCGCGGGGTCGTCCCGATGGCGACTGGCCCGGACGAGCAGTGGACGGCTTCCGTCGCGCACACGAAGGCGGACGTCTCGCGGCACCTCGACGCCTTCGAGGACGTTGCGGAGGGCATGAAGCGCGCCCGGGCCGAGATGTCGCTCGTCGAAGCGGTCTGAGGGCCGCAGGGAAGGCGGTGAGCCGAACGCCGCGCCGGAAGTACGGCCGGATGATCAAGCCTCTCCCGGTGTTGAAGCCGGAGAAGTGTCGCTTCTGCAAGGCCGGAAAGCCGTGTCCGATCCACAAGCAGGAAACTACGGCTTCTCCGCGATGACGAGGCACGCGGCCCAGTTCAGCCTCTCGTACGAGAGGAGTCGCAGGCCCGCGCGGTCCATGAAATCGCGGTAATCTTGTTCCGTGAAGATCGGAACGAACGGGGACAAGAGGAGAGTGGCGGGCGAGAGGATGACCACGCGGCCTCCGTGGCCGAGCAGCTCTGCGGCGATCCGCGGACCCTCCGCGGCACTCGGCAGGTAGTACAAAGATCCCGCGAATACAATCGTCTCGAAGGTCGCGTCGCGGAACGGCGGATGCATGAAGTCGGCCTGAAGCAGCTGGCCTCGATATCGAGCCCGGAGAAGCATTTCCCTCGAGAGATCGATTCCCACGGCCGCCTCGAGATGTTTCGTCGTGAAACCCGTCCCGACGCCCACGTCCAAGACCAGCCTTCCTCGGATTGCTCGGCGGATCTGGTCGAGTCACTCCTTCCGATAGATCCGCGCGTTAATCTGATCATAATGGCCCGCGATCCGGTCGAAGAACCGCTTGGGCCGGCCGCTCCGGGTGAGCAACGGCACGCTCTCCCCGATACCTGTCCCTATTGATGGGTGTCGTCTCGAGCCGCCCCCCGGGGAGCTGGACCCCCCCGCCTCTCCAGGTCCCTCATCGGCCCGGTCAACCGGGTTCCCGCGATTCCGTGTCAATATAGGTGACATTGCCGCAGGGCCATGTCTGGACAAGCGAGTCGAATTCGCTGTTCAAATCGGCACAAGAAAAATCGGAGGAGGGCGCGTTTCCGCGCCCTCGTGCTTCCCGGCCTGTGTCGCCTAACTGCTCGTGCAGCTCACCTGGGATCCCGGGACTGCGCCGTCCGAGGTCGGCGAGCTGAACGTGCAGCTGACCGTGAGGACTACCGTCCCCGGCGGCTGCTCCACGGAAATCGTGGCGCTCGTGAAGGCCATGTCCGTGATGTCCTCGATCCAGTTCGTGTTCGGGCACTCGGGCGAGCCCGGAACGGGTGTGACCGGCGACTGTGTAACGACGCCAAACGGAGTGTTGCCGTTCTTAATCTCGGACGCCGGGATCGGCTCGCTTCCCGTCACCGTGATCGGCGCTGGGTTGTGTCCCGCCGGCTGATGGGTATCACTACCCGGGTTCGTGCACGTCGCCGTCGGGTTTCCCACCGCCGCGAGTTTGACGAGCACGTCGCCAAATCCGAGCCCTGAAAGCTCCCCGCTCGAGGAGAGAGTCAGGCCGCCATCGAAGAACGCTGGCTTGGCATGGCTGCCTCCTTTCAGATGGACGCTCGACGCGAGTGCTGGCGAAGTCGCGAGTAAGACCATCACCAGCGCAGACACGACTGCAATTCCGACCGCTCTCCTTTTCATGTTATGTCCCCCCACGATTCGTGGTATCGGGGGTGATAGTGTACAAATGATTGAGTCTTGTGGAACAGCTTTTGACGGACGGTGCGCACCGAGAAAACAAAACGTCATCCTGCTGCGCACGTCGACGGATGCGCACGCTCCACCGAGCGGCAAAAAAGAAAGGAAAGGGGGCGTGGGTCGCACGCCCCTTCGGCCGTCTACCCGGCTTGGATCGTGAACTCGATCCGCGCCGGCGTTCCGGACGGGATGAACGACAACCCGTCCGATGGCGTCGTGTACGACGCGTGCAGGTCTGCGTCGATCAGGGCCCCCGTCGGCATGTTGTGGTAGCTGATCGTCAGCGTGAACGTCACGCTGCCAACCGCTGCGTCCAGGTTCACATTGGTCCAACTGAGTGTGCATCCCGAAAGCGTCGCAGGCCCGGAGAACGCCCAACAGCTGAGTGTGCCGCCGCCCGCGTTCTGGTCCGACACCACGAGCGAGCCCGAGAGGAGCGCGGCCGAGGTCCCGAAATTCCTGAACACGACCGTATACACGGCGGTGCCGTTCACGACCCCCTGGGTCGGCGTGCCATTCGGCGAATTCGTGTAGCCGAACTGGCTCAGCTTCAGAATCGGCCTCGTGACGGTCACGAGATTCTGCGCCGTGTTCGGACTCGGGCTGTAGTCGACGAAGTTCGTGTTCGTGGCCGTCAGGGTCATTGTCCCCGTCAGCTGGAACCCGTCCGTCGTCGCGGTCACGAGCACGCGGAACGTCAGGGTGATCGTCGTGGGGCCGGGCGCGGCGGGCCCGACGGATAGCCCGTTCCAGGCGATCGTCACGGGTGCGGGGTAGTCGGCGCCGAAGGTCGGGCTCGTGTCGGCGGGACTCGGGGCGTCTCCGGACGCCGTATTGGACCCGCCATCTAGGAGAGTTTGGCCCGGACCGAGGGCGTCGGTCACGTTCACGAGGGCCGGGGCGTCGCCGCTGTTCGTCACGGTGATCGTGTATGTCACCTTGCTACCTGGAACCGCGAACACGTTGTCCGCCGCAACCGGGTGCTTGGTGAACGTGATGAGGGGCGCCCTCACGATCACGGAACACGTCTGGTCCTGGTTCGTCACGGGCACCGTGTTTCCGAAGGCGTCCGTCGCCATCGTGTGGACCGTGTCGGAGATTGTCGTCCCGCCGTCCGCCTTTACAACGGTGTACGTTCGGGTCGCCGTGTTTGAGGCGCCGACGACCAACGTGCCCAAGAAGATCTGAGACGGCCCGAACTTCGGGTTCGAATGCGTCTGGTTGGCGGTTATGGCGTCGTTGCCGGTATTCGTTACCTTGTACGTGATCGTGAGCGTGTCTCCTGCGATTGCATACGTGCGCGCCACGGGGCTGCCATGGATGTCTGTGATCACCAGGCTACAGGACTGCGAGCACGAAGGAGTCGGCTTGAAGTTCACGTAGGTGACGGTCGGGCCCGTGCCAAGGCTCGCCTCGTTGAACGTCAGGTTGACGAACACCGGGTTGCTCGGGGACGGGTTTGTTCCCGAGAGCGCCGCGTCACGGTCGGCTGCCGGGTCGACGACGGTTCCAATGTTCGTGAATCCTGACTTCAGGGTTTCATTGGCCCGATAGTCGGGCGACGGGAAGAACGGCCCGAACTTCGAGCAGCCCAGCCCATCGGAGCCCGTCGTCTTTGACAAGCTGAACCCGAGTGGGCTCGTGACGGTCACGATCCAACCGTTCGTCAGCGCGGCCCCCGTTGCGGTGCCGAAGCGGTCGTCTTGCACGGGCGTCACGATCTTGCAGACCGTGATGAACCCGGTGGGGGCGACCACCTGTGGCAGTGGGATCGTCTTCGACCCGCATCCGGCGCAGTTGACGGTTCCATGGTTCTTGGAGCCGGGCGAGAAACCCGCCCCCAGGTGCGGAGCCGTCCAGTTGCAGCGGTTGACGGTGTTGAGCGTTGAGCCAGGCGATTTCGTGATACAGAACTCGGGCTGCGCCCCCTCACTCCCGGTGTTCCAGATGGCGGTGAGCGCGAGGTGGGCGCGGAAGTAGAGTTGGACGTGGTGGTTCGCCTTCAGCGTGGGGAACGTGCCGCCGGTCGCCGTCGCGTACGCGGAGGCGTACGGCCCGCCGGATCCAAAGAGGGCGGAGAGGCTGAGCCGGAAGAAGTGTTCTCCCGTCGGCGAGCTCGGCGATTCGACAAACCCGGAGGGCTGGCTGCACAAACCGGTCGTGCTGTCGATTGTGACGCAAGCCTCGTTGCGCTTCGGGAGGGCCGCAGTGAACTGGGACGCAGTCAGGCCGGTGGTGAGGTCCGCCCATCCATTTGCCGGGCTGCTCGTAGGAGGCGAGAGCGGCGGCGAACTGGCACAGATGGAGCCGAACTCCGGCATCAGGATTGAAGTGCCTCCCTTCGGGATGGCAATGATGGACGGAGGCGTGGGGCACGTGAAGGGCCCGGATACTGCCATGTCGCTCTTCGCATGAAACATCTTCGTCGCATCGAGAGTCACACGCCAATCTTGGACCCAGTCAACGACGACGGCGTTCTGGGCAGAGAAGAAGAAGGAGTAGGAGAAGTCGACGGTGCTCGGCATGGTCGTGTCCCCCGTGCCGGAGTCCCAACGCACCGCGGCGTCGTAAAGCTGGCCTTCCAACCAGAAGTCGATGTTTCCCTCGACCCACTGGTTCGCCGCTGTGATGTCTTGACGTTCTTGGTTACCTAGGGTCACGATTGTGGCGCCGCTGGCCCCAGACGTCGACGTGAGGCTCACCGCGATTGCGAAGCCTGCCGCGACGAGGATACCGACGACCGCGACGGCGGTCCATCGAGGCCGTGCCCGACCGCGGCCGGTCGGCAGCACGACAAACCAGCCGGCGGCGGTCTCGAAGATCGCGGCGACCATCCAGACCATGAGGCCAACCTTTCGAAGCGGCGACCTCTCAATCATGCGCGTCAATCTGTTCTCTGCTATAGCGTTCGTGGGAACCCTCCTCCGTCGAGCGAACATGCGACCGCAGACCGCGGCGCTGATTCGCAATTTCCGGGTACATCCTGGATGTGTATCCGCTTTGTGGCACGTGTTTTGCACACTCCAGGGGCGACCCCGGCCGCTCGGCCGGAACCGCGTGCCGGCGTCTCTACAACAGAGGGTGCGAAGACTATATCGGCCTCAAGCGGATGGCTGAATCCTATGGCAAGGACCGCGAACGAAATCGCTTTCGACACGAAGACGAAGACCTCGAAGGCGTACGCGGCCCGGGCCCGTCGATCGATGCCTGGAGGCGTCACGGCGAGCGTGAAATACTTCGGTCCGTACCCGATCGCGATGAAGCGGGCAAACGGCTGCCGCCTGTGGGATCTCGACGGGAACGAGTACATCGACTACTGCCTCTCCTTCGGTCCCCTGATTCTGGGCCACGGCCATCCGCGGGTCATGAAGGCAATCCGCGACGCCCTCGACGCGGCCGGCACGACGATGTTCGGGACGCCGCACGAGCTCGAGGCGATGTACGCAGAACGGCTCTTGCGGGTCTTCCGCTCGGACGGCAAGATCCGCTTCACGATGTCAGGCACCGAAGCGACCATCCATGCGGTCCGCATTGCGCGGGCCTACCGTCGGCGCGAAATGATCGGAAAATTCGAGGGCCACTACCATGGGGCCGTCGACGAGTTCCTCGTGAGCCATACGCCCTCGAAGGAGCAGGCCGCGAAAGGCCTTGGGCCGATCTCCGGATCGCGCGGGACACCGGACGCCGTCCTCCGCAACACGCTCGTCCTCCCATTCAATGACCTCGAGGGGACGGAAGCCCGCATTCGGGAGCATGCGGAACGCCTGGCCTGCGTCATCCTTGAGCCGATCGAGCGTTCGTATATCGCCCCGGACCCCGGGTTCCTGAAAGGCTTGCGGGAGATCACGGCCCAGTACGACATCCCCCTGATTTTCGACGAGGTCATGAGCGGCTTCCGCGTCACGTTCGGCGGAGCCCAGCAGGCATACGGCGTCGTGCCAGACCTGACATGCCTGGGGAAGATCATCGGCGGCGGTCTCCCATGCGGCGCGTTCCTTGGACGTCCCGACATTCTGGACCTTGCCGACCCGGCGAGGGAAGAGTTCTTCCACAGTAGCACGTTCGCCGGGTATCCGATCGCGATGGCTGCCGGCATGGCGACCTTGGATGAACTCGAGAAACCTGGGACGTTCGCCGGTCTCTTGCAGACATCGCAGACCTTGTCCTCGGGCTTCGAGCAATTTGTGAAGGAGCACCGAGTGCCCGCTGTGGTCCTCGCGGTTGGCACCGTATTTTCGATCCTATTCACGAGTCACGCGCCCCGCAACTATCGGGAAGCGCTCGAGGCGGACGAGGCCAAACGGAGCATCCTCGACACCTCCCTGCTGACGCGAGGAATTTTCGTGAAACCCGGAAAGCCATTCTACGTTTCCACGGTCCACGACAACATTGCGATCCGCCAGACGCTCGAATCTTTTGAGGAAAGCCTGCCCGGCCTCGCCTAATCAACGTCGGGCACCGAGGCCCATGATCGCGCGGGCCTCGTCGGGCGACGCGACCTCCCGTTGGAGATCCTCCGCGAGGTGTCGCGCGCGGGCCACCAACTCCTCGTTCCGAGCGAGGACGCCTTTCTTCAGGTAGAGATTGTCCTCGAGGCCCACGCGGACGTGGCCGCCCAGGACGATCGCCATCGTCGTCATCGGAAGTTGCATCCGCGACATGCCCGCGACGACGTACGTCGCGGTCCGCGGGAGTTGGTTGCGCATGTGCAACAGATTCTCTGGGGTCGCGGGGACTCCGCCGTCCACGCCCATGACGAGCTGGAAGTGGGCCGGTTCCTTCACGAGTCCCGAGTCGATTAGTCGCTGCCCTTGCTGGACGAATCCGACGTCGAACGCCTCGAGTTCAGGCTTGATGTTTTGGTCGAGCATCGCCTTCGCCAAGAATTGAATGGTCTCGGGCGTATTGACGTACACGACGGATGGCTTGCGCCCGGCGAAGTTGAGCGTCCCCGTCGTGAGCGAGCCCATCTCCGGATTCGTTTTCAAGGGCGTCGCGCGGTCCTCGTCCGTCTGGCCTGCGATTCCGCTCGTCGACGTCATGACTACGAGCTTCGTCCGCTTGCGGATCCTCTCGACCGTCTCGCGGAAGATGTCGAACCGCGACGTGGGACGCTCGTCCTCATCGCGGCAGTGGACGTGGACGATCGCCGCGCCTTCTTGCTCGCACCGGTACGCGGTATCGGCGATCTCGTCCGGCGTCACGGGCACATGCGGCGTGTCCTTCTTTCGCGGCACGGAGCCCGTCGGCGCGACCGTGATGATGAGCTTGTCCATGCCTTCCGCCGGAGCCCGCACCGCGTCGATCCGTAGTAAAGGGTTGTGGCCCCCCTCGATCGCGCCGGCATGGGTGGCCGTCCCGAGCCTACGCGAACAGGTGGCACGACACCTTCACGTCACACCTTCACGTCGGGCGCGATGGCCTTGAGTTCCGGCTCGGTGAATTCGTGGAGCGACACCCGGATCCCGCCGTCCGCTCGCTCGATCGATTGAATCGCCTTGAGTCCCCGGAATTCCTCTCCCTTGGCCTCGATGAGACGACGGATCGTCGCCTCAGCGTCCGGGGGCGCGGACGGCAGCGTGAAGGCGCCCGGGGCGTCCGCCCGGAGGCCCGCGAAGAGTCCCTCCTCCGGCGTGCCGGCCGCGAGGTCCTTCAGCTCCGTCACGACCTCCTCCGCGATCCAGCCGCATCGCTCGAAGGCGACCGGGCAGCGAGGGTGGAATCGGCATCCGGGCGGGATGTCCGAGGGATCCGGTCGCTCGCCTTTCAGGATGATGCGCTGCCGCCGTCGGTCCGGGTCGGGGACCGGCACGACGGACACGAGCGCCTTCGTATACGGGTGCCGCGGATTCTTGATCAGCTCTCGCGTCGGCCCTTCCTCGACGATCTTCCCCAGGTACATGACCCCGATGCGGTCCGCGAGGACCCAGGCGAGGGAGAGGTCGTGGGTGATGAACAGGTAGGTGAGCCCTTTCTTGTCGCGCAGCTCCAGGAGCAGCTCGAGGATCTCGGTGCGGATCGACACGTCGAGCATCGAGACGGGCTCGTCGGCCACCAGGAACTCCGGATCCAGGACGAGCGCACCCGCGATCGACACGCGCTGCCGTTGGCCACCGGAGAGTTCGTGCGGATATCGGAACAGGAAGTCCCGCGGCGGTCGCAGGCCGGCATCGGAGAGGGCCTGCTCGACCCGCGCTTCCGTCTCGGCGCGGTTCCGACTCAGGCCATTCACGATCAGCGGCTCCGCGACGATGTCGTACACGGAATGTTTCGGATTCAGCGACTCGTACGGATCCTGGAAGATGATCTGAAGCTTCTGCCGCAAACCCTGGATCTTGATCCCCTCGAGGCCCTCTTCCCGCAAGCGGTTCCAGATGAGGACCCGGCCGGCGACGACCGCGACGACGAAGGCGAAGAGGGTGCCACCGAGCATCGCGACGGTCTGATCGCCCCACACCTGGGACTGATACAGCCCGCCCGCGTCGACGTACCCGGAGAACACGAGGCCCAGGTACGTGCTCAGATTGAAGAGCAGGACCGCAAGGCCTCCGAGGACGGTGGTGGTGCGCGGCGTCGGCCGCGTCGGCGGGATGCTCCCGAAATAGGCGACGAGGAGGCCGACGACCAGCCCGTAGCCGATGTAACTCCAGCCGCTCGTGAAGGGGAGATGGAACACGGACGCGGAGACGAACGCGGGCAATGCCGTCGCGATCAGACCGGCGACCGCGACGACGATCCCGAGGAGGACGAAGTGCGGGACGGTCCAGGGCCGGTCCTCTTTCCAGGAGAGGGAGTGCTGCCGGCGGATCGTCTCCAGGTCCGCGGACCCTCGGCCCGCCTTCGCGGCCTCGTAGTCGTCGAGGATCTTCTTCGGCACCCCGACGAAGACGTCGCCCCCGGTTGGCGGCACGAGCCTCAGGATCCCCTTGCCCGTCGTCGTCTTCCCGCATCCGCTTTCTCCCACCAGGCAGAAGATCTCCCCCCTCCCGACGTCGAGGTCGACGCCGTCGACCGCGCGCACGTATTCCGGCGTGGTCTTCCGCAACGCCGCGAGGAATCCCCGGCGCTTCTCGAACCAGACGCGGAAATCGCGCAGGACCAGGTACGGCTCGCGGGCCACCTCACGTCGCCTCCTTCGGCGGCGGCGTCGTGGTGTTCAGGTGGCAGGCCGCGAAATGGCCTTCGCCCACCGGGTCGAGTCCCGGTTCCTGGTCGACGCAAAGCGGCCACGCGTACTTGCATCGCGGATGGAATCGGCAGCCGACCGGCGGTTTGATCAAGGACGGCAAGAGGCCCGGGATGTACGCCGGCAGGGTCTGCGGGCCTTCGATGTCCGGGAACGCGCCGATCAGGTCTTTCGTGTATGGGTGTTTTGAGTTCTTGTAGACGTCCCGCACGCTTCCCCGCTCGACGATCTTCCCGGCGTACATGATCGCCATCGAGTCGCACGTCTCCGCCATGACGCTGAGGTCGTGGGAGATCAGGATCATCGAGAGGTCGAGCTCCCGCTTGAGTCGCTCGAGGAGTTCGAGGATCTGCGCCTGAATCATGACGTCCAAGGCGGTGACCGGTTCGTCCGCGATCACGATCCTCGGGTTGCAGGCGAGCGCCATGGCGATCATGACGCGTTGACGCATGCCGCCGGAGAATTCGTGCGGGTACTCCCGGGCGCGCTCGCGGTGGATCCCGACGAGTTCGAGCAGCTCGCCGACGCGCTTCATCGCGGCTTCTTTGTCCACCTTGTCGTGGATGATGATCGGCTCCGCGATCTGGTCCCCGATCCGCTTCACCGGATTCAAGGCGTTCATCGCCCCTTGGAAGATGATCGAGATGTGCTTCCACCGGATCCCGCGGAGCTGGCCCTCCGTGACCTTCGCGAGGTCATACCCGACGTAATCGATCGTGCCGTCGACGATCTTCCCGTTCGACGGGAGGAGGCGCATGATTG
>WNGH01008441.1_pt1 | contig 10443 bp, 10 predicted proteins | sample 5400631 | NCBI WGS metagenome assembly WNGH01 (sample SAMN13153373, study PRJNA577476) | soil metagenome | isolation source: 115 cm soil or saprolite under Garry oak tree replicate 1 | place: USA:California | collected 2016-06-15 | reverse complement strand
GCAATGGCAATAGCGTCGTGATCAGGATCAGCGGTCCCCACAGCAGCGCATGCACCCAGTATGGCGGCGCATAAACGATTTCCACCGCTAAGGCAGAGCCGGCAACAATGAAGCCGGACAGGAACATGACGAAAAACGCCGGCCCATCGGCGGAGTCGGCAAACGAAAAGTCAAGACTGCAATGCTCGCAGCGCGGGCGTAGTGTAAGAAACCCCCGGAACAGACGGCCCTCGCCGCAACGCGGACAGCGCCCCAGAAGTCCGGCCACGATGGGCGACGGCGGTGTATCAGGTTGATGGGTCACACACTAACTCGTCTGGAAGCACTAGCTGCGAGATGGCGTGCCGAGCCTAGATTCTCAAGTCCCCAATATTAAATCGTTCCTACGTGTGTCGCTTACGACAGCGGCTTGAGGTCGTCCAACATGGTCGGAATGAACTCCGAGACTGTCGGGTGAATGTGCACCGCCCGATGCAGGACCGTGAACGGCGCCTTGGTATACATAACATCGAGGATGCAGTGGATGGCCTCGTCCCCCGAAAGTCCCAGCAGCGACGCCCCGAGGATCTGTTTCGTCTCCTTGTCGACCAGAATCTTCATGAAGCCCTTTGTCTCGCCTTTCTCGTACGCTCGGCTCACGTCCTCCATGGCCATGGTCGCGATCAGCGCCCACGATTTCGAAATCGTTGTAGGAGGTGTGGGTAAAGGCGCCCCGCCCGTTGCAGTCCCCCACGGCCCAGATGCCGGGCACATTGGTGCGCAACTGGTCGTCGACCTGGATGTAGCCGCGAGAGTCGGTAGCGACGCCTGCCTTGTCGAGGCCGAGATCGTCCGTGTTCGGCCGACGGCCGATCGCGAGCAATAGATGGGAGCCGACGACCTGCGAGCTAGTTCCTGCATTCTCCACCGTCACCGCGATCTCGTTGCCTTGTTTTGCCACAGCGACAACCTTGCTGTTGACGCGGATGTCGATATTTTCGTCCTTCAGGATTTCGGCAATGGCGCGGGAGACATCCTCGTCCTCGCGCGCGATCAGGTGCGGTCCGAGCTCGATGACCGTGACTTCGCTTCCGAAGCGGCGATAGGCCTGCGCAAATTCAAGGCCGACATAGCTCCCTCCGAGCACGATCAGATGCGGGGGCAGAAAATCCACGTCCATCATCAAGCTGTTGGTCAGGTAAGGGACTTGGTCGAGCCCGCGTATCGGCGGCACCAATGCCCGCGCGCCCACATTGATGAAAATCTTATCGGCCCTGAGCACCTCATCGCCGACTTCCACCTCCTTCGGCCCAATGAACTGGGCGTGGCCTTCGAGGACCGTGCACCCTTTCAGCCTCCTCAAGGATCGCTCGACCCCTTCGCGTGACGGGCGCACAACGGCATCCTTGCGCGCCTTCACTGCCTTCATGTCAACGCCGATCGGGCCGCCGATGGTCACGCCATAGTCGGCAGCGCGACGCGCCAGATACGCTGCATAAGCGCTCGCAATCAGCGTCTTGGTCGGGGTGCAGCCGGCATTGACGCAGGTACCGCCGAAAAACTTGCGCTCGATGATGGCAACCTTCCAGCCGGCGGCCACCAGTCGCCTCGCCAAGCCCGGTCCGGCCTGTCCGGTGCCGATAACGATCGCATCATGGTCCGCCATGACCCGCCTCCCATTTCGCGGCTCTCGTCACACGAAGCCAAGATCCCAAGCATAGGGGGACACCGCCAGCCTGTCGCCCACAAGAGCCTTCACAACTCGGCGATGATATGGGATCGGCAATGCCGCTCCCTTGATCAATAGCTTTGCGCGATCGACACAAAGACGCTGTCGTCTTGCGCTCCGCCCTCAACGCGCGTTCAAGCTGTCGGGAACTGGTGGCCGAGCCAAGTCAACCGGAAACGACTTTGCCAGCGCGTCACCGCCGATTTGGGCAAGCCAAAAAATTGGTAAGGCCACTCAAGGCATCGAGACCGCGCTCTAGTGGCCGGCAGCATGCGCGACGCTCGCCCCGCCCGAACCCCACACATAAATGCAGGAAAACAGGAAGATCCAGACGACGTCGACGAAATGCCAGTACCAAGCGGCGAACTCGAAGCCGAGATGCTGCGTCGGCGTGAAATGTCCGAGATAGGCACGAAGCAGGCACACGATCAGAAACGTCGAGCCGATGATGACGTGCGCGCCATGGAAGCCGGTGGCCATGAAGAAAGTGGCGCCGTAGATGTTGCCACTGAAGTTGAACCCCGCGTGGCTGTATTCGTAGGCCTGCACGCAGGTGAATGCCAGACCAAGCACGATCGTCAGGATCAGCCCCCACTTGAGGCCCTGGCGGTCGTTCTCCAGAAGCGCGTGGTGCGCCCAGGTCACGGTCGTGCCGGAGGTGAGCAGGATCAGCGTATTGAGGAGCGGTAAGTGCCACGGGTCGAAGGTCTCGGTTCCCTTCGGCGGCCACACCCCGCCAAACAGCTGTTCGCGCGTAAGCTGGTGCATATCGGCCGGGAACAGCGCGCTGTTGAAATACGCCCAGAACCAGGCCACGAAGAACATCACCTCGGAGGCAATGAACAGAATCATGCCGTACCGATGGGAGATCTGCACGATGCGCGTATGATAGCCCTCGTACGTGGCCTCACGGGCGACGTCGGTCCACCAGCCGATCATGGTATAGGCGATGCCGATCACACCAACGCCGAAAACATATGGCGCGGCCGCGAACATGTGATGCATCCACGTAATGCCGCCGACCGCCGCTATGAATACGGAGACTGCCCCGATCGCGGGCCAAGGGCTCGGTGCCACCAGATGGTAGTCGTGATGCGGCTTGGCGTGAGCTTCGGCCATCTTAGAATTCTCCATCTCTCGGTGAGGCAGCCCCGCCCACGGCACTTGTCCCTGTTAGAATCAGCTTCGCCCGGGCGCGTGCGCCTCGCCGCTGTCTACTTGCGGCGTCTCAGCCTGCCGCGCCGGATACATGGTGTAGGACAGGGTGATAGTGTCGAGACCGTCCTGCTCCGAATCCTTCACAAGCTCGGCGGCCACGAAGAAGACAACTGCCATGTCGCGCTTTTCGCCGGCCTTGAGCCGCTGATCGGTAAAACAGAAACAGTTGATCTTGGAGAAATAGGCGCCTGCGGTGGGCGGTGAAACATTGTACGAGGCAACGCCCACGGTCTCGCGTGCCGACTCATTGACGACCCTGTAGCTGACAGTCACGACCTCGCCGATTTTGACCTCTATCGAATTTTGGTCCGGCTCGAAACGCCAGGGGAGCCCACCGGCGACGTTAGCGTCGAAGCGTACCTTGAGCTTGCGATCGAGGACGTGGGAAGGCGTAACGGTCGCGACCTGCGGAGTGCCGCCGAAGCCGGTCGTGCGGCAGAACCAGTTGTAGAGCGGCACGGCCGCATAGGCCGCGCCCACCATCGCTGCAACGAACACTCCGCACGCGGCCGCGACGATGATATCGCGGCGTCGTTGCGAGGGGATGTTCCGCACGTTCATCACGATTACAACGGACGATTCAGCACCGCCGGTCCCTTCACCAGGGTGACGACGTAAAACAGGACAACGAGCGCGCCGAGCGCGAGCGCAATCGCGATCGACCGCGCGCGTCGGCTGCGCTTCTGCTCTTCGCTGAGGATGATTCTCTTCGGCTTTTCGTCCATGTCACCAAAGCCCTCACACCGCGCGGCCTATCACGCCGCCCTCGACCAGCAACACCGCGAAGAGGACGAATAGATAGAGGATTGAGAAAGCGAAGAGATCGTGCGCCGCGCGCTCGGCGCGCTCGCCGTCACGCTCCCTGCGCACGCGCCAAGCGAACGCGACCATCAGCGCGCCGGCGAGGAGCGCGGTCACCCCGTAGATTGTCTGGGTATAGCCGAGAAGCCACGGCGCCGCGCCAATCGGCACGAGTCCGATGGAATAGAGCAAAATCTTCCGTCGTGTTTCCTCCGGCCCGGCAACCACCGGGAGCATCGGAACCCGAGCGCGGGCGTAGTCGTCGACGCGAACGAGCGACAGCGCCCAGAAGTGTGGCGGCGTCCAGAAGAAGATGATGAGGAAGAGGAGACACGGCTCGACCGCGATGCCGCCGGTCGCCGCCACCCAGCCGATGACGGGAGGAAAGGCGCCCGCGGCGCCGCCGATAACGATGTTCTGCGGCGTCGATCGCTTGAGCCATACCGTATAGACAGCGACGTAAAAGAAGATCGTGAAGGCGAGCAGTGCCGCCGCGAGCCAGCTCACGAGCAGGCCGAGCACACCCACCGCGAAAGTAGCGAGTACGATGCCGAACGCAAGCGCCTCGCCGGGCGCGATGCGGCCCCGTGGAATGGGACGATTCGAAGTGCGCCTCATCACCGCGTCGATGTCGGCGTCGTACCACATGTTGAGCGCGCCCGCGGCACCGGCGCCGACCGCGATGCACAGAAGCGCGGTGAAGCCGATCACCGGATGGACATGTCCCGGCGCGATTACGACACCGACCAGCGCGGTAAAGACGACGAGCGACATGACCCGTGGCTTCATCAGCGCCACATAGTCGCCAACGCTCGCAATGCTCGGCCCGTAGCCGGCCGAACCCGCGAACTCTGTACCTTCGCTGACCAGTGACATCTATTCTGCGCTCACCTGTTAACGACCGCCCGCGGGGATGCCGCCACCATCACTTGATCAGCGGCAGCTCGTTATATTGGTGGAACGGTGGCGGCGAAGGCAGCGTCCATTCGAGCGTGGTCGCGCCCGCGCCCCATGGATTGTCCGCCGCCTTTTCCTTGCGCATGAACGCGTGGGCTACGCCGAAGAAGAACACGAGCGCACCCAACCCCGAAAGGTAGGAGCCGAGCGACGAGACCAGGTTCCAGCCGGCGAAAGCATCGGGATAGTCGGCAATGCGCCGCGGCATGCCGGCGAGCCCAAGGAAGTGCTGGGGGAAGAAGACGATGTTGACCCCAATGAAGGTGAGCCAGAAATGCAGCTTGCCGATCGTCTCCGAGTACATATAGCCGGACATTTTCGGGAACCAGTAGTACCAGCCGGCGAAGATGGTGAAAACCGCGCCGAGCGAGAGCACGTAGTGGAAATGCGCCACCACGTAATAGGTGTCTTGCAGGGAACGGTCGATGCCGGCATTAGCGAGCACCACGCCGGTCACGCCGCCGACCGTGAACAGAAAGATGAAGCCGATCGCCCACAGCAGTGGCGTCTTGAACTCGAGCGAGCCGCCCCACATCGTGGCGATCCAAGAGAAGATCTTCACGCCGGTCGGCACCGCGATCACCATGGTGGCGACCACGAAATAGGCTTGCGCGGCGGTCGACATGCCAACGGTATACATGTGGTGCGCCCACACCACGAACCCGATGCCGCCGATTGCCACCATCGCGTAGGCCATGCCGAGATAGCCGAACACCGGTTTTTTCGCGAACGTCGCCACGATCTGACTGATCATGCCGAAGCCCGGCACGATCAGGATGTAGACCTCGGGATGCCCGAAGAACCAGAACAGGTGCTGGAACAGGAGCGGATCGCCACCCCCGCCAGGGGTGAAGAAGGTGGTGCCGAAATTGCGGTCTGTCAGCAGCATGGTGATGGCACCGGCGAGCACCGGCATCGCGAGCAGAATGAGAAACACCGTCACCAGCTGCGACCATACGAACAATGGCATCTTGTGCATCGTCATGCCGGGAGCGCGCATATTGAAGATCGTCGTGATGAAATTGATCGCGCCGAGGATCGATGACGCGCCGGCAAGGTGCAGCGACAGGATGGCGAAATCGACAGCGGGCCCCGGATGGCCCGTGGTCGAGAGCGGCGCATAGATCGTCCATCCCGCGGCCACCCCGGGGGCACCGGGTTCGCCCTCCACGAACAGCGAGATGATCAACAGCGTGAAGGACGCCGGCAGCAGCCAGAACGAGATGTTGTTCATGCGCGGGAACGCCATGTCCGGCGCACCGATCATCAGCGGTATCATCCAATTGCCGAAGCCGCCGATCATCGCCGGCATGACCATGAAGAAAATCATGATCAGGCCGTGCGCCGTCGTGAAGACGTTGAACATGTGGGAGTCGTGGAAGAACTGCAACCCCGGATGCATCAGCTCGAGTCGCATGCCGATCGACAGCACGCCGCCCACCAATCCGCCGAGCAAGGCGAACACGAGATACATCGTGCCGATGTCTTTGTGGTTGGTCGAATAGAGGTAACGCCGCCAACCATGCGGGTGATCGGGCAGGTCCTCGCCGTGAGCTTTCGCGATCGTAGCCATGACTCAAGTCCTTCGAGTTGTCGCCCGCGAACTATCCGCGTCTGCGCGCGGCATCATCGGGGCGTCGATTGTGCCGCCGCGACCGTGGTCGGCGGCAGTGCTTCATCGCGAGCGTATTTCTTCTTTGCCTCTTCAACCCAGGCGGAGAATGCCTGCTCGCTCACCACATGGACTGCGATCGGCATGAAGGCGTGATCCTTGCCGCACAGCTCCGAGCACTGACCGTAGTAGACACCCTCCCGCGTTGCCGTGAACCAGGTCTCGTTGATGCGCCCGGGAACGGCGTCGATCTTGATGCCGAATGACGGTACCGCGAACGAATGAATGACGTCGGAGCCCGTGGTGATCACGCGCACAGTCTTGTTTACCGGCACTACCATTTCATTGTCGACCGCAAGCAGTCGCGGCTGGCCTTCCTTGCGCTCACCCTCTTTGAGCATCAACGAATCGAACTCGAACTGGCCGTTGTCGGGATAGCTGTAGCTCCAGTACCACTGCTTGCCGGTCGCCTTCACCGTGAGGTCGGCGGCCGGGACGTTGAGTTGGAGGAACAGAAGCTTGAATGAAGGGACCGCAATAAACATCAGAATCACGATCGGAATGAGAGTCCACGCAATCTCGATGAACGTGTTGTGCGTGGTCCGCGACGGAAGCGGATTGGCGCGGGCATTGAAGCGCACCATGACGACGACCAGCAAAACCAGCACGAAACCGGCGATAACGGTGATGATGTAGAGCAGGAAATCGTGGAACCAGATGATGTTGTCCATAACCGGAGACGCCGATTGCTGCAGCCCTACCTGCCAAGGCGAAGGCTGCCCGAGCCCGGCCAGAGCCGCTTCCGCGCCGGTCAGGATGGCGACCATCGCTATTGCCAATACGGTCAACCGCTTGAGCACCAACATCGTCGGCATTGCTCCTTCGAATGAGGTTCCAAGGCGCGCTCCACCGCTCGGAGTCGCTGCCCGCATTGAGCGCGACACTCCTCGGTGGGCTCATCGGCGCGCGTGGCGGGACCTCAGGGGAATCCTGGCCTCTAAAACCACAATTCCAGCCCTATCGCAATGCACACGTTCATATCTCCCATGCGGCCAAAGGCCGGTCTCCCATGTGGCCAAAAGGCCGGCCGATCGCCCCCGCCGACCGTCGTCGTTCGACCCTTTCTCGGCCACAATGCCTTGTTTTACTCATCCTTGACACGTAGCTCCGACCGTGGACGGAGGGGGTCGATTCGGCTAGATCGGGATAGCGGGGCGCAGGCAGGATTCGAGGCGGAGATTATGGGTTCATTCAGCCCGGGAATGCTTTTTCGCACAATAAGATCATTGCTGGCAGCTACCGCGATGGTACTGGCACTCTCCGCTGGCATGGCCGAGCGCGCCACCGCGCAGGGCGCGGTCAAGTCGGTCCACAATGACTGGCAAGTCCGCTGCGACACGCCACCCGGCGCGCAGGGCGAGCAGTGCGCGCTGATCCAGAGCGTCACCGCGGAGGATCGCGCCAATGTCGGCCTCACCGTGATCGTGCTCAAGACTGCCGATCAGAAGAGCCGCCTCATGCGCGTGGTCGCGCCCGTCGGCGTGTTGCTTCCCTCGGGCCTCGGACTGAAGGTCGATCAGGTCGACGTCGGCCGGGCCGGCTTCGTCCGTTGTCTGCCCAACGGGTGCGTTGCCGAGGTCGTCATGGACGACAACTTGATCAAGCAACTACGCAGCGGCCAGACTGCGACGTTCATCATCTTCCAGACGCCCGAAGAAGGCATCGGCTTCCCGATGAGCCTCAAGGGCTTCGGCGAGGGCTACGACAAGCTGCCGTAAGACGCCCCAGGCCAGGGCGTCCTTCCCTTAAGTCCGATTTAGCGGCGTGGCGACCTCGCAACTCCAGGCGAGGACGACTATCTTTGGCTAGACTGCGCGAATGCGGATCCGATCATGAGCTCACCCACGACGTCACTTCTCGATCGCGCCGGCCTCGACCGTGGCGACGTGCGCCGACACCTCGCCCGCGGCCTGGAAGGCGCGGACGACGGTGAGCTTTATCTCGAATATGCCCAGTCCGAGATGCTTGTTTTCGACAATGGGCGGCTCAAGCAAGCGACCTACAACACCGACCAGGGCTTCGGATTGCGCGCCGTCAAGGACGAGGCGGTGGGCTATGCCCATTCCTCCGACGTCTCGGAGGCAGCGTTGGCGCGCGCGGCGGACGCGGTGCGCGCGGTCAAGGGTGGCTATTGCGGTGCTTACGCAGAACCGCCGGGTCGCACCAATGTCCGCCTTTATGGCGACGACAATCCGCTCGGCGCACCGGCCTTCGAACCCAAGGTGAGGCTTCTGGAGGCCATTGACGCCTATGCCCGAGCGCGTGACCCGCGCGTGCGACAGGTTTCGATCTCATTTGGCGCGAGCTGGCAAGTGATCGAGATCCTGCGCGGCGACGGCGAAAGCTACCGCGACGTGCGTCCTTTGGTGCGCGTCAATATCTCGGTCGTCGTCGGCAATGGCGATCGCCAGGAAGCCGGCAGCCACGGCTATGGCGGGCGCGAGGGCTTTTCGCATTTCCTCTCGACCCATGCCTGGCAGCGCGCCGCTGACGATGCTGTACGCCAGGCGCTGATCAATCTCGAAGCGGTGCCGGCGCCAGCCGGCGAGATGGACGTGGTGCTCGCCCCTGGCTGGCCCGGCATCATGCTGCACGAGGCGGTGGGACACGGGCTCGAAGGTGACTTCAACCGCAGGAAGACCTCTGCATTCGCCGGTCTGATGGGACAACGCGTCGCGTCGAAGGGTGTCACCGTCATTGACGACGGTACCATCGCGCAGCGACGCGGCTCGCTCTCGATCGACGACGAGGGCACGCCGACCAGTCGCACCGTGCTGATCGAGGACGGCATCCTTGTCGGCTACATGCAGGACCGCCACAACGCGCGTCTGATGAGCATGAAACCCACAGGCAATGGCCGCCGGCAAAACTATGCCCATGCGCCGATGCCGCGCATGACCAACACCTACATGCTCGCCGGCGAACATACGGCGAGTGAGATCATCGCCTCGGTCAAGGACGGCATCTATGCCGTCAATTTCGGCGGCGGCCAGGTCGATATCACATCGGGCAAGTACGTGTTTCAGGTCACCGAGGCCTACAAGATCGATGGCGGCAAGCTTGGCCGGCCTCTGAAGGGCGCCATGCTGATCGGGAACGGTCCGACCGACCTCAACCGTATCGGCATGATCGGAAACGACTTCGAACTCGATCGCGGCATTGGCACTTGCGGCAAGAATGGCCAGGGGGTGCCCGTCGGTGTGGGCCAACCTACCCTGCGCATGGACCGCATCACGGTGGGCGGAACCGGATAAGCGAACGCTCGCAGAGTTTATCCCTGCTTGCCGCTTACGCGCTGACCGCCTGCCCGTCGCGGCTGAGTCGCACGGTCAGCTGGCCGTGCCCGTTGCGTATCAGTTCGTCACCTGCGCAAGAACGCGGGCCGCAAACGCGCTGGCGACTGCCGTTGGAGGAGACGCCGTCATCGCTACGTCGGCTTTCATCCGCGAGCCCCTCGCGACTAGAAATACGCGATGCTACGTCCGCAGGCGGCAACCGCGACCCAGATACCGAGCGAAAGGACGCCGGCGACTTTGGCGCGCGCCGGCATCGTTGCGCCCGGTACAAGGCGCTCGACCGTACGCTTGGCCCAGAATTCGTAAATCGCCACATTGATCAGGCCTGCGGCGACGAGAGCGGCTTTCAGCTGGAACGCGGGATTGAGCGCGATATGGCTCGCCTCAGCCGAGAACAGCACGCAGCCGGTGACCGCCATGCCCGCCAGCGCGGCGACAGCGAAGCTGCGCGCCCGCGCGAGCAGGAATGCGGGCGAGGTCGCGGCCAACCCTCCAAGCAAACGAACGTCCATCACCGCTACTGCCCCGGCGAAAAAAGTGAGCGCGACGATGTGCCCGACATTGGCCGCCGGGTAGAGCCATAACGACTGGCGGACGGCCGCCGCAAAACTCGACTGTTCGAGCGCAACAAAAATTTCCGGCGCTGCATCGGTCATCAGCGCATCTCGTAGGTCTTGCCGTTCACCGTGATCCGCTCAGCCCGCATCTCATCCTTTTCAACGGTCGACGGGTAGCCGTAGGCCGAGACGTTCTGGCCGGCGGCGACGATCTTTTCCGTGGCTCCGCGACTG
>WNGH01026198.1_pt1 | contig 10448 bp, 11 predicted proteins | sample 5400631 | NCBI WGS metagenome assembly WNGH01 (sample SAMN13153373, study PRJNA577476) | soil metagenome | isolation source: 115 cm soil or saprolite under Garry oak tree replicate 1 | place: USA:California | collected 2016-06-15 | reverse complement strand
TGTGAGTTTTTTCGATTTCAATTGTTAGCGTCTCTTTTGGCTCCATCCTCCTGCTCTTGCGCATCAAGGCTTTCTACGGCGCCTCGGAGAACCGCGGTGAAACCCAAGCTTGGCATGGCCTTATCGGTTTACGCGCTCGCGGCGATTATCACTGGGCTCGACCTGAGCCTGCGCAAAATTCTGCAGATTCTCAGCGTCACAATTTTCGAGAAAACCCGGGGAGTTTCGGACTGAGCACGTGAGGTTGCTCCGTTTCGCCGGCTGATTGCAAGAACCGGGTCGCGTGCCTGGTCCACGCCAACACGAGATCGATCCCCTATTGTCGTTATATGGCATAGGGGCGTGCTCTGCGATGCAGCGACGCCATAGCAAGCCGGGTGCCAGAGAAATCAGTACGGCAATGACCACCGGCAAGGCCTGCCAGTTGGCCGAGGACATCTCCGGGGCAGACCGCCAGCACCTCCGGTCGCCGCAATTACGGGAAGAGTCCGCGGACCAGCGTGGCTTCCGAGACGCGGCCGACGGCCAGGATCATGGCTCCAGCGCGCGGCGGGACGTGATGCTTGCGCATCGTGTCCACCATCTCGCGAAAGGCACGAACCATGATCTTCTGCAGGCGGGCGTTCACTTCTTCGACGTCCCACATGAGGCCTTCCTGGTTCTGCACCCATTCGAAGTAGCTTACCGTGACGCCGCCGGCGTTGGCGAGAATATCCGGGAGCACGATGATGCCGCGGCGCGCGAGAATTTCATCGGCGTGCGGCGTGGTGGGGCCGTTGGCGGCTTCGGCGACGATACGGGCCTTCACGGCCTCGGCATTGTGTAGGGTGATGACGTTTTCGAGCGCCGCAGGCACCAGGATGTCGCATTTCATGGTTAGCAGTTCATCGTTGGTGATGCGCGACGCGCCGGGCATGCCGACTACGGTACCGGAGCGCTCTTTGTAGCGAATCGCTTTGATGGGATCGATGCCGCGGGAATTGGTGACGCCGCCGCGGGTGTCGCTGAGGGCCACGATTCTGGCTTTCTTTTCCGCAAACAGGCGCGCGGCGGTTGCGCCGGCGTTCCCGAATCCCTGAACCGCCACGGCCGCGCCACGAAGCGAAATCTTCTTAAGCTTGCACGCTTCCTCGACCACGTAGAGCAGTCCGCGCGCCGTGGCTTCGCTGCGCCCCTCGGAGCCGCCGATGGAAACCGGCTTGCCGGTAACCACTCCATGCGCGGAATGACCCACCGTCATGGCATAGGTGTCCATGATCCAGGCCATGGTCTGCGCATCGGTATAAACATCGGGCGCGGGAATGTCCTGGGAGGGTCCAATGATGGGCAGGATCTCACTGGCATAGCGCCGCGTCATGCGCTCGAGTTCACTCTTGGACATGCGCTTGGGGTCGCAGATCACGCCGCCTTTGGCTCCGCCAAAGGGAACATTTACCGTGGCGGTCTTCCAGGTCATCCACGCCGCCAGCGCCTTTACTTCATCCAGCGTGACGTTGGGATGGAAGCGAATGCCGCCCTTGCCCGGGCCCCGCGACACGTTGTGCTGCACGCGATAACCGGTGAACACCTTCACCTGACCGTTGTCCATCTTCGTCGGCAAGGAAACTTCCAGCACGCGCTTGGGTGTGCGTAAAATCTGGCGCAAGCCGGGATCGAGCTTCAAGAATTCGGCCGCCATGTCGAACTGAATCTGCGCGATGCGAAAAGGATTCAGGTCCTCGCGGGGAGCAATGCGCGGCACCATGGGAGGCGTGCCTATCTGTCTTATCGGGGCGCTGGACTTTGCGACCGTGGCCATCGGCGTCGGTCCTTTCCTCTACTCGATTTGTCTAAGAAACTCTGTTTCCACTTGGTCCAAGTTCTAACTGCATTTCGTCTATCCGTTGGCCGCAAACTTCCTGGTGTTGACGGCGTACCGCTCGCGGCAGGCGGTGGAGCAGAAGTGCAGAAGCTGGCCCTCTTCCCGGAACGGAATCGCAAGCGTCTCGTCGACGTGCACGCCGCAGAGCGGATCGCGCACCAGCCGCCGTGTCCCAGCCCTGGCCGGAGCGGGGTCCGCAGCCGGCGCTGCTGCCGTCGCTCTGTCGCCGAGCATCGAGCGGATCAGGCGGCGAAGCAGCGCCACACTCCAGGAGACAAAAATCACCCAGAGTAGAAGACGTGCCACGCGAGCGAGAAAATTTGTCATTTCGTGTTTGCTAAGCGGCCCGCTACCTGATCATCCCTTTTAGACCGCCATGAAGGGAGTGTATGCAAGGCGAAAAGGGCCCGTCAAACGAAAAGGTGTGATTTCAAGGGGTTGCGAGGGGAATGGTACGCTGCCGGTTGGCATAAAATAGCTTCACGCGCAACATAAAGCACTTAATTACAATGAGTTAGAAGGAACTTAGGGGGAAAATGAGGGCCTGCGGCTCGGCTCCGCGGCCAAGTGCGAAATCACTGCACCGGGCCCTGCGGCACTCACCGCGCTGCCGGAATGCGGTCAATTCCCATGTACGGGCGCAACACTTCCGGTAGCCAGATCGACCCATCCGCTTGCTGATAATTCTCCACCACGGCGATCCACGTGCGGCCGACCGCCAGCCCGGAACCGTTCAAGGTGTGCACGAAGTCACTCTTGCCGCCCCCCTTGGGTTTGAAGCGAATGCCAGCGCGGCGCGCTTGAAACGCCTCGCAATTCGAGCAGGAAGAAATTTCGCGGAATTCGTTGCTCGAGGGCAGCCACACTTCGAGGTCGTATGTTTTGGCCGAAGCAAAGCCCAGGTCCCCGGTAGAGAGCAGCATCGTGCGATAGTGCAAACCAAGTTTCTGGAGAATCGTTTCGGCGTGGCGCACGATGGCTTCGTGCTCTTCGTAGCTTTTCTGCGGATGGGTGAACTTGAAGAGTTCGACTTTTTGAAATTGATGCTGGCGAAGAATGCCGCGGGTGTCTTTTCCAGCGGCTCCCGCCTCGGAGCGGAAGCAGGCGGTCCACGCGGCGACGTGTATGGGGAGTTTCTCCTCGGGAATGGTCTCGTCCCGGTACAGATTGTGGAGCTCGACTTCGGAAGTTGGTGTAAGCCAGAAGTCAGTGTCCTGAACTTTAAACAGATCAGCGGCGAATTTCGGCAACTGCCCCGCGCCCGTCAATGACGCGGTGTTTACCAGGAAGGGCGGCAGGATTTCCGTGTAGCCGTGCTCGCGGGTGTGCACATCGAGGAAAAAATTTGCGAGCGCGCGCTCCAGGCGCGCTCCCCAGCCCTTGTAGACGGCGAAGCGGGCGCCGGTGATTTTCGTGGCCACCGCTAGGTCCAGTATTCCTGCGCCTTCGCCAACCTCCCAGTGTGGCTTGGGTTCAAAATCAAACGTAGGAGGAGTTCCCCACCGGCGGACTTCCACGTTGTCGGCCGCGCCGGTGCCCACCGGCACGGAGGAGTGCGGGAGGTTAGGAATGGTGAGGAGCAGGTCGCGTTGGGTGCTATCAAGAGTGGCGATGCGCTCATCGCATTGCTTGATGCGCTCGGACACCTCCTTCATCTCGGCGATCCGCGCGTCCGCGTTTTGCTTTTCTTTTTTCAGCCGGGCAATTTCTTCGCTAGCCCGGTTGCGCTGCGCCTTCTCGTGCTCCGTGGCGGTGATCAGTTCGCGGCGCTCCTTGTCGAGCTTGCGAAACGCCTCGAGGTCGAGCGCGGCGCCGCGCTTCTTGGCCATCTCGGCGAAGACCTCCAAGTGCTCTCTAAAATAGTTCAGGTCATGCATGGCTTTGAAGGATACCGCAATCCGCATGGCCCTTGTAGCGCCGGGAGGCAGCTCGGCGTGGTTTTCACCGCTCAGGAAGATGTGGAACAAAATCTTCCAGCAGGGCATCAAACCGCGCGGCATCATCGACGAACAATGCATGTCCCCCATCGTCGAACGTTTCCACCCGGGTGGACGGCACGATGGATAGAACCAGATCGGCAGCCATGCTCTTTACTCCCGCTTGGCACAGGCTGAGCACGGGCCGGTCGATCTTCACTATGGCCGGGTCGCCAATCGGCGCGGCTGAGGGAGCCGACACTGGCCGATATGGCGCTGTCCGTAGGCATCTTCAACGAGGCTCCCACAACACGCCGGAGGTACTCCTCGGCTTGCGGCTTTTTGTACATGCTGCGCACAAACTGCTCCGTAAAATCGCGTCGATCGGTCTCTAACCTCCGGAACATGCCGAGCATGGCAGTGGCGAACTGCGGGTCCAGTTTGTCCCAAGCGAAGCCATCGACGAGCACGTACGCGCACACCTGGCCTCCGCCGAATTGTTCGGCATAGCTCAACAGTTCGGGCGCTCCGAGTGACCAACCGACCAGCACGACGGGAGCGAGCTCCAAATGATCGACGAGCTCTTTGATGTCCTGCGCGCGGCGCTCCGGAGAGTTGCCCTCCAGGGGTTTGTCGGAGTCGCCTTGCGACCGTGGATCCAGCGCGACCACATGATAGTGCCCGGCAAAATACTGGATCTGGGGGTCCCAGATCCAGGCGGGCATGCTCCAGCCCGGTTCGAAGAAGATGGGCGGCCCCGTCCGGGCTTCAGAGATAGTGGAGCTTTACCTGGTCGCTGGTTTTGAAGAAGCCGTCTTTGACCTCTCGGCCCGCAGCAAGCGCGGGTGGCGTCAGCAAAAACGGAAGCAAGAGGAAAATCTTAGCGAACACGGGGCACCTCAGCCATCAATTCCATGATATTCCCTTCCGTATCGCGGAATCCCATCATCCAAAGATCGTAGCTGGGCATCGGCACAATCAGCCGCGGTGGCGCTTCGATTTTCGCGCCTAGCTCGAGAAGCTGGCGGTGCGCGGCGTTGATATCCGAAACCCGGAAGTACAGGATGGAGCTCGGGTGATCCAGCTCGGGCGTTTCCGCGGGGCCGAGCATCAGCCGAACACCGCCGCAATCAAAGAACGCCAGGTTGGGGACGGTGAACAGCAGTGGCAGACCCAGCGTGTCACGGTAGAATGCCGTGGCCCGCTCGAGATCGTGAACAATGATAGAGATTTGGCCGATATTCTGGATGCCCAGGTGGGAAGAAGCGGCGCTCATGGCAGTGTACCTCCGGGAGCAATCTAGTTAGCATAGCTAACTAAATTCTATGACGGTTGTCAAGCCAAAAAGTTTCGCGGGCCGCGACCCCACCGAGATTGCTGACCGGCTCCACTCGGCGGCCATTCATCTGCTGCGGCGGGTGCGCGTGCGTGATCGCGAAAGCGGCATCGGCCCGGCGCAGCTGTCGGCGTTGTCCGTTCTGGTTTTCGGTGGCCGCCAAGGGTAGGAAGATCCTCGAGGCGGGACGCCAGCGCCGCGTGGAATCGCTGGCCAAAGCGCTAGCGTCATTCACGGACAAAGAGCAGCGGCAGTTGGGGGAGCTTACCGACCTCCTTCGGGAGGTCATTCGAAAGCTTTAGAGGTTTTGGCAGCTGCACCGTTCGACGCCCGATTTGAATTAACTGTTTACGGCTCGCTCGACCGGGCTGAAATCGGAATTCCCGGCCTGATTTAGGAAGGCTTACGAAAATTGACGGCAGCGGTGTTGCCCCCGCAGAGGAGAATACCGACACGTTCGCCCGGCTGGGGGAGGTAACACCGGGAAAGTAGGGCGGCCAACGCCGCGGCCCCGCCTGGTTCGACGACGACTCGCAGAACTCTCCAGAGCGCTTCTTGGGCCTCCTGGATGGCGGAATCGGGTACCAGCAAGACACCTTCGACCTGGCGCTCGGCGATGGGAAACATCAAATCGCCGACCCGTTTCGGCGCCAGGGAGTCGGCGGCGATCCCTCCTGCGGGGCAGTCCACCGGACGGCCGGCCTTCAGGGCGTAACTCAGTGTCGGGGCAGCCTCCGGTTCCACACCGATGATCCTGGTGCGACCGGAATACCAGGCGGCCACGCCTCCGATCAAACCTCCCCCGCCAACAGCAACCAGCAAAACGTCGAGATGGGGGGCCTGCTCTTCAAACTCCACACCCACAGTGCCCTGGCCGAGCAAGGTTTCGACTTGATCGTAAGCGTGGATCCTGAGAGCGCCCCGCTGCGCGGCCCAGACATCACTGGCGGCCAGGGCATCGGCGTAACGTTCTCCGGTCACCACCAGATCTGCGCCGTAGCCGCGAATGCGCTCCATCTTTTCAGGAGAACAAACCGTGGGCACAAAAATTGTCGCCGGCTTTCGAAGCTTCATGGCGGCGAAAGCGACGGCCACGCCATGATTGCCTCCCGAGGCCGCCACCACGCCGGCTGGGGGAATCGCGCGAGAGAGGAGATTACTGAACGCGCCGCGAGTTTTGAATGAGCCGGAATGCTGGAGAAATTCCAGTTTGAAGACCAGCTGGACAGGAGGGAGGCCGAAGTCGGCGCCGCTGGCTTCCACGACGGGCGTCCTGCGGATGTGCGGACGGATAAGTTGATGCGTCCGGATGATGCGGTCTCGGGTGATCTCGGTGGTGGACATGGTGATCACTTTCCGCTGACCGGGATCCGCTGGATCAGCTGATTTGTTCCCACCGAAGGCCTGCATGCGGTTCCAAGTTTGCGCCGCATTTGCTATTATACTTAGGGAGTTGGCTAATTGTCTATATGAAGACGGAATTCGTTCTACGCGCCCTGGCGAACGAACGCCGGCTGCAAATCCTCGATTGGTTGAAGCACCCGCGGAAGCATTTCCGGCCGCAGGTGGATGGGGATCTGGTCGAGGATGGCGTTTGTGGTGCGTTGATCGCAGAGAAGCTCGGGGTTAGCCAGCCCACGGCCAGCGAGCACCTGAAGATCCTCCGCCAGGCCGGACTGCTGAAGGCCAAGCGCATCAAACAATGGACATTTTACAAGCGCGATGAAGCGAAGATAAAGAATGCCAAGCAGACCATCGTGCGACGCGTCTAGCGGCGGAAGTACTTCCGTACCAGCGAAGGATGTTTGCTCCTGTGTGTCGTCCTGCTGCTCGCGAGCGCAGCAGAACGGCCTGAAAAGCCAGACTGACTTCGGATTACTGTACCCTCCATCCCCACGCCCGAGCGGCCGGTGCCCCCACCGGCCGCTCACTTTTTTGCTGCACCCTCCAGCGTTGACAGTGCTTCGCCTAGCGAGTCGAACCTGCCTGGCTTTCGGATGGCCTGATTTATTAACCGCTAGGTCCCGCGGCGGGCCCTAGAAATGAAAAAGGGGGCTGGTGCAAGCCCCCTCTTTGTAATTGACGCCCCAAACCGGTAACCGAGTCGAGGATCGGTTCCGGCCACCCCGGGAAGCCAATCTTATAAGTTACCAATCAGAGAGCAACCCGCGTGCCAGCGCTTGACGGTTCCCTCGGAAACTAGCGAGTTGATTGAAACCACGGTGGTTAGCGTCAGGACCGGCCAGACAAACGTGCTGTTACCTAGCGCATCTCTACAGAATCCCACAGAATGGCCGCGCGACTCTCCATTCTTTGGGAGCACTCTTTGCGAGGTGGACCTCTAAGCGGCGACGCAGATGACAGGCAAGCTAGGGAATATCGTTATTGTCGCTTTCTTGCGGAAATCATTATGCGGTCCGATGTAAGCGGTTACGGAGATGAGCGGGAGCTCGCGCTGAATTGCCGGGTATCAAATTGCCGCCCGAGAGCTGGGCCTGGTACTCTTCGGCAAGTTTCAGGTCGATGGTGGCGAAGTGAACGCGGTGCTCTAGCGTTTGCTGTTCAGCTTCCAGCTGCTCGATTTCGCCGCGAACGCGCGCGGATTCTTTTTCCACGTCGAGGATTTCCTTGATGGGGCCATTGTGTTGCCGAAGCACTTCGCTAAGACGCACTTCCGTGTTGCGGGAGTTCTTCAGCCGTGCGAGTAAGTCCATATGCTGCTGAGTGACTTCTTCGCCCGCTTGTGATTCCTGGGTGACATGCCCGAGCTTCTTCAACTCGGCAAGGCACACGTCAAATTGGTCAACGGGAACGCGCAGAGTTATGTTGGCCGAAAAACGTGGCGCGAAAAGCGGCCTTGCGACGATGTGCGCGGAGAATCTTGAAACCAATAGCGTAGAGATAGGTGCGGAAGAGGGCGCGCGGTTCGTAGCGAGCGGCGGCGCGCAGCAGAGCGACGAAAGCCTCCTGGGTCAGTTCCTCTGCCTGGGCGGATTCGGAGATACGACGCCGAAAGAAACCATAGATCGGTTGCTTGTAGCGCGAGAAGAGCTCCGTGAAAGCGTCCGATGAACCCTTTGAAAATGCCAACGTGAGCTGCTCGTCCGCTCGCTGTTGAAGCAGACCCCACGTTGCCCGCGGCGTTCGCTTGATTTGTGGGCGTCTCGTTCATTGCGCTTCGGGAAGGCGCCTCCAAGTTTAGAACGAGAGCGGGCAGTGCCTCATGCATGGTAAGCCGCTTGGCTCCTTCACTAAGTGTAATGTCGCGAGACAGCTAAAAGTTCCGGGGACCAGGCTGATTCTGAGTCCAGACCAACTGGTCATGGATTCTTGGGAGCTTGGGCTTCGCGGAAGGATAGTTGGGACCGCCGGCGCCAGAAGAATCGTGCCGGAAAATAGAGCAGAGCCGCCCACAAAGCGAGCAGCGGGCCCCGGCTTGCCAAGATCAGCAGAATGGTGGAGATGCTCTCGTAAGCATCGGACAGACCGCTGACCGCGGCATTGCGAAGTTTCCCTCCGATCGTCTCAGCAGGCGTGGTGCGTTCTTCCCGCATGGAAAAGAAGATGTTTGCGAAAGAGACGCGGCTCCCGGAAGCATAACGCTCCGTTTCCATTCGCTCGATTTCACCGCGGAGCAGGGAAACCTGCCGCTGGAGTGTCCCCAGATCGTTGACTTTTTCGGTTCCATTCTGGAGCAGCTGCAGAATACGACGCTCTTCGTTCTGCGCGTTCACGAGGCGCGCCTCGAGTTCGCTGTGTTGCTGTGTAATTTCATCGGCGGCCTCTTCCTCGTGTTCCACGAGGCCGACGCCTTTTAACTCCATGAGAGCCGAGCGATATTCCGACGAAGGGACGCGGAGAGTCGCGGTAAGTGTGCTCCCCGCCGGCTGGCCCACCATGCGCAGCTTTGCCACATAGCCGTGGTGGTGCTCAAGAGTCTCTTCCAGGCTGGACCGCGAACGGGCGAACTCCCTTGTCGCCACAGATAGCTCCGCCGAATAGACGATCTGCGGCTCCCTGAATGGACTCGCTGAATCAACCTGTGCCGCTTTGTAATTTTCCGGCAGCGTGCGAAGCGTCAACCGCGTATTCGTGTCCGTTCCGCCGCCCATGGGTCGAATGCTATCCGGTGGCAGGAGTTCACCGTTCAGGCTCCCGTGCTCAGCCGCAAAGGGAGCAGGCTGGCGCGTGGGCTGTACGACGCGGTTCGATGCGAACACGAAAAGTAGAAAGACTCCGGCAACGAGGCAACCCGCCAAGAACAAACGGTGGCGGCGGGGAAAAAATCCACGCAAACGAACGACAAGGGATTGCCGACGGTCTTCCATAAGAATGCCTCCAGGTACGTCGCACTTAGAACGTGGAGGCGGTGAATTCTTGCAGTGCTTCCACCCGAGAAATAACCGAGGCTGGGAACGCCCTGTAGATGCATGGAGCCGGTCATGGCCGGCCAACTTTACGCGCCGATGGTGGAGCGGAGGGCGTTGGCAAGCGACTGGCTGAAGCGCTGGACGTCGGCTTCGTGTTCGGCTTCGACCATGACGCGGGCAAGCTGCTCGGTGCCGGAGTAACGCAGCACCACGCGGCCTTTGTCGCCGAGTGCGGATTGAGCTTCGGCTAAGGCGCGAGCGACTTCCGGAAGCGTCTCGAGCGGCGGTTTCGAACGCACCTGCACATTGACGATCAGTTGCGGATAATCCTTGAGGCCTTCGAGGAGAGATTCCATCTTGCCGTTCAGAGAGACCAGGGAAGCAATTTTTGCGGCGGTGAGCAGGCCGTCACCGGCAGGGCTGTCCTCGAGAAAAATGATGTGGCCGGACTGCTCGCCTCCCAGCACCGTGCCGCTGCGAAGCATCTCTTCCAGGACATAGCGGTCGCCGACGGCGGCGCGGGCCAGGGCAATGTTTTCGCTGGCTAGCGCGCGCTCAAGACCCAGATTGGACATGGAGGTGGCCACGACGCGGTCACCTTTCAGCTTATTCTGAGACTTGAGGAAGCGCGCGGCGGCAAGAAGCACGCCGTCACCATTCACGATTTTTCCGCTTTCGCAGACAAACAGCGCGCGGTCGGCATCACCGTCAAAGCCCACACCGAGACGCGCTTTTTCAGCGACGACGCGTTTCTGCAGGCCCTCCAGGTGCATCGAACCGCAGCCGGCGTTGATGTTCCGGCCGTCCGGTAAATCGCCCATGGCGATGACCTCAGCACCTAGTGACCGAAACAGCTCCGGGCCGAGCTTCGAGGCTGCGCCATTGGCGCAATCCAGGACGATTCGGAAACCGCTGAGCTTCGCGCCGGGAATGAACCGCCTGCGGAGAAAGGCCAGATATTCCGC
>WNGH01007399.1_pt1 | contig 10448 bp, 7 predicted proteins | sample 5400631 | NCBI WGS metagenome assembly WNGH01 (sample SAMN13153373, study PRJNA577476) | soil metagenome | isolation source: 115 cm soil or saprolite under Garry oak tree replicate 1 | place: USA:California | collected 2016-06-15 | reverse complement strand
GTGATTGGTCTGGGGGTTTATATTTAAGCGTTTCTAGCGCCTCTCCCGCCCCGCGCCGCACCCTCCAATCAGAATCCTTGAGCGCAATAATGAGCGGCTCAATTGCTTCCGCACTTCGTGACCAGCGCAACTCCTGTGCTGCAAGTCTGCGTTCTTCTGGGTTTCTCGACCTTAGTCGCCTCAAAGTCCACCACAACATGATGCTTCTCCTTTCACCGTTTTAGAGCGAACAGAAGCTTACGGAAAGAACGCGGCACTCTGAACGACGTTGGCCGCCGAATCGACCAGGAGCTGGTTTCAGCGCGTAGTCTTGGGATCGCGAGTCGCGATTAAGCAGGCTGTCCAACACTCTAAGTATCTTTTAAAACCGTCCCATAATACTGTGAAACGCTGCAATCCATCACCATGGATGGAAAGAAACTGGAGCGAGCAGGTGCGGGGATGTGGCGCGGCTGAGTCATCTCGTTCTTCGTGAATAGTGCGGGTTAGACACCCTATCACAAACCTTCTTCAACCCGAGCGCCTACGTCGTCAGGATGCAGAGAAGCGGACCTGCGACTCGCTCGTCGCTGCACGATCGCAGACGCCTTTGCTGCTACTCCTGATGCGCTTCGGCGTAGATTCGCAGTGCCACATTTATGCGATGTTGAAATTCCGCTCCCTGCGCCTCGAACCATCTTAGTAAGTCATCATCCACGCTTAGCGTGACCGAGGTTTTCTTCTCGTGCATGCGCCATTGCCCGTGGGGCTGCTTTGCCGACAACCTGCCATCGTGCCTCGATGGTGTCTGCTGACAAATCAGCACCGCAATCCCATTCGACGAAGTATCCACCATTGGAAACCTTCATAAATTCTCTTTGGTCTCGAAGGTGTTCAAACGCCTCATACCCTAAATAAGGCTTGACATCAAAACTGCCAACGCGACCGTCGTCTGCAACGATGGATAATACCCAATTGGGTTGTGGATTGAGTTCCGTAATTCTCATTGGTCAAGCCCCTTAATTGGAAATGGCTTCTTGCCGTTTACAGCCAAGTCCCAGTCCGCACGCAAATCTTCTTGATGAATTTCGATCCATGCCACAACCAGTTTGTGTTTGTTCGGCGGCAGCCTACCTGCCAGGAGTTCTCCGTCAGGAATCGAGTACACGGCTACTTTTCCCTGGTAATCGGCATGTATGTGTGGCACGTGATGTTTCTCGGTATCTCGAAAGAACATGCGAATGAGAATCCCGTAAAACACCAGACGTAGCCGGGAACCGACGGCAGAAAGCGAGTGATATTTCCCGGGCAACAAGCGACGCCGAACCAGGGACTGCGCTTGTGCTGGCCCGCCGACTCCAGCGGGTTCGGATAAAAGAATGTCTTGCCGTCGAGCGACACGCCGGAGATGAGACCGTTGTAGAGTGTTCGCTCCATTACATCGATGTATTTCGCGTCCGCATGAAGCAGGAACAGTCGCTGATTCCAAAAGTCGTTGCCGACTGCGGCGCAGGTCTCGTTGTAAGCGCTCATGTTCGGCAACTCGTATGGACCACCGAAGGCTTCGCCTGATCCGGTCGCACCAATACCACCCGTGATGTAGAGCTTTCTGTCAGCAACGTCTTCCCAGATCTTATCGATCGCATTGACGTACGAGAGATCGCCCGTGAGCGCGGCGACGTCGGCCATGCCTGAATACATGTAGGTGGCGCGCACCGCGTGGCCCACCGCCTCAGTCTGGTCCACCACCTTGGCGTGCGATTGATTGTACGTTCGTCCGCTGCCGCGCGAACCGTCAGGGCCGCGCGCGTCCAGCATGAACTTCGCGAGACTCAGATAACGCGAATCGCCAGTGGCGCGATAAAGCTTCGCTAAACCCATTTCGGTGATCTGGTGACCGGGCCAGATCGATTGCTTACCGGGACCAAAAGTTTCGTCGAGCAGATTGGCGGTCTTGAGCGCAATATCGAGCAGACTTCGCTTTCCGGTTGCTTGATAGTAGGCGACGGCGGCTTCATACAAGTGGCCCAGATCATACAGCTCGTGGCTGTTGACCTTCTCCATTTCCCAACGCTTCGTGCCGGCCCAGCGATGCGGATGTTCCGGATCAATCGTGCGCGTGGTGTAAAGATACCCGTCCGCTTCCTGTGCTGCTCCGATCTTCGCAATCAATCCATCAACATAGGCTTCGAGTTCGGGATCGGGTTGGACGTTCAGCGCGTAAGCCGCACCCTCGAGAACTTTGTAGACGTCGGTGTCATCGAATGGATAGCCAGGAGGGGTTTTGTCGGCAAGCTTTTCACCACGCAGAGCCGCCGCGGCGCGCTCAAAGTTATAAATGCGCTTTGTCTCTTCGTCCTTTTTGAAGGCGAAAGGAATCGTAACCTTCCGATTGATTTCCAAACGTGGCGCCCAGAAAGCGTCGTTGAAATGGACGGAAGTGAACGGAACCGGCTTGACGGGATAGTCGCGCGGAGCGGTTGTAGCGGGCGCGGTCTTAGTCGCTGTTCCTTTCTCCGTCTCTTTCTTTTGTTCTTGCGGGTAGGCAATCAAGCCCCAGCAAAAGATGATGAGCAGGCTAGTGGCGAGCCAATTGTTCCATGACTTCATGACGTTTCCTCTCGTGTGCGCCAGTTTAAGAACCTTTCTTTTCTTTCAGCTTGTTCCAGTCTGGCGGTTCGGCACCCAGCAAGTTATGGACAAAGAAATCCTCGAGCAATCTCTGACCAAAGGCGCCTCCCGCGCCATGCCCGCCTCCGGGAACGAAAAGCAGGTCGAACTTTTTGTTGGCCTTGATCAGGGCGTTGACGACTTGCAGCGTTGACGCCGGGTCGACATTCGTGTCCATCTCTCCCATGACCAGGAGCAACTTACCCTCGAGACGGGAGGCGTTATCCACATTAGACGAGGCTGCATAGTGGGGACCGAGCGGCCAGCTCATCCACTGCTCGTTCCACCATATCTTGTCCATGCGATTGTCGTGACAGCCGGAGTTGGAAACCGCGACCTGGTAGAACTCGGGATGAAAGAGCAGTGCTCCTAAAGCATTCTGGCCACCGGCTGAAGTCCCGAAGATGCCGACGCGACTGATGTCGTAAGATGGGTACTTCGCTGCCACGGCCTTATGCCACAGAATGCGATCCGCGAAGCCAGCATCTGCCAAGTTCTTGAACGCGACATCGTGAAAAGCTTTGGATCGATTATTGGTGCCCATGCCGTCAATCTGGACGACGATGAATCCGAGTTCGGTCAGCGGTTGAGTGGCGACCGCGAAACTTTTCGGCACGAACGAGCCTTGCGGCCCGGCGTAGATCGACTCGATGACTGGATACTTCTTCGATGGATCGAAATTCGTTGGCCGGTAGATGACGCCCCAGACGTCAGTTTTCCCATCTCGGCCCATTGCGGTAAACACCTCAGGCGAACGCCAACCCGCTTTGAGCAAATCCTGAATATCACTTCGTTCGATCTCCATCAGAAGCTTCTTGTCCTCTGTGCTGTGCAACTCGGCGACGGGAGGCAGATCGACCTTCGACCACGTATCGACGTAGTACTTCATATCGGCAGAGAAGGCGACCGTGTGATTAGCGTCTCCTTCAGTCAGAGGCGTCAATCCGCTGCCATCAAAGTTGATCCGGTAGTAATGGATGAAGTACGGGTCTTTGCCCGGATACATGCCGCTCGCCTGAAACCAGATCTGTCGCTTCTCTTCATCGACCTTATCGACCGCACGGACGACCCAGTTGCCTTTGGTGATCTGATTCTTCAGCTTGCCGGTCACGCCGTCATACAGGTAGAGGTGATTCCAACCGTCGCGCTCTGACGCCCAGATGAATTCTCTTTCGTCATTCAATTCATAGCGATACTTCTTGCCGGTGTCTCGGGGGTTGGGTATTAGCGGCCGATAATCAATGAAGGTTGATGACTCTTCCGAGATCACCGCGTGCGGCTTACTGCTGGCAGCGTCAACTTCGATTACGCGATAAACCTGATGTCCTCGCTGGTTGTATTCAAAAGTGAATCCGCGGCCATCCTTGCGCCAGACCGGATTCGAGAGGCTGTAAGGGTTTGCGAAGAGTGCGTTGTCGATTACGACCTGCTTCTTCGTCTCTAGATCGAAGAGCACCGGCTGGGCAATGTCGAGGGCATCGCCCGGCTTGGCATACTCACGCGTCGAGTGTTTCGGTTGAAGCTGATCAGTTGGCGACGACTCAACGTAGTATACCTCACGCTTATAGCCCGGCCGGACGCAATACGCTGCGAGGTGTTTCGAATCCGGCGACCAACTGATCGAAGAGAGCGTATAGTGATCCCCTTCCGAGCCATCGAAGCTCAGCGGCCACGCTTCAGTCTTGCCCTTGGCGCGAATGAAGACATTGTAGTTCTGAATGAAGGCTTCCCACTTTCCGTCAGGCGAAGTCTTCGGTCTGGGCTCCTGATCCTGCGCGCGTCCCGGCCCTTGGAATTGCTGGCCTTGAATTCCCTGCTGAGTCTGCCCTGAAAGATCGACCATTCCGTCAACAACGTCATTACCGTATTCTGCCGGAGGTTCTTCTTCAGGGTTGTCTTCCTGCCGGCGACCCGGCGATCCTGTTGGCGCCGGCCCCAGCTTCTGACATGCATAATCCGAAAACCCGCACTTCCATCTCGAACCGTCGGCGATGAACTCGATGGCCTGCTCGTTGTCGACAAAATTGATCGCCATGAACGGAAGCGTTACGGCCGTGTATTTCCTGCCCGTGGCATTTGAGAGTGATGCCGCCAGCTTATCGTGATCAAAGGCTGGCTTCTTCGTGAGCGTCTCAGCATCGACGACGACGAATTCGTTCCCGCCCTTGACCGACTTCCGATACCAAAAGCGGCTCGTCTTGCCGATCCAAGTGGGCCTATCCACGATGTTCACCGCCAGCCCCTGAAATCGGTTGCGAAGACTCGCCGCTCTTTCGTAATCGGCCTGAGTGACTTGCGCATGAATGACGGTTGGAAGAATGCTCAGCAACAAAGCTGTCTTCCACAAAAGATGTCTGCATCTCATGGTTGTACTCCTCATTAGCGAGCAGTCCGCAATTAGCCATCCAAACTGCGCGCTCGCTTCGTGTTTTTCTGTTCGTGAGTTAATGATGAGACTGGCTATCTTCTCTTCCGCAACTGGCGGCGAATCCACCGAGGCTCCCGCCTCAAATCCAAGATCGCATAAACAAAAGCCGCATCACCCTCAACTTCATAATAGATACCGAACGGGAATCGCCTGGACAACATTCGATGGAATCCGAGATGGATAGGATGAATGCCGGCAAAGAGAACGAGCGAGTCGAGGTCGGAAAGAATTGATTCGGTAAAGTAGTCACCTACTCCAGCTTCGCACGATTCATAAAATCGTCTGCCTAACTCCAGGTCCTCAGCGGCATCCTCAAGGATGACGACTGTCATGGCTCAGACTCTCGCAGCCGCGATCTGAGTTGGTCCAGAGTGAGAAACTTCGCTTCTCCGCTCTGCGCACGCGCCTTGCGGTCGGCCAAAACGTCTCGATGCCAGTCAGGTGAAGGTACCTCATCCGCGACGCCATCGAGCGAGTCCCAAAGTTGCTCAATCGCCTGGAGCCTTTCCGCTATCGACATCCGTTCAATTTGCGCTGATTCGATCATACGACCACGGTACTATTATTAGAACTTGGCCTGCAAGGGGCGTCCCTCGAAAGAGATGGCCCTCGTTGTCCTCTCAGTGACGATGCGAACTTCAATTTTTCGCCGCAACAATGGCAGCATCCGCGAGCCTTCCGCGAGGCGAAGCGTCAAAAGGCGGCGGTGGTCATTCCACACCATCTGAATTCCCATCCATTCACCCCTATGATAATTGAACGTGCTGCCGTCGTCTTCGTACAGAAGGAAGTTTCCATCTGTTCCGGGATAAATTTGAAGCGTCAACGGACCATCAACTTTCTCACTTGTGTATTGCTTTACCGGTCCCAGAGGAATTATCGCGCCGGCTCGCACATACAACGGCATCGTCGTCAAATCAACCGGGCGCTCAATCTCGCGGCCGCCTGCGACCATCTCTTCGGTCCAGAAGTCGTACCAGACACCCCGCGGCAGATAAAGCTTCCGCGACGTTGCTCCTCTTTCCGTCACCGGCGCGACCAAAATGTCGCGGCCCCACAGATACTCATCTCCTCGCGCGGTGGCGACTGCGTCGTCAGGATAGTGCAGCCAGAGCGCGCGCATGACTGGCAATCCCGTCTGGCAGCACTCGCGCACCGCGGAGTAAAGATAAGGCATCAGGCGATAGCGCAATTCGAGATACTTCCGGCAGTTCGGTTCCACCGCGGCATTGTGTAATTCGCTTTCGTCGGGATTCGCGGCGCCTCCCGTGTAGTTGGCCACTTCGCTCACGCCTAACTCTCCGGTGTTCCATCCCCACGGCAAGCGCAGATGCCACGTTCGTCCATGCGCACGAAAGAGCGGACAGAACGCGCCGAATTGAAACCAACGCACATGCAACTCGCCGGTGTACTCCTTCGTTGGCACAAAGCCGCCGATGTCCGTGCCCCAGTAAGGAATGCCACTTAATCCCGTGTTGATAGCGACGGCTACGTGCGTCTTGAGTGTCTCCCAGGTTGAATAGACATCACCTGACCAAAGAAAGGCTGCGTAACGCTGCATGCCGGCCTGTCCATTGCGATGCAGGGCGAACGGCCGCTCGTTCGGACGCAACTGCCGCGACCCTTCGTAGTACATGCGATGTCGCGCCAGCCGCGATGGTCCATCGAGCCCATCGCCCTGATCGGGCCACCAACCGTCAATACCCAGATCGTAGAGTTGTTTGTGAACCGGCCAGTAACAACTTACTTGTCGATCGTCAGGCCAGCGTCCATCCGGTGTTCGCCCACTCGGCAAAGGCGCAGCCGTGCATGAATCACTTACGCTTCCCGTCAATCGCCGTCCTTCGAGCACCGTGTGCAGCACCACCTTGAAGTGTTGCGCGTGCAGCTCATCAATCATTTTCTTCGGTTCGGGAAAATTCTTCGCGTTCCACGTAAACTCTCCGTTGTGCGTGTTCCAACCCGAAGGCGAGAAGTCCGTGCCTAAATAAATGAGCCCATCGCACGGGAGCTTCTTCTCGCGAAACGTGCGCGCCACCCACATGATTTCTTCCGGCCCGGCGAGCGTGCGATGCGATTGCAGGTAACCGAGCGACCATAGCGGCGGCATTTCAGGGTAACCGGTTAGCCGTGCGTATTCGGCCATCATCACTGCCGGCTCGCGTGCGGCGACGATGAACATGTCGATCGGCAACGACATTGCCGCATTGATCGGATCGAAACGGCCTTGGCGACCCGTTAGATCAAACTTGCCGAACGGCTGATGAATGAACAAAGCCCACCCGCTGGTCCCAACGAGCCAGGGGATCGGTACACGGCCTCCATGCGTTCGCAGACGGTAGCCTCCCTGACCGTTCCGCATTTCGTCTTTGTCGCCGCGCCGATCGAACTGTGGTCCACCTTCGCCCAGCCCGAGCAGCGGCCCATCGTCAAGATTGAAGAGGATGGCACCCGTTTGTTCATCGATGCGAAGCTGTTGGAGGGAACTTCCGTTCTGCTGCGCAAGAGTGATCGTGAGCGGCTCGCCTTTTATCTGAACGGTCATTTTCCCCAGGGAAATTCGTTCCGTGCGCGCGAGAGTTCTGAACCTGGCGTGTGGCGATACCCACGCTTGTGGAATGATTGATCCACCGTTTGTGATCGATTTCGTCTCCCCGTTTTCAATCGGTACGAGGGAGAGTCGCATCGTGTGGGAACTGACTTGAGCCACACCGATCTCAACGGCTCGATCAGCAATTCGTATTACCTCAGCACTCCGGCCCAAGGCCTTACGGGTCGCCACGAGTGCTCCCGCACCCGCACAGACGATATTCTTCAGCGCTTCTCGGCGCGCGATCGATCTTTTCACAGAATGAATCTTTGTTTCGTTAACGCTATTGAGCTATACTGCCCGGCCAAGCGGATGCTTGTTTACAATTAAACTGAGCGTCCGTCAAGTTCATTTTCGCGGAAATCGATAACGATGAACGATTCCAGGCTGCCAAAAAGACTCGTTTCTCTAGCCCAGGCGTTCACGCCTGGGAATGCAGGACGGAATGTTGACCAGCCTCCTTCCAGGAGGCTTTGAAACAGGCTTTAGCCGACCGTTGCAGGGATTGCAAGAAGCCCCATAAATGGGGCCGGAAATAAAACACACTATTTGTGAACCCAGGCGTGAACGCCTGGGCTAGAGAAAACCATAACATCATGATGCTAACGACTCGAAAGATAATTCGCTTGGGCAATCTTGCCACGGTCGCGCTTGTCGTAGCCGTCAACGCCCAAGCGCAGCAAATCAAGAACGCGATCCCAGACGTCGCTCGTCCTTTGCCTTTGTCGGCTGTGCGGTTGACCGGTGGCCCGTTAAAGCATGCGCAGGATCTGGACATCGATTATCTGCTTAAGCTCGAACCCGATCGCATGATGGCTTATTACCGCAAACGAGCCGGGCTCGAAGCGAAGGCGCCGGGCTACGGTGGCTGGGATGGAGACGGTCGAAATCTGACTGGGCATATCGCGGGACATTATCTCTCCGCGGTCTCACTGATGTACGCGGCGACCGGCGATGCGCGATTCAAAGAGCGGGCGGACTATCTCGTCAAAGAGATGAAGGAAGTGCAGGACAAGAATGGCGACGGCTATCTGGGCGCGATCGAGGGTGGCAGGGAGAAGTTCGCCGAAGTAGCCAAGGGAAATATTCGCTCGGGTTCTTTCGATCTCAACGGCATGTGGTCGCCATGGTACACGCTGCATAAAACTTTTGCCGGACTGCGCGATGCTTATCGCTACGCCGGTAATCGCACTGCGCTTGAACTCGAGATCAAGTTTGCGACCTGGGCCGAGAGCATTCTCCTCAAGCTTAACGAGGCGCAGACTCAGAAGATGCTCAACACGGAGTTCGGCGGCATGAATGAAGTGCTCGCTGATCTCTATGCCGACACGGGCGACAAACGCTGGCTCGATCTTTCACATCATTTCGATCATCACGCCGTGCTCGATCCCCTGGCCCGACGCGAAGACATCCTTGCTGGCCTGCATGGCAACACGCAAGCGCCGAAGCTTCTGGGTTATCTGGAGCGCTACATCTACACGGGCGACAAGACAGATGGTGCCGCGGCAGAATTCTTCTGGGACGCGGTGGCTCTGCATCACAGTTACGCGACCGGCGGCCACGGCCGGGATGAATACTTTGGCCCACCGGACAAGCTTGGCGATCGCGTCGAAGGGCGCACCGACGAGAGCTGCAACGTCTACAACATGCTGAAAATGACGCGGCGTCTTTTCGCCATCCACCCGGAGATGAAGTATGCCGAGTTCGAAGAGCGCGCGCTTTTCAATCACGTGCTCGGTTCAATCGATCCGGAAGATGGACGTACCTGTTACATGGTGCCGGTGGGGCGCGGCGTCCAACACGAATATCAGGACATGATGCGCAGCTTCACCTGCTGCGTCGGCAGCGGAATGGAGAGCCACGGCCTTCATGGCGACGGCATTTACTACGAATCGGGCGACCGTCTTTGGGTGAATTTGTACGCTCCTTCCACTGCTAATTGGCAATCGGCAGGCGTTGGATTTGTGATGGATACAAGTTTTCCGGAAGGCGATTCGGCGACCCTAAAGCTAACACTCCAGAAGCCCAAACAATTTACTGTGGCGCTGCGCCGGCCTTCATGGGCAGGCACAGGATTCTCGGTCAAAGTTAACGGAACGGTGCTGAAAGATCTGTCGCATCCTGGTTCGTACGTCGAGTTGAAGCGGACCTGGAAGAATGGCGATACGGTGGCTTTGGTTCTGCCCAAGACACTGCACGTCGAGCCAACGCCCGACAATCCGAACCGCGTGGCGCTGATGTGGGGGCCACTGGTGCTGGCCGGCGATCTGGGACCGGAACGTGAGCGGCGCGGAGGCGGTGGACCAGTGGCAACGATTCCTTCGTTAATTGCCGACGGGGCAGTGGCGGAGTGGTTGAAACCAGTAGCGGGCAAGCCCGGCGACTTTCATACTGCGGGACGCGACGCGGACGATCAGATGCGCGAGATTGATCTAGTTCCATTTTATCGATTGCATCGACGCAGTTACGAAATCTATTGGGACCTCTACACCGCGGAAGCGTGGCAAAAGAAGCTGGCGGAAGTTGCCGACGAACGCATAAGACAGCGCAAACTCGAGGCCGACACGATCAGTTTTGTCCAGCCCGGTGACGCTCAAAAGGAGAAGGAGTTCAATCAGCAAGGCGAAGAGTCAACCCTGGATCGAGCGGCGGGCCGGCCCGGCCGCCGCGGAAGGAAATGGTTCTCGTTCGATCTGCCGGTTGAGCCTTCTCATCCCATTGCGCTGGTCGTAACCTACAACACCGAGCAACGCCCGAAACGGTCAGGGGAGATTCTGATCG
>WNGH01058876.1_pt1 | contig 10449 bp, 10 predicted proteins | sample 5400631 | NCBI WGS metagenome assembly WNGH01 (sample SAMN13153373, study PRJNA577476) | soil metagenome | isolation source: 115 cm soil or saprolite under Garry oak tree replicate 1 | place: USA:California | collected 2016-06-15 | reverse complement strand
CGCCGGCGAGTTCGACTACCTCCAACGCATGTACCGTATCCCGCCCGGCGGGGCGCGCCTCACGCCCGCCACCGAGGAGCGCTACTTCCACGGCCCGCCGCTGATCAACGCGCAGGTGATGGGCGCGCGGGGCGGGCGCGAGCTCCTCGTCAGCACGTTCGACCGCGATCGCCGCGTCGGCGTGCTCTACCGGCTGGCCAGCGGGCGCATCCAGCTCTTCGCGGGGGGCACGCCGGAGCGTGGGCTGCCGCCGGCGCTCGTTCAGCCGGAAGGCGCGGCCGTCGACGCCGCCGGCCACGTGTATGTCGCCGACCGCGAGCGCGGGGTGGTGGTGCGCCTCGACGCCGGCGGTAACCTGCTCGACGCGGGTTACGTGCGCGTCACGCGCCCGCGCGCGCTCGTCGTGGACGAGACCGATCACCTGTGGATCGGCAGCGATGGCACCGCGGAGGCGCCCTGGCAGCCCGGTCCCGGCGAGCTCTGGCGGGTGAGCCCCGGCGGCGAGCGCCGGCTCGTGCTCGAAGGACCCATGGCCCAGGGGCTCGCGCCCGGCCCGGGCGGCGTCGTCTTCGTGGCCGACCGTCAGAAGGGCGAGATCTTCGCGGTGAGCCCTGACGGAAGCCGGATGAGCCTCGCGCGCTTCACCGATGGCGACGCGCCTCGCGGGCTCACCTTCGTGCCGATCACCGCGGAGACGCGGGCCGGCGGGCTGGCGGGCGATCTCCTCGTCGCCGTCACGCGCAGCGGCAGCTTCCAGCTGAACGACATCGTGCGCATCTCCGGGCCGTTCGCGGATCTGATCCAGAGCCGCCTGGGCGCCACGGGCCGATGAAGCCGTTTCGCTTCGGGATCAACGCGCGCGACGCCAGGTCGCGGGCGGAGTGGCAGGACAAGGCGCGCAAGATCGAGGCGCTCGGCTACTCGACCCTGATGGTGCCCGACCATCTCTGGCCCGTTCTCGCGCCCATACCGGCCCTGGTCAGCGCCGCTGCCGCCACGACCACGCTCAGGGTGGGCACGAACGTCATCAACAATGACCTCCGGCATCCGGTGGTCCTCGCGCGTGAGGCGGCGACGGTGGATCTCCTGACCGATGGCCGGCTCGAGCTCGGACTGGGAGCCGGATACGTGCGGTCAGAATACGATCAGGCGGGGCTCCGTTTCGACCGAGGAGGCGTCCGGGTCGAACGGCTCGCCGAATCGCTCACGATCGTCAAGGAGTTGCTGCGTGGAGCGGAAGTCAACTTCGCCGGCCAGCACTATCGAGTCACCGGCCACAAGATCCACCCTCTACCGATCCAGCGGCCGCATCCGCCCATCATGATCGGTGGCAACGGGCCACGCCTCCTCACGCTGGCTGCAAAGGAGGCCGACACCGTGAACTTCACGGGCATCACGTTCGCGCGCGGCGGCACGGAGCACGATATGTCCGCGTGGAGGGTGCCCGCCATCGATGAGCGCATGCGGCTCGTGCGCGAGGCTGCGGGGGAGCGCTTCGATAGTCTCGAGCTGAGTGCGCAGATCCAGCGGGTCATCGCGACGGACAACCGGCGACAGACCGCCGAGGAGCTGGTCAAGACCTGGCCGCAGCTCACCGCCGAGGAGATCCTCGAGAGCCCCTACGTGTTGATCGGGACCCTGGACGAGATGGTCGAAGCGCTCCACGCCCGCCGAGAGCGCTGGGGCCTCTCCTACTTCGTCACTTTTGATCCTTTGCTGGAAGCGCTTGCCCCCATCGTCGCCCGTCTCGCCGGAAAGTAGCGCGCGCAGTCGGATGAAGCCGTTCCGCTTCGGGATCAATGCTCGGGACGCGGGATCGCGAGCCGAGTGGCAAGACAAGGCCCGCAGAGTCGAGGGCCTTGGCTACTCCGTGCTCCTGGTGCCCGATCATCTTGCCGCCATGCTGGCGCCCATTCCGGCGGCGGTCAGCGCCGCCGTCGCGACGAAGAGCCTCAGAGTGGGCACGAACGTGCTCAACAACGATTTCCGTCACCCTGTGCTCGTGGCGCGTGAGGCTGCGACGGGGGATCTGCTGAGCGACGGCCGGTTCGAGCTTGGGCTCGGCGCCGGGCACATGCGCTCGGAGAACGACCAGGCGGGACTGCCCTTCGAGCGTGGAGGGGTCAGGCTCGAGCGGCTCGCCGAGGCGGTGGCGATCATCAAGGGCCTGCTCGGAGGGGCGGAGGTCACGTTCGCCGGTCAGCACTATCGAGTCACGGGGCATACCATTCATCCGGGTCCGGTCCAGCGGCCGCATCCGCCCATCATTATCGGGGGAAATGGCCCGCGTCTCCTCACGCTCGCCGCGAAGGAGGCCGACATCGTCGGCTTCTCGGGCATCACCTTCGCGCGGGGCGGCACGGAGCCGGACTTTTCCGCGTGGAGGGTGGGGGTCGCGGACGAGCGCGTGCGGCTCGTGCGAGAAGCCGCCGGTGCGAGAATCGAAAAGCTCGAGCTGAGCGCGCTGATCCAGCGAGTCGTGGTGACGGAGGACCGCCGTCAGGCCGCAGGGGAGCTGGCGCGCGCGTGGAAGCAGCTCAGCGTCGAAGAGATCCTCGAGGCGCCTTTCGTGCTGCTCGGCACCGTGGACGAGATGGTGGAGGCCCTTCAGGCGCGCCGCGATCGCTGGGGCATCTCCTTCTTCGTCACCTTCGAGCAATACCTGGAGACCCTCGCCCCCGTGGTCGCGCGGCTCGCGGGCAAGTAGAATCACCCCCTCACCCTGCCCTCTCCCCCGATGGGGGAGAGGAATCTATCTTGGATCCCTCTCCCTCTGGAGGAGGGAGAGGGCAGGGTGAGGGTGGGCGCCGTTCGCGACTCGCGCAATCACTTCCGCTTCCACAAGCCCTGGGAGGGGATGCGCAGCGCGCGGTTGAACTTGCTGGACGCGTTCTCCCAGGCGATGACCTCGGTCAGCTCGACCACCGCGTCGTCGTCGTAGAAGCGGCGGACCCGCGCGAACAGATCGTCGCCCACGTCACGATCGCTGAGCGTGATGGCGTCCGCGTACTCCAGCGCCACGCGCTCGGCCTCCGTGTAGAGCGGGCTGGTCGCGTAGTCGCCGAGGGCCAGGATCTTCTCGTCCGACACCCCAAGCCGGCTGCCCACGGCAGCATTGATGTCCTGTCAGAACTCGCAGCCGTTCAGCGAGGCGACCCGGCGATTGAGCAGCGCCTGAAGCTTGCCGTCGATCAGCCCCGAGCCCTCGATCCCCGTCCACATGTCGTCAGGCTGAACGCCGTCGATGCGGGCCATGCTCCCTCCTTCGGTGAGAAGGCCAACGGGTCACCAGGCTGACGGTCGTTGACGTTTCGGTACGGCGGGCTGACAGCCCCGATGGCCCGATCGTCGCTGCTTCTCGTACAGCAATTGGTCGCCATCGGGAATCCCACCCTTGCCCAGTGCCGGGAAATTTCACACCTTTCGCCTCCAGATCTGACTTGCCCGGCGTCCGTGCGTGGTACGGATCGTGCTCCTCAACGCGTGGTCATTTCAACCACAAGGGGGAGATCACCATGCGAAAGATTCTGCTCGCAAGCGCGCTCGCGATGGCGCTAGCCGCCGGGGCACCCGCCATCGGCTCCGCCAGCGTGATCTTCAACGTCAATCAGACGATAGGCGCCGGAGGCGTGACGGGGACGATCACGACGGACGGAACGCTCGGGGCGCTCGCCTCCGCCAATCTCGTGGACTGGGCGCTCACGCTGAACGACGGCGCGACCACGTTTCTCCTGACCTCGGCGAACTCCGAAGTCGGATTCATCCTGGGGAAGGCCCTCAGCGAGACGGCGTCCCAGCTCCTCTTCGACACCGCGAACGGTGGCATCGTCCTCTTCCAGAATCCGACCCTCGGATCGGGCCAGAACTTCTGGTGCCTCGACAATCCGTTCGGTGACTGCGCCTCGCGTCCCGGCACGGAGAGCCTCCGGATCAATGGCCCCACGCAGAGCGCGGCCTGGCAGGGCATCGTCGTGATCGGCGCCACTGACGCGGTTCCGCCCTCGGCCATTCGGCTGCCTGCCAACCTGATCCTGCTCGGCCTCGGCTTCGGCGCCCTCATGCTCTACTCGGCCCGCCGGGCCACGAAGCAGAGCGACTCCCTCCTCGTCGAGGTGATGGAGAAGGCCGCCTAGCAGCCGAGCTGATTCGCCAGGTCGACGAAGTCGCGGGCGATCACGCTCCACTCGCGCTCGGGCTTGATGTCCTTCGCCTGGCCGGTGCCGTGCTCGGCAGGACGCGGCACGAAGATGGTCTTGAAGCCAACCTTGGAGGCCGCGCCGAGGTCGCCATTGTGCGCGGCGACCAGCGCGCATTCCTCCGGCTTGAGGCCCAGCATGTCCGCCGTGCCCAGATAGCACTCGGGCTGCGGCTTGTAGTGACGCGTCACCTCCGCGCCCAGGATGGTGTCCCAGGGCAGGCCGGCGCGCCTGGCCATGTTGACCATGAGCGCGACGTTGCCGTTGGAGAGCGTGGCGAGGATGTACTTCTTCCGGAGCCGCGTGAGCCCGGGCACGGCATCGGGCCAGGGGTCGAGGCGGTGCCAGGCGCGATTCAGATGCTCGAGCTCGGCCTCTGACACGCCCTTGAAGCCGAACTCGGCGGCGAGCTTGTCGAGGCTCTCACGATGCAGGACGTCGAGCTTGACCCACGGGCGCCGTCCGCTCCGCACCTCGTCCATGGCCGGCTGATACATGCCGCGCCAGCGATCGGCGAAGTTCACCCAGTCCACGTTGTTGAAACCATGCGCCTTGCCGAAGTCCTGCCCTTCCCGCGTGATGCTCGAGCGCCAGTCCACCACGGTGCCGAAGACATCGAAGGTCAACGCCTTCATAGAAGCCGGATCGAAGTGAGCCATGGTCTTGTCTCCGTCAGTCGAGCTCGGGGCGCTTCTTTTGCCACGGCCGCGCCTTCTCGAAGGCGGCCGCGGCCTGGAGCACGGTGAGATCGGCGAACCGGCGCCCCACGATCTGCAGCCCCACGGGCAGTCCCGCCTTGGTGTGGCCCGCCGGAATGGAGCACGCGGGTTGGCCGGTGAAGTTGAAGGGATAGGAGAAGGACGCCCAGCCGAGCCAGTCCCACGGATGCTGCGGCCAGCCCTCCGGATTGATGCGCCCGAGTGGCAGCGCCGGGACGGACACCGACGGCGTCAGCAGGAGGTCGTACTTCTCGAAGAGCGGGCGCACCGAATCCCAGTGGATGAGCTTCTTGCCGCGCGCGTCGATGTAATCCACCACGCTCACCTTCATGCCGTCCTCGATGCAGGCCACGAAGGCCGGGTCCATCTTCTCGCGCCACTTGGGCAGGTACGGACCCCAGGCGCCCGCATAGTGCGCGCACCACATGACGCGGATCATGTCGTGCGTGTCGGCGAAGCCCGGCGTCACCTCCTCGACCTTGGCGCCCGTCTCCTTGAAGGCGCCGACGGCGCGCTTCACCACCTCGGCCACCTCTGGATCAACACGGAGCCCGTCCAGCTTCGGGCTCCACGCCACGCGCAGGCCCTTGATGCCGCGGTTCAGCTTGCCCTGATAGTCCGCCGGCGCGGCATCCAGGCTCGTGCGGTCCCAGTCGTCCGGCCCCGCCATGATGCTCATCATCAGCGCGGAGTCGCCCACTGTCCACGTCATCGGGCCGTTGTGGGTCGTGTAGTCGTTGTTGGACACGGGCCACTGCGGAATGCGGCCATAGGAGGGCTTGTGGCCGAAGACACCGCAGAAGGACGACGGCACGCGGATGGAGCCCGCGCCGTCGGAGCCCTGGTGGAGCGGGCCCAGCCCCGCCGCGGCCGCCGCGCCCGCGCCCGAGCTGGAGCCGCCGGTGTTGAATCCGAGCTTCCAAGGATTGTGCGTGTCGCCCGTGAGGGGGCAGCCGCTCAGCGCCTTCCAGCCGAACTCGGGCGTGGTGGTCTTGCCGATCAGGATGCCGCCCGCCTCCTTGAGTCGACGTACGAAGGGCGCGTCGTGCTCGGGCACGCGGTCGGCGAAGATGTGCGAGCCGCCCATGGTCTTCACGCCCGCCGTGAAGCTCAGGTCCTTGACCGAGAACGGAATGCCGTGGATGGGGCCGAGCTTGCGCTTCTTCATCACCGCCTGCTCGGCCTCCCGCGCCCCCTTCATCGCGGAATCGGCCGTCACGGTGCAGACGGATGAGCGCGGCCAGCTTGGTCGCCTGGGTATAGCAGAGGTCGGCTTCGGTCATGGACGCCCTCCGGAAGAGATTACTGGCTGGTGGGACGCGTCTGCGCGGTCACGGGAACCACGATGGGGCCATCGCGCATCCGCTCGACGCGGAAGCGCACCACGGTGAGGCGCGAGGGGCAGCAGCGCGCATCGCTGTCCACGTAGCGCGTGTACTGCACGGACAGCTCGTTTGCTGAGACGACGCGGATCATGCTCTCGGCGCCGTCCTCGCGCGAATCCATGGGCACGGGGGAGAGCGTGCCCGCGAAGCGGCCCTTCACGAAGACGAAGGCTTGATAGGAAAGCGGCCGGCACATGCCGTCCACCGAGGCGGCGGCGAGGACGATGGTGGTGGCGCCACTGGTCGTGGCCGGGCCCAGAAGCGTCCAGCCACGCGAGACCACCGTGCGATCCGTGGAGCTGCCCGGTACCCGGACCTGCTCCTTGCACCGCGGAGTATCGGCGGGATCGCCCTGAGGCGGCGGCGCCTCCGGCACGGGGGCGCGCATCTTGTTCCAGTTGGCCGGCGGATCTTGATCGAGCCAGCTCGCGGCGACGGCGCCCATCGGGGCGACGGCCAAGATTGCGACGGCGAGGATCAGGGCACGCACGAAGCAGAGCATACCGGGCGGCACGACCGAGCACAACGCGCTATGCTCGGTGGCCATGAGCGAGGTCGAGCGCGTTCATCCGGGCGCGGACATGGAGCGCTTCGTCAGGGAGCAGATGGCCTTCGTCGGCCTGGGCGCCGAGGACATCGCCCTGATCCGCCAAACCGCCCCGCTCGTGCTCAAGCACGAGGCGGCGCTCACCTCGGCGCTGTACGAGCACTTCCTCAAGTTCCCCGCGACGGCGCAGTTCTTCCTGGGGCCCGACGGGGCACCCGATCGCGAGCGCATCGAGCGGCGCAAGCACAGCCTGGGGCGCTGGCTCAAGGAGACGGCCGAGGTCGCCATCAACGAGGGCTTCGTCTACTACCTCCTCGGCGTGGCGCTCTCCCACAGCCATCGCGAGTACGGCCCCGGCGGCAAGATCCCGCCGCAATTCATGGTCGGCGCGATGAGCCTGACCCAGTCCGCGCTGGCCGGCGTGCTCCAGGCCGAGCTGAGCGATGCGCGCGAGGCGCTCGAGGCGGCCACCGCGTGGAACAAGATCCTCCTCGTCCAGCTCAACGTCCTGCTGCTGGGCTACATGCTCCCGCCCACTTAGTCGCGCGGGTAGGTGCCGCGGTCCCGTCTGCCCCCTCACCCTGCCCTCTCCCCCGATGGGGGAGAGGGATAAGAGGTGATGTCCACCTGCCTTCTAAATCCCTCTCCCCCACTGGGGATAGAAAGGTCGTGAGCGCCTGCTTTCTGAATCCCTCTCCCCCAGTGGGGGAGAGGGCAGGGTGAGGGGGAGCGTTCGACGATTGACAGCGTTCGCGGTCAGTCGCATGATTGCCCCGTGACTTCGGCCCGACCGTCCAGCCTCGGAGAGCTCCGTCAGAGCGGCTACATCCCCCGGTCCGTCAAGCAGGAGCTGCGCGACAATCTGATCGGACGGCTACGCAGCGGGAAGCCGCTCTTCCCCACCATCGTCGGCTACGAGGAGACGGTGATCCCGCAGATCGAGAACGCCATCCTCTCCGGCCAGGACATCGTGTTCCTCGGCGAGCGCGGCCAGGCCAAGACGCGGATGGCGCGGCTGCTCGTCGATCTCCTGGACGAAGTCGTCCCTGCCCTCGTGGGCTCGGAGATCCACGACGATCCGCTCGCGCCCATCTCCGCCGCGGGCCGCGCCCTCGTGGCCGAGCAGGGCGACAAGGCGCCCATCACGTGGATCCCGCGCGACCGCCGCTACGGCGAGAAGCTGGCCACGCCGGACATCACCATCGCCGACCTGATCGGCGAGGTGGATCCCATCAAGGTGGCCGAAGGCCGTTACCTCGCGGACGAGCTGACCATCCACTACGGGCTCCTCCCCCGCACGCACCGCGGCATCTTCGCCATCAACGAGCTGCCCGACCTGGCCGAGCGCATCCAGGTGGGCCTGCTCAATATCATGGAAGAGCGCGACGTGCAGATCCGCGGCTACAAGGTGCGGCTGCCTCTCGATCTCTTCGTGGTCGCCTCTGCCAATCCCGAGGACTACACGAACCGCGGCCGCATCATCACGCCGCTCAAGGACCGCTTCGGGTCGCAGATCCGCACGCACTACCCGCGCCGCGTGGCCGACGAGATGGCCATCATGGAGGCCGAGCGCACGCGCTTCGGCGCCGACGGTATCGAGACCCGCGCGGCCGAGTACATGAAGCTCGTGGTGGCGGAGCTGACGCACCTGGCGGCCCCCGAGATCAGCCAGCGCTCCGGCGTCTCCGTGCGCGTGAGCATCTGCAACTACGAAAATCTCCTGTCGAGCGCCCTCAAGCGGGCCATCCGTCTGAAGGAAGCCTCGGCGGCCCCGCGTGTGACCGACCTCGAGGCCATCGCCGCCTCCACCACGGGCAAGATCGAGATGGAGACGGCGGGTGACGCCGCCGAGGACAAGATCCTTGGCAAGCTCGCCCAGAAGGCCGTGCTCAACGTCTTCAACCGCTCCTTCACGGGCAACGAGCTCGACGAGGTGGTCCTGGCCTTCCAGGGCGGCCTCACCGTCGAGGTCTCCGACGATATGCCCTCGGCCGACTACGTGCGCCAGATCGGCGAGCTGCGGCCCATCCTTGCGGCGCTGAAGAAGCTGGGCGCCCAGGACGCGGCCTCGACGGCCGCGGCGCTCGAGTTCGTGCTGGAGGGTCTTCACCTCTCGCGCAAGCTCAACAAGGACGTGAAGGCCGGCCAGACCCGTTACCGCTCCTAGCGACCACGCACCGCAGCTCGCAGGAACGTCCCGCCTCTTGCTCCCGAAGGTGTCCTCCCCTAGACTGTCGTCGGCCGCTTCTCGGCCGTAACGCCACTGTGAGACCGAAAAAAGGACGGATGCGCCGGAGGGCAAAGCCCGCGAAGGCGAAAGCCAAAGCGGCGCGGCCTGTCGTCCGCAAGCCGCAGAAGACCGAAGCCACCAGGACACGCGAGCTCGAGAAGCTCTTGGCGGAGGCCCTCGAGCAGAAGGCGGCGACGAGCGAAATTCTGGGCGTCATCAGTAGGTCACCGACCGACATCCAACCGGTATTTGACGCGATCGTCGCGAGCGCGGCGCGACTCTGCAAGGCGGACTTCAGCGCGGCGGCTCGCTTCGAGCAGGGGCTGCTCCATCTCGCGGCAATCAGCAACATGTCGCCGGCCGAGACGGCGGCGTATCAGAGCCTGTTCCCGCGACCGCCCCTCCGAAACTTCATCATGGGTCGCGCCTTTCTCGATGGCCGGCCAGTGCACGCCGAGGATGTTCTTACCGATCCTGACTATGACCCGCGAACGCTAGAAGTGCTGCAGCGCGCGGGGACATATCGGACGTACGTGGGAATTCCCATCGTTTCGAACGGAATAGCGATCGGAGTGATCGGATGCGCGCGACACGAGATGAAGGCCTTCTCCGAAATGGAGATCGAGCTTCTCAAGACCTTCGCCGCCCAGGCGGTGATCGCCATCGAGAACGTCCGTCTCTTCAAGGAGCTGGAGGCGCGCAACACCGACCTCACGGAGGCGCTCGAGCAGCAGACGGCGACCGCGGAGATTCTGCGCGTGATCAGCAGGTCGCCGACGGATCTCCAGCCGGTCCTGGACGCGGTGGTCAAGAGCGCCGCTCGCTTCTGCGGAGCCGACGACGCGTCCATCTTCCGGGTCGACGGAGATCATCTGCGTGCGGGCGCACACCATGGCCCGGTCCCCCAGCCCATAGACCTCCGGCTTCCGATCGTGAGAGGCACCCTGGGCGGGCGTACCGTCCTGGAGCAGAGGCCCATTCAGGTCGCCAACCTCCAGGCTGAGACGGACGAGTTTCCCGAAGCGAGCGCCTTCGCCACTCAGATAGGATTTCGCGCAGCGCTGAGCGTTCCCCTCGTGCGCGAGGGCGCGGCCATCGGCGTCATTCAGCTCCGACGCACCGAGGTAGACCCATTTACCGGCAAGCAGAGCGGCCTCCTCCAGACCTTCGCCGACCAAGCGGTCATTGCCATCGAGAACGTTCGGCTGTTCACCGAGCTCCAGGAGAAGAACCGCGCGCTGACCCTCGCCCATGGTCAGGTCACCGACACGCTGGAAAAGCAGACCGCGACGAGCGAGATCCTCAGAACGATCGCGCAGGCGCAGACCGACACGCAGCCGGTGTTCGACACGATCGTGCGGAGCGCTGCACG
>WNGH01007397.1_pt1 | contig 10450 bp, 5 predicted proteins | sample 5400631 | NCBI WGS metagenome assembly WNGH01 (sample SAMN13153373, study PRJNA577476) | soil metagenome | isolation source: 115 cm soil or saprolite under Garry oak tree replicate 1 | place: USA:California | collected 2016-06-15 | reverse complement strand
TCACGGCCGATTTTCACGCCGCGATTCGCTCGGGCGCGCTAGTCTTGACGTGGGCGACGGCGGGGTTTTGCCTGGTGCGAGGGATTCCGGTGCTGATTGAAGGCTGGAGCTATTTCGCCGGGAATCTGAAGGCAGCACCGCGAACGGAGCTGCAGCGGCGGGAGTTGAACGCATGAGTCCCCGCATGCAAGCGAGGGTGGCGGCTTTCTTGGATCTCGACGGCACGCTTGTTCCGCCGCCATCGCTCGAATGGCGATTCTTCCGGCGGTTGAGATACCGGCGCGCGATTCCGGCGAGAAATTACTGGCTGTGGCTGCGCGAGGCCGTTCGGCTGGTCCCGCGCGGAATCTTTGCGCTGCACCACGACAACAAGATGTACCTTCGGGGCGTGAGTGTAGCTATCGAGCCGAGAGCCGGACCCGCAAACGGGTCGGATCACCATTGGGCGGGGCGCGCGCCGTTTCCTGCCACAGCATTCTTTCCCGCGGCGATCGAGCGCGTGGCCTGGCACGCGGCGCAAGGGCACGCGATTGTGCTTGTCAGCGGGACGCTCGAGCCGCTGGCGAAGAATGCGGCGCGAAAGTTGGAAGCGCAACTCCATGCGCGCGGACGCGAGGGCCCAGTCCGCGTTTGCGCAACACGAATCGAAGTAGCGGGCGGGAGATTCACGGGCCACATACTGGGCCAGGCGATGGCTGGCGCAGAAAAGGCGCGCGCGGCGAAACAACTTGCGACGGCGGAAGGCTGGGACCTTGCGCGCTCGTTTGCGTACGGCGACACCGCGCGCGATCGCTGGCTGCTGGAGATTGTCCGCTATCCTGCGGCGATTAATCCGACAGCACACCTCGCGCGGGTCGCCTCACGGCGAGGCTGGCCGATGCTGCACTGGAAGACAGCGGAGACGCCGCCCCGACACGGAGGCCAAGCGGATAGCCTGATGCAAGCGAGATTCGGGAGTTAACGGCATGAACGGGGTGGAAATCCAAGCGAACCGAGAACGCACCGCGGCGCTGGTGTGGACCGCCGGCGCGACTGCGCCGTGCGCGGAATCGTTCAAAGAAACGACTCCCGAACGCGTGTATCGCGCGCTGGCCGCATCGTGGGAAGCCTGCGGCGCGTTTGAATGGGCGGCGCTCGGTTATCTGGCGTTGTCTTTGGCGCTGATCGCGGCCTTCTCGCGCCACCTCGCGCATCCACTGCGCTTGATCGGCCTGCAGGCATTCTTGGCGTCGCTCATCTTGGTTCTCTGTTACATCGAGACGCGGGTCGCGGCCCACACTGCACGCCGCGGCGATTTCCCCCGTTCGGGCGCGCACGGCTTCTGGCATTTCTGGCGACACTGGTATCCGCATCTTTTCTTTCTGCTCTGCTTTGAAGAGATGGGGACGCTCGCTCATCTCGTTTACCCCGGCTGGCATGATGCGCAGCTGATTGCGTTTGATACCTGGCTCACCGGAGTGAATCCATCCTTGTGGCTCGAGCGCTTCGCGCATCCAGCGCTGAACGAGTTCATGCAATTCGCCTATCTCACCTACTTTCTCTATTTGCTGATTCTCGGCGGGATTCTCTATTACCGGCGCGAATGGGAAGCGTATTGGGCCGCGATGACGTATTCCGTAGTGGGCTACGCGTTCGGGTACGTCATCGCCGTGCTGTTTCCAGTGCAGAGCCCGTGGTTCACGCTGGCAGGAATGTGGCACGGCGATCTTGCCGGCGGGCCGTTCACCGCGCTGATCAATCTCATCGAGAAGTGCGGCCGCGTGCATGGCGCGGCATTTCCTTCGCAGCACGTAGCCGGAGCGATGGCGGCATTGTGGGGCGCGTGGCGGCACCGGCGGTGGCTCTTCTGGGTCTTTCTGCCGTTCGTGCTGTGCATGTGCGTTTCGACGGTGTACGTGCGGAATCACTACGTCGCCGATGTGCTCGCCGGGCTGGTTACGGGCACATTGGGATACTGGATCGGCGGTTGGGTGATGCGAGCGCCAGGGGCCAGGGGCCTTCGGGCGCGAACGGCAGCCCATCCGCTACAGCTCAGGTCGCCGGCGATGCCAAGGGTGCGCGGTTTCGTAGGTCCGGGCGATGCAGAGCAGAAGATTCTCGTCGGTCGCAGCGCCAATGAGCTGCAAACCAACGGGGAGACCGCCGGAAGTGAAGCCGCACGGGATGGAGATCGCCGGGACACCCGCGAGATTCGCGGGGCGGTTCAGACGCAGTAAGAGCGCGCGTGTGGACCGGTTCTTCTCGCCGATGCGCGTGGTTTCCTCACCAATGAGCGGCGCTGCGATCGGCGTCGTGGGAACGGCCAGCGCATCGACACCCGCATTCTCCATAGCCATGCGAAGTTGTTGGATAAATTTCTCCCGCAGATCGAGAGCCTGGAGGTAGGCCGTAGCGAGAACTTTCGCGCCCATTTCGAGCCGGACTCGAACGTCTTCGCCGTATTCCTCTGGGCGCGCCGGAAACCAGCCGGATTGCTGGTGGTAATGCGCGGCCTCAGCCCAGGCGATCTGGTTGCCGGCGCCTTCCGTATCCTTGAGGAATGGAATGGAGACTTCTTTCGTCGCCGCCCCGATCCCGCGCAGAGAGCGAATCGCTTCATCGAATAGGAGCCGGACGTCTTCCGAAACCAGAGCGAAGAAAAACTCGCGGGGCACACCAAGACGGAACTTCCGCGACTTCATTGAGGGCTTTTGAATCGATCTGAGAGGCCGCTCACGCTTGCCGCGTACAAAAATAGCGTCCAAGAGGATGGCGGCGTCGCGTGCTGTCCGGGCCAGCGGCCCTACGCAGTCCAGCCGGGGAGAAAGAGGAATCACTCCCTCCACGGAGACACGGCCGATCGTGGGCTTCAGGCCCAGGACACCGCAGAGCGCGGCAGGGATGCGGATGGAGCCGCCGGTGTCCGTGCCGATGCTGCCGTAGCATAGACCCGCGGCAACGGCAGCAGCGGAGCCGCCGCTCGAACCGCCGGCGATGCGCTCGAGGCCCCACGGATTCCGCACGGGGCCGAAGTGCGGATTGTTCGACGTAACGCCGTACGCGAACTCGTGCATGTTGGTCTTGCCAAGAATAACGGCGCCGGCCTGCCTCAAGAGGCCAACGAGTGGGGCGTCTTCTTTCGGGACAAAATCACTCAGAATTTTCGAGCCCGCGGTCGTGCGAATACCCGCCGTGCAGATGTTGTCTTTGAGCGAAATCGGGATACCGTGGAGCGGGCCGCGATCACGGCGTTTTCCGCGCGGGCCAAGCAATTCACGCTCGGCCTGGCGCGCCTGCTCGAGGGCAAATTCCGCCGGGACCGTGATGTATGCATTCAGCCTCGGATTCAGCCGCTCGATGCGCTCGAGCATCAACTGCGTAAGCTCAACGGGAGAGAGCTTACTTTTACGAAAGAGGCGGGCGACTTCCTCAATCGAGGCAAACGCGAGATCGGCGTCATTCATTGGTGGAAGTCAAAAGTACCGGCCTGAACGCCGGGGCAACCCTAGAAAATCCTTTCCTGGCGCCGCAGATTGCCGAACGTTCCGATGTTCGCGAGGATCAGCGCAACGCGGAACTGGTTTTCCGTGCGCACCTGGCCGAGCGCGATGCGGCGGTATTCGAGCGCGATGCCGCAGCAGCCGCCGTTGTAGCTGATCTGCACAAGCTGGTTCTGCAGGGCGTGGTTGGTCAGATCGTAACTGACGCCGCCGGTGGCACTGAGGCCCTTGCGGTTCAGCTCCCCGTAGCCAATGAGCCCGCGAATCTGGTTCGAGAGCGGCTGCAGGATTGGGTTCGCATCGAGACGGAAGTGCGCGATCGTGGCGTAAAACTGGCTGTAGGGCTTTACCTTCAGGAGCGTGCCGAAGGTCGTGAGCTTTCGCCGCTGGTTATCGTATTCGACGATCTCCTCCGCATCGTAGGGCCCTCCCGGTGTGACCTTGAAATCGCTCACGATGGGGGACCAGTTGCGCGGGCCGTCGGCAAAAGCGAAGGGCGAAATGGAATTGAGCGCCTGAAAGACGTTGCGCGTCCCGGGAATAATCGCGCCGCCGAAGGTCGGATCAAAGAAATGCTTTTGCACGATGCGCCAGGAAAAAAGCTCCTCGGGCTGGTTGTCGCCTTCCTTGCGAAAGAGCCTCTGCGTGATCCCGTATTCGACTTCGCTCGTGTCCGTGAGCGTGGCGTCGGAGTCGAAGCGGATGAAGCGCCCGAAATCGTTCACGCCGGTCACGTACCGGTAGATAACGCCCGGCTCGACGGTGTGTTTCCATTTTCTGTTTGATTTGGGCCGCTCGAAAATTTTCTCGAGCGATGGCGGGCGGAAGTCCAGCGCGAATTCGCCAGTGTTGCGCGTGATGGCTTGCGGATTGACCGCGCCCGTCGAATCGAGCGAAGCGCCGTACCGCGTGCCGCGAAACGCCGCCGTCGTCGTCAGGCTGAGCCACGGCCCCGCGTGGAGCGGCACGGTGACGCGCGGCGCAAACTCCTCGCGCTCGACCATGCCGGGCGTTTCGAGATGGGGATCTTCGCGGTGCACGGCATCGGCAAACGCGGCGAGGCCAAAATACACCGGCACGCGCTTCCACGGCGATTGATCCACGGAACTGAAGCGCGCCTCCGGCGCATTCCGCAGCATGACGGTGATCGGCGGCGCCGTGCGGGTGGGCGCGCTAAGAAAGCTGCGGTCGCTCAGGTCCGCAAAGTTGAGGCTGAAGCCGCGAAAATTGTTGGTGAGGAAAAGCGCGCTGCGAACTTCGGCGTTGATGGCGTCACCGTAGGTATCGGCAAAAGCGAGGCGGAAGGTCAGCGAAGAAAGTTCATTTGCATCGATGACGGCGCGCCAGCCCTCCGGAAGAAGCGATTGCACCTCGAACTGCTGTTGATGCCCGCCCTGCGGGTTGCGCACGCCGCTCGAATCCTTCAGGCCGCGGTCAATCACGGCGAAATAGTCGTAATGGATGGATGTGTTTTCCCACGGCCGCGCGCGGAACTCGCCGCGTTCGGCGGAGCCCCGCCGGCTGAGAAGCTGCCCGGCGAGGGTCGTGTCCATCCACTCGAAGGGCGCCCAGTAGAACGCATCGCCCAGGATAAATCCCTTGCGCGAGCTGTTGCCGATGTCGGGAATCAGAAACCCCGACTGGCGCACTTTGCGGCCCGCGGGCGCCGTGGCGTAAGGCAGCCAGATCAGCGGCACGCGAAACATTCGAAAATTGGCGTTGACGAGCGCGACGTTTTTCTCGAGGCGAATGCGCGCGCGCGGCGCGTAAAACTTCCACTTCGGCCGCTCCGGATCGCAGACGGTCACCCAGGCGCCTCGCACGATGTAAAGGCTCTCGTCCATCCGTTCGACTTCTCTCGCTTCGAAGTAGAGCGGATTTTCCGTGACGAGCAGGCTGCTGTTGGGACGCCGCTCGATCTTCACCGAGCCGCGAACCTTTTGGAAAATGCCGTGGCCCGTGCGCACGTTGTAGGTCGCCTGGTCACCATCGAGATGTTGATTCGCGTAATCGAACTGGACGTGGCCGCTCGCAACCGCTTCTTTCGTCTTTTCATTGAATTCCACGTGGTCGGCGCGCAGCCGCGCGCCCTCATAAGCGATGTCCACATCGCCGTCGGCGATAAAGAGATCGCCGCGCCGGCTCTGCGTCACTGCCGAGAGATTTACGATGCCGCCTTTGCCAGAAGGAAGTCGGGCTTGTTGCCGTTCGGCGCTCTCGCCGAAAAGAGGGGCCGTCAGCAGGAGAACGAGGCACGCGCCCAAAAGAAGCGCGCGGAGAGGGGAACATAACGGTGATTCAGCAATCCAGTTCTCGGGAAACATGCAATCCGTAAAAACTATGCGCAAGCCTAGCATGCAGCTTGCTGGATGTGTAGGGCGAGCCGATCGTTGCCCGGCACGAACGGCGTAACGCCGCGTCCGCCGCGCGCGTCTGTTGGAACGCAGGGAGCCAACTGCCCTTCCAGAAACAAATGATGCGGCGCGGCCGCGGGAGCGGTAAGATTCCCGCCCTTGCGCGCAAAGGAGGACGATCATGTTTCGCCGTTCGTGTGGACTCGGGTGGCTTCTTACGTTCCTTCTGGCGGCCGCTGCCGCGGCGGACCAGCCGAATCCGGCCGACAAGTTGAAGAATCTCGAGTTCCGCGAGATCGGCCCGGCAGTGATGGGCGGCCGCATCGACGCGTTCGCGGTAGTCGAGAACAACCCCAACATCGTATTTGTCGGCACGGCGTCCGGCGGAATTTGGAAGTCCACGAACAACGGAACAACCTTCGAACCGGTTTTCGACAAGGAAGACGTCTCGACGATCAGCGACATCGAGATCGCACCGTCCGATCCCTCCATCGTGTGGGTTGGCACGGGTGAGCAAAATAACCGTCAGAGTTCTTCGTGGGGCGATGGGGTATATAAATCGCTCGACGGCGGGAAGACCTGGAAGAAAATGGGCCTCGAAGCGACGCACCATATCGGACGCATCGCCATCGACCCGAAAAATCCGGACGTGGTTTATGTCGCGGCACTCGGCCATCTCTGGGGACCGAATCCGGAGCGCGGCGTGTATAAAACAGCCGACGGCGGCAAGACGTGGACTCAAGTGCTGAAAATCAACGACGACACCGGCGTCGTGGACATTGCCATGGACCGCGAGAGCCCGAACATCCTCTACGCTGCAGCCTACGAGCGGCGCCGCACTCCGTTCGGATTCAACGGCGGCGGCCCCGATGGCGGAATCTACAAAACCGTGGACGGCGGAACCACGTGGAAGAAGCTGACGAAAGGCCTGCCTTACGAGAGCGGCGGCGACGTTGGCCGCATCGGTTTGGCAGTTTATCGCCGCGATCCGAACATCATCTATGCGCTCATCCAACACGGGAAGGGCGGCACGTACCGTAGCGAGGACAAGGGCGAGACGTGGAAAAAGATGGGCGACACCGACCCACGCCCGTCCTACTACAGTCAAATCCGGATTGATCCCAACAACGACCTGCGCCTGTGGGTCCTCGGCGCGCAGATGTTCTACTCCGAGGACGGCGGGAAGACGTTCGCCACGCAGCGCGTGCGCGGCATCCACGGCGATTTCCACGACGTGTGGATCGATCCCGCTGATTCGAACCGCATGCTGGCCGGCTCGGATGGCGGCATCCACTGGAGCTACGACGCCGGCAAGTCGTGGGACTTCGTGAACACGATTGCCATCGGGCAGTTCTATGAGATCGCGTTGGACCTCGAGAAGCCCTATCACATCTGCGGCGGCTTGCAGGACAACGGGAGCTGGTGCGGCCCGAGCCAGTCGCTCGCGCGCGACGGCATCGACAATGAAGACTGGTTCGTCATCCACGGCGGCGACGGCTTCTATGCGCAAATCGATCCCGTGGAGCCGTGGATCGTCTATACGGAATCGCAGGACGGCCACATTTCGCGGCGCGACCTGCACACCATGCAGGCGCGCTCGATCATGCCGGAAGCAAAAGAAGGCGAGCCGCACTACCGCTTCCAGTGGAATTCGCCCGTGCTGGTTTCCATGCACGATCACAAGACGATCTATTACGGCGGCAACTATCTCTTCAAATCCGCCGACCGGGGCGATTCCTGGACGCGGCTCGGCGGCGACTTGACCACTGGAGCCGACCGCAACAAGCTGCCGATCTTCGGCAAGGTGCCGGACAAAAACACGCTCTCGCGAGCCGACGGCGTGCAGGAGTATCCGTGTATCACCACCATCAGCGAATCGCCGCTCACGCCGAACGTGTTATGGGCCGGAACCGACGACGGCAACCTCCAGGTGACGCGCGACGCCGGTAAGACCTGGAAAAACGTTGCGTCGCGTGTGCCTGGCCTGCCGAAAGGAACCTACGTCAGCCGCGTGGTCGCGTCGAAGTATGGCGAAGGCACAGCCTATGCTGCCTTCGACGGACACCGCGCCGACGACTACAACGTGTACATCTACATGACCGCGGATTACGGCGAAACCTGGAAAGCCATCCGCAACGGCATCCCGAATTCGGGCGGGAGCGTCCACGTCGTGCGCGAACACCCGCGCAATGCCAACCTGCTTTTCGCCGGAACGGAGTTCGGACTGTGGGTTTCGTGGGACCGCGGCGCGAACTGGACCGCGCTGAAAATGAATTTCCCCACCGTGCCGGTGGACGACATCCAGATTCAATCGCGCGAGAACGATCTCGTCCTGGCCACACACGGCCGTTCGATCTGGATTTTCGATGACCTGACGCCGATCGAAAAGCTGAGCTCCGACGTGTTGAATTCCGACCTGTCCGTCTTCGACGTGCGCCCGGCGACCCTCTGGCGTTTGCGCCAGCGGCCCTGGAGCGCCGGGCAGAAAAAGTTCACCGGCAAGAATCCGCCCGAAGGTGCGTTGCTCACCTACTACCTGAAAGACGCCGTGCCGCCGGAGACGCCGAAGGAGGGTTCGGACGAGAAAGACGCCGCGGCCACGCCGCCGAAGAAAGAAGGTAACGTCAAGATCACCATCAGCGACAAAGACGGAAAACTCGTCCGCGAAATGGACGGGCCCGGTGCCGCCGGTGTCAACCGCGTGAACTGGGACCTGCGCTACAACGCCGCCGACGAGCCGACGCCCGAACAGCGCCAGGCTATGGAAGCGGGCTATGCATTTGGGCCGCGCGGACCCCTGGTCGAACCGGGCGAATACACAATCAAAGTGAAGGCGGGCGCAAAGGAAGCCACGCAGAAAGCCGTCGTGGAGGAAGATACGCGCGTTTCCATTTCCGCGGCAGACCGTGCGGCTAGGCACGAAGCGATCATGAAGCTCTATGAACTCGCAAAGAGTACCGCCAAGGACCGCAAGACAGTCACTGGATTGAAAGAGGCGCTGACCACGGCGCGCGATCAGTGGAAAAAAAATGCGGCCGCGCCCGGCGGAACGAAAATCCCGGAAGACATTCGCAAAGCAGCCGAAGAGCTCCAGAAAAAAGTGGATGCGCTTGAGGAAAAATTCATGCGGCCGCAACAAGGGCTCGGGAACGCGGGCCCTCCGCTCGAATGGAAGCCGGATCCGCTCCCGAATCGCGCTCAGGAATTGATCGGCGACCTGGACGGCTTCGTGGCCGCTCCGGGCGGTCAGCAGAAAGAGAGAATCGCCGAGCTGGAGACGCTCGTTGCGCAAGCTTCGACGGAAGTGAAGAAGCTGGTCGATGAAGATTTGGCGGCGCTGAACAAGAAGATGAACGAGGCGGGCATCCCGCACATTGTTCCTTCGTCAGCGCCGCAGAGACGCGGGCCCACCGACGACGGGGAATCCGAGCGATAGCAAACCGCGAGACCTGCAGGGGAGCTGCGCGTCTAACCGCTAACGAAGGGGTCGGGTGTCTGGGCCGAGCCATGGCTTCGGTCTCCGGAGTCGGTCGGGATTCTTTCCACAGTTTCGACAATTCAGACGGAGGGACGGTGAAACATGAACGCATCGCATTGGAGCCGGCTTGCCCTGCGCTTCGCGGGGCGCGCCCAGACCGCCGCGCTTCTGGGGTTGGCGCTCGTCTTGAGCCTCCTTGCCGGAGGCACGGCCGGGCAGCAAAAGGATGAGAAGAAAGAAGAAAAGAAGGAAGAAAAAAAGGAGGAGAAAAAGGGCCTGCCGCTGAAGTCCGAGCGGAAAATCGAGTTCACGACCAATGAAGGAACATGGATGTCCCTCGACGTGTCTCCCGACGGCAAGACTATCGTCTTCGAGCTCCTCGGTGACATCTATACGCTGCCGATCGAGGGCGCCCAGGCGAAGCTTATTTCCGGCGGCATGGCGTTCGAGAGCCAGCCGAAATTCTCGCCCGACGGCAAGTGGATTGCTTTCCTCTCCGATCGCGACGGCGGCGAAAACGTCTGGATCATGCGCCCGGACGGCAGCGAGCCGAAGCAGCTCTCGAAAGACCCTTGGTCGGAATTCGTTTCGCCCGCGTGGACGCCCGACAGCCAGTACGTGCTCGTCTCGCGTGCGGGCTCGAATTTGGGCGCTTATGAAATCTGGATGTACCACATCCAGGGCGGCTCCGGCGTCCAGGTCACGAAGTCGAAGCCTACGCCGACCACGCCCCGCCGGGAGCGCCCCAACGCCCTCGGCGTCGTTGCTTCGGCCGACGGCAAATATCTCTACTACGCCACGCGCCACGGCGGCTTCCAGTACAACGCGCAATTGCCGCTCTGGCAGGTGGCGCGGCGCGACCGCAAGACCGGCGACGAAGATGTGATCCTGCAGCAGATCGAAAGCAGCTTCCGCCCGGTGTTGTCGCCCGATGGCAACGAGCTTCTCTACATCACCCGGTATGAGACCGAGAGCGGATTGCGCCTGCGCAATCTCCAGACGGGCGAAGACCGCTGGGTGAAATATCCGATCACACGCGACGACCAGGAGTCCCGCTTCACGCGCGATCTCTTTCCCGGTTACGCGTTTCTTCCGGGCGGCAAGGAGATTGTCTACACCAACGATGGAAAGATTCATCG
>WNGH01018399.1_pt1 | contig 10451 bp, 9 predicted proteins | sample 5400631 | NCBI WGS metagenome assembly WNGH01 (sample SAMN13153373, study PRJNA577476) | soil metagenome | isolation source: 115 cm soil or saprolite under Garry oak tree replicate 1 | place: USA:California | collected 2016-06-15 | reverse complement strand
GTTCGCGGCCGCCGCATGCGTGGCCGGCTGGCGGCTCGCGCTGCCGCATTTTCGCGGCTGCTCGGGCGAGCCCAACCGCAAGCCGCGCGCTTATCACTCCGGTGATAGCGACGAAGTCGATTGGATCTTGAAAAAAATGAGCGCCGCAGAGACGGACCTGTGCGCGGTTGGCATCTCCCTGGGCGGCAACGCGCTGCTCAAATGGCTGGGGGAGCGCGGCGAGGCTGCGGCCGCGATCGTGCGGCGCGCGGCAGCCGTGTCGGCGCCACTCGACCTGCCGGCCGCGGGCGGCGCGCTGGACCGCGGTGTCAATCGCCTGCTATACACCCGGTTCTTCCTTGCCACGCTGAAGCCGAAATCGCTTGCCAAGCTCGAACGTTTCCCGGGTCTGTACGACGCAGCGACGCTGCGCGCGGCGACGCGCTTTCGCGAGTTCGACGACCTCGTCACCGCGCCGCTGCACGGCTTTCGCGACGTGGCGCACTACTGGTCCGCGGCTTCGAGCGGGCCCTGGCTCGAGCGCGTGCGCCTGCCGACCCTGGTGATCAACGCGCGCAACGACCCCTTCCTTCCGGAGCGGGCCATGCTCGCCGCGGCGCGCAAGGCCGCGCCTTGCGTGCTGCTGGAATTTCCGCGCGGCGGCGGCCACGCCGGATTTCCGGTCGGACCGTTCCCGGGGCGGCACACCTGGCTGCCTCAGCGCCTGCTGGAATTCTTCGCCGCTTGAGCCTGCCTGCCGAAATCTTTCGCGCCTACGACATCCGCGGCGTGGTCGGCCGCAGCCTCACGGCCGCGATCGTGCGCGATATCGGCCGCGCGCTCGGCTCGCTCGGGCGCGAGCGCGGCGCGCCGAGCTTCGCGGTTTGCCGCGACGGCAGGCTGTCGGGGCCGGAGCTGGTCGCTGCCCTGTCCGAGGGGCTCACGGCGGTGGGCGCCGGCGTCATCGACCTCGGCATGGCGCCGACGCCGATCGCCTACTTCGCCGCGCATCTTCTGGGCTGCGGCAGCTGCGTCGCGGTGAGCGGCAGCCACAATCCGCCCGAATACAACGGCCTCAAGATGGTGGTGGCGGGCGACACCCTCTGGGGCGAGGAGGTGCAGGAGTTGCGCCGCAGAATTGAAAGACAGCAATTCAAGCCCGCCTCAGGAAAACGCAGCACCGCGGATGTGCTGGACGCCTACGTCGAGCGCATCGCCTCCGACGTGAAGCTGGCGCGGCGGTTCCATATCGCGGTCGACTGCGGCAACGGCGTCGCCGGCATGCTCGCGCCGCGGCTCTACCGGCGCCTGGGCTGCGAGGTGACCGAGCTCTACTGCGAGGTCGACGGGCGATTCCCGAACCATCATCCCGATCCTTCGCAACCCAAAAATCTTCAGGAATTAATTCAAAAGCTCGAAACCACAAGCTGTGAGATCGGCCTCGCCTTCGACGGCGATGGCGACCGGCTGGGGGTGGTGACGAAGGACGGCGAGATCATCTACCCCGACCGCCTGCTGATGCTGTTCGCAAGAGACGTGCTCTCCCGCAACCCGGGCGCCCAGATCAACTACGACGTGAAGAGCACGCGGCTGCTCGCGCCGTGGATCGAGCGCTACGGCGGTAAACCCGTGATCTGGAAGACCGGCCACTCGCTGATCAAGGCGAAGCTCAAGGAGTCGGGGGCGCTACTCGCAGGCGAGATGTCGGGGCATACCTTCTTCAAGGAGCGCTGGTACGGGTTCGACGACGCGCTCTACGCAGGAGCCCGCCTTTTGGAGGTCTTGTCAAAAGAAAGCAATGCCAACCAGGCGCTCAAGAGCCTGCCCAACGCCCCGTCCACCCCCGAGCTGCACTGGGCCCTCGAGGAGGGCGAGCCGCATGCGCTCGTCGCCAGGCTGCAGGCGGCGAAGCCCTTCCCCGGGGCCGAGCGCGTGCTGACCCTCGACGGGGTGCGGGTCGAGTACGCCGACGGCTTCGGCCTGGCGCGCGCTTCCAACACCACGCCGGTCATCGTGCTACGCTTCGAGGCCGATACGGCTGCCGCGCTGGAGCGCATCAAACAGGCGTTCCGCAGCGCGTTGCAGCCGCTGAAACCGAATGCGCCTCTGCCTTATTAGCTTTCTGTTGCTGATCAACAGCGCAGCGCTCGCCGCGTGCCCGCCGCTGCTCGACCGCAGCATGCGCTCGATCGACGAGCGCGAGCGGTCGCTGTGCGAGTACGCCGGAAAGGTGCTGCTGGTCGTCAACACCGCGAGCCAGTGCGGCTATACGCCGCAGTACGAGGGGCTCGAAGCGCTCTACCGCAAGTACCGCGCGCGCGGGCTGGTGGTGCTTGGCTTTCCGTCGAACGATTTCGGCGGCCAGGAGCCCGGCTCGAACCAGGAGATCGCCAGCTTCTGCGTCAATCAGTACGCGGTCGACTTCCCGGTATTCGCAAAAACAGAATTGAAAAAGAATTCTCTTTACGCCGACTTGGCGAAAGCCAGCGGCCAGGCGCCGCGCTGGAACTTCCACAAGTACCTCGTCGACCGCGAGGGCCGCGACGTGCTCAGCTTCCCGACGCGCCTCGAGCCGAGCGATCCCAGGCTGGTCGAGGCCATCGAGCGCCTGCTCGCAGCCTCGAACTAGCCGCTACTTCGCGGTCTGCTTGTCGTGCTTCTCGCGGTAGATCTTCTTGCTTTCGCGGTCCTGCGCCTTCTCGATGCGGCGGCGCTCCTTCGCCGTCACCTTGCCGTCGGCGACCGCCTTGTCTTCCATCTTCTGGATGCGCGCCTGCCCTTTTTCAAGCCGCGCGGCCTCTTTCTTGTTGAGCGCGCCGGACTTCTCGCCCTGCTCGATGCGCCGTTGCTGGTTCTCCTGGCGCTGGTCGATGCGCGGGGTGCTCTGGGTCTGGGCGAAGCTGGGAAGGGCTACCGCGGCGATGCCGGCCGCGGCGACGAGCTTCAGCAATCTTTTCACGATCATCCTCCGGTCAGTAGTTGGACTGCAGCCGGAGCAACGCCCGGGGCGCGCCGCCGGTGCACATCAGTCTGTAACGACTTGTTCATGAGCAGGTTGCCGCGGGCCACCGCGGCATTGAGCGCATCGAGCGGCGTCTTGCTCCCGCCCCAGACCGCCTCGAGCTCCTGGTCGATGATCTCGCGCAGCGCCGCCAGGTCGTAGCGCGCCGGCGCGAGCGACGCATGGCCGGTCTTGCGGCGCCATTCGGCCTGCACCTCGGGCCGGGCGAGGAAAGCGAGGAAGCGCTCGACGCCGCGGTACTCGGCCTGCGGCCTGCCCGCCATGACCCAGAGGCCGGTGGCGCCGCGATGCGGCGCGCCGGCGAAGTCCTGGTAACCGGGAAGCGCTGCGACCGCGAGGTCGAACTTCGCGCGCGCGCGCAGATCGGCGTCGCGCGCCGGCGATGCGGTGAGCAGCGCGCACTCGCCCGCCACGAACCGCGTCTCGGCCTCGTCGGCACGCTTCGAGTAGCTGAAGTAGCCGGACTTCTGCCAGGAAGCGAGCATCGCCACCCAGCGCACCATCACGTTGTCCATCGAGAGCCGCGCTGCGTCGTGCCACCCGCCCACGCCGTCGAGCAGCATGCCCGCCGCCGCGGCGGTGGTGTAGCCGCAGGCCTGCCCGGACGCGACTAGCGCGCCCAGCGCGGGCGCCATCTGGTACCAGGTCTTCGGCGGCGCGGCGGGATCGAGCTTCGCCAGCCTGAAGGCGTCGCGGTTGTAATAGAGCACCGTCGAGGCGTTGAACGGCAGCGCGAGCAGCGCCGCGCCGTGCCGGCGCGCGTCGCGCGCCGCGGCGGGCGCCTCGCCGCTGTACCCCGGCAGCACGCGGTATGCGCGCTGCGAGACGTTGAAGCGCTCGACCAGCTGCTCGAGCTCGACGCCCGGCCAGCCGCTCACCGCATGCCACAGCCTGATTTCAACCGCGCGCGCAGTATATAGTGGGTTTTCCATGAGCGAACGGTCCGCAGAAGCGTTGTCATCGGCGTACGCGCGCGGCGAAATTTCGCCGCTCGAAGTGACCCGCGCCTTGCTCGCGCGCATCGAGGCGTGGGAGCCGAAGATCAACGCCATGTATCGCATCGACCGCGAAGGCGCGCTCGAGCAGGCGGGCGCCTCGGCGGCGCGCTGGCGCGCCGGGACGGCGCACTCGCCGCTCGACGGCGTGCCGCTCACCATCAAGGAAAACATCTACACGCGCGGCAACGCGTCGCCGATCGGCACCCGCGCCAATGAAGATGCGCCAGAGCAGGCCGCGGACGCGCCGCCGGCCGCGCGGCTGCGCGAAGCGGGCTGCGTGATCCTCGGCAAGACCACCATGCCCGACTACGGCATGCTGTCCTCGGGGCTGTCGAGCCTGCACGGCGTGACGCGCAATCCCTGGCGCCTGGACCGCAACACCTCGGGCTCCAGCTCGGGCGCCGCCGCGGCGGCGGTCGCGGGCTACGCGCCGCTCCATCTCGGCACCGACATCGGCGGCTCGGTGCGCCTTCCCGCCGCGCACTGCGGGATCTTCGCGCTCAAGCCCTCGCTCGGCCGGGTGCCGATCTACCCGCCTTACATGGGGCGCGTGGCCGGGCCGATGACTCGCAGCGTCGCCGACGCCGCGCTCCTCATGAACGTGATCGCTCGTGCCGACGCGCGCGATTTCATGGTTTTGCCTTTCAGCAACGAAGACTTCACAGGCGGCCTCGACGCCTTGCCGCCCAAAAAGCTGAAGATCGGCTTTCTCCCCGACATGGGCGTTGGGCTGGTAGTGCATCCCGAAGTGCGCGCCGCGGCCGAGGCCGCCGCCGCCGCGCTCGCCGGCGCCGGCTGCACCGTCGAATCGCTGCGCTCCTTCCTCACCGAGGAGATGCTCGACGGCATGTGCCGCTTTTTCGAGGCGCGCTTGTACCACGACCTGAAGCAGCTGCCGGCAGCGAGGTGCGCCAAGGTGCTGCCGTTCATCGTCGAATGGTGCAGCTGGCGCGCCGCGCGCTTCTCCGGCGGCGACGTGATGCAGGCGTACACGCTGGTGATGGCGATGCGCGAAGCCGCGGTCGCAGCGACCGAGCTCTACGACTTCCTGCTGTCGCCGACCTCGCCCATCCTCGCCTACGAGGCCGAGCTCGCGGCGCCGGGCAACGATGCGCACGATGCCCTGCCGCACATCGCGTTCACCGTGCCCTGGAACATGTCCGAGCAGCCCGCCGCCTCGGTCAACTGGAGCTACAGCAGCGACGGCCTGCCCATCGGCATTCAATTGGTGGGCAAGCGCTTTGATGACCTGGGCGTGCTGAAACTCGCGAGATTCATCGAGCAGCTGCGCCCGCCGCAGCGCGCCTGGCCGCAATGACGGCTACCTATCGCGTTTTACGCTGCCCTCTGCGCTGCTCCCGGTAGGCTGCTTCGCCTGAGTCTCATCAGGCTTCTTGTAATCGCCGATGATGCTTTTCAGAGGGCAGACTGTGAATGCCGGACATTTCTTGCAGCCGGCCACCAGAGCAATTGGGCATAGAGTCATTTCACTTCCCCTTTACCTATTAACCACTAAAACAAAAGCGGAATAAACTTTTTGGTCCCCTGCATATAGGTCTGATACGCATTGCCAAAATGTTGCAGGCACTCGGATTCGTCGTTCCTTGCCGTAAGCAGCAGAAACAATGAAGCGATCAGCACCAGGAATAGACCGGGCAACGAGGGGTGCTTGAGGAACACACCCCACGCGAGAAACAGAAGTGAGGAGTAGAGCGGATGGCGGATGTATTTGTAGGCTCCGACAGTAACCAGGTACGAGGTCCTTTCAAATGCTAGCAGCTCGGCGTCAGGTCGGTTCTGATTTGGTTTTCCGACAAGCCGAAGCAGGCGCAATCCATGAAGCACCAGGAAGATGGAAATAACTAGAAACAGCCACGAAATGAGCTGATGAAAGGAAAACGGGTTTTCGGTCCAATGCGGAGCATTGAGCAGGACCAGAGCCAAGATAGACTCCCACGCGAAGAATCGGGGGAAGCCGTGCGAGCGCGGGCGGAACAGAGACTTCCTGGAGACATAAATAAAATAAGCGGAAACGATGGCAAAAACAAGTAATCGGATCATTTCATGTTCTCATGGCCCGAGGTGAATTGGCCCGAGGGGCCGCAGGCGCACGCCCTTGCGCAGCTTGGTCCAGTTGAATTCTGCCGGGTCGGCGAGCGCCGGGCCGGGCGACTTCACCACCAGCACCTCCTTCGCCATCGGCTCGAAGTCGGCGCGAAAGTGGACCGAGCTCTTCAGCGCCACCACGCGGCTGCGGCGCGGCTCGACGCCGAGGTGGCGGAACATTTCCTGGTCGGCGGCCTGGCACTTGCGCGAGGCGAGCACGACGCGCACGCCAGGCGCGGCGCGGCTGCGAAGCAGCGCCATGTTGCCGAGCGTCATGCGAAAGCCCCTGAACATCGGCCCGCTGCAGGTGAAGCGGCCATCGCCGAGGCGCTCGACGGTGAACTCGCCGGCGAGCGGCGAGTCGCCGGCGATGCTCGATTTGCCGCCGAGAGAAAAGCCGAGCGTCGCTCCCTGGCCAGCTTCGTGTGCCCGCCGCGCGCAGTCGGGGTCGATCAGCATGCCCAGCACAGCATCCAGAGTCTTTTGTTCAATCAAAGACTTCAAAAGTCCCGTGGTGTCGCCGTTGCCGCCGGCACCGGGATTGTCCTGGGTGTCGGCGAGGACCACCGGAACGCCGGGCTCGCCGCGGCTGCGCGCGCGGCGCACGGCGTCGGGTGCGGCGTGGAGCTCGAGCACGAAATGCTTTTCCGAGTCGGCGACAATCTGGCGAAGCCGGTCGACGGCAAGGCTTACCTTTTTGTGGTCTGCTGAGTAGCCAAAAACAGCCATGCCGCATTCGGCGAAGTCGGCCATCGGAAAGCCTGGAGTGAACGAGAGGATGGCGTTGCCGTCTTCCTCCAGTTTCCCTAACTGCTGATAAATGCTCTTGCAAGGCTCGATGAAGGAGCACTGCGACGGAATGCCGGTGAGGTAGTCGAGCGGGTGAAAGGCGCCGGCAAGGCGGCTGCCGGTTTGCAGCATCTGGTCGAGGAGCCGCGCGGCGCGCGCGCCGGTGTCGGCCATGTCGACGTGCGGATAGGTGCGATACGCAACCAGCGCGTCGGCGCGCTCGACCATCGCCCGCGTGACGTTGGCGTGCAGATCGAGGCTGGCGACGACCGGCACGCGCGGGCCGACCGTCTCGCGCACCCTGCGCAGGATTTCGCCTTCGCCATCGTCGAACGTCTCGGCAACCATCGCGCCGTGCAGGTCAAGGTAGACGCCGTCGACCGGCGCTACGCCTTTCAGTCTCTGAATCAATTCATTTAGAATCTTTTCAAAAGCATCGGCGGTGACATGCGCGGACGGGCTGGCCGCGGCCCAGGCGGTGCCCACCAGATCGTGGCCGAGCACGCGCAGCGCCTGGACCGCGCCGGCGGCGGGAATGTTCGTCCCTTCGACGGCGCCGAAGATCGGCTCGCCGTACTGCACGCCAGGCCAACCGCCGCCCGCCTCGAACGCGGCATAGTCGGCCCTGGTGGGCGCGAAGGTGTTGGTCTCGTGCTGGAAGCCGCCGATTGCGATGCGTGCCATGCCCTGTTAACCTGCCTCGCGTCGTTTCTGACCGGGGAGATTTTCGCATGGGCCGCAAAGTTCTCGCCGCACTCGCGCTAGCCGTCTTTTCTTGTGCAAATGCCCAGGACAAGGTGCTGCGGGTGGTGCCGCACTCGAACCTCAACATCCTCGATCCGATCTGGACCACCCAGTACATGGCGCGCAATCACGGCTACATGGTCTACGACACGCTGTTCGGCACCGACGAGAAGAGCCGCGTGCAGCCGCAGATGGTCGACAAATGGAGCGTGAGCCCGGACCACCGCCTCTGGAGCTTCACGCTGAGGAGCGGCCTGGAGTTCCACGACGGCAAACCGGTCACCGGCGAAGACATCATCGCCTCGCTTGCGCGCTGGGGCAAGCGCGACGCGATGGGGCAGAAACTGATGACCTTCGTCGAGCGCATGGACTCGCCCGCGCCGAACACGTTCCGCATCTTCCTGCGCGAGGCCTGCGGCTTCGTGCTGGAAGCCCTGGGCAAGCCGTCCTCCAACGTGCCCTTCATCATGCCGAAGCGCATCGCCGACACCCCGGCCGACAAGCAGATCGAGGATGCGATCGGCAGCGGCCCGTATATCTTCAGCAAGGACGAGTTCAAGCCGGGGGATAAAGCGGTCTATCTAAAGAACAGAAAATATCTGCCGAGGAAGGAAACGGCTTCGGGCACCGCGGGCGGCAAGCAGGTGTACGTCGAGCGCGTGGAATGGAACCTCGCGCTGCGCGACGCGCAGGCGCAGGTCAATGCGCTCGCCAATGGCGAGGTCGACGTGCTCGAGCGCCCGGCGTTCGAGAGCTACGCGCAGCTGAAGACCATCAAGGACGTCTCGATCGTCACCAAGGACCCGCTCGGCTTCCAGTACATGTGCCGCTTCAACCACCTGCACCCGCCGTTCAACAACGCCAAGGTGCGCCAGGCGTCGCTCGCGGCGCTGGCGCAGGAGCCGTTCCTGCGCGCGCAGGTGGGCATCAAGGAGTTCTATCACTCGTGCCCCTCGATGTTCACCTGCAACACGCCTTATGGCAGCGCGAAGGGCAGCGAGATCCAGGCCAAGTCGAACATGAAGAAGGCGCAGGAGCTGGTGAAGGCCTCGGGCTACGACGGCACGCCGGTGGTGATCATCAAGCCGACCGACCTCGCCGCGATCCAGAAACTGCCCGACGTCGCAGCGCAGCTCCTCAGGCAGGCGGGGTTCAAGGTCGACCTCCAGGCGATGGACTGGAACACGGTAGTCAGCCGCCGGGCGAAGAAGGACCCGCCGTCGCAGGGTGGCTGGAACATGTTCTGCACCGCCTGGGTCGCGCCCGACATCTGGAACCCGCTCACCAATGCCGCCATCGGCGCCGACGGCGAGAAGTCCTGGTTCGGCTGGCCGAAGGACGAGCAAATAGAGAAGCTGCGCGACCAGTTCGCGCGCGCGACCGACGCGGCGAAGAAGAGGGCGCTCGCCGAAGCCATCCAGGCGCGCGCCTTCGAGATCGGCACCCATGCGCCGCTCGGCGAGTACGTCAACCCGCTCGCCACGCGCAACAACGTCACCGGCTGGGTCATCGGCCCGGGTGACATCTACTGGAACGTGAAAAAGAACTGATCCAGTTCATCGCCCGGCGGCTCGCCGCGACGATTCCGGTCCTGCTGGTCGTTGCGGTTCTGGTATTCCTGCTGCTGCGGCTGACGCCGGGCGATCCGGCGGCGATCATGGCGGGCGACGCCGCCAGCACCGAGCAGATCGAGCGCATCCGCGCCGGGCTCGGCCTCGACCAGCCGATGGTGGTGCAGTTCGGGCTGTGGCTCGGCAAGCTGCTCTCGGGCGATCTCGGCGAGTCGTTCTACTACCGCATCAAGGTCGCGACGCTGATCGGCCAGCGCCTCGAGCCGACGTTCGCGCTCTCGGCGCTGACGATTTTTTTGGCAGTATGCATCGCAGTACCTCTCGGTGTAATCGCGGCCTGGCGCTTCGGCGGCTGGTTCGACCGCGCGCTGATGGGCTTCTCGGTGCTGGGCTTCTCGGTGCCGGTGTTCGTGCTCGCCTACCTGCTGATCTGGCTGGTGTCGCTCAAACTCGGCTGGCTGCCGGTGCAGGGGTACAAGCGCCTCGCAGACGGGTTTTTACCTTTTATTCGACATCTCATATTACCTTCGATCACCCTCTCGGTGATCTACATCGCGTTGATCGCAAGGGTCACGCGCGCGTCGGTCCTCGAAGCGCTCGGCGAGGACTACGTCCGCACTGCGCGCGCCAAGGGCCTGCCCGAGGTCCGCGTCCTGGTGCGCCACGCGCTCGCCAACGCCGCCGTGCCGATCGCCACCGTGATCGGCATCGGCATCGCGATCCTGATCGGCGGCGTGGTGGTCACCGAGTCGGTGTACGCGATTCCCGGCCTTGGCCGGCTGACGGTGGACGCGGTGCTGGCGCGCGACTTCCCCACCATCCAGGGCGTGATCCTGTTCTTCTCGTTCGTCTACGTGCTGGTGAACCTGCTGATCGACCTTTCGTACGTGCTCCTCGATCCGAGAATTCGGTATTAGAGGCGGCTATTGAAGAACGTCCTCGGCAACTGGTCGGTGCGCATCGGCGGCTCTGCCCTGATTTTTCTGCTTCTGGTTTCGGTCGCCGCGCCATGGCTGGGCACGGTCGATCCGACGCTGTTCGATGCGGCAAGCCGCGACCTGCGCCCGGGGGAGCCGGGCGAGATCACCACGCTCGAAGGCGCCACCATCAAGCACACTTTCCTCATGGGCTCCGACTCGTTCGGCCGCGACATCTACAGCCGGGTGCTGTACGGCACGCGCGTCTCGCTCCTCGTCGGGCTGTGCTCGGCGCTGGTGGCCCTCGCTTTCGGCGTGGTGTGCG
>WNGH01018108.1_pt1 | contig 10451 bp, 12 predicted proteins | sample 5400631 | NCBI WGS metagenome assembly WNGH01 (sample SAMN13153373, study PRJNA577476) | soil metagenome | isolation source: 115 cm soil or saprolite under Garry oak tree replicate 1 | place: USA:California | collected 2016-06-15 | reverse complement strand
TCTAAAGCTGGCGCCCAGTCTAGCGCAACTCGCCCGAGGGGGGAAGGGAGAGACGGAGGCGCCGGGCGGCCGGCCCGCGAGCGAGACGCCCGGCTGTTACAATTCTCCTCATGAGACCCGCCAAGGACCCGAAGATGCCGAGGCGAAGATGATGGACGCCGCGGCACAACGTCAGTGGGCCGAGCAGTGGAGAGAGGCCGCCAAGGCCCTCGAGGAACAGCGGCGGCGGGAGCTCCGGTCCCTCACCGCGGACCGCGCGCTGGCCGCCAGTGATGCTCTTCTCGGCCTGGCCTCGCCGGCGCAGGCCAGCCCGGGACGCCGCACCCACTCCGGCCTCGTCGAGCAGCAGAGGCTCCTTCACCGGCGCGAGGGCCGGTGAACCCGATCTTCTCCGCATCACTCGAGATCCAGGAGTTCTGCCACGGTCGGGCCTGGCGGTTCTGCTTCATCGGCGCGGTAGCGGTCCAAAGGTGGGGGGAGCCCCGCCTGACCCAGGACGTGGACCTGACATTGCTGACCGGCTTCGGCGCCGAGCAGCCGTTCGTCGACGCCCTCTTGGCCGCCTTCAAAGGCCGGCGGCCCGACGCCCGCGACTTCGCCCTGCGCTACCGAGTTCTTCTGCTGGAGGCCGGCAACGGGATTCCTCTCGACGTGTCGCTGGGGGCCATGCCGTTCGAAGAGCGCGCCGTGGCACGGGCATCGCCGTTCGCCATCGGCGAAGGCCAGTCGCTGCTGACGTGCTCTGCGGAGGACCTGGTCGTCCTCAAAGCCTTCGCGGGTCGCGACAAGGACTGGCTGGACATCGAAGGCGTGATCCTCCGCCAGGCGGACCGCCTGCAGGAGGCGCTCATCTGGCAGGAGCTGGAGCCCTTGCTCGACCTCAAAGGCTCGCCGGAGACCGCCGATCGCCTGCGGGCCCTGCTCCGACGCTCGCGCGGCTGAAGCCGGACCCGGGTTGTGCTACCTTGCGCGGCGGGAGGAGTCCTTCGATGCCTCCAGGCCTGAGCTCGAGGCTGCGACTCGCCTTCCCGCTGCTGCTGCTGGCCGCGTCGGCCGCGCGCGCGGCCACACCTCCCGAGGGCTTCTCCCCGCCCGCGAAGAACCGTTTGAAGGACGTGGACTCCCTCATCGGCACCGCGGGCAGCGACACCCTGCCCGTGGTCACCCGACCCTTCGGTTTCACGCAGTGGACCCCGGTGACCCGGGACCACCTCATCAGCGTACGACCCTACCAATACGACGACGCGCGAATCCAGGGGTTCCTGGGCACCCACCAGCCGGCCATCTGGATGGGGGACTACGGCTACGTCAAGCTCATGCCCGGAGTGGGCCGGGTGGCCCTGGGCCAGAGCTTCCCCTTCCGCCACGCCGACGAGTCCGCGGCTCCCCACCGCTATCGCGTGGAGATGCAGGCCGACTCCGGCCGGATCGTGGCGGAGGTGACGGCGAGCGAGCACTCCGCCCTCATGCGGTTCGCCTTCCCGCCGGGCCGGCCGCCCTTCTTCGTCCTCGAGGCCATCAAGTGCCGCAACCTCGAGCACACGACCTGTCCGGGGGTCCCCGGCACCTCCGAGGTCCGCGTGGAGCAGCACGAGATCGTGGGCCGGAACCCGGATCGCCAGTCGCACGCGCTCGGCCCCGCGCTCCCCAACTTCGCCGGCTACTTCGTGGTCCAGTTCAGCCGGGCCTTCGCGGCCGGCGTGGGGAGCTGGGAAGGGGATCGTCTCCGCCCCGGCGTGCGCGCGGTGAGCGGCCTGCACGTGGGCAGCTACGTGACCTTCCCGCCCGACGCGCGGGAAGTCCTGGTGAAGATCGGCACCTCCTTCATCAGCGTCGAGCAGGCGCGTGCGAACCTGCGTCGGGAGGTCCCGGGCTGGGACCTGGACGCGCTCGAGGCCGAGGGCGCTGCCGCCTGGAACGCGCTCCTGGACCGCATCGACGTGGAGGGCGGCACCCCCGAGCAGCGCCGGTCGTTCTACACCGCGCTCTTCCACGCCCTGCTCTACCCACGGCTGTTCTCGGAGGGCGGCAGGTATTACAGCGCGTTCGACGACCGGGTGCACGAGGGCGTCTCCTACAACGATTTCTCGCTGTGGGACACGTTCCGGGCCGAGCACCCGCTGCTCACCCTGGTCGCTCCGGAGCGGGCGAACGACATGGTGAAGGCGCTCGTCCAGATGGACGCGGAGGGCGGAAGGCTCCCGATCTGGCCCAACCCGACCGAGACCAACATCATGATCGCCTCCCATGCGGACTGCGTGATCGCCGACGCGTTCGTGAAGGGCCTGCGCGGCTACGACGTGCAGAAGGCGTACGCCGCCGTCCGCAAGGACGCGATGGTCCCGCCGCCCCTCGACACCACCACCCGCTGGGCCGACCGGGCGCCCTGGCTCGGCCCGGCCGCTCCCCCCGGGGGCGTGGGCTTCGAGGCCCGTGGCGGCCTCACGTATTGCCTGGGGCTCGGCTATGTCCCCTACGACAAGACCGACGAGTCGGTGTCCCGCACGGTGGAGTTCGGGATCGAGGGCAGCCCGTGGACCTACCTGTTCGGCGCCATGCACGATCCCGCGGGGATGATCGACCTCCTGGGCGGCCCCGAGCGCTTCGTGGCGCGTCTCGACGAGAACTTCGACCGCGGCCACTACGTGCACGAGAACGAGCCCGGCCACCACTACGCCTACCTGTACGATTACGCCGGCCAGGCGTGGAAGACCCAGGAGCGCGTGCGCGCGATCCTGGGGAAGCAGTACCAGCCGACCCCGCAGGGCCTGAAGGGCGACGACGACTGCGGGCAGATGTCGGCGTGGTACGTGTTCAGCGCGCTCGGCTTCTATCCCGTGGCCCCCGCGTCGGGCGCCTATGCCCTGGCGAGCCCCCTCTTCGACCGGGCCACCCTGTATTTCGACGCTCCCTATCCCCGGGGGCGCTTCACGATCGCGGTGCGCGGCCAGTCGCCCGCCAACGTGTACATCCAGTCCGCTCTCCTCAACGGCACGCCCCTGGCCGGGCCATTTCTCGACCACGCGGACCTCGTGGCCGGCGACGGCGTCCTGGAGATCACCCTCGGCCCACAGCCCAACCGGGGGCGGTGGCGGTAGCGCGCCCCGTGGTCGCTCTCTTCGTCAGTCCGCTCGGCCTACCGTGAGGAGGTTCCGGACCCGATAGCCCTTCGCCTTCCTCCTCGCCGTCGCCTCGGCAGCGGTCCGCTGGCCAGCGCTGGGCACGGAGCCCTTCAGGGTCACGGTCCGGGTTTCGTCGTCCGCGTCGACGGTGATGCCGCCGGCCGCGACGCTCTTGTCGGCCACGAGGGCGGCCTTGATCTCCAGGGCCAGGGCATGGACGCGGATCTCGTGGCCGGCCTCGTGGACGGCGTGCGTCACCGTCTCCACGGCTTTCTCGGCCCTTTCCTCGACCTTGTTCTCCTTCACGTCCTTCTTCACACCCTCGACCGTGTTCGAGCACGCGATGGGGGCGAGGGCCATCGCGGTGGCCAGGAGCGAGGCCGATGCGGCCGTGATCATCTTCATGGGATGCCTCCGCTAGAACCGCAGGCCGAAGGCGAGCACGGCCTCGGTGTCCCCCTTCGCGATGACCTTCACCTGGAAGTAGGGGATGACCGGGCCGCGGCTGAGCCCGACCCCGGCCAGGAAGTTGGCGGCCACGTCGGTGCTGGACGGGGCAGGGCCGGTGGGGTTCACGTAGACGACTCCCAGGCCGGCTCCCACCCAGACGAAGGCGCGGCTGTGGCTGTAGAAATCGTAGTGGAAGTCCATGTTGAAGGTCATGTAGGTGCGGCCATCCCCGAAGACATACTCGACGTTGGGGTTCGCTTCGAAGTCATGCGCAACCGGCACGAGCAGCTCGACCCCGGCGAATGGCTGTTCCGCCTTGGTGTAGAAGCCAGCGCGGACGCCAAAGAGGGTGTCGTCCGCCGACACTCTCCCGGGAACGAGGGTCGCAGCGGTCGTGCCGAGCGCCAGGACAACCGGCAGCAGAAGCCGACCTGAGAGTCGCATGGTCGAATCCCTCCTCGTTGCGCGGCTTCGGCGGCCGCGGCATCGATCACAGCAACCGCCATGCCACGGCGGGGTGGGGAATCTGTTGCCTTTAGGGAGGCGACCGATGTCAGAACGACAAGATCGGGGTAGAAATGACAGCGGGGCAGGCCCTCAGGAGACCCCGCCCTTGTATTGGTTGATGCGGTTGTAGAGCGTCTTGAGGCCGATCTTGAGGATCTCCGCGGCTTTCTTCTTGTTGCCGTCGAAGTGCTCCAGGGTGGCCAGGATGAGGCGGCGCTCCATCTCCGCGACGGACGTGCCCACCTTCATCTGGAGGCTCGAACCCTCGGCCGGCTCGTGGACTCCCAGGGGAAGGGCGTCGAGGCCGACGTCCTGCTCGGCCAGGATGAAGGCCCGCTGCACGACGTTGCGCAGCTCCCGCACGTTGCCCGGCCATCGGTGAGTCCGCAGCCGCTCGAGGGCGGCGCGCGTCAACTCCTTCGAGGTCCCCTCCTGCTTGTTGAGGAGCCCCAGGAAGTGCTCGGCCAGGAGATCGATGTCCTCCCGGCGCTCCCAGAGCGTAGGCAGGTGGATGGGGAAGACGTTCAAGCGGTAGAGGAGGTCCTCCCGCAGCTTGCCCGCGGCCACCGCTTCCTCCGGTTGCCGGTTCGTGGCCGCGACCACGCGGACGTCGACGTTGATCGCCTCCGTCCCTCCGACCCGGGTCACCGCCGCCGTCTCCAGCACCCGGAGCAGCTTGACCTGCAGCTCCATGGGGGTCTCCGTGACCTCGTCGAGGAACAGGGTTCCCCCGTCGGCGCGCTCGAAGAATCCCTTGTGAACGCGGTCCGCCCCCGTGAAGCTCCCGCGCTCGTGGCCGAAGAGCTCGCTCTCGATGAGGGTCGGGGAGACCGCCCCGCAGTTCAGGGGCAGGAACGCCGCGTGGCTGCGGCGGCTCAACAGGTGGATGGTCTGGGCCACCATCTCCTTGCCGGTGCCCGTCTCCCCGGTGATGAGGACGGTCGCGTCGGTCCGGGCCACCCGGCCCACGAGGTCGTAGACCTTCTGCATGAGCGGAGAGGCCCCGATGAGGGGGCCGAAGCGTCCCAGCTTCCGGAGCTCGCCGCGAAGGCTGCCGATCTCTTCCTTCAGCTCGCGCGTGCGCGCCACGTTCGCGAGGACCATCTTCACCCGCGCGAAGTCCACGGGCTTGGTGAGGTAATCGCTGACCCCGCGCCGCAGGGCCTCCACGGCCGTCTGCACGCTGGCCTGGCCGGTGATGAGCACCGTCTCCGGGTGGCCGTCCAGGTCCTCCAGCAGATCCATGCCGCTGCCGTCGGGGAGGTTGAGGTCGAGGAAGAGGACGTGCGGAGGGTTCTTGGCCAGCTCCTCCCGTGCCTCCTTCAAGCTGGGGGCGGTGGCGATCGTGAACCCTTCGCGCTGCACGACCTCCGCGAAGGCGAGCTGGAAGCTCAAGTCGTCGTCGACGATGAGGGCGTGGGGCATCGCGGGTCAGTCCCGGGGGACGATGGGCAGGCGCACTTCGACCTGCGTGCCGTGTCCCTCCCGGCTCTCCACGCCAATCTCGCCCCCGTGCATCTCCACCAGGGCGCGGGCCACGTAGAGGCCGATCCCGCTTCCCGTCCCCTTGGTCGTGAAGTCCCGATCGTAGATGCGGGCGAGCACCGCCGCGGGAATGCCACGGCCCGTGTCGGTGATACGGATTTTCACCTGGGCCCCCTCGATCTCCATCTCCATGCTCATGCGTCCCCCGGTGGGCAAAGCCTCGAGAGCATTCACCGCGATGTTCAGGAAGCTCTGCTTGAGACGGTCCCGATATCCGACGAGGACCACCGGCGCGTCCGGCATCCGCGTCCGGAAGTCCACGCCTTGTCGCCGGGCCTGAGGGGCAAGAAGCGTACCAAGCTCGGCCAGGGCCTCGCGGAGATCGAACTTGTCCCGATGGTCTCCCGGGGGAAGGGTCTGGGTCAGCGCCTCCGAGAGCGAACGGTTCAGCCTTTCCAGCTCCTCGCGCAGGACCACGACGTAGCGCTCCTGATCCTCCTTGGCTTCGTCGTCGGCGCCGTTTCCGGCGAGGCTCTCCCGCAGGAGGTCCAGGTTGATCATCATCGCGCTCAGGGGCGCCCGAAGCTCGTGGGCCACCGTCCGGTACACCCGGGCCAGCCCGTGGAGCTGGCTGGCCAGCCGCACGTCGGTCTCCAGGGAGTCCAGGATCTCGGGGTCGTTCAGGAGGACGAGGTGCTCGGCCCGGTCCTCCTCCCCCAGGCGGTACATCTCCACCCGGAGCTTGGGCACCCCCGGCCCCGGGAGCTCGATGTGGACGGCGGGGGCCTGCCCCGCCCCGGGATCGAGGCGCCCGAGCTCGGCCTGGATGGTGTCGCGGAGGGCCGGCCAGCGCGCCTTGAGCTCCTCCAGGGAAGGGAAGCCCAGGAGCTCCAGGGCCCGGGGGTTGGCGAAGTCCGGCTCGCGGTCACCGCGGAGAAGGAGCACGCCCATCCTCATGGCCTGGGCGAGGGCGCTGAAGCCCTCCTGGAGGCGCGAGGTCTCCTGGCGGGCTGCGCTCAAGGCTTGACGGACGCGGCCCGCGGCCCGGAGCACGCGTGAGAACTCGTCGCCGTGGAGCAGCCGGTCGGGCCTCTCCGTGGGGGGCTGGATCGCGTCCTCGAGGGTCGCCGCGATCCTGGCCGCCTGGCGCGAGATTTGGAACTGCAGGATGCCCCCCAGGAGGAAGACGCCGGCCAGGCCGGCCACCGCCGCGAATAGCAGGTGGCGTCGCGCCGCTCCGAAGAGCCCGGCGACGCGCTCGCTGTGGAACTCCACTTCCATGTACCCGACGAGCTGGCCGTTCTCGACCAGGGGGACCGCCACTGCGTAGTCGCCACCCTGGAAGAACCGGGGGCCGGGCCCCGGGCGCAGTTGCGGCTTCCAGCCCTTCGCGAACAGGGCATCCGGCCGCGCGGCCGGCTCTCCCGCAGGCCGTTGGTCGCTGGCCACCACCTTTCCCTCGCGGTCCACCACGGTGACGGAGGACACGACCTCCGACAGGAGGGTCAGGTCCTCGATCCTCTCGCGGAGCAGGGTGCGCGAGGCGCCATCCGGCGCCGCCAGGGCCTCCAGGGTCCGCTCCGAGAGGAGGGCCGCCTCCTCGCGCGCCAGCAGGTGCGAGGTCTCCAGGGTCACCGCGTCCTCGAAGCCGTGCAGCCAGCGATCGATCCCCAGTGCGAAGGCGGTGATCAGCACGGCGTAGCCGGCGATCAGGAGCAACATACTCTTGACGCCGACGCGCATTCGCCGGCACCTCTTTCAGGGGATCGCGGACGTCGCCAGGCCAGGAAGTCTCCACAGTATACACAGGGGATCGGTCTGCGTGGTTCAGGACGCTCGCCGGGTCGAGTGCCGGAGGGCGGCCAGCAGACTGGCGGCGGCCAGGGTGGCGAGGCCGGCGACGATCTGCAAGGGCTCGGGGCTCGAAGCCGCGGGAAACAGGCCGTCCGTTGTCGGCTTGGCGGGCTCCGCCGCGGGGGGCGGAGCCGTCGCGTGGTCGGCGTGGTCGAAGCCGGTCACGCTCACCGCCTCCGAGAGCACGGAGTCGAGCGGCCGATAGCGGACGACGACCGGGCTCCCCGCCGCGAGGCCGCCGGGGGAGAGGGTCGTCGCGGTGTCGATCACGAGCGTCATCCTCCGGCCGTCGTCCGCGTCGACGACGAGGGAGATATTGCCCGAGGAGACGACGGTCCCGCTGACGGTCTGGGTCTCCGGAACGGCGTCGGCCGTGAGCCGGCCCGTGATGGCCCAGGCCCCGAGGACCAGGAGCAATCGCGCACAGGTCTTCATCGCATCCTCCCCGGGCGGCCGGAGCCCCGCCCTGCGAGGCGGGCCCGCCGCCACGCGGGAGTCGTCTGCAACTCGCGGGCCGGGGACCATGGGCGAGCGGCACTGACCTTGCAGGAAGCCCTCATGCCGCGATCGCGGCGATTGGCAGTCTGATTGGAGGCTACATGCGGACCATGCACTTGAAGAAGGCGGTTGCCCTGGCCATGGCGACCGTCCTCGGCGTTGCCCTGGGAGCCCTCGCCCAGGAGCCGCGCGATCCGAAGATGACGCCCGGCAGCGAGCTGAAGGCCGGCACCGTCACCCGGCTGGACTCCGACACCAAGATGATCACCGTCAAGACGGCCGGCAAGGAAGGGGTCCCAGGCGCAGACGCGAAGGAGCTCACCCTCTACTGGGACCAGGCCACCAAGGTCGAAGGGACGCTCAGGGAAGGCGAGCTGATCCACTTCCGGGCCGCCGAGAAGGACGGAAAGACCGTGGCCACCTTCATCCGCGTGGGGAAGGTGGACCGGCCGAAGCCACAGGGCGAGTAATGACCCGGGCTGGGGGCGCGCTCGCCGCACCCCCAGCCTCCGTGCTCCCTCTCGTTTCCCCTTTTGCCGTTTTCATTTCTACAAACGCCACCAACCCAAAGGCCTTCCCGCGTGGACATGCCGGAGGCCTCGTATCCGTCCCCTGCTTCGATTTTACTGGTTCGCCGCCGGAAGGGGGCGGGAAGCCCCGGAGCCCATGGCTCCGGGGCCCGGACATGGTGGGCGGGGCCTCGTCACGACGACGGGGCCGTTCATGTACCGGCAGGGGAAGCAAACCGCGGGCCAGGGGGACGAACGAGCAGGCACGGGTGTTGAATCGCCCCCGCGTCGGCGGGATGGAGCGCCGGTCGGGAAGGAGGCTGACCATGGCCCAGGACATGCTGAAGCGTCAGTGGGAGCAGCTCAAGGAACGGGTCCGACAGCGGTGGAGCCGTTTCACGGACGACGACCTGACCCAGATCGATGGCGACCGCGAGGCGCTCATGGGCAAGATACAGGAGCGCTACGGGCGGTCTCGCGAGCAGGCGCAGAGCGACCTCGCGCAGTGGCTGAAGACCAGCGGCTACGGTCGGGAGGGCCTGCCGCAGGCGGCGATGGCGCCGGCGGGATCGATGGCGTCCTTCCCCTCGAACACGGCCCGGACCTTGCCATCGGCGTCGATCACGAACGTGACGCGGCTGGCGTAGCCCGCGTCGTTCCAGACCCCGTAGGCCTTCGCCACCGCACCGTCGGCGTCGGCGAGGAGTGGGAACGGCGTCTTCAGGCTCTCCGCGAACTTCTTCTGGGTCTCGAGGGTGTCCGTTGAGACGCCCAGGACCTGGGCGGCGTCGGCGATCTCGGGATAGCGGTCCCGAAACGCCGACATCTCCTTCGTTCAGCCTCCGGTGAAGGCCTTGGGGAAGAAGGCGAGCACGACCGTCTTCTTGCCCTTGTACGCGGCCAGGGACACCGTCTGCCCGTCGGAGCCGGACAGCTTGAAGTCGGGGGCGGCGTCGCCGACCTGGGGCCTCCCGCCGGGGGCCGCGAGCGCGACCAGCAGCGGCAGCAGGATCTTCATGGCGTGAACACTATCACGGTCGAGAGTGGGCCGGGTGGCCGAGCTTGCGCTTGCTGGCCGGCCGTGGTAGCCCTCTTGCCGCAGACCGAGGCAGGAACCGATGACCCGTGATCGCGTGGCCGTCCTCGCCCTTCTCGCCTTCGCCCTTGGATCCGCGCCCGCTCCCGCGGAGGACGCCTCGCTTCTCATCCTCCACAAGGGGGCGGAGTCGCTCGGCTTCTACGACGCGGCCACGGGGGCGCGCCGGGCCCTGGTCCCGGTGGGCACCGTCCCCCACGAGATGGTCCTGTCCGCCGATGGCCGGCTAGCCTACGTAACCAACTACGGCGTGCGGAGCTACACCGACACCGCCCCCGGCGGCAACACGGTGTCGATCGTGGACCTCGCGCGCCGCGAGAAGGTGGGCGAGATCGACCTCGGCGAGTGCCGCCGGCCCCACGGCATCGAGCTCGGCCCCTCCGGCCGGCTCTACGTCACCGTCGACCGCCCGGGCAGCCTGCTGGTGATCGATCCCGCTTCACGCACGATCGTGGCCCGGCACGACGTGGGCCAGGCCCTGCCCCACATGCTGGCCCTCCGCCCCGACGAGCAGAAGGCGTGGACCGCCAACGCGGGCTCGGGGACGGTCACCGCCCTTCGCCTGGGGGCCTCGCCTGCGCTCGCCCAGATCCCGGTGGGAGGCGTCCCCATGGGGCTCGCGCTGTCGTCGGACGGGCGCCGGCTCTACGCGGCCACGCGCTCCGGCAACGAGGTCGTGGTCATCGACACCGCCCGGGACGTGGTCACGGACCGCATCCGCATCGAAGGCCAGCCGGCGCGCGTGCGCTTCACGAAGGGCGACACCCGGCTGCTGGTGTCGTTGATCGAGTCCGGCGAGGTGGCGGTGGTCGACCCCCGCGCGGGGCGTGAGGTTCACCGGTTCAAGGCGGGCGCCGCCGCGGAGGGGCTCGGGCTGGACGAGGCCGGCCGCTTCGGCTACGTCTCCGCCCAGGGCGACGACACGGTCGT
>WNGH01015907.1_pt1 | contig 10451 bp, 9 predicted proteins | sample 5400631 | NCBI WGS metagenome assembly WNGH01 (sample SAMN13153373, study PRJNA577476) | soil metagenome | isolation source: 115 cm soil or saprolite under Garry oak tree replicate 1 | place: USA:California | collected 2016-06-15 | reverse complement strand
CAGCGCGACGCGCACTGCCGATGAGACGCAGATTGCAGTCTTTTGGACAGGCAACGCTCCCGCATATTGGAACCGCGCCGCGACGGCTATCTCTGATCAACGTCATCTGACGCTGTCAGAGAATGCGCGATTACTCGCCCTGCTCAACGTTGGCATGGCCGACGCTCAGATTGCGTGCTGGGACGCCAAGTACGCTTACGTTTTCTGGAGGCCGATTACCGCGATTCGCTTGGCCAGTACGGACGACAATCCCAACACCATTGAAGATCCGTCGTGGACACCTCTGATCGTGACACCGAATTTCCCTGAGTACCCGTCGGGCCACGCTTCGGTCAGCAACGCGGCGGCGACGGTGCTGGTCGCCTATTTCGGCAACAATGCGGCGTTCACCCTCACTTCTGAAGTTCTGCCCGGCGTGGTTCGGTCTTACAACAGCTTCACGCAGGCGGCCGAAGAAGCATTCGACGCGCGCATCTACGGCGGCATTCACTTCCGCGCGGCCTGCCGCGACGCCCAGCTACAGGGCATTCAAATTGGAGGCTTTGTTATGGCGAACGTTGCGCAATCCGCCAAGGGAAAGCGCACCGGCCAGATCAACCACCAGCATCCGCAAGGTCAAATTAGCGGTGATGGCGAAAACAGCGGAAACGATCAGTGAATCTTGGTCGACGCTCGCTTGAAGTGATGCGAGCGTCGACATCTTTGGCTTACTGGCTCACAGAACGCGACTAGCAATCGGTCACACGGTTAAGGCTCAAACCAGAGCAATCTCGTCATTTTTGTCTTCGTAAGGTCCGCCAGCGTCAACCAGTGACCGATATTAGCTGGCGGAAAGACCAGTTGCAGGTCTTCTACCAGAAAGCCGCCATTCTAGAAGCAAGTGCCCTGATAAGAGTCTCGTTAACCGGGACATGTGCGAACACACTTCGAAAACGGACAGAAGATGGGGCTAAGATGGTGGCGGTACGTGTTGATACGAAACCAGACGAAGCGATACTTTGACGACCGCTAGGCGAATAAATACTGGCTCGTATCGTTTCGTAAGACTTGGTGATGCCGCCTCCAACGTTCTTAAAATCCGTTGACCGTAAGGTCGTGTGGGTTCGACTCCCACCCTCGGCACCAATCTTTTCAATAAGTTACGGCTAGTCACTCAGCGAGATGAATTCTGGCTACGGAGTTTCCTCCGTTGCTCCACGTCATTTGATTCAAATCGCTGAACAAAATCGCTTTGACCCCAACTGCGAGATTCCCTCATCGACAACTGCGGTCAGAGGTGTTGGGAACTAAAGGTTCGAGTCCTACCCTGCGGAGCCATTACCCTTGTAATTGTAGATAAGGAAGTTACGAGCGATAGGTTTTTCGCTGCAAAGATTCATTTCGATTATACGCGGCGCCGTAAGTTTCGACAGTGGTTTGCCGATTGTTGCTCTTATTGGGAAGTCATGTTCGCACATTGTAGTAACGGGCGCGTGAGCGCACGGACCGAGTCCTTACCCAAGCGGGGTTTCCGCTTTTCCTTTAACTTAATAGCGGACTTGATAGACTGATCTGTGAAGGAATAATCGTGAGGAGGTTGACTTAGGCGGACGAGGCCTTTTGTGTAGAGCCGTAAACCTGTCCGACAAATTAGAACGAACTCATGCGAGCACTTGATCATCTCTTTGAAAACAATCGTGCCTGGGCTGCGAAGATGACGCAACAGGACGCGGATTTCTTTCGCCGTCTGTCTGAACAGCAGTCGCCGCGCTATCTCTGGATTGGTTGCTCAGACAGCCGCGTGCCGGCGAACCAAATTGTTGGTCTGATGCCCGGAGACATGTTCGTGCCCGGTAGCCTCACAATCATAGACAGTCGGAATCCTTATTTTCTTTCTTCCTAACATGGGACGTGTGTGTTCGTCGTTCCTAACAACTTTCCACACTTTTCTTCTTCCGACGAGAATTCGACAGCTAACGATTATTCGCTGCCGGCATCTTCAATAACTAGATCGAGAAAGAAACTGCGAGCGCTGGTAGTTGATGATGTGCTCGATGTGTTGGACATGTTTAGGGTGCTTCTAGCGCAGGCAGGTTTTGACGTCGTCACCGCCAACTCGGCGCCAGCCGCCATCAGTGCTGCCCGTGACCACCGGTTCGACGTCATCGTTTCCGACATTGGGATGCCGGGCATGAATGGTTATGAATTAGCGAGAGCTCTGCGTGCACTTCCTGGGTACGAGGCGGTGCCAATGGTCGCGGTCACTGGCTACTCAGAATTTGATGATCGCGGAGAGGCATTCAGCGCTGGATTTACCGCGCACATGACCAAGCCGATCGATCCTCAGTCATTGCTGGATCTTTTGGAAGATCTGTGAAGACTCGTTATCCTCTGTATACTAAGACTCAGCAATGCACGTTCTTTCATTTGTTGGCATCGTGGCGTCCGTGGTGAACGGCAAAGTCACGCTCACCGGCATCGTCAAAACAGCGGCTTTGAAAGCTCAGGTGGAACGCGCAGTGCGGAATCTAAAGGGAGTAAAGTCAATCGATAATCAAATCATCATCAGGTAACTCTGTCGAAGAGTGAAATGCAATGGCTGTTATTGAGACTCAGTGACACCTGAAAAAAAGGAGTTCGTATGCTTTGGACAATCCTGGTAATTCTTTTGATTCTCTGGCTGCTTGGCTTTTTGGCTCACTTCGGTGGCGGGCTGATCCACCTGATCTTGGTTGTCGCGGTTGTCGTTCTGGTGATTCAACTCATAACCGGCCGTCGAGCTGTCTAGTGTCAAGAGTGGCTTGATTAGGATCAATTGATCATAAAGCGTCAAGTCACGAGTCTCGAAATCATTGGGCTGACCGCTGCCACGCGTCGAATGAAATCGGAGTGAATTTGAAGGAGGATACCGGTAATGGCGAAATATGGAAAGAAAGCAGGTGAAAAAGTTGAGAAGGCGATGCACGAACGTAAGAAGGGAACGTTAAAGAGCGGCCGATCCGGCAAGAAAGTAACCAGTAAGAAACAGGCCATCGCGATTGGTTTGTCACAGGCTCGGAAGGCCGGCGCCAAAGTGCCGCGCAAAAAAGCCTCATCAAAGAAGAAGTAGCTCGAATGGGGTCTAAGACGAATATCTACGGCTACTTTCACATGCGGAATCTAGGAAAGCCGAAGTAGAGAATGCCGGCAGCGGTGGCTCTGGCCTATTTGACGACCCTGCATCAGCCAACGCCAAAGATGCCGGCAAAGCAGATGCTGAGGCAGAACGAGCACAGGCTGAGTCTGACGATTAGAGATACGCAGAGCAGACTGAGAACGCTTGGCAAATTGTGAAGTTGCGATGCACAGTCTCGGGACTTGATTCGAACAATGGCTTGAGCAAGTAGCCGTAGCGTCGCTGAATACGATCAGCCTCTCGCTAACGAATCCCTGCGCAAATATTCCCGCCAAGATCGTAAGTTAGATAAAACACGCCCGTAATCCTGGCTTTGAGACGCGGCGATGTCTCTGCGATCCGTTTCATAGCAAACTTTCACTGTTGCATGCGGCGATCCTTGATAGAACTTTAAAAAACCACTTAGAAATAGTTGACGTGTTGTTTCACTGCAGCTGAATTCGCAATCCTCATCGGTTCGGCGTCCAAGGCATACCCCTGCAATCTGGGTGGTTTGAATTCACAATGTCTACTTCCTACAAATTCGCCAGCAATCCAAGTTTTGATGATTACAAAACTCGCGTACTGAACCGAAGACCGGTAGAATTGGCGGCCATGTTCCCGAGTTGTCTTAAATAGTGGCCGCTGAAACCGGCACAAAACTTGGCCGGTACGAAATCCGCTCAAAGCTTGGTGAAGGCGGAATGGGTGAGGTGTATCTGGCGGAAGACACGCGGCTGCATCGCAAAGTCGCTCTGAAGATCCTGCCGACCGAATTGGCTGCGAACAAAGATCGCATGCGGCGGTTCGAACAGGAAGCACAAGCGGCTGGCGCGCTTAACCACCCGAACATCGCGCACATTTATGAGATCGGCGAGGGGAAGGGTGTGAATTTCATCGCGATGGAGTTCATCGACGGCCAGACGCTGCGCGAGAAGATTCATCGTGAACATACGGAGTTGCGAAAGCTACTGCGATTTCTACAGCACGCGGCAGAAGGATTAGCCAAAGCGCACGCCGCCGGCATCGTTCACCGCGATCTGAAACCCGACAACCTCATGATCACCCGCGATGGTCATGCGAAGATTCTGGACTTCGGGCTCGCCAAACTGATCGAACGGCCGCCAATGTCGGGTGGTGATTCGAGTGAAGTTGCCACCGCTGTGATGCCGCAGCATTCAACTCCGGGCGCAGTCATGGGGACTGTCGGCTACATGTCCCCAGAGCAAGCTCAGGGCAAGACCACAGAAATCGATCAACGCTCGGACATCTTCTCGTTCGGCTGCATCCTGTTTGAAGCCGCTACTGGGAAGAAGCCTTTCGAGGCCGAGTCGGTAATCAAGTCCCTGCATATGGTGGTGTACGAGCAGCCGCCGCGACTCGCCGATCTAAACCCGTCCGCACCGCCGGAGTTGCAGCGCATTGTGCGGCGCTGCCTCGCAAAAGATCCTGACGAGCGGTATCAGTCGATCAAAGAAGTCGCGATCGAGTTGAAAGAGTTGCGGCGCGAAATGGAAGGCAGGGTCGGAATTGATACCACTGTGCCGCCGCCTTCGCGCAGCGAAACGGTGGGCGCATCTTTGTTTGATACGAACGCGCAAAGCGTCGGCGCAACGAGTAGCACACCATCTCCTTCGCTTTCCTCACGACCATCAAGCGCCGAATATCTGGTTGGTGGAATTATCCGACATAAAACCCCGGCGCTTCTGATCCTGGCCATGATCGTGGCCGGCGGCATCGCGACTTCAGTCTATTTGCGGTCGCGCTCGAGCGCTGGGACGCCAATAAAGGCGATGGCCGTCATGCCGTTTACTAATGAAGGCGGGAACGCCGATCTCGAATATCTATCTGACGGTATGACTGAAACACTCATCAACACTCTGTCACAATTACCCGATCTATCAGTCAAGGCGCGCAGTTCTGTCTTTCGCTACAAAGGCAAAGAAGTCGAACCGCAAACCGTTGGTAATGAACTGAACGTACAAGCGATCGTGAATGGACGAGTCGTGCAGCGCGGGGACGATTTAACGCTCTATCTTTCATTGGTTGATACGCGCACCGGCGATCAACTTTGGGGAGAGCAATACAACCGCAAACAAGCTGACCTACTTTCATTGCAAAACACGGTCGCCCGGGATGTCGCAACGAAATTAAGAAACAAGCTGTCGGGTGCTGATGAACAGAAGGTCGCAAAGAACTACACCCAAAACACCGAGGCCTACCAGCTCTATTTGCAAGGACGCTTCTTCGCAAACAAACGCACGCCGCAGAATATTCAGAAAGCAATCGAGTACTATCAGCAGGCGATTGCCAAAGATCCGAATTACGCGCTCGGTTATGCGGGACTCTCCGATGGCTATGGTTTGCTCGCTTACTATGGTGCCGCGCCGGCGCCGGCGGCTTTGAGCAAAGCGAGGGAAGCAGCGCTGCGCGCGCTGGCGCTGGATAACAACCTGGCCGAAGCACATAATGCGCTCGGATTCGTTCTGACCATCGCTGATTACGACTACGAAGCAGGTGAACGCGAATACAAACGAGCGATTGAACTCAATCCGAATTACACCACGGCTCATCACAACCTTGGCGTCATGCTCAGTCGCACCGGCCGGCCGGCAGAGGGTATGGCCGAACTCCGTCGCGCTCTGGAGCTTGAGCCCTTTTCCATTGTGGTCAACCGGCTCTACGGTGAGGTCCTGGCTTTCAGCCGGCGTTACGACGAGGGCCTGGCTCAGCTCAAAAAGACGGTCGAGATGGATCCAGGCTTTCCCACGACTTATTTCGCGCTTTCGAATGTTTACCGTTTGATGGGTAAGTATGCCGAGAGCGTCGAGGCGTATGCCAGGTTTCAGGAATTATATGATCGGCCGCAAACTGCGGCGTTCGCTCGCGCGAGCTTCGCCGCGGGAGGTTGGCAAGGTTTCCTGCGGGACATGACTGCCAGACGCCCGGAAGGTCTCTCACCCTACATGGCTGCAGTATTCTTCGCGCAACTTGGCGAGAAGGACAAGGCGTTCACGGAATTGGATAAGGCTTTCGAAACCCGCGAGTACATGCTTCGGTTTCTCAAGATTGATCCGAGCGTTGACACTTTACGTGACGACCCGCGCTTCAGTCAGTTAATGCGGCGCATGCGGCTTCCCGATTGACTTGGAGTGCGGCGGCTTGACGCCACTTTCGTTAGTATGTCAGAACCGTGGGGCAGGGGCGACCGGATCAAGAATCAAGTTGCGTGTTCGATCCCGTCGCTACCGCTCGGGGTTCTGACACGCTCTTCAACAAAGCTGCGTCAAGCCGCAGCACTCCAAAATGAAACGCTGCCCGACATGCAATCGCGTTGAAAGTGACGAAGCGCTGAAGTTCTGTCGCGTCGATGGGGCGACGCTGGTCAGTGATTCGTTTCCCTTCACTGCCGAAGGAGAAACAGCGCAGCTTGGTTCGGCTTCCGCCGCGAATGAGATCGAGACCAGCATCCTTCCTCATGCAACTGACGCGAATATCAATCGCGCTACAGCTCCGACGACTGTACTGCCTGAGCAGCCCGCGCCTCTGCCGACGAAAAGCCTTCCCAGGTCCGGGCCCGGAAAGCTTCTGATAGCAGTGGGCGCCTTGCTCGTGATCGTCATGGGTGTCGGAGGTTATTTCTTCGTTAGGGAAAAGAGAGAGCGACCCATCGTGTCCGTCGCGGTCTTACCTTTTGAGAATAAGAGCGGCAATGCGGATTCTGAGTATCTCTCCGACGGACTGGCCGAGTCGCTCATTTATCGTCTTTCGCAATTATCGAATCTCAAGGTAACTCCGCGCAGCTCGGCCTTTCGTTACAAAGGGAAAGATGTCGATGCGGAGAAAATCGGAAATGAACTTGGCGTCGATGCGGTGATGTCGGGCCGCCTGATCCAACGAGGCAACGATCTAACGATCAGCGTTGACCTGATCGATGTGCGAAACAAGAAAACGATTTGGGGTGAACAGTTCGAGCGAAAGATGTCTGATCTGCTGGCGACCCAGCGTGACATCGCCTCAACGATTACTGACAAGCTTCAGTTGCGACTCTCGGGCAACGATTCGAAAGGCATTTCCAAGCAATATACGACCAACAACGAGGCTTACCAGCTTTATCTTCAAGGCCGTTATTTCTGGAACAAGCGCTCATCCGACAACCTGAAAAAAGCTACTGAGCTCTTGAAAGCGGCTACCGAAAAAGACCCGAACTTTGCGCTGGCATACGCAGGGTTGGCTGATTGTTACGCGGTCTCGTACTACTACGTTGGTGAGCGCCCGCGCGAAATAATGCCCTTAGCAAAGACTTATGCGGCTAAGGCCATCGAACTCGATCCGACGCTGGCTGAGCCGCATGCGACGCTTGCGTTCGCGGCGTGGTTACTGGACTGGGACAAGGCCGGAGCGGAAAAGGAGTTCCTCCGGGCCTTTGAACTCAACCCGAATTATCCGACGGCGCACCACTGGTATTCACGATATCTCAGAGGCATCGGCAGGACGGATGAAGCGTATCGTGAGATCAAGCGGGCCGAAGAACTCGATCCGTTATCACTCGTCATTATCAATAACGTCGCTGAGATGTACATCGATCGAGGCGACCTGAATTCGGCCACCAGGGAATGCCAGCGCATGATCGACCTCGATCCCAATTTCTGGGCTGCGCATCAAACCCTCAGTATCGTGTTGGTCAAGCAAGGCCGGTATGATGAAGCCCTGGCAGAAGCGCAAAAGAGCAGCCAGCTTTCCAACAGATCGAACGCGTCATTGGCCTTGTTGGGACATGTCTATGCCAGGTTGGGACGGCGAACTGAGGCCGATGCAGTAATCAAAGAGCTCGAGAAAAGATACGCGGACAAGTCAGCCGATGGTCGCGACCTGGCCGTAGTCTATGCAGGTTTCGATGATAAAGACCAGGCCTTCGCATGGTTGGAAAAAGCTTTTGCAGACCACAGTGTCATTCTTGCGTTCTTAAAGCTTGAACCTTTGCTGGAACCCTTGCAGAGTGACCCGCGCTGGAAGAACCTGGAACGTCGCGTGGGGATCAGTTAGTAACTCTGGAGTGCCGCGGCTTGACGCCGCTTTGGTCTTTCGCAAACATGCGCCACGTTCGAACGAATCGTCTCGCGGGAGACAGAAAGCTGCGTCAAGCCGCAGCACTCCAAATTCTCGAAAAGGACCGTTTAGAGGGATGGCCAACAGACTCCCGCTGATTGCTACTTACGAAACGGAAAGCGGCACCAAGCCACCGCACTCAAAAGTCCGACATGATTGGCCACATGCGCCTGTGCATCGACTTGATTCGCGCGGCACTTACATAGTCACCGCAGCCACGCTGCACAAAGAACATCTGTTCGCGGGAGCGGACAAACTCGATTTACTGGAGACCGAATTGTCGTCGCTAGCGCCACGGTACCATTGGCAACTTCAGGCGTGGGCAGTCTTCTCGAATCATTACCACTTCGTGGGTCGCAGCGGTGAGGATGAGCCACGGCTAAAGCAGTTCCTAAGTCATTTGCATAGCAACACAGCTCGGGCGCTGAATCGAATGGATGTGTTCCGCAGCCTGGTTTGAACGGACTGCTTCACCCGCGATCGTGAAAACGATCTACAGTTTCAAAATAGATAAGCTACAAGTCGAGGACGATTTCTAATGTGTAGTGCGGCTTGACGCCGCTTTGGTCTTTCGCAAACATGCGCCACGTTCGAACGAATCGTCTCGCGGGAGACAGAAAGCTGCGTCAAGCCGCAGCACTCCAAAATGAAACGCTGCCCCCAATGTCATCGCGTTGAGAACTACGACGCGCTGACTTAGCTGTCGCGTCGGATTTCGCGCGAAGGGCCTTCTGTTAGGGGGACTTATCGCCCGGCCTTGCCTTCTTCTGGGAGCTGTCCTTGACACCACTTTTCAATGACTGTTATCGTTTGCGGTCTTTTAATTGACGGAATTGTTGACTGAGAGGTTGCGTTTTATCAGGAGGAGTTTCCATTGAGTAGTAATAATCATCGAGGGGTTTTGTTTACTTCGGAATCGGTCACCGAGGGACATCCGGACAAAATCGCGGATCAGATATCAGATGCTGTTTTGGATGCGGTGCTGGCGCAGGACCCGATGGGCCGCGTGGCGTGCGAGACCTTGTTGACGACCGGCATGGTGATCGTCGCTGGCGAGATTACGACTACAGCGCTGGTTGATTATGCCGAAGTCGCGCGCGAGACCGTCCGCGAGATTGGCTATGACCGCGCGAAGTATGGATTTGATTGCGACACTTGCTCTGTGCTGTCGGCCGTGCATCGCCAATCGCCTGACATCGCGATGGGCGTTGACCCGGGCGGCGCGGGCGATCAAGGGCTGATGTTTGGCTTTGCCTGCAACGAGACTCCGGAATTGATGCCGCTTCCAATTCAGCTCGCGCATCAGTTGGCGCTGCGGCTTTCGCACGCCAGAAAGTCCGGCCAGCTTCCTTATCTTCGCCCTGACGGTAAGTCCCAGGTCACAGTTGAATATCGCGATGGCCGTCCGTTCCGTGTCGACGCGGTGGTAATCTCTTCGCAGCACGCTCCCGAAGTGACGAACGAACAACTCAGATCAGAAATCCGCGAACACGTTATCAGACACACGGTGCCCAGCGACTTGCTCGACGATCAGACCAAGTATCACATTAATCCAACCGGACGCTTTGTGACTGGCGGGCCGCAGGGCGACTCGGGATTGACTGGGCGCAAGATCATCGTCGACACCTATGGCGGCTATGCTCCTCACGGCGGCGGCGCCTTCTCCGGCAAAGACCCGACAAAAGTCGATCGGTCTGCGGCGTACATGGCGCGTTATATCGCGAAGAACATTGTCGCGGCCGGATTGGCTGATCAGTGCGAAGTCCAACTTGCCTATGCGATCGGCGTCGCTGAACCGGTCTCGGTTCGAGTCGACACCAGAGGCAGCGGCCGGATTGGCGAAGCTCAGCTTTCTGATCTGGTGCGCAAACATTTTCCGCTAACGCCGCGAGAGATAATCGAAACTCTCAATCTTCGCCGGCCGATTTATAAAGCGACGGCCTCCTACGGCCATTTTGGCCGCACGGGTGATGGTTTCTCCTGGGAAGAAACGGACAAGGCCGAGACGCTTCGGGCTGGGGCGGGTGTTTGAGGTTACAGTACCGCGAACGGTAGCGACCGGATCATTGCCAATTTTCATCCACCATTTACATTCACCCAAGGACATTAAGGAATGAGTACACCAATGCCTGCGTTTGAACACGACATAAAAGATATTTCTCTCGCGCCTCAGGGAAAGCGGCGCATTGATTGGGCCGAGCGTGAGATG
>WNGH01007393.1_pt1 | contig 10451 bp, 9 predicted proteins | sample 5400631 | NCBI WGS metagenome assembly WNGH01 (sample SAMN13153373, study PRJNA577476) | soil metagenome | isolation source: 115 cm soil or saprolite under Garry oak tree replicate 1 | place: USA:California | collected 2016-06-15 | reverse complement strand
AACGTTTTTTTGCGAGCCGAGATCGAGATCGAGTGCAGCGGAAAGGTCCGGCAAGAGTCTTGGATCCGTCCCCTGAACGGAAAATCGCGCCGTAAAAGAGCGCACCGCTTCCGTAAATTGCCCCGTATGGCCGAGGGGTGAGAGTTCTTCGAGAGTCGCGGGGAGAGTCATGCCGGGGTAAGCATCCAGGTGCATCTCCGCTTGCTGGCCTGGATGTATTTTCAGGAGATCCACCTGATTCAATTGCACGCGGACCTCCATTTGAGAAGGATCCACTACCTGTAGGAACGGTACGCCGGGCCTAACCTGATCACCCTGTTGTACGGTTCCCATGCGGCCACCCAGCCAGATGGTGTTGTAGACAACGACGCCGGGCATGGGGGAGTGAACGACCATCTTTTCGGCGTTACCTTGGGCGTAGCGCATGGCTTCCAGCGCGCGGTCGCGCTGAATCACCTGAATTCGAATCGTCGCGGCGGCTGCGGCGCGCTTCAACTGATAGGTCTCCGTGAGCTGCTTGAGTGTGGTTTGCGCTTCGTCCAGAGCTTCTTGATTCTTCTCCGCATCGATGCGCGAGACGATTTCATTTCTCTGAATCTCCAGCTGCGCGCGTTTGAATTCGTCTTCCGCCTGTTTCATCGCCGTATCGTCTTTGGCGCGCGCGATGTTCTCTTCGGCCTCTTTCTGGGCGACCTGCCCGACGAGGTTTTCGTAGGTGCTCTTCTTGTCGAGATAGTCTTTCGTCTGGGCCTGGGGATCGAATTCGACCAGAACATCGCCCTTATTCACGTGCGTGCCCGCGGACGCCAGCTTGGTGATAACCATCGAGCCGACCTGTGCACCTTCGAGCCTTGGGGCCAGGACCACAAAAGAACGCGAAGCCTGCGTGGTCCCATTTAGCCGCAGCGTTTGCGCGAAGTTTTTTCTTTCCACTCTTACTATCGATCCCTCGAGATTCGTGGCTGCGCGCCCAGGCCGGAAATGAGCAAATAGGAAGGGAATCATGACAACGAGCAGTAAGGCGGACGCACGAATGATGAATTTCTTGGCTTCGCCCCCGGAAAGAGATGTTTGGTCCATCGCCTCGACTACCCCGGGAAGATTAGACGTACTACGCTGAAACTGGGCAGTTGGATTTCAAGTCCGGGAAAATGGTTGCGTCTGGAGTCGCGCCAATCCCGCCCTTCTCGCAGCCCCAGAGTTTATCTCAGAAGTGCGGCCAGGAATATGCCCGAATTGACGAGCACCATGCACTCCAGCTTGCATCATTGGAGCAGCGGCTGAATTGGCGAAAATTCGGCCGCGGTCAGAAAACCTGCTTATTGGACGACCATAGTGGGTTTGGCTACACTGAGAGTTTGAATTCAGGTGAGAAAGACTCCTAGACAATGAGTGATTCGATCAGCAAGACAGCAGGAGTGCGCGTCCGATTCGCTCCGTCGCCCACAGGTTATTTGCACGTGGGAGGGGCCCGAACGGCGCTGTTTAACTGGCTATTCGCGCGCCGCCAGGGCGGCACGATGATTCTTCGCATCGAGGACACCGATGCAGAGCGCAATAAGCCCGAACTGGTACAGGGAATTCTGGATGGCTTGCAATGGCTGGGCGTGGATTGGGACGAGGGACCGTTTTATCAATCGCAGAGGACGGAATTGTATCGCGCGGCGGCGAAGAAATGTTTGGCCAACGGGACCGCCTTTTTGTGTTATTGCCCCGCCGAAAAATATGCCGGCGGGGACCACGCCGAACCGGCGCAAGACGAGGAACCGAAGGCTGGCGGGCCGCGGCGCGTCGCCCGTTGTTCGTGCCGCGATGGTAAACCATCCACGCCCGGTGTGAAGCCAGCCGTCCGTTTCAAGGTGCCGTTTGGTGGCGTAACGAAATTCCTCGATGCGGTGTTCGGCGAGCGCGAGTTTTCGAATGATGAAATCGAGGACTTCGTGCTGCTCCGTTCCGGCAAAGGTGAGGAAGAATTCGGACAGTCCATGTATCAGTTGGGTGCGGTTGTCGACGACATCGATATGCGCATTACCCAGGTGATTCGCGGCGCGGATCACATTTCGAACACTCCAAAGCAAGTATTGCTGTACCGCGCACTGGGGGCTGAACCGCCGGTGTTCGCCCACGTGCCGCTGATTCTTGGTGCGGACAAGTCGCGTCTTTCGAAACGTCACGGCGCGACGGATGTAAACATGTACCGTACCGAAGGATTTCTTCCGGAAGCGTTCCGCAATTTTCTGGCGCTGCTGGGTTGGTCTCCCGGCGGCGATGAAGAATTTTTGCGCACCAAGGATTTGCTCGAAAAGTTTTCACTGGGGGGGGTAAGCCGCACCAATGCCGTTTTCGACCGGCCGAAACTCGAATGGTTCAACACGCAATATTTGCAGAAACTTCCGATCGAAGACTTGCTGCCCGAAGTGGAAAATGAATTGAAGCGCAGCGGCATATGGAGGCCGGAGTGGGCCGCCGGCGCCCCCGCTGGTCCCGACGGCAGAGATCACGCATGGTTTTCACGAACGGTTGATTTACTGCGGCCGCGAATTCGTTTGTTGCCGGATTTTTCTTCGTGGTCGCACGCATTTTTCAGTGACGAATTCACGCGCGACGTGGCGGCCAAAGAAAAATTCTGGAAAGATCCGAAAGTGCCTGAACTGCTCGCAAAGCTCGCCGATGCGCTGGAAAAACTCAGCGAATGGAATCACGACCCGTGCGACCATGCCTCTCGCGCCGTGGCCGAAGCGGGCGGCGTCAAAGCCGGGCTGCTGATCAACGCTACTCGTGTGGCGATCGTCGGTCAGGCCGTGGCTCCGCCGCTGTTCGACACCATGGTCGTGCTCGGACAGCAGCGCGTCGTTCGACGTTTGCGCGATGCGGCCGCCAGTTTCGGCAAAGGCTAGTACAAAACTTCCTCCAAGATATATTTGGAAATTGTCCGCCAGTCCCGGAAGTCAAGCTGTGCAAGGGCCCAGGCGCGCCTATTGTTTTCCAAAAATGTCGGCATGGGCAGGCTTGGCGGCGGAGGCTGAGGCGACGACGTGGAGCGCAGCATCGAGAGTGAGGGTTACAGGAGGCAGGCAGAGATCCGTGCTGCAGGCCTGGTAACGAAGCTTCAGCGGAATGTGCTGCTCGCCGAGAGGGGCGCTCGCGAGCGCCGTGACGGGGAAGCGAAGAATCACCGTGTCCTGGTAGACGTTCAGTGGAATCTTGGAAAATGTAAATTGCTCGAGCTTGCCCTTGGGATAAGAGACTTCGCCGCCGGTGAAGCCCGCGGGAAGGGCGGCCTTGAGATCGGTGGCGATCAGGTAGTCTTCGGACTTTTCGCGAGCGTTGACGTGGAAGCCCGGGCGAATCTTCATGACGACGGCAATCTGGAACGAGCTGCCGCGAGCCGCAGGATCGAGCGAGGCGTAGATTTCCGGCTTGACGACCTCGCGGCCGGAGGGAACCTGCGCTAGCAGCGCTCCGCACAGCGCCAGCGAACCGATCCAAGAAATGCTTGCTTTGATTTTCATAGAGTGACCTGAGTGCCGAGTTGCTGGGAGATGACGCGGCTCATCACCGCGTGCAAGTCTTCGCCTGTTTTTTCGTGCACGAAGGCGCTGCGCGATTCGTTCCAGCCCAGCTTGAAGCTGGTGGAGAGGGCGGAGATCCAGATTTCGCGAACCGGCGTATTCGGCGAGATCACGAACTTGGCCTCCGCGGGCTCCTCGAAAATAACTTCAAGCTTTCCCGATTCGCCCTCGACGTCGAAGCCATGTTCATCTCCAGCGGTAAGCATGCGGCGCTTGAGGTCCTCGAACGCAGCGTCGGCTTTGCGCTGAAAGTCTTTTTCTTCGAGCACGCATTTAGCGTACACGAAGAGAGTAAGTCGTGGTAGAGGGCATCGGGCCGAAGCAATGATCTGGCCGAAAAGCTAAAAAACTAGTTTGTAGATGTTGTCTTTGCTGTCTTTGGCGACGCCTTGTATGGAGCTGACCGTATTTTGCGGGTTTCCGTCGGGCTTATACATTTCGACATTCAGGACGGTTCCGCGGTCACCAGTCAAGACCGTCTGCACGTAAAGCCTTTTGCCCAGGACGTGGGACACAAAAAAGCCGGCGCCGTAGACGGTGTCCCATACCGGGGACATTTCGGTGGGAGGCGCGGTGCCGGTTGCAGCCGCACCTTTCGACGCCTGAGGACGAGGCACCGTCGCCCAATGTCCTTTGCACACCTCACCATCAGTGAGAGCCACGGAAATCTTCCCTGAATTGAATGCGCCCGTGAGTTTGGCGAGCAAAACGGGTGTAGGAGTCTGCGCGGACAATGGGCCCTGGACGGGGTAAAGCCGGCCAGTGGCTCTACAGCCCATCAGGATGGAAACCCCCAACAAGACAAAGAACAGTTTGCTTTTCACGGGAATGCCTCCTTGGAAACGGGGATGGAAGCTACCGGCTCTTGTTGTGAACAACCACCTGCACAACCGCGGTGAGGCTTGAATTCAGGGGCCCCTATGAATGGGGTGTGAACATTGGCTCACCGAAGCGAGAGTCATGATCTTTGACGGCCAACGGCATGTTGCGGTTTCTCAGGAATTGTTGTTGGCGACATGCGGGGAGTGCAGCACTGGCGCAATTCTCCGGAGGATTATCGCGCACGCATTTGCTAGCCTCCGGCCCAGCTAGTCGCGTGGTACCTGCACAGGGGGACCATGGTCCTATTGCTCCCGTTCAAAGGAAAAGAGACAGTGAGGTAGCGTCCAGGGAACCTCGATTTCCAAAGCCCAGCGTTTGGACCTGCGCCGGCCTAAAGTAGTTCTAACGTAGGACTTTGATGAAGCCATTCATGAAGCTCGGAATGCCCTTGTGCGCATGGTGGGTATTTCGGCGCTGGTCACTCTTAAAGACGGAATCGAGATGAAGCGCCTTTCGCATTGGCAAGTGGCGGCGATTGCCGGGTTCCTGCTGCTATACACCATCGTTTCGCTGATGGCGCGCAGCGGTTTTGCGCTGACTGCGTTCTCCGATATCAGCGGGACAGGCTTGTGGCTGATCGCCATCGTGGTGATGCTTTGGGCGGCGCGCAGTAACGAGGGAAGAACGCGGTGGTTCTGGATCTTGATGGCCTCAAGCGCGGCGATGATCTGCAGCAACCTTGCCGCCTGGCTTTATTACGAAGTCATCGCCGGCCGAAGCACCCCGGACCCTTTCTGGGCAGATATTCCCCTTTTCCTGCAACCGGTTCCCATGATGGCCGCGGCAGCCTTGCGCCCCGGCTCCAGACAGCAAGAGCAAAAGTTCCATCTCAGCACGCTAAATTTTCTGATTCTTCTGCTGTGGTGGATATACATTTACATGTTTCTTGTTTTTCCCAACGAATACATCCTGCCGAACAAGCTCTCCTTTAATAGCTATTACTACGTGCTGTTCGTTTTGGAGTTCGGCGTCTTGCTGGCGGTTCTGGGAGGAATGGCGCTGGTCGCTAAGGGGACCTGGCGCAGGATCTACTGGCATCTTTTCTTCGCCTGCTCGCTATATCTCACTGCCTATCAGTGGCTGAACGCCGCGCTGGGACGTGATGAATATTATAGTGGCAGCATCTATGACGTTCCGAACTACGCGGCCATCTGCTGGTTCATCCTGATTGCCCTGCGTGCACGGAATGTGCCCTCCGAACCGTTAGCGGGCGGCGAGCAGGAACGTTCCGCCGACGCGCCAGGCTTTCTGGCCGTCCTTGCAGTCTTGTCCTTGCCCCTGATCGGCCTGTATGAGCTGTTCTTGGACCCGCAAGCCAGCCAGTTACGGTCGTATCGCGTCGCGGTCACCCTTATCGGGGTCTTCCTGGTCGGCGTGTGCGTCTTTTTACGCCAAATCCTGCTCGCGCGGGAAATGAAACGCCTGCTGCTCGACTCCAAGCAGAATCTGGAACGTTTGCAGCGCGCACAAAGCCAATTGGCGCAGAAGGAGAGGCTGGCGGGAGTCGGCCAACTAGTCGCGGGTGTCGCGCACGAATTGAACAACCCACTGACTGCGGTCATAGGTTACTCGGACCTGCTCATCGACCAGGCTGTGGGGGGCCCCTCTCGCCCCAAGCTCGAAAAATTGCGAGCGGAAGCGCAACGCATGAAGCGCATCATCCAGAACCTGCTAACCTTCGCGCAACCCCAGCACGAAGGCCGCCAACTGTTGGATATTTCCGAGGTGGTGCGAGAGTCCGTGATGCTTCTGGAATATCAACTGCGAAACCGGGGGATTGGTGTGGAAATGAATTTTGCGCCCAACCTGCCGAGGATTTCTTCAAACGAGGGGCAGTTGAAGCAGGTCTTTGTGAATCTATTCAGGAACTCGTCGCAGGCCTTGGAACAAGCATCGGAAAAAAGAATCGTCGTGGAAGGGTATCTTGACGGTGAGAAAGTCATCGTACGGTTTACCGATTCGGGACCAGGGTTCAACGACGTTAGCCGCGCGTTCGACCCTTTCTACAGCACAAGGCCGATTGGCCACGGAACTGGTCTCGGCCTGAGCATCTGTTACGGCACTGTCCGCGAACATAACGGCAACATCCATGTCCAGAACCTGCAGCCCAACGGAGCGGCCGTAACTATCGAACTCCCCGCTGAATAAGTCTCTGAGTCTTGCCGGTCGTGAGGTCCTGACTTGGTTCGCGGTGCCACGCGTTGTTAAACTCTCCCCGATGAACACTTCGTATAACCGGATTGCGGGCCAGAGCGTGGAGCGTTTGGCGGCTCTCAGCGATGGCATCTTCGCGGTTGCGATGACGTTGCTGGTGCTGGACCTACATGTGCCGGCGAGAGAGCTTGTTCACAGCGATGGCGATCTGCGGCGGGCGCTGGTGGCCATGGCGCCGCAACTTCTTGTTTACCTAATGAGTTTTGTCACACTGGGAATTTTCTGGGTCGGGCAGCAAACGCAGCTCAATCACCTGGAGCGCTCGGACCGGGACCTCACCTGGATTCATCTGGCGTTTCTGTTTGCGGTCACGTTGCTGCCATTTTCGACAAGGCTGCTGGCTGAGTTCATTTACTACCGTGGCGCGCTGCTCGTTTATTGGACCAACATACTGTTCTTCGGCGTTCTGTTGTACTTGAGCTGGGGGCGCGCGATCAATGCGCGACTGGTGAAAGGGGACATCCCCGCGGAAGTCCCTGCTGCAATTTGCCGGCGCATCTTGATCGGGCAAGCGCTCTATGCTTTCGGCGCGCTGCTCTGCGTATTCAATACGTACTGGAGCATCGCGTTTATCGTGCTGGTGCAGTTGAACTACGCGATTGCGCCGAGAATCGGGAAGCGGCGCGAGTGAAGGCAGTGAAGAAAAAGAGCTGGTACCGCACGAATTAGTTACAACTGCGATTCGATGGCTTTGGCGATTTCGTCGAAGCTGGTTAGACCCTGGAATTTTTTCACGACTTTGCCGTCGCGGGTAATGAGAAAGCCCGTGGGGTAACCAAGCAAGCCGCCAAATTTATCCGCTACGTCATCGTTGCCCAAGACGATGGGGTAATTCATCGGAAGCTTCTGTCCGTTGACGTCGAAGCGCTCTTTGGCGAGGAAAGGAGTCACAGCGGATTTGCCTTCCTCATCCATGGCCACTCCAAGGACTGTGAATCCCTTCGCGGCGTACTTCTGCTGCATTTCGATGAGCCAGGGAATTTCAACATAGCAAGGATCGCACCAGGTAGCCCAGAAATCGACGAGCACGACTGTGCCTTTGTACTGCGCGAGCAGGACATCTTTGCCATCGAGGTCTTTGAACTTGACTTCGGGGGCGGGCTTGCCGTCAATCTTTGCCTCGACTTGCTGGGTGTTCTTTATTGAGCTTGTGGCCTTAACGCGCGTGGCCTTGTCCGCAAAATAAGTCGCGACGATAAGAACAAACACGGTTGAGATGATCAAGAGCACTTTTTTCATTGTTGTTGGCCTGAATTAGGTTAGGCGCCCTCCTCTATAGTGTAAAGCGGTTTAGAAAAGACAGTTTGCTTGAGAGCCAGGTCAGTTTGTTAAGAAAGACCAATCCCCCGACGAACAAAAGCAAAGCGCCACTGAAGAGTTCCACGGCGTGGAGATATTTACGAAAGTTCTTGTAGAAGGTCATGAACTGGCTGATGCCAAGAGCGGTGAGCAGAAAAGGAATTGCGAGGCCTGCGGAATAGACGGCGAGGAGCAAGACGCCACGGGCAATCGTGTCGCTGCGGGCAGCAAGAAGCAGCACAGCACTGATAATCGGGCCGAAACAAGGAGTCCAGCCGAAAGCGAAGGCGAAGCCGAGAAGGAAGCCACTCCAGATACCGGGCTGCGTGGTTTTGCTGCGAAGGTGGACGTCGCGATTGAGCCAGCGGGCTAGCGTAGGGCCGAAGAAGCCGATGAGCGAGAGTGAGAAGAAATGAGAAGCGCCCAAGCCGGCAAACAACGGAGCGTGGCGGAGATACGCGGCGATACCGAGAGCGACCAGGAGCGCGCCAAGGACAATGCCCGCGCGCAGGTTGAGCTTGATGAGCGCGCCAAGGAGATGAAGGCCAAAAAGAAGGATCAAAGCGCCGGCAACGGGAGCGAGCCGCGCGCGGTTCTGGAGAAGGAAAGATCCGACGGCGCTGGCGGATGCTCCAAACGCAATAAAAACCACTGAGAATCCGGCGACGAAAGCCAGGGACGAAGCGAAGAGGCCGGAGCTCGGAGCCTCCCTCTTGCGGAGCTCCTCCATGCCGATACCCGAAAGCATCGAGATGTAGCCGGGAACAAGCGGCAGAACACACGGCGAAAGAAACGAGACGAGCCCGGCGAGAAAAGCTGCAGCTATTGGAACATCCTGCATCCTAATTCCATCCTCGCTTGCGACTTTGCATCACAATCACAATAAGGAAACCAGAAAGCCCCATTTGTTATTCTCCCATAAATCTAATGTTGCGCTCGTGCTTGGATTGAGATTCCCCTGGCCGGGCCGTACGACTGGCTCCTCCATTAGACGCACAAATCCCGAAAAATTACATGGGCTGCGAAACGGCGACAGTTGAAGGATTTGGCTGGCGCGGGGAACGAGCAAACATCTCAAAGCTGTCTGTAAGTGGCTGAACACATGCGTCTTGCGGGAGAGGGGATTGGCATCGAGGTTGCCATTCACTGACAGGACGCAGCTTCGCGTCTGGCAGGTGCGCATGCGATGGACGCCAAACAAAGTGACGTTTCTGAGAGTCGTGGTGGGGTTTGCAGCCGTATGTCTCTTTGGGCGCGGGGCGTGGGCCAATCTCACGGCGGTGGGGTTGACCGTGGCGGCCATCGCTCTGGATGCCCTTGACGGGCACCTTGCCCGTAAGAAAAAAATGGCTACGCCCGTGGGCGCGCAACTGGACATTCTCGGCGACCGCATGATCGAAAACGTATATTTCACTTATTTCGCGGTGGTGGGGATGGTGTCGCTGTGGTTGCCGGTTTTGTTTTTCGCGCGCGGCGCAGCGACAGATTTCTTGCGCGGACTGGCTATGAAAGCGGGGCACTCCGGTTGGGGCGCGGACGCGATGCTACGGACATGGTGGGGGCGGGCGCTGGTGGCTTCGCGATGGAGCCGGGGGTTGTATGCGGCGATGAAGTGCCTTTGCTTCTGTTACTTGGGGTTGGAATTGGCGCTAACGCGCGGGCCGGTCGCGCTGCTGGGCGGGTTGGCGGCGGATGCCCAAGCTATGATTCGCGGGGGCGCGCATGTACTGACTTGGATGACGGCGGCGCTTTGCCTCGTGCGTGGTCTGCCGGTGCTGGTGGAAGGATGGAAATATTTTGCCGGAAGCGTGGGACAGGCACGCGGATCAAAGAGCGCCACGCAGGAGGCAGGGTGAAAGAACGAAAAGGCTTTGAGGGGAGAGCGGAAGTAAGTGAAGCAAAAGATCGCGAGGGAAACATCGCGGCATTTTTCGATTTGGATGGAACGCTCATGGCGCTCCCGTCTCTGGAGCGAAGGTTCGTTCGAACGCTGCGGTACCAGCGGGCGATTCGCGCGAAGAACTATCTCTTTTGGCTGAAGGAAGCGCTGCGGCTGTTGCCGCGCGGCATCAGCGCGATTCTCCAGGCCAACAAAATGTACCTGCGTGGCGTGCAGATTCTTGATGGGCTTGGCCAGGGAGACGGGCACGTCGCTTCTCGACATAAGGACGGCCGCCAGGCCCAGGGACAGACGTCGGCTCCTCCGCGGCGCATTCCACGATTGCCTTTCCCTGCCTTTTTTGCGCAAGCGATCGAAAGAATGGCCTGGCACGGAAAGCAGGGGCACGAAATCGTGCTGATGAGCGGGACGCTTGAGCTATTGGCGCGGGGAGCCGCGCGTGCATTGGAGGCCGAGCTTGCCGTGCGTGGACTCACGATAACGATCCGCGTCTGCGCGACACGGCTGGAGGAAATCGACGGCGCGTGGACGGGACGGATTTTGGATGAAGCAATGTTTGGGGAAGCAAAGGCGCGCGCCGCGAA
>WNGH01007391.1_pt1 | contig 10452 bp, 6 predicted proteins | sample 5400631 | NCBI WGS metagenome assembly WNGH01 (sample SAMN13153373, study PRJNA577476) | soil metagenome | isolation source: 115 cm soil or saprolite under Garry oak tree replicate 1 | place: USA:California | collected 2016-06-15 | reverse complement strand
GCACAACCTTGACATTCCATTCGCTGACCTGCAGACGAAGATGACAGGTCCGAATGCCGTGAGCCTGGGAAAGGCAATTCAAGAGCTGAAGCCCAGTGCTGACCCCAAGAGCGAGACGAAGAAGGCGACAACCGAGGCCAACGAGGACGTGAAAGAATCGGCTTCCTGAGGCGAGGTGGGACGCTGGGTTCGGCGGCGCCAGCCTCCCGCTGGCGATGCGCGTATATCTATCGCGCCGTAAAACCGCCGGCGAAACACCGGCGCCACCAACCCGCGCTCCCTGCGCAAGATACGACGGTGGCGGGGCGCATCCAGCATCCGCTGCGAGAAATCCGGCTAGGCTAGGGCTGAGGCCGAAGTGACGCCGTAGAAGGAGAACCACGGCTTTGCCGCGCTCAGGCGACCGTTCACGTTTTTGATATTTTTCACGCCTTGATCGCTGAGCCAGTCTTCGAGCGCCTTGACGCCATGCTTGCCATAGACGGGGATGGCGTCCTTCCAGGTGGCGCGGCCGCAGAGCACCCCTGAAAAATTCACGCCTGTTTCGGCGGCGAGGTCCAGCGTTTCCGAGAACGTGTCGTTGCTCACGCCCGCGGATAGATAAATGAAGGGTTTCTTCGCGACCGCGGCAGCTCCGCGGAAATGTTCCTTGGCTTCGTCACGCGTGTATGCGGAATCGCCCTTGCACGATCGCGTTCCCTTGACGTACGCCATCGTGACCGGGACTTCGACTTTCAAGACGTCCACGGCGTATTGCGGCTTGCTGAACTCTTCCATGCTGCGAGTCACGACCTCGGGCTTCTTCTTCGCGAATTCGATCCCTTTTTCGTCGACTCCCTCCTCGTATCCCACGAATTCCAGGAAAAACGGGACATCGGCCGCCGTGCACTCGCCGCCGATGCGCTCGACCCAGGCATGCTTGACGTCATTGATTTCCGGCGGATCAAACGGAGTGTAGTAGAGAAGAATCTTGATGCAATCCGCGCCGTCGGCAATCAGGCGCGGGACTGAATAATGGTCCAGCAAGTCGGGCAGGCGGCCGGGGCGCGTGTTGTCATAGCCGCTATTCTCATAGGCGAGCAGGAGTCCGGCGTTCCTGGCGCGCTGCTTGGCGGCCGAGAGGCCGTATTCGGGATCGAGGAGGATCGCGCTCGCATGCGGGGTGAGAACGCGCACGACGGCCTCCTTGAATTCCGACATCATCTGCTTCGTGACCGCTTTCTTGTCGATCCCCTTATCCTTGGCGATGGCACTCATCAGCGAGCCGCGCTGGTCCATCGCAGCCGCGCCGATGACGCCGCGTGAATCCGAAACTGCTTCGAGACCCTTGCACTTTCCGGTGGTGAGCTTCATACCGCGTTCCTCCCGTCACGATTTGGCTGCCCGCTGAAAAGACATTCAGGGGTTAAAACCCCTGAAGAAAAATTGACAGTTATGTCGCGGCTGAAGCCGCGACCCACAAACCTTCCGACTCTTTCTGTAACCTGTAGAGCTGCGACCCGCAAACCTTGCGACTCTTTCTGCAACCTGTGAAGCCGCGACCCACAAACCTTGCGACTTTTTTTCTGCAACCTGTAGAACCGCGACGCACAAACCATTCGGGCCTTTTCAGCAACCAGATGGAAGCTCCAATATCGCAACTCGCCCGGCTGAATTCAAGGGGTTCTGTACGAGAGGTTACAAATAGAGAATGCAGTGTTCGCCTGTGGCCATCTTGACGTGTTCGTCGAGCCGGTCGAGGAGCTCGCGGCCCTGGGCAGCGAGAAATGGGAGCAAAGAAAGGGAGCGTTCCTGCAACTCATTGTTGGGCAGAAGCAGGCTGGTGATTTCCCGCTCGTGGGAATCGAGCACGCCGGTTCGGAATCCTTCGGCACGGCCGGCTTTGCTGCGCACGCCGTTGAATTGGTAGAGCATCTTTTCCGCAGCCGTATCGAGCGCGCCCGCGAGGGTCTGGTCCAGCTTGGCAAGCGGTCCGCGCAAGTCTTCGAGCAGGCCTTGCAGCTTCTTTTCACCTTCGGCAAAACGCTCGGTCAACTCGCGCGGCAACACTTCGGCTTCCATCAGTGGGCGCAGTTTTTGCCGCCCAGCGAAGACGTCGCGCACTTCCACGTTGTATTTTTTCAGCAAATTAGCGACGTGTGGGGCCACCAACGTAAATCCAGCCCGCGGAAGAATTGCGGGAGCCCGCCCGAGGAGCCGCTTGTAAACAACGGATGTCTGCGCATGATAGGCGATTTCCGCGGGGCCGCCGATGTATGCGAAGGTCGGCAGCAGCGTATCCTGAATCACAGGACGCAGCAACGCGTTCGCACTGAACTGTTCCGGATGATCTTCCACGGCCTTCCAGGTTTCTTCGAAGGATTCCTGAATGTTTCCGGCAGCGAAGCCGCCATTCCTGGGGCGTATGGCGACTCGCTGTCCATCGACGATGCGGAATACGAGAGTGCTGTTTTCCGTAACCTTGACCTGCGCGTGGAAGCCGGCGTGCCCGAGCGCTGTGGATCGTGCCACGAGTTCTTTCGCCAGAGCTTGGTGCTCTTTTAAGGCCCGCAGCATGGTCTGCGCGGATAGCTGGTGCAATTCCGGTGACAGCGGATCCAGGAATATCAGCCCGCGGCCCGCGAAGATTCGCGTCATGAGTTTCGCGAACGCGGAGCCGAATGTTTCTTCCGGACGATAGCTTTGTGAAATCCACCTGGCGACGTCCTCTGCCGCGGCTCCTTCCAGCATTTCACGCGCACGCGAGGAAATCTCGCGTATGGCTTCCCCCAGCGGAATTTCGCCGACACGACGGCCTTCCGCGCCGGGCATGCCGAGGTCGAAACGTTCGAGAGCGCCGCGCGCGCCGAAAAATGCGTGATCGATCTCGGCCAAGTCGTGGTCTTCCGTCGCGAGCCAGAAAATTGGAACTGCATCCGTTCCATTTGCCGTCAGTTCTTTCGCCAGGCGAATCGCGGTCAAAGCTTTGTAGACGCAAAAGGCGGGCCCTCCGAGCAACCCCACCTGCTGCCCGGTCACGACTGTCGCAGCACCTTTTTGAAGCCTGTCGAGATTCCGGCTCGTTTCCGAATCGCCGCCGAAGGTGGCGTTCTGTTTCCTCAAGACTTCAACAACGCTGTGACGAATGGAGTCCTCGAGGTGAATTTCCTTGGCGGCTCTCGAAATGCCGCTTACGTCAGGAGGATGGACGTAGAATTCAGAGACTCGGGAAAAATCGTTGAGATACGTCGAATAAAGGAGCGTGGTGTGAGGTAGTTCGGCCGGCGGAAGACAGTGACACTCCATGGGGCGCTCCATAGTACAGTTCAGACACAAATCGGGCAACGCATACGTACCAAAACGAATTGGATGAACCTGAGACCGTTGCGATTCAGATAAGATTGGGACGCGTCTCGCTTGAACCTGCTCGTGAATCTTCCTTCGGATCGCCGGCACCCCCCCCGCGTCCAAAGATGCGGGCTACAACAAAACCGGCGCCATCATTCAGGGGCTAGACGGACCTTTGTAGCGTCCGCCTTTAGGCCGACATTGTGGACTCAAGCAGATGCCCGCCTGAAGGCGGGCGCTACAAGGATCAAAACCGGGTTGCCATGCAAGCACTGTAGACGCTCACAGTCAAGTGGCAGCTACGGCAGGTGCGAATGCTGCTAGCAATGATTCGACATCTTTCTTTTCCGTTTCCTGAAGCGGAAGCAGAGGCCGGCGCGCGGGTCCGCCGTAGTATCCTCTGCAGTCCATGGCGTACTTGACGCCGGAAATTCCGCGGGCGCCGACAATCCTCTGTGAAGCCGGAATGACGCGCCGCTGGAGTTCGAGGGCCTTCGCGCCGTCGCCCGCCGTGACCGCAGTGTAGAGCGCGACACAAATCTCGGGGAGAAATGTCGCCAGCGCCAGAATCGCGCCTTTTCCGCCCAAAACCATCGAGGGATAAACCGTCGTCGCCGCGCCGGTCACCAATTGGAAACTGGCGGGCACCGACGCCAGGATTGAGCCCATGCGATCGACGTTTCCGGAGCTATCTTTCATCCCGGCGATATTGGGATGCTCGGCCAGCCGTGCAGCAACATCGACCTCAATGGCTACTCCCGTGAACTGCGGCACCGAGTATAGAAGTAGCGGAATTCGCGAAGCGTCCGCCACACGGCGATAATGTTCGACGAGGACATCGGACCTCATCATCGGCTTGTAGAAGTAGGGCGGCAGGACCAGGGCGTAGTCATAGCCAAGCTTCGCGGCGAAATCCGTGCGGGAGATCGCTTCCGCTGTCGAATCCACTCCTGTCCCGGCGATAAGAATGCGCCCGTCTGCCGCCGTTTCGCGGACGGCCGCGAGGACTTTCTCGAATTCAGCCCGGTCCATCATGACCGATTCGCCTGTCGAGCCATTGGCCAGATAGCCGGAAAGTCCAACCCTGTTGTACCGCGCCATGTTTTCGCGCAGGCGGTCCACTGCCAATGCGCCGCGGTCATCAAATGGCGTCGCCAGAGCCGGGATAATTCCTCTGAGTGGTTTCGTCATAGTTTCCAGTAATTCCTTTTTTTCGCGTGCCTCGTACCTCGTGAAACTAAAGAAATTCTCCCGGTTTTAGTAGCACCGGCTTCAGCCTCTGTAGATTTGACTTGCGCTGGGTTCAACCCAGAGCACACAGACTAAAGTCTGTGCTACTAATTTCCCCGCGCACTTCAGCGCGGATTCTTTCTCGCGAACTCAGTCCGCCGACGAAGGGGACCTCTGGGCGGCAGCCTTTTTTGCGTGCAGCGATTGCAGAGGTTGCACATCGAACGAGTGCTCGATCAGCGCTCGAATCCCGAGAGCCGCGGCATTCGCGGCGGAGAGAGTCGTAATGCAGGGAATATTGTAACGAATGGCGGCCCGGCGGATGGATTTCTCATCGTAGAACGATTCCCTGCCAAGCGGAGTGTTGATGACCATGTCGACTTTTCCGGTTTTCACCAGGTCCACGATATTGGGGCGGCCTTCATTCACCTTGTACACGCGTTCCGCAGGGACGCCGGCCGCTTCGAGCGCAGCCGCCGTGCCGCGGGTAGCCACCAAACGGAAGCCCAAAGCGTGCAGCTCTTTTGCAAGCGGGGCGACGTGCCGTTTGTCGTGGTCGCTCACGCTCAGAAAGATGGCGCCCTTGCGCGGCAGGCGCTGGCCCGCGGCGAGTTGCGCCTTGGCAAAGGCCTGGCCGAAACCTTTCGCGACGCCCATCACTTCGCCGGTTGAACGCATTTCGGGCCCCAGGATCGTGTCCACGCCGCGGAATTTGTTGAAGGGGAACACAGGCGATTTCACCGCGTAGTAATCCCGCACGGCGATTTCCGCCACACCATCGGTCTCCACCACGGGGAGATTCATGTCGCGCAGTTTCCGCCCGGCCATCAATCTTGCTGCTACCTTCGCCAGCGGGACTCCAGTCGCCTTGCTGACGTAGGGGACGGTGCGCGACGCGCGCGGGTTCACTTCGAGGACGTAAACCGTATCGCGCTGGATCGCGTATTGCACGTTCATCAGCCCGACCACTTGCAGGGCTTTGGCCAGCCGCTTCGTGTAATCACGGATTCGCGCAAGAACCGAAGGTGAGAGGCTCACCGGAGGAAGCACGCAGGAGGAATCTCCGGAGTGCACGCCGGCCTCTTCGATGTGTTCCATAATGCCGCCGATGACGACGTCCTCGCCGTCAGCCATCGCATCCACGTCAACCTCGGTCGCCTCTTCGAGAAACTGGTCAATCAGGACAGGCCTCGCCGGGCCCATCAGCGCGGCCTGAGCCACATATTCCTGAACCGTGTTCAGGTCGTAGGCGATGACCATGGCGCGCCCGCCCAACACATAACTCGGGCGAACCAGGACTGGAAAACCGATGTCCGCCGCGACGCGGGCCGCTTCCTCCGGCACGAGCGCTGTGCCGTTCTTGGGCTGAGGAATTTTCAATTCATCGAGCAGCCTGCCGAAGCGCCGCCGGTCTTCCGCGAGGTCGATCGATTCGGGAGCCGTGCCGATAATCGGGACTCCGTTTCGTTTCAGTTCCAGGGCCAGATTGAGCGGCGTTTGCCCTCCGAACTGCACGATGACGCCTTGGGGCTTTTCGCGCTCGACCACGGATAGAACGTCTTCGAGTGTGAGCGGCTCAAAGTACAGGCGGTCGGAGGTATCGTAATCGGTCGAAACCGTTTCCGGATTGCAGTTGATCATCACCGTCTCGTAGCCGTCTTCGTGGAGAGCGAACGACGCGTGGCAGCAGCAGTAATCGAATTCGATTCCCTGCCCGATCCGGTTTGGCCCGCTTCCGAGGATCACGATTTTCGGCTTGCCGGTCGGTTCCGATTCGTCCTCTTCCTCATAAGTGGAATACAAGTAAGGGGTGAAGGACTCGAATTCCGCGGCGCAGGTGTCGACGCGCTTGAAGACCGGCGCAATATGCGCCTTCGTCCGGCAGTGGCGCACCGCCGCGGGAGTTGTTTTCCAAAGCTGCGCAAGTTGCTCGTCGCTCGTGCCCATGCGCTTGGCTTCCAGCAGCAAGTCTTCAGGAACCGTCTCGATGGTCACGGACGCGAGCCGCCGGTTGACCGCCACAATTTCCTGCATCTGCTGAATGAACCAGGGGTCGATCTTGGTCAGCTCGGCCATTTCCTTCGAGGAGATCCCTCGCTCGAGCGCCACCAGCAGCCAGTGGATCCTGTCCGGGCGCGCGGTGGCGATTTTTTCGCGCAGCAGCGATACCGGGGTATCCGTGGGCGCGCGCCACGGCGAGCTTGGCTCGAGCGAGCGAATGCCCTTCTGCAACGCTTCCTTGAACGTCCGGCCGATGGCCATCACTTCACCGACCGACTTCATCTGCGTTCCGAGCGCCGAGTCAGCGCCGGGAAATTTCTCAAATTGCCACTTCGGGATCTTCACTACCACGTAGTCAATCGAGGGCTCGAAACATGACGGCGTTTTCCGCGTGATGTCGTTGGGAATTTCATCGAGCGTCATTCCGACCGCCAGGCGCGCGGCGATTTTTGCAATCGGAAAGCCCGTCGCTTTCGATGCCAGAGCGGAGCTGCGCGAGACTCGTGGATTCATTTCGATCACGATCATGCGGCCCGTGGCAGGATCGATCGCGAACTGGATGTTGGAACCGCCGGTTTCCACGCCCACTTCGCGGATGATGGCCGCGGCGGCATCGCGCATGCGCTGGTATTCCTTGTCAGTCAGAGTCTGCGCGGGCGCGACGGTGATCGAGTCGCCGGTGTGCACGCCCATGGGGTCGAAATTCTCGATCGAGCAGATGACGACGAAGTTGTCGCGGAAATCGCGCATGACTTCGAGCTCGTATTCCTTCCAACCGAGGACGGACTCCTCGACCAGAGCTTCGTGAACCGGGCTGGCCTCGAGCGCGTGCGAAATGGCTTCGGCAAATTCCTCGCGATTGTATGCGATCGATCCGCCCGTTCCTCCGAGGGTGAACGAAGGACGAATCACGACGGGATATCCGAGCTGATCGGCGAGCTTGAGGCCATCCTGCGCGTTGTTGACCAGGGCCGACGCCGGAACATCCAGCCCCACCTTGCGGCAGGCGTCCTTGAACCACAGACGGTCCTCCGCGACCTTGATCGCCCGCAGCGACGCGCCAATCAATTCGACTCCGTAGCGGTCGAGGACTCCGCTCTCGGCGAGTTCCACCGCGAGGTTGAGGCCGGTCTGGCCGCCCACGGTTGGAAGCAGCGCCTGCGGCCTTTCCACCTCGATGATCTGTTCGAGGTATTCCTTCGTGAGAGGCTCGACGTAGGTGCGGTCGGCAACTTCGGGGTCGGTCATGATTGTGGCGGGATTCGAGTTCACGAGAATGACTTCGTAGCCTTCGCCCTGCAATGCCTTGCAGGCTTGCGTGCCGGAATAATCGAACTCGCACGCCTGGCCGATCACAATCGGACCGGAGCCGATAATCATGATTTTGCTGAGGTCAGTGCGCTTCGGCATTGTGGCTGCTAGGCCTTGGCCTGTCCGCGCCGCAGAGCGCCGGATAATTTCCAGTGCTTCATTGTTTCCGCAAACTGCCGGAACAAGTAGTGCGAATCGTGCGGTCCGGGGGACGCTTCGGGGTGATACTGGACGGAAAATAGCGGCAGGCTGCGGTGCCGCAAGCCTTCATTCGTGTGGTCGTTCAAGTTCAGATGCGTAACTTCGACGTCGCTCGAGGGCAGCGAGTCGGGGTCCACGCAGAATCCATGATTCTGCGCCGTGATTTCGACCTGCTCGGTCAGCAAGTTCTTCACCGGATGATTCGAGCCATGATGGCCGAACCTCAGCTTGAACGTCTTCCCGCCAAGCGCAAGCCCGCACAATTGGTGCCCCAAACAGATTCCGAAAACCGGTACGCGCCCCAACATCGCGCGGATGGTTTCGATCGCGTAAGTGGCGGGTTCGGGATCGCCCGGCCCGTTCGACAAAAACACGCCGTCAGGCTTTAAGGCGAGCGCGTCTTCGGCGGATGTTTTTGCCGGGACAACCACTACATCGCAATTGTGGTCCACCAGAAGACGGAGAATGTTCTGCTTGATGCCGAAATCGTAGGCCACTACGCGAAATCGTTGCGTCTCCTCGGTGGATTGCGCCTCGCCCATGGCCTCATGCCAGGGAGAAGCTGTCAGCTCGATCGAACCGCGTTCCCAGGTGTATTGCTTATCCGACGAAACCTTGCTTGCCAGTTCCTGCCCCGCCATGGATGGCAGCGCGCGGGCTTCATCCACAAGCAGCGCCGCGGGCGTCCCGTCGGTCGCCACCACGCCGCGGAGCGCCCCCATTTGCCGGATATGCCGCACCAGCGCTCGCGTGTCCACATCCCAGATCACCGGGATGTCATGCCGGGTCAGGTACGCCTGGGCGGACTCCCCGGAACGCCAGTTTGAGGCCACCGAAGAAAATTCACGCACGACGAGTGATTCGATGTGAGGGATGGCCGACTCCTCATCATCGAGATTCGTTCCCACATTCCCGATGTGAGGATACGTCAGGCAGACGACCTGCCCCGCATAGCTCGGGTCGGTAAAGACTTCCTGGTATCCCGTGAGACTGGTATTGAAAACAACTTCGCCGCCGCGCCGGGTGCTGGCCCCCGCGGCGCGTCCTCTAAAAATTCGTCCGTCTTCGAGTGCAAGAGTACCTTGCCGCACGGCAGCTTCAGTCAGCGGATCCTCTTTTTTCCGGCGGGGGCCCCTTCGGTTCACCGAGATCGTTCTCCGTGAACGGAATTTAATGTAAACAAGTAGAGCCCGCACCCTCCCGCGGTTTCATTTTTCAGCTTCGGCGAGAACCGGAATGGAGCCGAAGTGGTCCACCGGCCAATATGCGAATACGGCCTTGCCATAAATAAATTTTCGAGGCACGGGCCCGAAGATCCGGGAATCATTCGAGCTCGTGCGATGGTCGCCCATTACAAAATATTCGCCATTCGGTATGCGGGTGGGTGGCAGGCTGCCCAAATCCGCCGACTCCGGAGGAATGTAAGGTTCGGGCAACAGCTTGCCGTTGACGTATACACTTCCGTCGCGGATCTCGACCGTGTCTCCCGGCAATCCCACCACGCGCTTAATGAAAGACTTCGAGCGATCCAAAGGATACCAGAAGACAACGACATCGCCGCGCTCAATGGGCTCGAAGCGGTAGACGAACTTGTTGATAAAAATGCGTTCCTGGTCGGAGATCAGGGGAGTCATGCTGGTGCCTTCGACCTTCACGGGCTGGTAGAAGAAAATAATGATGACGATGGCGAGGCTCAACGCAATGACGAGGTCGCGCCCCCAACTCCTAAGCTCGCGGCGCAGTGGCTGCGTCGCTTCCGGCGCAACGACGGTGCTAATCTCGGCGTTCGGCTCCATGTGGTTACTTCGGAAACAGTTATTTTATACCATGCTCCCCGATGGCGCGCCACTGGAACCAGCATTGGGCAACGTGCTAATTTGGTGTACCGGAGCCCGATGTGCCGCCCGCCCAGCCCCGATTTCCACCTGACCACTGGTAGGAAGAATTATTTGGATTCCGCTTAAAACAGGACTACCATCTCGCTAATGGTCATTTTCCGTACCCAAGCCGGGATTGCTCGCTGGAAACATGCGGCGTTTTGGGCTTTAGCCATCGCGCTGTGTGCATTGCCGCTCCGCGCGCAGAAGAGCACCCCACCGCCTAGCGGGGGCGGACCGGGAGGATCTCGGGCACCGACCGGGACGACACCGCGCGGCAATTCCGGCGGGGCTACCATACAGCCCGGGATGCAACCCGACACCACCGGGGTGTATATCCCAACGATAGAGCCGCTTCCAAAGCCAGTGGTAGTCGAAGATGAAATGTGCCTTCCGTGGGATCTTGCCGACACGCGGGGCGCGACTGTGAGCGCAATAAGGCTGGGGGTTCCGTCAAAGGCGAGAAGCGACTACGAGAAAGCTTGCGGTGCTTTCAAAAGGAAAA
>WNGH01015363.1_pt1 | contig 10454 bp, 12 predicted proteins | sample 5400631 | NCBI WGS metagenome assembly WNGH01 (sample SAMN13153373, study PRJNA577476) | soil metagenome | isolation source: 115 cm soil or saprolite under Garry oak tree replicate 1 | place: USA:California | collected 2016-06-15 | reverse complement strand
TGAACGCGCGTTCGGCGTTCGAGCGCGCCCGGATCATCGCTGAGCGGTTAGTGCGCGAAAGCCCCGACGACGCTGCTCGCCATGGGCAGCTTGGCCTGATTCTAGCCGGACTCGGTCAAAAGGATGCGGCGATCGCGGAGGGCAAGCGCGCAGTCGAGTTGTTACCGGAATCGCAAGACGCTTTTGATGGGCCGGAGGTTACTGCTGTGCTCGCGCAAATTTACGCCTGGACCGGCGAACACGATCAAGCATTTGGGCTACTTGATCATTTGCTCGTTACTCCAAGCGGCATCACCGTTCCTGTTCTCAAGCTCGACCCCATCTGGGACCCGTTGCGGAAAGACCCGCGCTTCCAAGCTTTGATCGACAAATACTCGGCGAACAGTTAACGCGCGTTTTCAGCGTCGATATGAAAGACATCTTCGGACTGAGCATACCGGAAACGCTCGAAGAGGTGTGCGATCCACGGCGAGTCGCCTTGCTCGTTTACGACATGCAGGTTGGAATTTTAAGCCAGATCAAGAACGCTGACGCGGTTACACGACAGGTTCTGAAAGTGCTCACCGCCGCTCGCAGCGCTGGAGTCCGCGTCTTCTTTTCGCGGCACCTGTCGCTACCAAAAGAACTCATGGGGATGTTTCAGTTTCGCATGGCTATGGCTTGGCAACGGACCGACTCGCCCGAACAGGTCCAACCATGGTTTCTGCGGGACAATCCGTCATTTCAAATTAGTCCGGAGTTGGCGCCGCGTTCGAGTGAGGGCGTGTTCGACAAATTGACGATGTCGGCCTTTGAAGGGACGTGGCTCGACTTCGCTTTGCGAGATTGCGGTATCAACGCCTTTATCATTGTCGGCGTAGCGACCGAGATTGGGATCGAACCGACAGCGCGCCACGGAGCCGATCTCGGTTATATTCCTGTAATCGTTACCGATGCCTGTGGCGCCGGAAACGAAGAAGCTGCAAAACGGTCGATCGAAGGCTTAAAATTTGCGGGCGACGCATTGATTACGGATACGGAGACAATTTGCGACGTTCTCCGAAAGCGATCGGGCGCTCGCAATGCGTGAATCTCAATCGGCACGTGGCAAGAACTCTTCGCGGACGATCTTTCCGTCCTGCACTGTGTAAACGCCGACTTCCGACATTTGTCGCCGCTGTTTCGACTTTTTGTCGGTAACGTCCGCATCGTATTGCACAACGAACCGATCGTGTGCAACGAAGGGTCCGTTGGCGGTGAAGCTATGTACTTCCGTTGCATTCACCCACCAATCGATTTTGCCGCGGACACCTTCTTTTCCGCGCGTTTCCGGGGAGCCGCCGCTCATGCTGAAGGCTTCCACGCTCACGATGTTATCATCGTAAAGGTCGAGTGCTTCGTACCACGCCTGTTTACGAACCAATTCCACTACCTTTTTTGCTACTTCTTCAGTATTCATTTTTCCTCCTTTGTTTCGATCGAGAATTACGTAGTCACGAACGTTTCTAGTTTCTCGAGCACACTGTTCCAACCTTCGTGGTGACTATCGCGTGATTCTTCGCTCGGCAGCTGAATGTGAGTCAGGCGTACTTCCGTGCCGCCGTCGCGATCGGAAAATTCCACTGTCACTAGGCTGGTCCGGTCTTCCCACACCTCGTCGTCATCCCATTTCCAAGTGAACACAATCTTCTTTCCCGGTATCAGCTCCCGGTATTCGCCGAACGCGCTCATTTCCTCGCTTTCCGGGCTGGTTACGTCCCAACGATATTTGCCACCGACTCGCACGTCGGCGGTGAGGCTCCTGGTAATAACCCCTTCGGGTCCCCACCATTGTTTTAGTTGCGTCGGATCCGTCCACGCCGCGTAAACGCGATCTGGCGACGCTTTGATGAAACGTTTGATTTCCAGTGAGAGCTTTCCCGCTTCAGCCATAGGTTCTCGTTTGTGGATAAGAATTTGTGTTGTTTAGCGTCGGCGGGAACTGCGCCATCACGTGGTGTCGCCGCCCGCTTGCCCGGCTGCGCGGCCCCGGCGGACCTGTTCGAGGACCTTGGCGGAGGCTTCGTCGTTGCCGTATTCGTCGTGCCAATTCCACCACTCATACGGCGCTGTCTGAGGGTAGCCTTCTGGTGAGTCCTCCCACTGCTCCTGACGCCCGAGGGCAGTAATGTCGAGGTAATTCCAAGTGTTCCCCATCTGCTCGTCACCGCGGCTGTTGATGAAGTACGTGCGGAACACGCGGTCGCCGTCGCGTATGAACGCGTTCGTGCCGTGCCACTCATCCACGCCGAAGTCCTTGTCGAAGCCGTCCGTGATCGTGTACCAAGGAATGAACTGCCAGCCCATTCGTGCCTTTAGGCGGTTGATATCCGCTTGCGGCGCGCGAGAGGCGAACGCGAGAGTGGTATCGCGGGCGTTCAGATGAGCGGGGTGAGCGACCTGGTCGGCCACCATGGAGCAGCCAACGCATGCATGTTCGGGCCAGCCGACCACGCCCGGCTCGAAGAAGGCGCGGTAGACGATCAGCTGACGGCGGCCGTCGAATAGATCGAGCAGACTAGCCTGGCCCTTGGGGCCCTCGAACTTGTACTCCTTCTCCACGGCCATCCATGGCATCCGCCGACGCTCGGCGGCCAACGCGTCACGGGCGCGAGTCAACTCCTTCTCCTTCACGAGCAGTTGTTGGCGCGCAGCCTCCCATTCCTTCGGCGACACGATTGGAGGTGTGTTCGTTCTGAGGTGCCCTTTGCGGTACTGCGGGGCTCTCTCCTTTTTGTTGTCCATGTTTGTCTCCTTGTTGCGGTTCTTCTTGTCTTTTCGCAGATGATTTCCTGATTTGGACTTCGTTGCTTTTGTGCTCATGATTTTCCTTTCTTCGATTGTTCAACGAATTGCTTGAGTTCGGTGCCGATGATTGCGGTCCAGCCGGATTCGAAATTCTTCCGCGCATACGCCGGAGTTTTCGGGAAGGTTTCGATTCCCGTGTGCGTCAGCTTCACTCGTGTGTTGTCGTCCTCGGCGAACAATTCAAGCGTTACCAGCGAATCGCCTGGCTCTCCTTTGTAACGCCAGGTATAGGCGATCTTCTTCTGCGGAACTACCTCAGTGACCCTGCAAAGATGATGGTAAGTCATGCCTTCGTGCTCCACACTGAATTCGAATTCAAAGCCGACCTCGGGCTTGAACTCTTTCAGATCGAAATACCAGGCCCGCATTTGATCGACATCGGTGATTGCGCTCCAAACTTTCGCTATCGGCGCATTGAAAGTCCGCTCGATCACAACCGCTTCCCCCAAATTCGTTTTCATCGTCATATTGCGCGTGCTCCGGTTAGGCAGCGTACGCGTCGTGCCGGCGAACCCAATCCATCGGCAGTTGATGCCGCGCCGCGTTCAGCGCGTCCCGCTGACGAGTGAATTCTTTTTGTCGCGTGAGCATATCTTTGCGCGCAACGAGCCACTCAGCTTCCGATACGATTCGCGGATGATCGATTTGTTTGGTTTCTGTTTTGGGTTTCATCTCTTGCAGTTTCATTTTTAGTTCCTCTGACTTGGTTTGTTTCCTTTCTCCTGTGAAATTTGCTCAACGCAAGCGCAGCGAGTCCGCCACTTGATGTCGCGCCTGCCGCGACCAGCGCCATGTTTGCTACGCAGAGGGGACACATGACCTTACTCCTTTCCTTTCTTGCCGGCAGCTTTGTTCGTCTTTTCCAAATACGCGGCCAGTCGATCCAGCGATCCCTCCCAGAATTTGCGATACTCCTCCACCCATTGCGCAGCCTGTTTCAGCGGCCTGGCCTGTAACTGCATTTCGTGCACGCGGCCGTAACGGCGTCGCCGCAACAATCCTGCTTTCTCCAGAACCCGGAGATGTTTCGAAACCGCAGGCAGCGACATGTCATGCGGCTTGGCCAAATGCGTGACACATCGATCGCCTCGCGCGAGATGCGCCAGGATGCGGCGGCGGGTTGGATCCGCCAGGGCAGCGAATGTGCGATCCAGGGTGCTGGGCGAATATTTAACCATCTGGTTAAATATTTTGCACGAGGCCGTTTCAAATGCAAATCAAAAAATCTGCGCTTTTTTGGAACCTGAAAAAATGAAACGAACGTCTGTCCAATCCTCATGCGAGGGCCGCGCCCCGCTCTGCTGAGGACGCCCTTCGTCGATATTAATAGCCGTGCCGGTGCGAGGAGCCTGGACAATAATGAACAGTAACCATGTTGCCAATTCTCCGGGAACCGTGTGACGAGAGCGTAATTCGCTCGCTTCCGGCTGCTGCACCTTGTTCGAAACGTGCCGGACGCTGGGTGCTTGCGGCCACCACTCTCGCTTCCAGCATGGCGTTCATCGACGGCACAGTTGTGAATGTGGCGTTGCCCGCGCTGCAGGCGAACCTGAACGCCACGATCGTGGACGTGCAATGGGTCATCGAGGCTTACTCGCTCCTGCTTGCAGCGCTGCTGCTTGTCGGAGGATCTTTGGGAGACCACTATGGACGACGCCGGATTTTTCTGATTGGTACCGCGCTGTTCGCGTTGGCATCCGCATGGTGCGGTCTCGCGCCGAACACAGCCCAACTGATTTCAGCGCGCGCAGCGCAGGGACTTGGCGCGGCGCTCCTGGTACCGGGAAGTCTGGCAATCATTAGCAGTTCGTTTCCGGAGAAAGAACGAGGACGTGCGATCGGCACGTGGTCAGGTTTCAGTGCGATTACCACCGCTGTTGGACCAGTGATCGGTGGTTGGTTAATAGAACATATTTCGTGGCGCGCCGTGTTCTTCATCAACATTCCAATCGCGTTTCTCGTGATCTTCATCTCACTGGGATCCGTTCCAGAAAGCTCCGACAAAGAGAGCGCAGGACTAGACTGGTGGGGCGCAATTGTTGGAACGCTTGGGTTAGGCGCGCTGGTTTATGGATTAATCGAATCGTCGCGACTGGGTTTCGGCGATCGATCATTGATCGCGGCGCTCTCCGTCGCGATCGCGCTCCTTGCCCTCTTCTTCATCGTTGAGGCACGAATTCCTCATCCAATGTTGCCACTCAGTCTTTTTCGGTCGCGAATGTTTGCCGGAGCGAATTTGCTGACATTCCTGCTTTATGGCGCTCTCGGAGGAACGCTGTTTTTCCTACCTCTCAACTTGATCCAGGTTCAGCATTACTCTGCCACCGCAGCAGGCGCGGCTTTCTTGCCGTTCATCTTGATCATGTTTCTGCTCTCGCGCTGGTCAGGGGGACTTGTTGAAAGATATGGACCGAGGCTTCCGCTTGTTGTCGGGCCGTTGATCGCAGCATGTGGCTTTGCCCTTTTCATGGTGCCAAGCGTGGGCGGCAGCTACTGGACAAATTTTTTTCCAGCAACCCTGGTGCTGGGGCTTGGTATGGCGATAAGCGTGGCCCCACTTACTACGACTGTAATGAATTCGGTCGTACAAAACCGCGTCGGCATCGCATCGGGCGTCAACAATGCCGTTGCAAGGTCGGCTGGGCTGATCGCGATCGCTGCTCTCGGAATCGTGATGCTGCAAGTTTTCAATCACGCGCTCGATCGGCGACTGGCGGAATGGAATGTGCCGGCATCGGTATCGCGATCGTTGCAGGTCGAGCGTACAAAGCTCGCCGACATCGCGCTTCCCGACGATCAAGATCCGGCCACGCGACAGCTAATTCGCCGCGCGGTCGAGGAATCTTTTGTTTCCGGTTTCAGAGTAGTCATGATCATTGGCACGGCGTTGGCGCTAGCAGGCGCGGGTACCGCATTGACGCTCACCGGAAGATCGAAAGGCTGATTGCCGCGGCGCCAAAAACCCGCCGGGGTGACCGTCCCGGCGGCTTCCATTCACTAACCGTCTGCGAATTCGATTGGCGTTGTTTCTCAGAACATCAATTGCATTCGCCCGATGACTTCGTCGAACTCGTCCTTTCCGAATTCCGGATTCGCCTCGCGAAAATCCGACCACGTATGGAAATAGTTCACCATCAGCTTGAGATCGTCACCGCGGATGTAGTAGTTCAAGCCGGCAACAATTGATGAGATGCCGTCATTACCCTTTTGCCCGGGATTCAAGTGCTGCCACTGAACCACAGCCTGTAGCTTCTTAGGTATCAAGAAATAGCCGCCTGTAACGTAAAATCCGTCCGTCGTGAATTTATCGAATCCCGGAGGTCCGTTGGTCGAGCGAGGGTGAACCCTTTCCTGAAGAAATTCACCGATAAGATCAAACGGCCCCATTTTAAGCCACGCATCGACGCTCCATGCCGTCCGCTCATCCGCTCCCGGCAGCGTGAAGGGTGAAAGAGAACCGTCGGAATTCACCAGTAGAGTCAAGCTTTGCGAGATATTTGTTCCCTTGTCATCGCGGCTGTTCAAAATGTCGGCGCCGAGCTTCAGGAAAGATCCCTTTCCAAAAACGTCCTTGAACACGGTGGACTCCAGCCTACCCACATACATAAAGTTGTTGTTGTCGTTATTCGTGATGTTCCGGCCGTTTCCATTGAAGATGCCAGCGTAATACGTGAGCAGATCTGCCTGGTCAGACCAAATGGTCGCGAATGGTTTTCCCCAGAGCTGAATGCCAATCTGGCGCTCGGGTGTAATCGCACCGGTCGGTAGAGTTCGCTCGATCGTGTATAGCGTCGTGTCTGGAGTTATCTGCTCCAAGCCAAATGGCGCTTTCCACTGACCCATCTTGACCTGTGCCCATGGGAATTGATGCCAGTTGATAAAAATGTCCGTGGCCTCGAACGCTGTTCGGTTCGAATTAAGTCCATCGCTGTTTTCAAAATCACCTTCCAGCTTGAAATCGAATTGCTCGGCAAAATCGCCAGTGAGATTGATTCGTGCGCGGCGCAGGCGGAAACGATCTTTTAACGCGGTCTGACCAAAGCGGCCTTCAAACGCGGAGACATCGCCGTCTTCGAAATTCATCTGAATGAATCCGCCAAGCACCAGCTTCAATTCCGGTCCCCGCTGCTGCACATAGACCGGCGCTTTTTCTTCGACGACAGCTTTCTCGACATACGTTTTTCAAGCTGCTGACCTCCGCTCGCAATTCGGCGTTTTGTTTTTGCAGCAGTTCGACTGCGCGCTCGAGTCGTTCGAGTCGGGCAGTGTCAGACGACGACTCAGCACGCAGCGGCTGCGCAGCTAGTAACGCAACTGCAGCCAAGCTGGCGCCCGCTGCCCGTAAGACTGATTTCTTGATGAACATGAGTTTCTCCTTGGTGTTTGATGGTTGGATCGAGAGGTAGAACCGCTCAGTTAGGAACTACCTATCCGAACATGGGCGAGGCTAAAAGCCCTTTGTGACAGCCGTATGACGAAAACGTGACGATTCGGCAAACTTTGCCGCTAATGGTCGAGGCGATGCCACGAAGCCGCGCGGAAGGATTGCAATTTCAGGCGCGGGCGAGTTGATTTGCTGTTCGAATGGAGACCGGCTCGGGCAGAAAAATCCTGATCATCGAAGATGAGAGCGACGTTGCCGACCTGCTTACGCTCAATTTGCGCAAGGCGGGCTACAGGGTTTCGATGGCTGCGGACGGCGCAAGCGGTTTGCATAAGGTGCGCGATGATAGGCCCGATTTCGTCATTCTTGATCTCATGTTGCCAAAAATGTCGGGACTGGAACTTTGCAGAATCTTGAAGAGCGACGCTGCGACGGCTCAGGTTCCGATTCTCATGCTGACGGCGAAAGCAGAAGAGATCGATCGAATTGTCGGTTTGGAATTCGGAGCCGATGATTATGTGACAAAGCCATTCAGCCCGCGCGAAATCGTGTTGCGAATTCGGGCGATCTTGCGACGTGCCGAAACGGCGAACGAAAGTCTGACGGCCGGCCCGATTTCAATCGATCCCGCACGTCACGAAGTTCGCGTCGACGGGAAGCAGGTGCATCTCACCAGCCTCGAATTCAAACTGCTGCGGGTATTGATGCAACGCCGCGGCCGCGTGCAGGACCGCGACCGGTTGCTTAACGAGGTTTGGGGCTACGAAAGCGTCATCGACACCCGCACGGTGGATACACACGTGCGCCGCTTGCGTGAAAAACTCGGGAAAGCCGGTGACGCTATTGAAACCGTGCGCGGTTTCGGTTATCGGCTGCGGGAAAGCTAACACAAATGATTTGGCTTCTGCTCTGCGCGATTGTCGCGGCGACAATCGCCCTTGCCTTCATTGTGTGGCGCAAATGGATTGCGCCGTGGCAGCAGGTGGAAGAGCTCGTCGTCCATATCGGGCAGGGCGAACGGCCGAGCACATTTCTAATTGACGGCGGCGCCCAGGCTCAACGCGTTGGTTTGCGATTGGAAAAAGTTTCTGAGGATTTGCAGCAGCTCAAAAAGCAAATCGCAAAGCGGGAATCCGGCATGCAGACCATCTTCTCTGCGATGCATGAGGCATTGCTCGTAGTCGATTCCAACCGGCAGGTGATTTTGGCTAATGAGACGTTTCAAAAACTGTTCGCGCTGCCGGAAATTTCAGATGGGACACCTTTGCTGGAGATTGTCCGCGATGCTACGCTCGATCGGGCGATTGACGATGCTTTAGATCGCGGCGGGCCAGTTCGCGCCGAGTTGACTCTGGATGGGTTGCAAATCGAGCTTGACGCCGTCGCGACACGGAACAACGCCGGCCAGATCACAGGAGCACTGGTTTTGTTTCACGACATAACCGAGATCAAGAAGGTCGATCAGGTGAGGCGGGATTTTGTCGCCAACATTTCGCACGAATTGCGAACGCCATTGTCGATCTTGCGCGGCTATATTGAAACCTTGCTCGACAGCCCTGAAGTGTCGCGCGAGGAACTTTCCCGAATTCTCGGCGTTATGGAACGGCATTCAAAACGCCTCGACTCGCTGTCCGAGGATCTGCTTACGCTTGCGCAATTGGAATCAGCCAATCCCAATTTGCAGCTGGATGACGTTGATCTGTCGAGCTTTTTCGAAGAATTGATTCGCGATTGGGAAAAGAAACTCGCCAATAAACAGCTCAAGGTCATTGTCGATGTTCCTCCCGACTTGCCAATGATTCGCGCTGATCGCGTGCGGCTGCAGGAAGCTCTCCATAATTTGATCGATAACGCTGTAAAATATGCGGGTGAGGAGGGCGAGATTAGGCTGACGGCTCGGCGACGGGATGAAGAAATCGTCCTGAGCGTGGGCGACAATGGAATTGGTATCAGCAAAGAAGATTTGCCGCGCATTTTCGAGCGCTTCTATCGCGCCGATAAAGCGCGGACCGGTGAAAACATTCGGGGAACCGGTCTCGGCCTGGCGATCGTGAAACACGTCACACAACTCCACGGCGGCCGCGTCGAAGCGGAAAGCGAAATCGGGAAGGGCACGACGATTTGTATGGTTTTGCCGATCGCACAAAATCCGAACGACGAAAACCGAATCACGAAATTGTAGGGCGTCTGTATCTGACGCCGCGGCGTTACACAGAAACGCCCTACAATTCAGGCGTCATTCGTCATTCGTGCTTCGTCATTTCCGTTTGTCACACAAACGTAACAGTAAAGGTTTTGACCAGTTGAATCGGGCTACGCCAATTTCGTCACATGACGAAATCCTGCAGATCGAAAATCCTCCTTGGACTCACAATCGCATTTGGACTGAGTGCGACTGCGTCGGCTCAAATGATGATCAACGGCGCCGGCGCGACGTTTCCGTATCCGATTTACTCGAAGTGGTTCGACGAATACGCAAAGGTCGATCCCTCCGTGCGATTCAATTATCAGTCAATCGGTTCCGGCGGAGGCCAGAAACAAATTCTCGCCCAGACAGTCGATTTCGGCGCTTCGGACGGACCGATGAGTGACGAAAATTTAAGCAAAGCGCCAGGCAAGATCTTACATATCCCGACCGTGGCGGGTGCGGTGGTCATGACCTACAACCTTCCCGGCAATCCCGCCTTGAAACTCGATGGCGAGACCATCGCCGACATTTTTCTCGGCAAAATCAAGAAATGGAATGATCCGAAGATCGCCGCATCAAACCCAGGACCAAACTTGCCTGACAAGGAAATCATCGTTGTGCATCGCTCGGATGGCAGCGGGACGACGTTCATTTTCACAGATTACCTGAGCAAGGTTAGCGCGGAGTGGAAGCAGAAGGCTGGCAATAACACATCGGTCAATTGGCCAGCAGGGATTGGCGGCAAAGGAAACGAGGGTGTCTCGGGACAAGTAAAACAAACGCCGGGCGCAATTGGATACGTCGAGTTGATCTATGCGATCCAAAACAAGATGCCGTACGCAGACGTCAAGAATGCAGCAGGACAATTTGTGAAGGCGTCAATCGATTCAGTGACCGCGGCGCTGGCGACAGCGAGTATTCCTGAGGACTTCCGTTTTTCGATGACGAACGCGCCAGGCGCCAACGCTTACCCAATTGCCGGTGCGACCTGGTTACTCGTTTACCAGCAACAGAAGGATCCGGCGAAAGGGAAAAAGCTGATTGAATTCCTCAAAT
>WNGH01008812.1_pt1 | contig 10455 bp, 10 predicted proteins | sample 5400631 | NCBI WGS metagenome assembly WNGH01 (sample SAMN13153373, study PRJNA577476) | soil metagenome | isolation source: 115 cm soil or saprolite under Garry oak tree replicate 1 | place: USA:California | collected 2016-06-15 | reverse complement strand
TCGGCGATCTGGGCGGTGTTGAGTGCCGCGCCTTTACGCAGGTTGTCACCGCAGACGAAGAAGTCGAGCGCACGCGGGTTGTCCGGGGAGCATCGCACCCGACCCACCCACGTTGGGTCGGTGCCTACCACGTCGGCTGGCGTGGGGAACTCGCCATTGTCCGGGTCATCGGCGAGAACCACACCCGGCGCGCTTGCGAGCACCCGCTGCGCTTCCTCCCGGCTGACATTGGTCGCGAACACAGCGTGGACGGCGGCCGAATGCGTGGTCACGACGGGTACACGGACGCAGGTCGCCGACACCTTTAGGTCCGGTAGGCCGAGAATCTTCCGCGACTCGTTGCGGATCTTCAGCTCTTCCGAACTCCAGCCATCCCCCTTGAGTGAGCCTGCCCACGGCACCACGTTGAGAACGAGCGGTGCGGGAAACGGGCCGAAGTCGCCCACGACACCGCGCAGGTCCCCAGCCCGCTGGCCAAGGGACCTGGTACCGCCGACCTTGCTTAGCTGGGCGTAAAGCGTGTCAACGCCAGCCTGCCCGGCACCCGACGCCGCCTGGTAGGAGGCAACCACCATCTCAAGCAGGCCAAATTCGCGGTGGAGCGCACCCGCGGCGACAATCAGGGACAGCGTCGTGCAGTTGGCGTTGGCGATGATGCCGCGAGGACGGTTCGTGACCTGCTCGGGGTTGATCTCAGGGACGACAAGCGGGACATCGGGGTCCATCCGAAACGCACCGGAGTTGTCGACCGCCACCACCCCGTGCCTGACCGCCTTCGGCGCCCAGACCGCTGAGACTTCATCCGGCACGTCGAACATCGCCACGTCGGCGCCCTCGAACACCTCCGCGCTCAGCGCGGAAACTGCGACGTCGTCGCCCCGCACCCGCAGCGTTTTCCCCGCGCTCCCGTGGCGCCCACTACGACCAGCGTCGGCCGAGCCCCGATAACACTGCCCACCGGCCCAGCCGGGGCCACACCGGCCACCGGCCCAGCAGGGGTAACACCTCCCGCCGGCCCAACCCCAGTACCACCGGCCGCCGGCCCAGCCCAAGTACCACCGCCCACCGGCCCGGCCGGGGTAACGTCGCTCACCGGCCTGACCCCCCGTACACAACGGCCTCGACCTGTTCGGCATCCAAGTCGAAGGCCCGGTGCGCGGCCGTCACCGCCGTGTCCACATCGTTTTCGTCCACGATGACCGAGATCCTGATCTCCGACGTCGAGATCATTTCGATGTTGACGCCTGCCTCGGCGAGCACGCTGAAGAAGGTGGCACTGACACCCGGGTGCGAGCGCATCCCCGCACCGATCAGCGACACCTTGCCTATCCTGTCGTCGTAGAGCAGTGACTCGAAGTCGACTTCATCCGCCAGGCTCTGCAACTTTTCCATCCCGGCCTGCCCGTCGGCACGCGGCAGGGTGAACGAGATGTCCGTGCGGCCGGTGGCTGCGGCAGAAATGTTCTGCACGATCATGTCGATGTTGATCTCGGCCTCGGCGATGGCGCGGAAGATGCGGGCAGCCTCGCCGACCTTGTCCGGCACGCCAACGACGGTGATCTTCGCTTCGCTCCGGTCATGCGCGACGCCGGAGATGATCGCCTGCTCCATTTCCTCTTCTCTCGTTGCAGATTCCTGCCCGCGGGCCGGGAGAGCGCCCTCCACCCAGGTCCCAGAACGCTGGCTAAACGACGACCTGACATGAATCGGGATGCCGTACCTGCGGGCGTATTCGACACATCGCAAGTGCAGGATCTTGGCACCGCACGCCGCCATCTCCAGCATCTCCTCGTAGCTGATTCGCGGGATGCGCCGCGCGCCAGACACGATGCGGGGATCGGCGGTGAATACCCCGTCCACATCAGTGTAAATCTCGCAGACATCGGCGCCCAGCGCCGCCGCGAGCGCGACCGCCGTGGTATCCGAGCCGCCACGGCCAAGGGTGGTGATGTCCTTGCTGGTCTGGGATACCCCCTGGAATCCCGCCACGATCGGGATCGCGTCGTCGACGAGCGCGCTCCTGATCCGGCCCGGGGTAATGTCGATGATCCGTGCCCGCCCATGCGCCGAATCGGTGATCACCCCGGCCTGCGAGCCGGTGAAAGAGCGGCCCTCATAGCCCAGGTTGCCGATAGCCATCGCGAGAAGTGCCATCGAAATCCGCTCTCCGGCGGTGAGCAGCATGTCCAGCTCGCGGCCCGGTGGCAACGGGCTCACCTGCTGCGCCAGGCTAATCAGCTCATCGGTGGAGTCGCCCATCGCGGACACGACCACCACGACGGAGTATCCCGCCCTGCGCGCCGCGACGATGCGCTGCGCCACACGCTTGATGCCAGCCGCATCGGCAACCGACGTTCCACCGTACTTCTGCACGATAAGTGCTCCGCTTGCCACGGATGCGCTGCTCCTCCCGATCTGGGCCTGCCCACCCCTGCTGGCTGCTGGCTTAACCAGACACCAGCGCACTGGCTGCCGCACGCGGGTTGGCTGGACTTCGCGCCGCGCCGTTGCGGCCCACCCGAGTTTATCCAGGCCGTGGCCGGCGGAATCGACCCAATTCATGCAGTGACTGGGCAGCGGCAGCCGTTAAGGAAAATGATCCAGAACGGCTACCGCGGTGTGGCACCGGACCGAAGCCGACCTTCGCTTATCAGCCCGGCGTGACCTCATCCACCACATCTAGGCGGGCGTGTGCGACCACAGCGTGCAGCGCGCGCAGCGCCGCGCCGCCGTGCGTGCCCCAGTGGTTGAAGTATGAGTACTGCCACCACCAGAGCGCCTCGAGCGGCCGTCCAGCCTTGTAGTGCTTCAGTCCATGGACGAGATCCGCGGCCACCGCCGCCACGTCGTCGGATAGCCGGAACGAGGTGGCATTGGTGTCGGCGTACGGATCGAAGATCTCAAGGTAGTCGTCGTAGGGAGCGAAGCGCTTGGCGAGCCCGGTCCGCAGCTCGTCAAGGTCCGGGTCCGCACCGACCTCCGGTTCGGAGTTGTCCGCCGGGATAACGTCTGTTGTCGCGCCGAGTTGCGCGCCGGCGAGCTGTATCTGCGATACCTCGAGCAGCAGCAACGGGACGGTCTCGTTCCCGCCCTCACCGCGCGCCAGAGCCTCCACGCCATCGAGGAAGTCCTGCACGCTGCGGGCGATCCGGTCGGCGAGCGACGACCAGCCCTCACCAGGCCTCGTTCCCCGTCCCGGTCCACGTGACCCGGCGGTCGGTGCGTCAGACATCGAGCAGCCTCCGTCCTTCGAATGCGCGGCCCAGCGTGACCTCGTCGGCGTACTCCAGGTCGCCGCCGACTGGCAGACCGCTTGCAGGCCTGGTCACCCGCAGGCCCATGGGCTTTACCAGCCGAGCCAGGTACGTCGCGGTCGCCTCACCTTCGAGGTTGGGGTCCGTGGCGAGGATTAGCTCGCTGACGGTTCCGTCCGCGAGCCGCGCCATCAGCTCCTTGATCCGCAGATCGTCCGGGCCAATCCCGTCGATCGGGCTGATCGCCCCACCGAGCACGTGATACCGCCCGCGAAACTCGCGGGTTCTCTCGATCGCCACCACGTCCTTCGGCTCCTCAACAACGCAGATCACTGCCAGGTCGCGGCGCGGATCGCGGCAGATCCTGCACTCCTCTTCTTCGGCGACGTTGCCGCAGCTTCTGCAGAACCTCACCCGCTCCTTCACCTCAACCAACGCCGCCGCGAGTCGCCGCACGTCCGCCGGGTCGGCCGCGAGCAGATGAAACGCGATGCGCTGTGCGCCCTTCGGCCCGACGCCCGGGAGTTGGCCGAGTTCGTCGATGAGGTTCTGGATGACCCCTTCGTACACGTCGCATCCTCACCGGCCCGCGGGGCCGAGTGTGCCCGGGCCGCCGAGTTCGCCAGGCGCGCCTCCGGGTTCACCCGGGCCGCTGCCAGTAAGGCCGCCGCCATGGCCGCCCGGGCCACTTGGGCCGCCTGGGACGCCGCCGCCCGTTAGCCCCCCGGCGGGGCCGCCGCCAAGGCCGCCCAGCCCGCCGCCAAGGCCCTCCGCAAGCGGGCCCATCTTCTCCTGCTGCAACTCGCCGACCGCATGATTCGCGTCGCGCACCGCGGCGAGCACCAGGTCGGCCAGCGTTTCCGCGGTCTCAGCCGGATTGGCGGGATCAATAGCTTCCGGTCGGATGCTGAGATCCACCAGCTCACCCTGGCCGTTCACGGTAGCGGTCACCAGCCCTCCGCCTGCCGTCCCCTGAACCTGGGCGTCGGCCAGCTCCTGCTGTGCGCTCATCAGCTTCTCTTGCATCTTCTGCGCCTCGACGAGCAACTGCTGCATGTTCAGCGGACCGCCCGGGTTCACATCAACCCCCTCAAGCGACGACAGGGTGTTACCCGAGAGCCTACGGCCTGGTGGTCCGGCGGGCACAGGCCCGCTGGCATGGCGGGCACAAAGCCGGCCGGTACGGCCGACCCATGCGGGCTGTTACGGCCGACTGGCACGGCAGGCTGGCCAACTGGTGGGTGGGCGCGGGCCGACTCGGCATGCCGACACAGGTTGGCTGGGTCCAGCGGTCGCTACCCGGATGGCGGCCCGATCGACCCATCCTTGTTGAGGATCTCGCCGATTATCTGGCCGCCAAGCTCCCGCCTGATCAGCTCCATCCCGGTTAGCCCAGGATCAAAGTCGTCGTCGGCATACGCATCTGGTTCGGGCTCTTCGGCGAACGCAGGGTCATCGGCTGGGATTGCCGTGCGTGGCGGCACCGCCGATCCCGGCGGTGGCTTCGAGCCTTGCGGTGGCTTCGAGCCTTGCGGTGGCTTCGAGCCTTGCGATGCCTTCGGTCCTTGCGGTGCCTTCGATCCTTGCGGTTCCTTCGGTTCGTGCGGTTGCTGCGAGCGCTGCGATGCGGAGGGATCCGGCGAGTCCTGCGATGCGGAAGAGTTCGCTGAGCCAGACGATGCCGACGGATTCGGTGTCGGTGACCCCCGCGATGCGGAAGGGTTCGGCGAACTCCCCGATGCGCCGCTAACCGGCCGGGTGGACCCAGGCGATGGCGGCACCCGGACTGTTACCTGGTCCTGGCCGCCCGGCAGCAGACCTGACGGTTCGGAGCGGCCACGGCTGCCGCCGACAACTCCCTGAATCCGCCATTGCACCCCGAACCGCTGATATAGCACCTTCGCGACGAGCGCGTCGCTTCGGCTGGCGGTGAACCCCTTCAGGTCGCCGTCCCTGGCGAATTCAAGGGTGAGGATGTTGCCATCCAGCGATGCGACGGTGGCGTTGCTGAGCTGGATCCATGAGACCTTACGCTCCTGCCGTACGGCATCGAGAATGGCGTCCCAGTCGCGGCGGAGGGAGTCGGCATCCAGGTCGCCAGGCACGCCGCCGCTCGCCGCCCCGGCGCCGGTCGCCCCGGCGCCGGTCGCCGGGCCGCCGGTCACCGCCCCGCCGCTCGCCGCCCTGCCGGTCACAGCCCCGCCGCTCGCCGTGGCGCCGGTCACCCCCCCGCCGGTCGCACCAGCAGTACCTGCGGCACCGCCGACATTCAACGCATCTGCCACACCTACAGCACCTTCAGCCGCATCACCAGCGCGCAGCGCACCTGCCACATCTTCAGCATCTTCAGCACCTTCAGCCGCGCCACCTGCGTTCAACGCACCTGTTGGCGCCTTCGCCGTTGCTTGGCCAGAGTCGCCGCCGCCACCGCTAAGGCCGCCGCTGGGTGCGCCGCTAATGCCTGCGCCACCGCCACTGGCGCCCGCGCCGCCGACGGTGAGGCGGCGTTCGATCCGTTCCAGCCTTGCGAGCAGCGCGGCTTCATCGGCCTCCGCAGCGGGCAGCAGAACACGGGCGCAGGTGAGCTCGAGGAGCAACCGCGGCGATGCGGCACCGCGCATCTCGGTCAGCCCAGCGTTGAGTACTTCCGCCGCCCTCGTGAGCTCGGCTGTGCCAAACTTCGCCACCTGCTCACGCATGCGGTCAAGCTGGTCGGCTGGGACGTCGAGCAGGCCCGAGCGGTCGGCATCGCTGACCGCGCCTAGCACGATTAGGTCGCGGAGCCTGTCGAGCAGATCGGCCGCGAACCTGCGCGGGTCATGGCCCGCGTTGACGACTTGATCGACGACACGGAAAACGGTGGCGCCATCCCCTGCCGCCAGCCCGTCGACCGTCTCATCGAGCAGGCTCGCATCGGTATAGCCGAGTAGCGACACCGCGGCCGCATACCTGATGCCGGTTTCGTCCGAGCCCGCGAGCAGTTGGTCAAGAACCGACAGCGCGTCCCTGGCCGAGCCTGCGCCCGCCCGGACGATGAGCGGCAGAGCCTCGGGCTCGCATGCTACGCCTTCGGCATCCAGGATGTGCTCGAGCAACTCGCGCAGGACCGGCGGCGGGACCAGCCGGAACGGGTAATGGTGTGTGCGCGACCGTATCGTGCCGATGACCTTCTCAGGCTCGGTGGTGGCGAACACGAACTTCAGGTGCGGCGGTGGCTCCTCGACGAGCTTCAGCAGCGCATTGAAGCCCTCCCGGGTGACCATGTGCGCCTCATCGATGATGTAGACCTTGTACCGGCCGGAAACCGGCGCGTAGAAGGCGCGCTCCCGAAGGTCACGTGCGTCATCCACGCCGCCGTGTGAGGCGGCGTCGATCTCGATCACATCGATGCTGCCGGGACCGCCCGGTGCAAGCGCGACACAGGAGTCGCATTTACCACACGGATCAGGGGTTGGTCCCTGCTCGCAGTTCAGCGATCTGGCGAGAATCCGGGCGCTCGATGTCTTGCCACACCCACGTGGTCCGCTGAACAGGTACGCATGGTGAACCCGCCCGCCGAGCAGCGCCTGCCGCAGCGGCACCGTCACCTGATCCTGACCCTTGACCTCAGCGAATGTCGCCGGGCGGTACTTGCGATAAAGGGCCAGACTCGAAGCGCCACCTGCCATGAGTCTCATCCTCGCCAGGACTGGAAGAGGGAAGAGGACCCCCCGCACACCCGCCAGAGCCCGCGTACCCTTGCTGCCTTCCGGCCCTGGGGGAGTTGGCGGGATAAACGCCGTGCGGGGGGTCTCGGCACAGTCTAGTGGCCGAGCACCGGGCGATAACCGTGGTCCGCAGAGACTCGCGACCCCGGCATCGATGACGGCCGGTTCTTCGGGCACCGTTCGGCGGGCCGGTAAGCTTGCTCCGGAGGATTCGCCTAGTGGCCTATGGCGCACGCTTGGAAAGCGTGTTGGGTGCAAGCCCTCGCGAGTTCGAATCTCGCATCCTCCGCCACCTATGACCAGGCACGATACTGGGGACGCTGGACCGCGATATTCAAGTTGGTGAGGCGGCCGAGACCGATCCGCCGTTTGTCGACTTCGTGCCGTGTCGCGACTTCCAGGCGACGATCACGATCACCTACAACGGCGTGCTCCACTTCACCGTCAACAAAGCAGGCGATTTCTGGGCGACGGGAACGATGACCGGCACCGTTACTGTCATGCCGCTCGATCCGAGCAACCCGTCCTTCACCGGCCACTTCACGACCTGGTTCGGCGAGGCCGACAACAAGCAGAACGGTGTCGACCACTCGACCTTCACGGTGCACCTAACCGGCTCGGACGGATCGGACGGCTCGGCGATCAAGTTCCACGACACGGCGCATTTGAGCACAAGCGCGAGCGGGCAGATGGTCGCGTTCGACAAGCCGATGTGCGGCTGATTGCCAGCTGCTACGCAACGAAGAAGAGAGGGCGGGCGCGGGCGGGCGCCCGCCCTCTCACATGCGAGAAGGTTCCGAGCCAGGGACGTCACAGGGTCATACCGGCCGCGGGATCAAGCACTCGCGCAGCGGGCGCGCCCTCTACACTTCTGCTGGTGATCTTCAAACAGGTCGGCGAGGGACGCCCCTACCCTGACCCGGCCCTGAGCACTCGCGAATGGGCCAAGATCCCACCACGGCAGGTCCGGCTCGACCAGCTCATCACCACCAAGGCCGTGCTCGACCTGCACCAGCTTCTCGCCAGGGACTCAACCTTTTACGGTGATCTATTTCCGCACGTAATCCAGTGGCGCGGAGAGCTTTACCTGGAGGACGGGCTGCACCGAGCGCTCAGGGCCGCGCTGCACCAACGGGCTGTGGTGCACGCCCGCGTGCTGGAACTTGACTCGGAGTCCACGGCCGCGCGCGGGTAGTCACCGACCGGAGCTTGGCACCAGCGCCGCCGAGTTCGGCATGGATGGCCCCAGACAGCCGCTGCACCCCCGGGAGCCGACAACCTCCGCCAGCCGCGGTGTCATCCACTCGAGCATCGGCGGGATCATGCTGCGCCAGGCAACCGCGTTGTGCGCACCGTCGGAGGTGATGCGGAGCGGTGTTGCCGGGTCTCGCGCCCTGAGCAAGGCCACGAACGCGATCGCGCTCAGTACGTCTGCCCGGGAGGCGCGGGCGGCGCCAACCCAGAACTGCGGCATCTGGCTGCCCGCTGGAAGGTGGCGCAACATCTCTATGGGGGTGTTTTGCCTGCGCAGTTGTGCATCGTGGCGGAACGGATCCACGTGCCTTATGACATGGGACTACTCGACTCGGTCGGCCATCGGCCGGAAATAACCGCTCATCACCCCCGCGGACCCGAATCGCCCGGGATGGCGCAGGGCGAGATTCGCCGCACAATATCCACCTTCTGAGTAGCCGGCGATGCCCCACGCACGGCCCGGGGACTGCACACGAAGCCGGGCCGCAACGAAGTTGGGCACGTCGAAAGCGACGAAGTCATCGTCGGCTGCACCCCCGACCTGATTGAGGCACTGTAGCGAGATCGCCCGGCCACCGTTCACGTCGGGCATCACGAGCACCACCGGTTGCGCCAGGTGCGCCGTGACCAAGTCTTGCAGCGTGGTTGGCACGTCCAGCGCCGCGATCCAGTCCTGCGGTTCACCCGGCTGCCCGTGGATCAGCTCAATCGCAGGAAACCGGTAGTTGGCGTATTGCTTCTGGAAGTACTGCGGCGGCAGGTAAATGATTACATTCCGCGAGATCTTGCTTCTGGCGCCGGTCACTTTCAAGCCGATCTCGGCGCCACTCAGCGCGGCCTGCTGTGCATTGATTGAGCTGCCGAGTAGATGGTCGAACTGCTGGGCCGAGTCCGGGCCTGTTGCAGGGACTTGGGGGATGTTCTGCACGCCGCGGCTGGTGAAATCGGCAAGGACGGCGCCCCACGTCTCGTAGTAGCCGTAGTACTTGTTTACCGCGGCCACGCCAAAACGCATTGCCGGGGTGAATGCAAGGCATGCGGCGAGCAGGCGGAAGACGGGCTGCTTGGCGAGCACGGCCCACACCACCAAGGCACCGAAGACAGCCATGAGCAGCAGGAACAACGCGGTGCTCTGCGGCTCTAGCACGAATCTCCTCTTCCCCGAGGATTCCGTCCGCTGCGCCCGGCTCTCGGACCGCTCAGGCACCGGCGCGTCATGTCCCATAACGTCCTGGCCTCGTTCCAAGTGCCCGCGCTGCCGTTTCTTCCCGCACTCCCTCCGTTGAGCGGCCGCCGCGCATGTCCGCGGTCATCCGGCAGCGCCGTCCCAGCAACTGGTAAGGCGGCGCGATGGCGGTGGAGGTGGGATTTGAACCCACGGAGGGGTTGCCCCCTCACACGCTTTCGAGGCGTGCGCCCTCGGCCACTAGGCGACTCCACCGCCGCAGAGCCTACCCGACCACAGGCCACACACCGCACGAAGCGCACGCACCAAACCGAGTGGTGAATGCGGCATTCAACACACGGGAGCGTGGTCGGTGTAGCATTCAGCACGCTCCGGGGGAGGCGCCATGCGCTCGAGGGCCGCCAAGTGATCTAGGAACGGCGGCGGCTCGCGAAGAACTCACGAAGCAACGCGCCGCATTCGGCGGCCAGCACGCCGCTGACAACCTCGGTTTGGTGATTGAGACGGCGATCACGAACCACGTCCCACAGTGAGCCCACCGCTCCGGCCTTCGGGTCGGCCGCGCCGAAGACGAGCCTGGCCAGCCGGGCAGCCGTCACGGCCCCGGCGCACATTGTGCACGGCTCGAGTGTCACCAAAAGCGTGCAGCCAATCAGTCGCCAGCTGCCCAGCGTCCTGGCGGCTGAGCGAATCGCGACAAGCTCGGCGTGCGCGGTCGGGTCGGCGTCGGCCTCGCGCCGATTGGAGGCCCTGGCGAGCACGGCCCCGGCTGAATCCAAGATGACTGCACCGACTGGCACATCGGTTCCTGATCCCAGCCGGGCTTCGGCGAGCGCCAACCGCATCGCAGGCTCGAAGCCGGCCATGTAACTCGCCGAGTCAGCCGAGTGCGACATCCAGTGCCCGTTCAAAGGCTACGGCGAATCCGATCCTCCCGGCCAGGCTCGCAAGAACCTCGTCCGGGTACATGTCGAGGTTAGCGGCCAGCGCACCAAGCTCCATCTCATCCACCCCGAGATCAGCGAAGATCGAGAGATCGCCCGCTGGAAGCACC
>WNGH01007947.1_pt1 | contig 10456 bp, 8 predicted proteins | sample 5400631 | NCBI WGS metagenome assembly WNGH01 (sample SAMN13153373, study PRJNA577476) | soil metagenome | isolation source: 115 cm soil or saprolite under Garry oak tree replicate 1 | place: USA:California | collected 2016-06-15 | reverse complement strand
AGAGAAAGCACTGCTTGTTCCTCATCTGCACACTCTCTCTATCCTCGTAAATGCTCATATGTCCGTTGTTTTCGTAGACCAGGATAGGCACATGCCTCCTCAAATCGGTATACTGATTGACCAGCACCTCGACTGCCATGGTGGCTAAGGACGTGTTGAGCGTCTTTACCGCAGGCTCTTTGATATCCTTACCGGTAACATACCCCCTCTTCACCAATTCGTCTCGAATCGTCTGATCTGGATGCCTCTCACTTGCTACCTTAATAGGGTTGATCCGATGGAGGCAGTTGAGACACAAGTAGTCTCCCACTCTGGCCGTAATCACCTCCCCGCTCATGTCTTCAATTTTGTTCCCCTTCACGGTGATATTTACCCCAACAGAGAGTAAGGGAACAAAGTACTTTAGAGAGAGCCAACACTCGTTCCATCTCCCGGTCGTGAACGTCCTTTTTGTACGCCTGGACAGTAGCGTGGGGATTGATTCTGGTGAGGTGTCTCTTGACCACATCAACTTTATAGCGCTTCTGTTGAGCATCCTCGTAGTATGCTCCCACAACGCGGTTCAGGTTCGACATTTCCAGCACATCAGGATCGATGAGATTGATCTCATGAAAGCCCATGTGGATGAGATGCTCTGCGACAATTGAGCCCAAACCGCCGACACCGACGATGGAGATGACCTGATCATGCATAATTTTTCGCATCACATCCAGGCCAAGGACTGCCGCACTGCGATTGAAAAAGCCCTCTCCTCCTATGACCGCCGTTTTTTCATATTGCGCATCCGTGTATTCACGAAAGTCAGAACTCAGGATGTTCTCCGGGCTCGTTTGAGTTTTTATGAGCGCACTCCTGGCCACGGGAGAGCCGCCACTGAAGGTCCATACTCTGGCTGAGTACCGGTTTTGCGAAAAGACAATACTGGCATAGTGAAGACCTTCAAACTTTTCCTTCAGAAACAGAGAGAAGCTTTCTTCATCTCCATCATCGGTGGCCGAGAACGCGACTCTCCCCTGGGTAAACGGATGCGTATGGACATCGATAATGGTATCGACATCGTACCTGTTGGTCAGCTCAACTAAGGCCTTGTGGATGAAGTCCTTTTTGATCCGTAAAAAGGCCACACTCTGCTGAGAGTAGTCTGACCGATCGAGGAACAGGAGATCGATGACATTGATAATGGTGTTGCCATCGATCTTCTGCGTTTTGCCCAGCAGAACAGCAAAATGTTCCCGTGAAAGGTCTTCGAGTACCCTTGCCCGCAGGTGTTCAAGATCACCCTGTTTAAACTTGATGTGGTAGCGAAAATTTGTGCTCATTCGTCTGTCCCCGATAAAACTTCACTGATCAGGGTAAAGTACGTCCAGAGGCTATCCCCTTTCCTCCAATCTCCAGGGCGTATGACTGGAGCCGGTTGCCAGGCTCCAGCATTAATATAGACGCAGTACCACTTCCATCCCTGCGTCAGGGGATCGCTACATGCCTCATGATAGGCGGTCTGATACAGGTGACCATTGACGGAGAGGGGTATATCCTCCTTGAGGTAGAAACCGACAGGGGGCAGCTCTGGATACTCAGTAGGAAAGACCACCATCAGATCGGTTGTTCTGGCAATACTATGCCATATGGGAGGCAAGACATATGAATTGGCGATCATCCAATCGGCGTTCTCTTCATCGAACGACACGCCTTTCTTAAACAGCTTCTCGGCTATATCGTAGACCTGCTCCGTGATGATCTGTTTTGAAAGAAAGGTGCGGTATCCCCCATAAGTTACGCCCTTCGTCCGATCAGGGATAGTGGTGATCTTGACGGGATTGCCGTGTTTATCAAACAGCTCCGTCGGCTTATAGGTATAGTTTGGCCGAATAGATTGGAAAGCCGCTCCTTGTTGAATGACTGGTCGCCGACCAGGACTGGGATTGACCTGTTGGATCAGATTCTGGCCGGTAATGCCGGTGGCTGGAACTTGAATGCGTCTGCCGTTAATGATTGCCATGAGTAAATCCTCCTTCTTGCTAGTCGATGGTAGCTTCTAAATCCTGATCATCTGTGGTGTGAATTGCCGGAACAATGATGTCGTTGCCTTTCGTAACGCTGATGTTTACGTCGAGTTGGAGATCTACGGCGTCACGTGCAGGAGTATCTGTCTCGTTGTCCACCTGATCTTCAGGTAATGGCATCTCATCCTCATCCAGATCGCTCGTTTGTGATTGGACGAGGTCTTGATACTGGTCTTCCATACTCTCCTCATCCTGCTCACCATTTTGTGATTGGATGAGATTTTTGTACCGTTCTTCCACGCTCTCCTCACCCTGCTCACCATTTTGAGCGGCGAGATAGTGTTCATAGTACACAGCCAGGTCTATAAAACCCGAAGCCTTGAGCATGATGTCGATCCCGGCTGTCTCTTTAAAAGCTGCCACCTCGACACGCACACCAGCTTTCCTCACTTCTTGAATAAGTGGGATAAAATCGGAGTCACCGGTAGCCAGGACAATAATGTCAGGTTTCACCTGGTACACAGCCTTCAGGACATCCATGGTGATTTCAACATCAAAGTTGCACTTGTACGTTTCACCGGCAATATTGCCCACTTTGGTATTGACAATATAGCCGGAACGCCACAGCTCCTCTATCTCTCTGTCCGAGCGATGTTCACGCCGTGGATTGATTGGCACGTAACAATAAGCTTCGATGAGAAAACGCTCCTCACCCATATAGTGAAGCAAGTGCTGATAGTCCAGGCCACAGCGTTTCTCTGTGGCCGCCCGGTTGATGTTCGCGTAGTCCAGAAAGACGACGACTTTTTCTTTTTCCATAATGATCTCTCCTGTGTTAAACTACTATGTGGAAGGAAAGATTGCGCCTTCCGATGTGAGCATAGCTGAGAAAGCTGTCAATGACATTAGTCAAATTTGTTAATAGAGTTATTAACAACTCTAGGTGAGGACTATGACATATGGTGGTCGCCCACGCCGTGAGGATGAGAAGCCAGACAGTCCATTTGGAAAGGTGCTTAAAGAACACTTACGGCGTATCGAGGATTTCACGCAAGCAGAATTAGCGAGAGAGACTGGCATTCCTGAGAAAACGCTGTCTCACATGATCAAAGGCAGGCGAACAAGTGGAACGGAACTCCGGCGGGATTTGCGTGACATGATCAGAGTACTCTACAAGAAGAAGGTGCTTCTTACTCTTGAAGAGGCTAATCGATTGATCACAACAATTCCAGCAGTAAGCGTCTTAGACCCTCGTGATCCTGATGATGCGGAAATCATTGCATTGTTCAACACACCAGTGGCTGAGATAGAACGAGTTGTCCTCATTGAAGACCGCATACAAGGTATCCTTCGCAATAATGCGGTTGTCGATCATACGCAACTTTTCGGCGTCGATACCTTTATTGAAAAAATAAAAGATGCTATCTCTGCGCCGCAGGCAGCGTGGATGATCAGCCTCTGTGGCGAGGGGGGGCTCGGTAAAACCGCTATAGCGTATGAGGCCGTGACTCGCTATGCGGCCGCGGCAGGATTTACCAGGGTTGGATGGGTTTCGGCGAAAACACTCTGGTTGTTACCAGATGGGGAGCTCTTGAGAGATGGGAGCGGCGAACTACATTGGAGCAATCTCGTGAAAAAATTAGCGGACCAGCTAGACATCCATCTCGGTGATAACTCGAGTGGCTGGATCACTGATTTCCAACGCGGGATTCGCTCCCTTTCCCCAGGAGAACGCTGTCTGCTCGTCTTGGATAACCTCGAGACGGTGGACGATGTGGATGAGGCCATTCAGTACCTGGGCAGCAATACTCTTGTCAATCCCCACAAGATACTCCTCACGACCCGCCATGCTTTACTGGGGAAAGTGCAGTACCTTGTCGAGCGACATGTCAAAGGGCTTGAGCCCGAACCAGCTTTACGCTTTATCCGCTCCCTTGGTAGTGATCTTATCGAAGGGGCAAGTGATGACGAACTTCGACCCATCGTAGAGGTTACCGAGGGCAACCCCCTCTTAATCAAGCTCTTCGTCACTCGTCTCTTTATTAGCCACCTGCCGTTTCCGCTCGTTCTCGCGGAGTTACAGGCGGTCAATCAACATCTTGGGGGGAATATTATTGACTATCTCTATGCAGAATCTCTCTCGGTCCTTGAACAATACTGCGGCAAGGACGCATCGCACTGGATCCTGAATGCCTTTTGTCCACTCGGCGCTGGAGATAGTGTAAGTTATGAAGCACTACGCACCTATAGCGGTATAGAAGATGAGGAGATGTTTCGAAATACGTTGCGGGTTGCTTGCGACCTGTCATTGATTCGCACTTCGAAGCTGAATTCCCTCTATTCCATTCATAGCCTCTTGTGGAAATTTGTTTGTGAAAACTGAGGGTTAGCATATACTTGACAGGGAAACCGATGTTATCGATCGACGACACTACTATCGAACAAAAACTTCAAAGCATCCATGCCACTAAAGCAGGCTTTCGTCAGGCGAAGGACAGGCGTAACGCCTTTGAAAGAGTGTTGCGTGATTACTACGACCGTCTGCGTACCTCTCAATCTCCTTCCCAGGAAGATATAGCACAATCACTCCATGCGCTCTACGGAGCTTTAAACACACCGGAACTGGTTGATCAACAGCTCCTCATCAATTTCATCTCGGTCATTACCCGTTTTGTGGAAAACGCTGGAGTAGGCTACGCATTCAGCAAAGCGTTCATGGACAAGGCCATTCGCGTTTACCGCCAGGCGGGGTTTTCGCCCATCGAACTCTACCAGGCAAAGGCGGACCTGCTGCGCCTCAATCAACTGGAGAGCGCCGAGCGTGAGCAGGCGCTCATGGAAGCAAAGCGCTATGCTGAAGTTTCAGGTAATGTAGAGAAGCTGCTGAAAGTGCTCCTCTCTTGCGCCGTTTACTACACAGAAGTAAGTCACTATCAGAAGGCGCTTCAAGTCTGCCAGGAATGTGAGCAACTGATCCAGCGCCACAGCCATCTTCAAAAGTATAAGCCCAAGTTACTGACCTTTTTTGGGATGAACTACACTCCACTATTCAAATACCAGCTGGCAAAAAGTTGCCTGTTGCAGGCAAAAGCATTATTGGACGCTGACAGGGGGGCTGAAGCAGAAAACCATGATATTTGGGTGAGTTCCATGGATACGATCCATCACTACCTGGGCCGTATCGCCGAAGGAGAAGGAGACGTGCAGGAAGCGATGCGTTACTATGTTGAAGCGTCCCGATATCTACAAATGTTTGCCCAGGAGCCTCGCGCACGTCTTGCCTTCTACCATTTGCGACTGGGCGAGTTGCTCATTTCGGCCTCGTTAGTAGAGCAGGCCCGCGATCACCTGCTTGTGAGCCAGGAAATTTTCGATGCCATTCAATTTGCTAGCTCAGGACGCCTGCAGGTGAGCCTTGCCTGGGCCGCGCTCTACAGTAAGGAAGGGAATTACGCAAGGGCACATGAATATGTCCTTGCTGCAAGAGAAGAAGCTCGGAACAAGCACTTTCCACGCGGCGAACTCTTGTGCCTGGTCAAACTCTTCTGGTTGGAGTTAGGCCATTTTTACCTGTATCGTGCTATCGTCACCTTTATACAAGCCCTGGGAACCTGGCGTCACGGAGAACTCCGACGCAACGAAGGGTTCAGATTGTTCGGCTATTACCTCTTACAGGTCCTCTCTACACCTTTCAAATTGTTGAAACGGACACCCCATACTGTGATGGGAGCTGGAACCCTCAATGCGAGACTTAACACTTGCATTTGCCCTCTCCACTCCTCCCTTCTCTAGCATATATCTGGATGTTTTGTTGCTTAGGCAAGGTTCAAATGAGCTTGACACTTTTCTGCTCACACGAGGCAAACAGTGTCAAACACGATTGCCTCTCTTTGAGCCTTGCCTTATGATAGTTACTCCAGTGGAGTAGCAATCTCGAAGGTGTCCTTGGGCAGAACCTTGGTCTTCCCTCTTGACGAAACATACTGAGAGCAGGTGTTTATCCTAGATCTCGTGCTCCATTCTTCCCATTGGTCTGCGCTTGCATGGCGGCATGGAGTGCTGTACGTACCAGCACCGGGTCATACTCGGGAGCTAGTACGGCAAGCGTACCCAGCACTACTGATGCGTAATGACGGGCGAGACGCGAAGCCGCCGCTGCAGGGTCTCGCGCAAGACAGGCATCCAGAATCGACTGGTGTTCACGCATCCCTCGCTCAAAGGCATGGGGAGTCTGCGTACTATAGAAGCGTCGATAGCGCTCGCCATGATCGGACAACTGGGCCGCCATTTTCACGATACGGGGACCAGCATGGGCAATCAGACCGAGGTGAAAGGCCCGATGGAGAACTTCCCAGCGCTCATACGCTTCGGCAGTACTCAGTTCATCCATCTGGGTGAGCAACCCTTCGAGTCTGTCCAGTTCAGCAGTTTGGAGGCAAGGAACAGTCAAACGAATGGCCAGTGCTTCCAGACTGATGCGCATCGCATACAACTGCTCGAGATCAGGAAAGGAGAAACCGGCCACACGGACACGGTGGTTCGGTTCGGCCTCCACCAGTCCCTCCCGCTGCAACATGCGCAGGGCCTCTCGCAAGGGCGTCCGGCCGACTCCAAACCGCTGTTCGAGTTCCCTCTGCGAGAGGTGCTTGCCACTGGGCAGTTCGTTGCGTAAGATCGCTCTTCTCAGCTGGAGATACGCCGCCTCGGTACTATCCCTTCCGCTGACGGTATTCTCATACATATCGAGGTGCTCCAGGGAAGAGAAAGATGAAGCCTGGACAGTGTTGTGTCTCGCCATGATGCTCCTCCTCTCCCTAACTATATATCTGAAATTATGATATAAGGCCGAAGGCACATTTTTAAGCTCGGAGAAGCTACTGAACAGGCCGAAACTGCTTTTTGGATGCAGTTTCAGCGGCCTATAGCACTCTAAAAAGCGGTATAAAGATGAGCTTTGTCGATGATAGGGACCACTCATCCCGCAGTTATTGTCAAGTAGAATAGCTTCTGTGCTCGGCTTTTAGGCCTTTCTACTTAATATAACCGTTATATCATAATTTCAGCTAATTCCCGCTGCTGGTTGAAAAATAGTTGAACTTATGGTACACTTAATTGTTGGGGATAGGCCGAGCCGTGTGGGAGAGTTAGACTCCTTGCTTATCTAGGCGCACATGAACTTCCAATTAGAGACCTTGGCAAAGAGACAATCTGTCAGCGGGCCGTTCCAACACGACTCAGAGGAGAAGCGTTTGCTGCAAACCAGTGTGTCAAACGAGACTTCTCGTGCTGCACTGGTGACACACAGGAGGCAAAAATTGAGCAGTTCCAAGCTGGAGAAGCAGTCTCAGCCCGCTTCGTGTAAGGTTGCGCTGCGAGAACAACTTCAGGCGAGTTACAACGAGCAGGAAGTCTTAGTGCAGCAACACCAGGCGCTCCTGGTCGAGCGAGACCAACTCTACTGGACTCTGATGCAGGTGGCTCTCACCGACGCCATGACCGGCCTGCCGAATCATCAGGCCGTGATGAGCAGGCTAGATGAAGCGGTAGCTGGCTGCCAGCAAACGCCGAGTTCCTGTGCACTGCTGTTCGTGGACCTGGATCACTTCAAGCGCGTGAATGATACCTGGGGCCATCGGGCAGGAGATGCGCTGCTGCGCGAGGTCGCCCATCGGTTGCGCACGGCGTTACGCCCGGAAGATTTTGTGGGACGCTATGGCGGGGAAGAATTTCTCATCCTGCTGCCTGGGGTGGACGTGCAAGCAGCAACCCAGACGGCAGAATACGTGTGCTCAATCATTGGTTCACACTCCTGTTCCTGGCAGCCTGACAATGCATCGTCTGCTGTGCCGATCTCCACCACCGTAAGTATTGGCCTGGCGATCTATCCCCTGCATGGCGTGTCAGCCGAAACCTTGCTCGAGGCCGCTGACCGTAGCATGTATCGGGCGAAATACACTGGACGCAACCGTGTCTATCTCGCAGACGTCGAGAAGGCATCTCCGCAGTCCATGTATGATGACAAGGAGTACATGGCGGTGCTGGCCCTGACTGCCGCAGCCTCAGTACATGATAGTGGGACCGCCGCCCATGCGCAGCGGCTCGTCCAACTCATCGAGGCGACGGCCCGCGAGCTGAAACGCCCGGAAGAAGAGATTCACCTGCTCCGCCTAGCGGCCCTCCTGCACGATATCGGCAAAATCGGCATTCCTGAGGCTATCCTGCACAAACCAGGTCCACTGACCGCTGAGGAGTGGACTATTATGCGCCAGCACCCTGAGATCGGTTGCCAGATACTCGAGCAAGTTGGGGGAGTTTTTGGACAGCTTGCCCATATCGTGGAGACGCATCACGAACGGTGGGATGGGCGCGGCTATCCCACCAGGATAGCGAAAGAGGCTATTCCGATGAGTGCCCGCATTCTCTCGGTGGTGGACGCCTACGATGCTATGATCTCACCCAGACCCTATCGTCGGGAGCCGCTCACCCTCGTTGAGGCAAAAACAGAATTACAACGGCATGCAGGGAGCCAACATGATCCTCATGTTGTTAAGACGTTTCTGTGGGTGTTGGAGAAGCAGGAGAATGCGCAAGTCCTTCTGGAGGAAGCGAAAGCTCTCGGCACTTCACGTCGGCCCAATCCCAACATACGTGTACCCATAGGCAAAGTGGGCCAGCCAGTGGCAGAATGGCGAGAGCAGGTGGCAGAATGGCGAGAGCAGATAGCAGAATGGCGAGAGCAGGTGGCAGAAATGCGACAGCAACAGTTAGCCTCGCAGCAACGCATAGAGGCCTTGCAGCAGCAACAACAATATCTAGCTTGGCGAAAGCAAGAGCAAGGACGACAACGACAAGAACTTTTTACAGAAGCAAGAAGCAAGCAGTAATATACAAGAAGAAAATTTACTTATCGCACTTCTTACGAAGATGGTAACGATGTTTGTACTGCTACCGCAACGGCGATGGAAAACTCGGCGAGGTCGGCGATACTGACGTCGAAGGCACTCAGGCCGAGGAGTTCGGCTCGCTGTTTGGCATTACCGTGCAGGGTGACGGTGGGTCGGCCACTACGGAGTTGCACAATCTCCATTTCCCGCCAGGCGACGCCGTGTAGCCCGGTTCCCAGAGCTTTACTGATGGCTTCTTTGGCAGCGAAACGACCGGCCAGACGCGTAGCTTTGCCCCGGCATTGCCAAACCTCGCGTTCAGTATAGACACGTTGCAGGAAGCGTTCGCCGTGCTTCTCAAACACTTTGCGTATACGGCTCACCTCAATGATGTCGATACCAACGGCGATGTTGACTCCCTGGGGTGGATGTAAGGGAGCCGGGAGACCTGCCACCCCCTTTGGGCCAAAAAGCCAATCGGGTAGGGCTACACCCGGTTGACGTACCAATGGTGTGAACAAGAGTGGCAGGTCTTCTTCCATGTGTTTCCTTACTTTCCTTCCGGCTCATACGAGGCCGGGGCGAACATATGCGGCATACTCGTGCTATCTCCAGGCGGCAGTACTGAGGGAGCTGGACCCGTACCACGGCCCATACCACGATAGATGAAACCAAGGCGATTCATCTCTGCTGCCTCGTAGACATTGCGGCCATCGATCACTATGGGACGGCGCATAGCATGGCGAATCTGCGGCATATTGAGCGATTTGAACTCGTTCCATTCGGTAACGATGACCAGCGCATCTACTCCTTCGGCCACTTCGTAGGCACTTTGACAGAAGAAGATGACATCCTCGTGTATACCTTCACGCTTAAATGCCTCACGAGCTGTATGGGCCGCCACGGGATCATAGACGCGTACATCCGCGCCCTGATTGGTCATCCAGCGAATAATGTCTACGGAAGGGGCTTCGCGCATATCATCGGTGTTGGGCTTAAAGGCCAAGCCGAGAATACCAATGGTGCAACCACGCAGCGAGCCGAGAATAGACGTCAGTTTCGTTACCACCAGGCGACGCTGGTCATGGTTAATTTCCATGACGGCATTGAGCATCTGAGGGTGCAGGCCAGCGTCGTCGGCCATATGGGCCAATGCACGCACATCCTTGGGAAAGCAATTATGGCTGATCAGCCCAGACGAGGCAATTAGCGTTCCCGTGCTAGTCTCCATGCTATACACGGTTGTTTCTACATCTTCATGCTCAACCTCACGGACCGTAAGCGTTGCAAAGCTGCCATGCCGCTCATAGCCATGAGGCTGAATATGGCGTTGATAGCTCGCTAGTAAACTTTCAATGTGTACATGACGTTTGTCGCCAAAGGCATCTTTCAACAGAGCGATTTGTTCGTAGCCACTCACCCGCAGGATATAGGCCTCTTGCTTCGATTTGTTCATCCAACGCGTGCGAATAGAGGGGATGACACCTATTGTTTGCAGTAACAGGGTCATACCATCTGCCAGTACTTTGCTGACGGTCGCATATTCTAGCATGAGATTCCGACCATTTT
>WNGH01014339.1_pt1 | contig 10457 bp, 6 predicted proteins | sample 5400631 | NCBI WGS metagenome assembly WNGH01 (sample SAMN13153373, study PRJNA577476) | soil metagenome | isolation source: 115 cm soil or saprolite under Garry oak tree replicate 1 | place: USA:California | collected 2016-06-15 | reverse complement strand
GCTCTTCTGCTGGGACCGCTGCAATCGCGCTCAGCCGACCTGAATTTCTATTACGGGACCGCGCTGGCGCGATTGGAGCGTTGGCGTGAGGCCGCGAGCGCCTTTCAGGCCGGACTCCGCCTCGCACCCCACGATCCGCGGTTCCCGATCGAGCTGGCGGGGGTGGCATTCAAGCAAAAGCACTATCCTCGTGCCACTGGTCTCTTGCGGCAAGCCCTCAAGCTGGCCCCGCAAGACAGCTATGCGAACGACTTTCTCGGAACCATCTATTTTCTCCAGGGAAATCTCGACGCCTCGCTGAAATACTGGAACCGCGTCGGAAAACCGCAGATTGTGGAATTGAGGGCGGATCCATTGCCCCAAGTCTCCCCTGCGCTGCTTGATCGGGCCTTCGCATTTTCGCCCGCCAGCATGTTGCCATGGCGGGAGTTTCGAGCCACGGACGCGCGCATCCGGTTCTTGGGAATCTTTCCTCGCTACCAGTTCGATTTACGAGCCCGCGAAGATGACAAGTTCGACGTCTGGTTCCGCAACCAGGAACGCAACGGGTTCGGCAGGACCAAGTGGGAAGGATTGTTCTTGTTGCTGCGTGGACTACCGTTTCTCAGCGTCAATCCCGAGTATTACAACCTTCGCCATGAAGCCATCAATCTCGTGTCCATGTTTCGCTGGGATCCGCAGAAACGGCGAGTCTTGTCTCAATTCTCCAGCCCCTTCCAGCGCAGTGCCAAGCACCGGTACGAGGTCGCGGCTGATCTGCGCAACGAAAACTGGGTCGTCATCAATTCGTTCGCGGCGCCCTCTGCGCCGCTCGCCAGCCTCAACCTGCGTCGCGAGGTGCTGGGATTTAGTCTTGCGTCTTACGCCAGCGGACGGTGGCACTGGTCCGCGGGTGCGGAAATTTCCCATCGCGATTTCCGCAGCGTCGTCCCCGCTTCAGTGTTGACCCCGACGTTGCTGGCCAAGGGCTATCAACTCAAACAACTGGCGGAACTCGGAGCCACCCTATGGCGCCTGCCCGAGAGGCGATTTAGCCTGGACGCAAAAGTCTCGTCCCAGGCGGCACGTCTGTGGTCACAACCGGAGGAGTCTTCCGAGAAGCTGCAAGGTTCGCTGGGATGGCACTGGTTCCCACGCGCCCAGGGAGACGACTACGAGATGCAGCAGCAATTCCGCTTCGGCAAGACCTTCGGGACCGTACCCTTCGATGAACTCTTCATGCTGGGATTGGAGCGGGATAACAATCTTCCCCTGCGTGCGCACATCGGCACGCGCGACGGCCGCAAAGGCAGCGCTCCTCTGGGACGCAATTACTTCCTCGCCACTTGGGAAACGGATAAGAACGTTTATGGAAATGGAATGGTGGCCCTGAAGATGGGGCCATTTCTTGACACGGGCGAGATCACCGATCCCCTGGCGACGCTGGGTTCGCACCAGTGGCTTTGGGATACTGGGGCACAGATCAAGCTACGCGTGTTCGGCACCGGAGTTGCTTTCTCCTACGGAAAAGACCTGCGCTCCGGAAACAATGCTTTCTATTTAACCATGCTGAGGTAGGCTGTTTCGGCGGCGGTGCAAGTGGATTCAATCGGGGATTGAAATTCAGGCCTTCCCCCTCGTAAGCGGCTGATGTAGAGCCGGTTGGAAAATCCGGCTTTCTACGGTGTCAAGGGCTAAGACTCCTGGAAGATCGTTGAAGATCGTTCTGGTGTGCAACTGGTTACCCGCAACTCGGTACAATGACTGCATGCCCGAAACAAAGCCATTCCGGCTGACCGAGTCGGTCAAAGCTGCGGGTTGAGCGTCCAAGCTGAGTCCGGCGGCGCTGGACACGGTGCTTGGGAAATTAGCCCGGCAACATGACCCCAATGTCCTGGTCGGCTTCGATCACGCCGACGACGCCGGAGTGTATCAAATCGCGCCCGACCAAGCCCTCGTCCAGACCGTGGATTTCTTCACGCCCGTCGTAGACGACCCGTACATCTTCGGCCAGATCGCCGCCACCAACGCGCTCAGCGATGTCTACGCCATGGGCGGACGTCCGCTTACTTCACTGGCCGTGGTCTGCTTTCCCGAGAAGGCTGATCTGGAGATTCTCGAGCGGATTCTTGCCGGCGGACTGTCCAAGATGGTTGAGGCTGGATGCACCGTGATCGGTGGTCACAGCATTCGCGATGAAGAGACGAAGTTTGGTTATGCCGTGACCGGCATGATCGATCCACGCAAGATTCTGGCCAACAAGGGCGCCAAGCCAGGGGATTCTCTCGTGCTCACCAAGGCGCTCGGCACCGGCGTGATCTCCACCGCCATCAAGAAGGGGGTGGCAGAACGTGCGTGGGTTGACGCCGCGATCCAGTCGATGACCACCCTCAACAAGCGGGCGGCTGAACTGATCAGTGACGGAGAATTTGGTGTCCACGCCATGACCGATGTGACGGGATTCGGTTTAATCGGCCATGCCCGCGAATTGGCTTTCGCGTCTGACGTAGCCCTGCGTTTGTACGTGAGTAAAATTCTGCTGATAGAGGGTGCGATCCAGTGTGTCCACAACGGACACATCCCGGGCGGGCTCAGGAACAATCGCGACTTTGCCGAATGTCAGGTTCAGTATGATGAAGGCATTTCCGAGGATCTCAAGGCTCTGCTCTTCGATCCCCAAACCGCGGGCGGCCTACTGGTTTCGGCAACGGATGGCTCGCGCTTGAGTGAAGCCTTAAACACAGCGGGGATTCCCGCCGCCCAAGTGGGCGCGGTCTTGCCGAAGTCGAAACCTCGTATTCAAGTAACGCGCTAGCTCTGTCGGCAAGAAATTCCTTGTAACCGTGCTCCGGACCCGGGCATCTGTCACCGTAGGATTCTCTTCATTTCGGGGTTCTTTTTATCGCAAAGGAGCAATCATGCAATTTCGCCAACTGGGAAGTAGTGGTGGTGGTCTGAAAGTCTCTGCTCTCGGCTTGGGCTGTATGGGCATGTCAGAGTTCTACGGGCCCGGTGACGACAATGAATCGATCGCCACCATTCAGCGTGCTCTTGAACTCGGCGTCAATTTCCTCGATACAGCCGACATTTACGGCCCATACACGAACGAGGAACTGGTAGGCCGGGCCATCAAAGGCAAGCGCGACGAAGTTGTGCTGGCAACGAAATTCGGAATCGTCCGTGATCCCAAAACCCCTAATCTCCGCGCCGTGAACGGCAAACCCGACTATGTTCGCCAGTCCTGCGAAGGCAGCCTCCGGCGGCTGGGCGTTGAGACAATCGATCTGTATTACCAACATCGCGTCGATCCCAACACGCCGATTGAGGAAACCGTCGGAGCTATGGCGCAGCTCATCAAAGAAGGTAAGATTCGCCATATCGGCCTGTCTGAAGCCGGGCCGCAGACTCTGCGCCGCGCTGTTAAGATTCATCCCATCACCGCGCTGCAAACGGAATATTCTCTCTGGACGCGCGATCCGGAAGAACCGATCCTGCCCACGTGTCGTGAGCTAGGCATTGGTTTTGTCGCCTACAGTCCTCTCGGACGCGGTTTTCTAACTGGGCAGTTCCGGCGTTTTGATGATCTTCCCGCTGACGATTACCGGCGCAATTCACCGCGTTTTCAGGGGGAGAACTTCCAGAAGAATCTCGATCTGGTTCGCCGAGTGGAAGAGATTGCCAGAGAGAAAGGCGGTAAGCCATCGCAACTCGCGCTGGCCTGGGTGCTGGCCCAGGGCAGAGATATTGTGCCCATCCCTGGCACGAAGCGCCGTAAGTACCTCGAGGAAAACGTGGGCGCACTCGAGCTAAAGCTTACCGCAGGTGACCTACGCCAGATTGAGGAAGTCTTCCCCACCGGCGCGGCCGCAGGACTGCGCTATCCCGAGCAAATGATGAAGGCGGTGAATGGATAAATTCTGGCGCCAGGGATGGTGGGACAAAACTAAGGGCGGCCTAGGCCGCCCTGAATGAGAATCGAAGAAGTGCCTTTATGCCGTCGCCGGCCGCTCGCCACCCTTGGCTCGTCCCGGCTGAAGATCAGGCTTGATCACCTGCTGCACGCCGCCATCGTCGGACTTCGCCGCAACCGGCTTGGCTGGCAATTCCTGGCCGTCAATCAGCATCTTGATTTCTATTGCGTCCAGGACTTCGCGCTCAATCAAGGCTTGCGCGATCTTGGTCAGCACCTCGCGATTTTCAGACAGAATTTTCTTCGCGGTGTCATAACCTTCGATCACCAGCTTGCGCACTTCCTGGTCGATCTGTATGGCGGTAGCTTCGCTGTAGTCCCGGTGTTGAGCAATCTCGCGTCCCAAGAAGATCTGTTCTTCCTTCTTGCCGAAGGTCAGCGGACCGAGTTGGCTCATGCCCCACTCGCAGACCATCTTACGCGCCAATTCTGTGGCGCGCTCGATATCGTTGCCCGCGCCCGCGCTCATCTGTTCGAGGAACAGCTCCTCAGCCAAACGGCCACCCATCAAGATGGCGATCCGCGTCTCCAGGTAATTCTTGTAGTAGTTGTGCCGGTCGTCGACGGGCAACTGCTGCGTGAGGCCGAGCGCCATGCCGCGGGGAATAATCGTAACCTTGTGCACCGGGTCCGAGTGCGGCAGTTTGGCTGCCACCAAGGCGTGACCCGCCTCGTGATAAGCGGTATTCTTTTTTTCTTCGTCGGAGAGCAGCAGCGACTTGCGCTCTGCCCCCATCATGACTTTGTCCTTGGCCACTTCGAAGTCAAACATGAGCACGGCCTTGCGGTTCTGCCGCGCCGCCGCGAGTGCCGCCTCATTCACCATGTTGGCCAGGTCTGCGCCAGAAAATCCTGGAGTGCCGCGGGCCAAGACGAAAAGCTCCACATCCTCAGCCAGAGGAATCTTGCGGGTGTGCACGCGCAGAATCTCTTCCCGGCCGCGCACATCCGGGTAACTTACAACTACGCGCCGGTCAAAGCGCCCCGGACGCAGCAGTGCCGGGTCAAGCACGTCAGGACGATTGGTCGCCGCCATGAGAATGACGCCTTCATTCGATTCGAAACCGTCCATTTCCACCAGCAACTGGTTCAGCGTCTGCTCGCGCTCATCGTGGCCGCCGCCCAAGCCCGCGCCGCGATGGCGTCCTACCGCGTCAATTTCATCAATGAATATGATGCAGGGGGCATTTTTCTTGCCCTGTTCGAACAGATCACGCACCCGGCTCGCGCCTACTCCTACGAACATTTCGACAAAGTCAGAGCCGGAAATCGAGAAGAAAGGAACATTGGCTTCGCCTGCAACCGCCCGAGCCAACAGCGTTTTACCTGTGCCCGGAGGTCCAACCAGCAAAACTCCCTTGGGAATCCGCCCACCCAGTTTCTGGAACTTCTGCGCCTCGCGCAAGAACTCGATGATCTCCCTCAGTTCTTCTTTGGCCTCATCCACGCCAGCCACGTCCTTGAACGTAACCTTTTTCTGCTGCATAGAAAGGAGGCGTGCCCGGCTCTTGCCGAAAGATAGGGCTTTATTACCGCCCGTCTGCATCTGCCGGATCATGAAAAACCACAGCGCTCCCAGAAGGAGGAGGGGAGCCCAAGTGCCCAACAACTGGAGCGGCCAACTGCCGTTGTTGATATCTTTGACGGTGACCTCAACGTGCTTATCATTGAGGGTCTTGTACATCTCCGAGTAGCCCGGCGGGATAATGGTATGGAAGGCGGAGTTGTCGCGATACTTGCCGCTGACTTCCTGGCCGAGGATAGTGACTTCCTTAACGTTCCCCTGGTCCACGTCACTCAGGAACTGGCTGAAATTCACAATCTTGTCCTTCTGCCCGTCGCGGCCCATTTTGATGACTTGCCACAACAGCAGAGCGGAAATCCCTATTACCAGCCAAAACACCACCGTTTTTACCGTTGAATTCACTAAAAACTCCTATTCCATCCCGAGAAGAGGCAGAAAATGCCAGCACACCATCAAAGTATCAGACAAAGTATCAGACACCCCAAAATCGATGCCCTTTGTTAAATTAGATGCCCTGGCCTGACTTTGGATAGTCGAAATTCCCTAGATCCTTTATTTTACATTTTCCCTGAAGAAAAGGGGTGCCGAAGTTTCGGTGACTTAAGTCACGCGAATCAGTTTAGTTTGCCGCTAGATAGGAGAGGTTGCGATTGGTCTGCTCAACCGCTCCCAGGCCGTAGCCTACCAGAAACGCATCATCGACCAGAAAGCCAAAATAATCGGGCTGCAACGCGACGCGACGGGCCGATTGGCGATCCAGCAGCGTGCATAGCTTCACTGAGGCTGCTCCGCGCGCCCGCAAGTCATTCATCAAGAATTCGCTGGTAAGTCCGGAATGAACCAGGCCCTCGACCAGCAGGATATGGTGTCCGCGTATATCCGGTTCGTGACTGAAAAAGATCTCCAGGATCTCTCCAGCGTTGTTGCCCTGCTTGCTGTACTTCGGCTTGATGAACTGGCACACCACGGGCACATCCAGGGTCCTCATCAGATCAGCCATGAACATGAATGAATTCTCAAGCACCGCCAGCGCCTGGATCGTGTTTCCCTTGTAGTCGTCTGACATTTGACGCCCCAATTCCTTAACGCGCTTCTGGATGTGTTCTGTGCTGATTACCTGGCGTAGGGACTGGGCTTTTGAACCATTCATGGAACTGGCGCTCCTTCCGCTCACATGGACCCTAGCTTATGTTATTGGTTGGCCCTCCGCCAAGGGCGTTTCCCGGATGAGAAGCGCCTCGCCGCCGGGCTTCGCCCGAAGGCCAGCTGGCGCCGGAAACCCTCGCACCCACACGATTTCGTCCCCATTCGCCACTACTGGCCAAAGTCTGCGGTCAAGCACAGGGATCTGGCGCTCCTGTAATAGTTCCTTGATTTTCTTGGGCGACTTGGTGTGGGCCGGCCAGAAACGATCGCCCGGACGCCAGTTCCGCACTGCCAATCGTGACGGCAATGAGTCTGGATTGAGAAGTCGCACGGGGTTGTAGCCTGAGGTTTCCCATTCCGGCTGGACGCGCAGTGCTTCCACCACCGTGCCGGTCTCCGGGACCAGCGCTCGTCCGGGCAAGGGAAGTGGGTATTCGTAGTCCCTGGGTATTCGTTCCTCCGCGCGCAGGTCGGGCGTAGTGAAAACCAGATCCTCGGGTTCTTTGGCTACTTTCCATCCCAATGGCAATGACAATGTTCCGCCGGAACCGGTCTGGTTCCCCGCGAACCGCAGGATTTCCTCAATATGTTTGAACTCGAGCGGAATGCCGGCGCGGTCCCCAATCGCCTTCACGACTCTGCGTTGCACTGCTGCCGGCTCGGTAACAAGCCATGCCCGGCTTACGGAAGCATTCATGACCACGGGTCCGGGTTCTGAAATTTCGTTTTCCCAATAATCTTCCTCTCCCCGTGCAATTTCAGCTAACTCGGACAGTCCCTCAGCCACGGTGGGGTTAAATTCCCGCTCCAGCAGTGGAACGACCAGCTTCCGCATGCGATTCCGGGTGAACCTGGCATCGGCGTTGGTTGAGTCTTCGCGCCAGGATTGTCCAAGGCTGTTCAGGTATTGCTCTAGTTCGCAGCGTCGAATCCCAAGCAAGGGACGGATAATTTCCCGGAGGACTTCAGTCGCGAGATCCTCCACGGCAACGCGCGGGTGGATCCCGCCGAGCCCACGGAACCCCGAGCCGCGAATTAACCGCATGAGAACCGTCTCCGCCTGATCGTCGAGAGTGTGGCCGGTTGCGATCTTGTCAAGCTTCCGAGGATTCTCTTGATCTGAATCCTCGCCCAGAAGGTGCCGAAAGAAGCCGTATCGAATTTGCCGTGCGGCCGTCTCCACGCTGATGCGTTCCTTAGCAGCTTGAGCGGCGACGTCATCGTAGTCGCAGTAAAACTCGAGGCCGTGCTCCCGGGCCAGGTTGGTGACGAACTCCTGGTCGGTATCGGATTCCTCCCCTCGCAGCTTGTGGTTGAAATGGACGACCGAAAGGACAATACCTAACTCGCGGCGCAATTCGAGCAGCAGCCGCAAGAGCGCGACAGAATCGATTCCTCCTGAGACAGCAACTCCGACGCGATCTCCAGCCCGCAGCAAATCCTGGCGCCGGATTTGTCCCAGTATGCGCTCGGCCAATTCGTGCACAGAACCATGGTACAACCAAGTCAATGGGAATCGGCCGCTACGAATCCAATTGGCGGATCTGTCAGTCCAGCGCTCCGGTATCCCGGGCGAACGCGAAAGGTTAAGCTGGATGCTCCCATGCAATACGATGAGCGCGCGAACGGCAACGAAAACGAAGCCGAAGTCGGCGAGAATTTTGAGGTTTCGCTTCCTGAGACTCGAACCGCCGGCTACCGCTGGGAGAGACAGCGGAACCTGTCTGCCAGTTGCGGGAAGAGTTGGCCGAGGAGAACTCAGGCGGCGTGGGCGGTGCCCCTTCGTGCCTGGGAGGATTCTGAAAAGCCGCCGCGGACCTTCGTGATCACGATGCGCAGCTATAGCCCCGGACTTTTCTCGGTAATCAGCGTCCTGATCTTCTCAACGAAGTCCGTCGCAGCCATGTTCTCGGTCTTTTCCTTGCCTCGGGTGCGGACGTTCACCGTGCCGGCCTCAGCTTCCTTGTCGCCGACCACCAGCAAAAACGGCACTTTTTGCATGGCGTGCTCGCGAATCTTGGCATTCATCTTTTCATTGCGGGCATCGACCCCCACGCGAACGCCGGCATCTTTCAGTTGGGATGCAATTTTGCTCGCGTATTCGGCGTGCCGCTCACTGATCGGAATCATCACCACCTGCACTGGCGACAGCCACACCGGAAATGCTCCGGCGTAATGCTCGATCAGAACGCCAAAGAAACGTTCTGAAGTCGAACTGTACGGTCGAGAGCTGCCACAACCGTCCGATGGCGTCCACCAGTTTGATGTCAATCTTGGGCCCGTAGAAGGCTGCCTCGCCCGGGATGGTCCTGTACTCAATCTTCCGACCCTTCAGCACCTTCTCCAGCGATTGCGTGGCATGAACCCACTGTTCTTCGCGGCCCACGAAATTCTTGCGGTCCTCCGGATTCCACGTCGAAAGCTCGGTCTGGAATTTGTCGAAGCCAAAGTCCTTTAGCACATCCAGCGCAAAATCCAAACAATTTGCAATTTCGTGTTCGACCTGCTGGGGAGTGCAGAAGATGTGCGCATCATCCTGGGTAAACCCGCGTACGCGCAACAGACCGTGCATGACGCCCGAACGCTCGTAACGGTAGACCGTTCCCAGCTCACCCAGCCGCACTGGCAGGTCGCGATACGACTTCAGCGAGTCCTTGTAAATCAGCACGTGACCTGGGCAATTCATCGGCTTCAGCCGGTATTCAGCGTCGTCGAGTTCCATGGCGTCGAACATATTCTGCGAGTAGTAGCCCTCATGGCCCGAGGTAAAGAACAACTGCCGCCGCGCCACGTGCGGCGTGTAAACCAGCGAATAACCGCGCTTCAGGTACTCCTCGCGCATCCAGTCTTCCATCTCCTTGCGAATGATCCCGCCCTTGGGATGCCAGAAAATCAGCCCCGGCCCGGCCAGCTCCTGAAGCGAAAACAGATCGAGTTGCTGCCCCAGAACGCGATGGTCGCGCTTCTTGGCCTCCTCCAGCTGCCGCAGGTAGTCGTCGAGCTCCTTCTTCGAGAAAAATGAGGTCCCGTAAATCCGTTGCAACTGCGGATTTTTCTCATCTCCCAGCCAATACGCGCCCGCAATGTTAAATAGTTTGAATGCCTTGATCCTGCCGGTTGATGGAATATGCGGACCGCGGCAGAAGTCGGTGAACTTCCCGGTGCGATAAATCGAAATCTTTTCATCGGGCTGGGTGAACTGTTCGATGAAATGGCACTTCATGAAGTCGCCTTCCTTCTTGAACGCGGCCAGTCCCTGTTCGCGAGGCAGGAGCTCGCGAGCATAGGGGATGTTCTGCTGCACCAGTTCCTGCATCCTCTTCTCGATCTTTTCTAGGTCTTCCGGAGTGAATGGAGTGGGCCGGTAAAAGTCGTAAAAGAATCCGCTTTCGGTGGGCGGGCCGTGTCCCAGCTTCGTTTCCGGAAACAGTTCGAGGACCGCCGCAGCCAGCAAATGGGCGGACGAATGCCGGTAAACTTCGAGGGCCTCAGGGTCTTTGTCAGTAAGAAGACGGAGATCGGTATCTTTTTCGAGCGGCTTGGTGAGATCGATGGGATCGCCGTTGGTTTTCGCGACCAGCGCTGCATCCGCCAACCGCGGGCTGATCGCCTTCGCCACATCGAGGGCGGTAGTGCCTTTTGAAACTTCCTTCACGCTCCCGCCGGGGAACTTCACATGAATGCTCTCTGCCATAAGCTGGAACCTGCACTTGGATTGAATCTTTGAGTCTATTAAAGGCCTTCGGGAGGGTCAAACCGAGGTTGGGGTAGTATCCTTCGGGAAAAATTGTCGACCCCCCTCCTTCCGAGTTAATCCCCATGTATTGAAACGCTAAG
>WNGH01007387.1_pt1 | contig 10457 bp, 10 predicted proteins | sample 5400631 | NCBI WGS metagenome assembly WNGH01 (sample SAMN13153373, study PRJNA577476) | soil metagenome | isolation source: 115 cm soil or saprolite under Garry oak tree replicate 1 | place: USA:California | collected 2016-06-15 | reverse complement strand
CGCCAGCGTCCGGGCGGTGTGGTTGAGCCGCGGGATGGCGTACTGCTGCTCGATCTGCTTCCAGTGCTCCAGGTCTTCGATCTGATCCTGCATGACCGCCAGCTGGTCGATGAGGTCGAAGAACGGATCGATGGCGGCGGCCGGGGTTCCCGAAGGCGGCGCGATCGTCGCGCGGTACTCCTCCTCGAGGGTCTTCAGGTCCGCGTGAATGTCCTTGAGGCTCGGTCCCTTGTCCCGCTCCTGGACCCCGGCCAGGCGGATGAGGCGCTTCCCGACGATGGCGTTGAGCGGGCGATTGATCAAGACGGCCAGGCCGGCCCCTGCCGCGGCCTCGAGCGGCGTCAGCCGGCGCTCCGGGCCGGTGTTGACCAGGAGCGCACCGCCCGACTCGAACAGGTTCATCGGCATCTGCACGACGCGGAAATGGTGCTCCTTGCCGCCCGCCTCCTCGGCGGCCTTCAGGAAGTAGCTCAGCGACGTGGCCTCGGGATCGTCGGCGGCGGCGACGAGCGAGTTCGACGACACGCCGTAGCAGCCGATCTCGCCGCGCGTCACGGCCTTTTCGAAGAAGGCGAACGCCTCCTGGACGCGGCGGTAGAACTCGGCGCGCAGCACGTCGAGGTCGCGGCCGCGGCCGTGCTTCTTGGCGTCGGCGAGGAAATACTCCGGGTTGTGCAGCAGGCAGACGTCCAGGGTGGCGAGACCGAGCCGGTCGAGCGACCGCGCCAGCTGGTCCTTCAGGAATTCCGGATGGATGCAATGCCAGCACCACTCCTCGACCTTGACCATCTCGGGGAAGGGGAAGCCGGCCTTTTCGCGCTCGGTCGCCAGACGCATGTTCTCGCCCTGGACGTAGCCGATCTTCGACACGACCACGACCGCCTCGCGCGGCACGCGGCCGTTCCGCCCGGCTTCCTTGAGCACGCGCCCGACCAGCCGTTCGCTGCCGCCGTCCATGTAGTTCGTCGAGGTATCGATGAGATTGCAGCCGGAGGCGAGGGCCGCCTCGAGAGCCGCGCGGTGCTCCGGGGTGGCGTCGTCCACGCGGTAGCAGCCGAAGCCGAGCCGGCTGACGTAGAGCCCCGTGGTGCCGAGCGGGACGTGGCCGTGCGGCGCGTGCGCCGGAAACCTCGCCAGGTGGTCGCGCGTTCCCCCGGGCGTGGCCCGGCCGGAGAACGGAGAGTCGCTCACGCGCGCCCCCCGGAGGCGCGGGCGCGGGCCGCCCCTCCGGCGAGACGGTCGAGCCTTCGCCTGTAGGCGAGGACCCGCCGCACGAATCGCTCGCGCCGCCTCGTGTCGTGCAGGGCGTCCTCCTCCTCGACCGGCAGGCCCGGGAACCGCGTCGTCAAGGCGCGGGCGAACACTCCCGAGCCGTCGCGCGCCGGCGGCGCGCCGGGCCGGCCGGTGCTATGCACCGGCACGCTCCGCAGGCCGCAGGTCGGCGAGCGGCTCTTCAGGATGTAGCCGCAGAGATCCAGGAGGTCCGGCCGATCGAGGCGGCGGCGCGACCAGGCGCGCATCCTCGAGGTGATGTCGCGTCGCGCGCGCTCGAAGACGAGACGCGGCCGGCGCGGGTCCCCTTCCAGACGGAGCGTCTCGCGCGGCACGCCGAGCCCCAGCTCGACCTCCGGGCAGACGGGGATCCATTCGAACAGGCGGCCGAGGAGTAGGGCGACGCGGCGGTCGAGCTTGTGCCCGCCGTCGTAGCGCACCCTGTGGCCGAGCAGGCAGGCGCTGATGCCGACCCGGAGGCGCGGAATGCTGCGCGCGGTCATCTCCCGAGGTCGATGACCCGGCCGCCCTGGACGACGGCGGCCGGCTTCCTGAGGATCACGACGTCCTTGGTCGGGTCCCCCTCGAACGCGACGAGGTCGGCGTACTTCCCCGGCTCGAGCGTCCCGAGGTCCTTCGACCGCCCCAGAAGATCGGCCGCGCTCCGGGTCGCGGCGACGATCGCCTCCATCGGCGTCATGCCGAACTGGACCATCAGCTCGAACTCGTGGGCGTTCTGGCCGTGCGGAGTGACGGCGCTGTCCGTGCCGAATGCGATCTTCACGCCCGCGGCGTGCGCCTTGCGGAACGACTGCTGCATCATCGGCCAGACCGCCAGCCCCTTGGCGATCGAGTAGTCGGGAAGCCGGCCGTTCTTCGCGCTGGTGTACACCGACTCACCCGCCATGAGCGTGGGGACGAGGTACGTGCCGTGCTCCTTCATCATCTTGATCGCCTCGTCGTCGAGGATGGAGCCGTGTTCGATGGAGTCGATCCCCGCCAGGACCGCGGCCTTGATGCCGGCGGTGCCGTGGGCGTGCGCCGCCACCTTGCGTCCGAGGGCGTGCGCCTCTCCGATGATGGCGCGCAGCTCGTCGTCGGAGAACTGCCGCGCCCCCAGCTCGTCGCCCGAGGACAGGACGCCGCCGGTGGCGGCAATCTTGATCAGGTCGGCGCCGTACTTGACCTGGTAGCGCACGGCGGCGCGGCACTCGTCGGGGGAGTTGCAGACGCCGGATTCGATCCCTCCGTGTCCGGCGATCTCCAGACCGGGCCGGAAGGCGTTGAGACTGTCGGCGTGTCCGCCGGTGATGGTGATGATCTCGCGCGCGGTCAGGATGCGCGGGCCCTCGATGAGCCCGAGATCGACGGCGCGGCGAAGCGCGACGCTTGTGCCGTCCGAGTCACCGACGTTGCGCACGCTCGTGAATCCGGCGCGCAGAGTCGCCAGGGCGTTGACGGTGCCGAGGATCGCCTCGTCGGCCGTCGTGCGCAGGACCGGCCGCCACTTCCAGTCGGCATCCACGAGGAACGTCAGGTGATCGTGGCAGTCGATGAAGCCGGGGAGGACGGTGCGTCCGGACAGATCCAGATCGCGCGCTCCCTCCGGGCGCGCCAGCCCCTTCTGCGTGTCGATCGCCTCGATCCGGTCCCCCTTGACCAGGATCGCCATGTCACGCCGGGGCGGCCCGCCGCTTCCGTCGATCAGGAGGCCGACCCTGACGTAGAGCGGCTTCGGCACGTCGGCCGCGGCCGCCACCGTGGCGAGAAGGGCCGCCGCCGCGCAGAACCCCGTGATCAGGGCGGGAAATCCGCGCAATCTACGAGCCCTTCTTGGTGAGCGTCCCGAGGTAGATCACGAGCGCGTCCAGGTCCTCGGCGGACAGGGAGGAGTAGGCCTTCATCTTCGAATCGGCCTTCACCGATTTGGGATTGACGATGTACTTCTTCAGCTCCTCGGCCGTCATCTTGCCGCCGACGTCGTCGAGGGGGGTCTTCGTGTTCCCCTTGCCGGCGATCGAATGGCACATGCTGCAGTGCTGCGCCGCGTACACCTGCTGCCCCTTGCTCGCTTTTGCCGCATCGGGCTTCGCGGCCTCCTCGGCCCGCAACCCGGCGACTCCGAGACCGACGGACAGCGCGACGGCGATGGCCAGACTCCGTGTCATCCTCGACCCTCCTTGGTGTGGTGGACCGGTCGCTACGATATCACCCCTGCGGGGTCGTCTCCAACGGGCGGCGTCATCCGCCCGGCGGAGCGCATCTCGTCGGGGACCGCCGCGGCGACACACCGGGCCAGCTCGTCGAGATGCCCGGCGAAGTTGTGCGCCGCCCCTTTCACCACGACAACCCGCGCCCCCCCCGGCACGACAGCCGCCAGCGCCATCACCTGGAGGAGCGGGCCGAAGGCGTCTCCGTCCCCCTGGATGAGCGTCAGGGGTTTACGGCAGTCGCGCAGGAAGCCGAAACCGACGAGATTGACCGGGATGCCGATGCCGATCAGCGCGTGCGCCCGCGGGTCGCGGCAGCCGACGGCGAGGGCGACGAAGGCTCCGAAGGAGTATCCGGCGACCAGGAGGCGCCGGCCGGGAAAGAGCCGCGCCAGGTGATCCAGGACCGAGCGCAGGTCGTCCTGCTCGCCGCGCCCGCCGTCGTGCGTGCCTCCGCTTCCGCCGACCCCGCGGAAATTGAAACGCAGGACGGGGATGCCGGCGTCGACGATCGCCTCGGCGGCGGCGTGCACGACCTTATTGTGCATCGTGCCGCCGAACAGGGGATGGGGGTGGCAGACGACCGCGGCCGAGGGGGTGTCGGCGGCGTCAGGCCGCTTCAGCATGCATTCGATGCGGCCCGCCGGACCCCGCAGGAAGAAAGTCTCGATCCGACTCATGCGCCCGCCCGCGCGCGCAGCGTCCGCCGCGCCAGCCGCGTGACGTAGACCGTAACGGCGAGCGTGGCGATCAGGCCGATGGCCCAGGCGGCGTACTCGGCGGGGGTCCGCGCGGTCCGGCCGGCGGCCGCCTGCGCCACCGCGCGGCCGGCGAAGCCCAGGTAGACGTACAGCACGGTGCCCGGCATCATGCCGATCCACGAGGCCAGGACGTACGGGCCGAGGCGAACGCGCGTCAGGCCGTACAGATAGTTGAGCAGGTTATACGGAAACACCGGGCTCAGGCGGGTGAGAAGGACGATCGTCCATCCCTCCCGACCGACCGCCCCGTAGATCGCGGCGAATCGCGGGTCGCGGGCCGCCCAGCGCTCGACGCGATCGCGCGCCAGGTAGCGGGCGACCAGGAATCCGGCCGTGGCCCCGAGGGTCGATCCGGCCGACACAGCGACGAACCCCCAGCCGAGACCATAGAGGGCACCCGCCCCGATCGTCAGCGCCGAACCGGGGACGAAGAGGACGGCGGCCAGGGCGTAGACGATCGCGAACAGGCCGATCCCCCAGAGGCCGAGTCGGGAGAGGAGCGCGTTCAAGCCGGCGAGCCAGGAGGCCACCGGGAGGAAACGCAGCGCCACGGCCAGCGCCGCCAGTGCCGCGAGACCCCCGAGGAGCCGCGCGCGGCCGCTTCCCGCCGCGCTCACAGACCCCGCCGCTGCCAGGCGTAGAGCCGCGAGAAGATCGCGCGCGCTCCGCGGGTGAGTTTCGTCCGCATGAAAGCGTCGGCGGTGCGCTGCACGGCCTGCGACAGCGTCGGGTAGACGTGGATCAGGGACGACAGCGACTGCAGACCGATCCCCTGCTTCATCGCCAGGGCCAATTCATGGATCAGCTCGCCGGCCCCGGCGCCGACCACCGTCGCCCCGAGGATCGTGCCGCGCCCGCGCGCGGCGATCACCTTGACGAACCCTTCCTCCTCGCTCTCGAGGATGGCGCGATCCAGGTCCGAATAGGGAAAGCGGTGCACGTCGAACCTCACGTCGGTCTGCGCCGCGTCGGTCTCGTTCAGGCCGACGCGCGCCACCTCCGGCTCGGTGAAGGTGCTCCACGGCACGACCCGCTGGTCGGCGCGGGCGCGCAGGAGCCCCTGGAAGGGGGACAGGAGGATGTTGCGCACGACGATGCGAGCGTGGTGCTCGGCGACATGCGTGAAATGCAACGACCCGCAGACGTCTCCCGCGGCGTAGATGGTCTTGCGGCTCGTCTGGAGATAGGCGTTCACCGTGACCCCTCGGCCGGTCGAGGCCACCCGGGCCCGGTCCAGGCCGAGCCCCTCGACGTTCGGCGTCCGCCCCGCCGCGATCAGGATCGTGTCGGCCTCGATCTCGAGCGGGTCATCCGGCCCGCCGGTCCCGCCCTCGCGGCGCACCTTCACGCGGTGCGGCGCGGCGCGGCCGGGGACGACCGACTCGATCCGGCCGCGGAGGAGAAGGCGCACGCCGTCCTCCGCCATCCTGGCCTGCACCAGCGCCGCGACGTCCGCGTCCTCGCGGTGCAGCACGTGCGGCCCCCGGTCGACCAGAGTCACTCTGGCTCCGAGCCGGACCATCGCCTGCGCCAGCTCGCAGCCGACCGGACCGCCCCCCACCACCAGGAGGTGGCCGGGCGGCGTCTCGCGCTCGAAGATCGTCTCGTTCGTCTCGAACCCCGCCTCCTTCAGGCCGGGGACATCCGGCACGACGGCCCGCCCCCCGGTCGCGAGAACGATGTTCCGGGCGCGCAGCAGCGTGCCATCCACCCGGACGGAATGCGCGGACTCGAGGGACGCCTCGCCCGGGAAGACATCCACTCCCAGCCGTTCGAAGCGCTCGACCGAGTCGTTCGGCTCGAGACGGGCCCGCAGCGCCTTCACGCGCAGCACAACGCGGCCGTAATCGACGAGCGGTTTCACCGGATCGAGCGCGTAGAGATCGGCGCGGCGCATCAGCGCGGCGACGCGAGACGAGCGGATGAGCGCCTTGCTCGGCACGCACCCGAAATTCAGGCAGTCGCCGCCCATTCGGTTGCGTTCGATCAGCGCCACGCGGCCGCCCAGGCCGGCGGTTCCGGCCGCCGTGACCAGTCCGGCCGTGCCGGCGCCGATGACCACGACGTTGTAGACGCCTTCTCCCTTGCCCGTGGAGCCCATCAGGATCTCCCGCGTCGCGGCCGAAGTCGGGATAATATGCCGTTTCTCATTCGCGGGGGAGGATCCTTGCCGGTGCCCACCGACCAGTTCAAGAGCGCCATGCGGCGCTGGGGGAGCGGCGTGTCGATCCTCACGACCCGGCGCGAAGGGGGAATCCTCGGGATCACCGTCAGCTCCTTCTGCTCTGTGTCCCTGAACCCGCCCCTGGTTCTCGCCTGCATCGACAAGAAGGCCCGCAGTCATGTTTCAATCGAGAAGGACGCCTCGTTCGCCATCAACGTCCTGAAGGACAGTCAGGAGCGGCTCTCCGAGCTCGCCGCCGGTCACCTCGGAGAGCGCGGCAACTGGCTCGAAGACATGCCGCACCGGAAGGCGGAGACGGGGGCCCCCATCCTCACCGACTGCCTGGCCTGGTTCGACTGCAGACTCGAAGCGGCCCACGACGGAGGGGACCACACGATCTTCGTCGGCCGAGTCGAGGCCGCCGGGCACTCCCAGGGGCGTCCTCTCCTCTATCACGACGGCGCGTACCACCGTCTCTCCCACCAGCGCCCGTCCCGCCGGAGCTGAGCCGCGCGGCGGTGTGCTTCGCGACGCGCGCGGATGAGACAGGGGGGTGTGCTTGACTCCTCGGCACGCCTGCGCTAGGTTCCGCCGTCATGCTGCTGAGCGTCAAGAAGACCGACCGGCTGTTCTTCGACACCTTCGCCGCCATGGCGGGGGGCGCCGTGGACGCGGCGCTGATCCTGGAAGAGATGTTCCGCAACGGTAAGGGGGGGGACGGCGCGGCCTTTGCCTCGCGCATCAAGGAGATCGAGCACCGCTGCGACGTCCAGATCCACGAGCTGGTGAAGACCCTGCACCGCACCTTCATCACGCCGATCGACCGGGAGGACATCCACGATCTGGCGTCCCGCATGGACGACTTGGTCGACCTGATCGACGCGGTCGCCAGCCGCGCGGTCCTGTTCCGGGTGGGTGGGGAGATCCCGGACGCGGCCGATCTGGCGCGCATCATCCACCAGCAGGCTGTGGAGATCCAGAAGGCGGTCGTGGACCTGCGGGACGCGGCCACGATGATGCGGCACTGCGCGCGGATCAACCAGCTCGAGAAGGATGGGGACAAGCTTTACCGGGAGGCCATGGCGCGCATCTTCGACTCGGGGCGGGACCCGATCTTCGTCATCAAAGCGAAGGAGATCATCGAGACCCTCGAGGCGGCCACCGACGCGGGCGAGGACATCGCCATCGTCCTCGAGCGCATCATCCTGAAGCACCAGTAGCCCGTGCTTATCTCCGTCGTCGCCATCATCCTGGTCGCCCTCGTCTTCGACTTCCTGAACGGCTTCCACGACGCGGCCAACTCGGTCGCGACCGTCGTCTCCACCGGCACGCTGTCGCCCAACACCGCCGTCGCCTGGGCCGCCTTCTTCAATTTCGTCGCCGCCTTCGGATTCGGCGTGAAGGTCGCGACCACGCTCGGCAAGGGGGTCGTCGATCCGTCGGCCATCGATCGCTGGGTGGTGCTCGGGGGCTTGTGCGGCGCCATCACCTGGAACCTGATCACCTGGTGGCTGGGGCTGCCGGTCTCGTCGTCGCACGCCCTCATCGGAGGCCTGGCGGGGGCCGCGGTCGTGCACTCGGGGTTCTCGGTGCTGCTCCCCGCGGGCCTCGGGAAGATTCTGCTGTTCATCGTCCTGTCGCCGCTCATGGGGCTCAGCCTCGGCTTCCTGACGATGCTCCTCCTCCTCTGGCTGCACCGGAACTCGTATCCGTCCGTCGTGGACCGGCGCTTCAGGCGCCTGCAGCTCGTGTCGGCCGCCTTCTACAGTCTCGGGCACGGCACCAACGACGCGCAGAAGACGATGGGGGTCATCACCATCCTGCTGTTCTCCACGGGCTACATGAAGGAGTTCCACGTCCCGACCTGGGTCATCCTGATCTGCCACGCCGCCATCGCCGCCGGGACGCTGGCCGGTGGCTGGCGGATCGTCAAGACCATGGGGATGCGGATCACCAAGCTGCGGCCGATCGGCGGGTTCTCGGCCGAGACCGCCGGGGCGATCACCCTGCTCGGGACGGCTCTCTGGGGCATCCCGGTCTCGACGACGCACACCATCACCGGGGCGATCATGGGCGTGGGGGCGACGCACCGGCTGACCGCGGTGCGCTGGGGCGTGGCGCGGCAGATCGTCTGGGCCTGGATCCTGACGATCCCGATCTCAGCCGCGGTTGCGGCGGCGGCGTACCTGGTGATTCGTCTGTTCCTCTGAGACTTCCCGCTGCGCCACGCTCTTCTCCGTCACGGTCTCGAGCACCCAGGAGCGACCGTCGCGCAGGAGCAGCTGCTCGGCCTCGGGCGGACCCCAGGAGCCCCGCGGATACGGCGCGGGCGGCGGTGCCGTCGCGTCCTCCTGCGCCCGGGTCAGGGGATCGATGATCGACCAGGCCTGCTCGATCTCGTCCTCGCGCATGAACAGCGAGGCGTCTCCGGTGAACGCGTCGAGAAGGAGCCGCTCGTACGCCTCCGGCGGAGCCTCCTCCGCCTGGTCGGCGAAGTGGAACACCAGGGCGGAGGAGCGCACCTCCATGCCGCGGTCCGGGACCTTGGTCTCGAATCGGATGTGCACCCCTTCATCCGGCTGGATCCCGAGGCTGATGCGGTTCGAATCGAGCCTCTGACCCTGCGGCAGATCGAACATGTTGTGCGGCGGCGCCTGGAACTGCACGACGATCTCGCTGACCCTCTCCGCCAGCCCCTTGCCCGAGCGCAGGTAGAACGGCACGCCCTGCCAGCGCCAGTTGTCGATGAACAGACGGACCGCGGCGTAGGTCGGCGTCCGGGAGTCCTTCCGCACGCCCGGCTCGCCCGTGTAGCCGTTGTACTGGCCGGACACCAGGTGGCGCAGCGCCTCGGTCTCGCCGACGCGCCGCACGGCGTCGAGCAGCTTCACCTTCTCGCCGCGCAGGGCGTCGGCCTCGAACCGGCTGGGTGCCTCGATGGCGACGAGGCAGAGGAGCTGCATCAGGTGGTTCTGGAACATGTCGCGCAGCACTCCGGCGCCGTCGTAGTACGGCCCGCGGTCCTCGATCGATCCGGACTCCGCCACGGTGATCTGCACGTGGTCGATGAAGTTCCGGTTCCACACCGGCTCGAACAGGAGGTTGGCGAAGCGGAAGACCAGCAGGTTCTGCACCGTCTCCTTGCCCAGGTAGTGATCGATCCGGAAAACCTCCGACTCGTCGAACGCCGACAGCACCTTGCGGTTGAGGGCGCGCGCCGAGGGGAGATCGTTCCCGAACGGCTTCTCGATCACCACGCGCCGGCCGGGACCGGTATCGGGCCGCGGCCTCCCGGCGAGACCGGCCTGGAGCAGCCCGTCGATCGCCTTCGGGTACAGCCAGGGGGCGAGGGCGAGGTAGTAGATGCGAACGCCGTCGCCGCCTTCGGACTCGAGAACCCGGGTCAGACCGGCGAGCCCGTCACCGGACGATACGTCCCCCTGAACGAAGCGCAGGTGGCGCGCGAACTCCCGCCAGGCGTTCCGGTCGAGCGGCAGGCCGCGTTCCTTCAGGGCGGTCTCGAGCAGGGCGCGGTAGCCGTCGTCGTCGAGGTCGTGGCGCGCGACACCGAGAACGCGCGCGCCGGGGGGCAGGCGCCCCTTGCGGTGCAGGCTGAACAGGGCGGGGACGAGCTTGTGGGCGGCGAGGCTGCCGGTCGCGCCGAAGATGACCAGCGTCGGCGCCAGGGCACCTGCGCGCTCGGGCCTCATGGTCCCGGTCTCTTGATGGCGTGTCCGCCGAACTGGTTGCGCAGGGCCGCGAGCAGCCGGTCGGCGAACGACCCGGGCTGCCGGCTGCGGAAGCGGGCCATGAGGGACAGCGTGATCACGGGGGCGGGGACGGCGCTCTCGATCGACTCCTGCACCGTCCAGCATCCTTCGCCCGAGTCCTCGACCCACGGCGCGATCCCCTCGAGGCGGGGGTTCTCCTGCAGCGCCCGGGCGGCCAGATCGAGGAGCCACGAGCGCACGACGCTGCCGTCCTGCCAGATCGCGGCGACCTGCTTCAGATCGAGACCGAACTCCTGTTTCGATTCGAGAAGCGCGAACC
>WNGH01015695.1_pt1 | contig 10458 bp, 9 predicted proteins | sample 5400631 | NCBI WGS metagenome assembly WNGH01 (sample SAMN13153373, study PRJNA577476) | soil metagenome | isolation source: 115 cm soil or saprolite under Garry oak tree replicate 1 | place: USA:California | collected 2016-06-15 | reverse complement strand
CGCGTACTCGGTGGCCCAGACGCTGGTGCAGGTCCTCAAGCAGTGCGGCAACGACCTCAGCCGCGAGAACATCATGAAGCAGGCGGCCAGCCTCAAGAACCTCGAGCTGCCGCTGCTGCTGCCCGGGATCAAGATCAACACGAGCGCGACCGATTTTGCGCCGATCGAGCAGGAGCAGCTCGCCAGGTTCGACGGCGAGCGCTGGGTGCTGTTCGGCGAGCTGTACGACGCGGCCAAAAAGTAGACGGGAGGCCAGAGACAGCGAGGGCGGCCGGATCACCGGCCGCCCTCTGAGTGGGGGGCCCCCAATGACCGCAAATGGCCCCCACCCCCTTACACCCTCGGGGCGCCGCGGGTTTCCCGCGGCGCTCCTCGATGCCCGCCCGTTCAGCCCCGCCCGCGCCGCCGCGCGCTGCGTGCCCGCGCCGTCTTGCGCGGCCTTGCCGAGAAAAGCGCCACCGTGGCGCCGCACAGCGCGGCGAGCACGACCGGCGCCACGATGTCGGCGAGGGCCGGCAGCGTCAGCATCCTAGCGGTTTCCGCCGAAGCGGGAGGGCGCGCGGCGATCGGATCCGCGACGGCCGGCGTCGGCTCGCCCGGGGCCGCGGCGACCGCCGCCACCCAGAGCGCGAGCACGACGACCGGACCAATGACCAGAGCCCGCCCCGTACGCGTCATAGGTCATCTCCATGGCTCCTGTCTCACGGGATGTTCCACGGCGCGAGGGAAGAGCATCAAGAATGCCAGACGCGCGGCTGCAACGCGCCCACGTAATGTCGCGAGGTTAGCGGCCGGCGCGTGGAGTCGGCCCACCGGTTGAGTCGGGAAACAACCATGACGCCCTCGGGCGGCCGCCAGAACGCGGTCATTCTGCCCGGAGTCGACGGGCGCGGACTCCCGTTGTCGCGGTGTGCGGTTGCCTGCTAACGTGGACGACGCGTCAAGTGAAGCGCGCTCTTCACAACCAAGAAAGGACGGCCATGAAGAAGCTCGCACAGCGACTCACTCTCGCGGCAGTGTGCGGCAGTCTCCTCACCGGATGCGCCACGGTGGGACACGCGCCTGTGACGTCTCTCATCGTCCTCGACGAGAGAGGTCCAGTCGCGGTCGGACCGGCCGCGGGCAGCGCCAAGATTGGGCGTGCCGAGGCCTGGGGCATCCTCGTGTACGCCACCGGCGACGCGAGCATCAGCGCGGCCATGCGCAACGGCAAGATCACGCGGATCCATCACGTCGACCACGAAACCTTCAGCATCCTCGGCCTGTACGCGAAGTACACCACCATCGTCTACGGCGAATAACCTGCCGCTCCGCTTCGCCTGATCTCAGCGCCGGCGCGCGCGGTGTCGTCCGCGCGCGCCGGCGTCGCAGCGCGCCAGGAACTCGAGCGCCGCGCGGTTCCACGCCTCCGGCTGGTCTCGGTTGGCGAAGTGGCTGGCCGGCGAGAGCACGATCAGCTGGCTGCCACGGACCTTCGCCTGCATCACCTTCATGGGACCGAGCGACGGGTCGCGATCGCCGCCGATCAGCAGCACGGGTACGCGGATCTGCGACAGACGCTCGGTGATGTGGTCCATCGCGAGCAGCGCGCGGAGCGCGTTGGCGTAGCCGATCGGCGTGAGCCGGCGGTAGTAGGCATAGAACTCGTCCTTGGAGGATGGGTCCAGCGCCAGGCGCGCCGCCACGTTGGGGTTCGACGCCATCGCGAACTCGGCCATGGCGTCCATGCCGCGGGTCAGCGTGACCTCGATCGAGCGCGCGCGCATGACGATGTTGTCCACCGACAGCGGCAGCCCCGCCGCCGACGACGAGTTGGTGACGAGCAGCGAGCGGACGCGCGAGGGAAAGGCCAGCGTGAAGCGCGTGGCGATGCCGGCGCCGAGCGAGAGCCCGCCCACGTGCGCGGTGCGCAGACGCAGGTGATCGAGCACGGCCTTGAGATCGAGCGCCCAGCGCGTGAAGGAGTAGCGCGCCGGGTCCTCCGGGCTGTCCGAGCGCGCATGGCCGCGCGGCTCCCAGAGCACGAGCCGATGGCGCGCGGCGAGCGCGGGAACGTTGACGTCCCACAGGTCCGCGTTGCCGCCGATGCCGTAGGCGAGCACGAGGGGCGAGCCGGTGGCCTTGGGCTCGGTAGGACCATGCTCTTCGTAATAGATGCGGACGTGGTCGTCGGTGCGGAGGTAGGCCATGGCCGGGATCTTATGCCGGGATCTTATGCCAAAACGTCAGCGAACAGGCGTCACTGAGTCGACAGGAGCAGGAAGAGGACGATGAGGCTGATCGGAGGGCCCAGCAACCACGCGATGATATGAAACACTCGGTCACCTCCTTTTGAAGAACCGTCGAAGCGCCGCGTGAAGGGTGCAAGAGCATGGCCACACCTGGCCGCTTGACGCTTGACGGGGCGGGGTCGATTCAGTATTTTTGAAGTCGTCTTCATTGCTGATTAACCCATCGAGATGGCGTTCTCCTGGAGAGACGGGCGAGGGCCGATGAACATTCGCCTCAGCCTCACGGTCAACGACGAATCGCGCGAGCTGCTCGTGCCCGTCCACAAGACGCTCCTCGAAGTGCTGCGCGAAGACCTCGATCTCATCGGCACCAAGCACGGCTGCGAGCTCGGTGAGTGCGGCACGTGCACCGTCCTCGTCGACGGCGCGCCGGTGCTGTCGTGCATCGCGCTGCCGGCCGATCTGCAAGATTCCGACATCACGACCGTCGAGGGCATGGCCGACGGCAGCCGGTTGCACCCGTTGCAGCAGGCGTTCGCAGAGCTGGGCGCCGCGCAGTGCGGCTACTGCACGCCGGGCATCTTGCTGACCGCGAAGGCGCTGCTCGCTGACGATCCCACGCCGACGCGGCAGCGGATCCGCGAGGCGCTCGCCGGCAACCTCTGCCGCTGCACCGGCTACACGAAGATTCTCGATGCCGTGGAGCTTGCGGCGTTGAGAATGGGCCAACGACCGGTCAGGGCCATGACATGAGCAAGCGGTTCACGGTCGTCGGCCAGCCGCTGCCCAAGATCGACGCATGGGGCAAGGTGACCGGCGACACGCGGTTCGCCGACGACATGGTCCTGCCGCGCATGGCGTTCGGCAAGCTGCTGCGCAGTCCGCACGCTCATGCACGCGTCCGGGCCATCGACACGGCGCGCGCGAAGACGGTCCCCGGCGTGTATGCGGTCATCACCGGCGCGGATCTGCCGCGCGTGAAGTTCGGGATCCTGCCCGTGTCGCAGGACGAAGAGGCGCTCTGCACCGAGAAGGTGCGGATGGTCGGCGATGCCGTGGCCGCGGTGGCGGCGGTGGACGAGGAGACGGCGGACCGCGCGTGCCGGCTCATCGACGTCGACTACGAGCCGCTGCCCGCGCTGATGTCCATCCAGGAGTCGCTCGCGCACCCCGAGGTGCGCATCCACGAGTACGGCGACGGGCCCAACGTGCACAAGAACGTCGCGCTGCAATTCGGCGACGTGGAGGCGGCCTTCGCCGCCTCCGACCTCGTGCGCGAGGACGTCTTCTTCTACGAGGGCAACACGCACCTGCCGATGGAGCAGCACGCCGCGGTGGCGCACGCCACGGCCGACGGCAAGCTCACGCTCTGGTCCTCGACCCAGACGCCGCACTACGTCCACCGTCTTCTCGCCAGGATCCTCGACATGCCGGCCGCGCACATCCGGGTGATCGCGGCGCCGGTGGGCGGCGGCTTCGGCGGCAAGCTCGATCCTTTCGCCCACGAGATCGCGGCGTGCCGGCTCTCGCAGCTGATCGGCCGGCCCGTGAAGATCGCGTGCACGCGTGAAGAGGTCTTCTACATCCACCGCGGGCGCCATCCCGTGCTGATGTGGATCAAGACGGGCTTCACGAAGGCGGGCGACATCACCGGCTGCCACCTGAAGACCTGGCTCGACGGCGGCGCCTACGGCTCCTACGGGGTGGCCTCGACGTTCTACACGGGGGTGATCAATCCGGTCACCTACAAGATGCCGGTCTACAAGTTCGAGGGCGCGCGGATCTTCACCAACAAGCCGCCGTGCGGCCCCAAGCGCGGGCACGGCACGCCGCAGCCGCGCTTCGCGCTCGAGGTGCAGCTGGACAAGGCGGCCGAGCAGCTCGGCCTCGATCCTGCCGACATGCGCCGCCGCATCCTCGTCGAGCCGTTCACCAAGACCGCGAACCACCTCACGGTGACGACGATCGGGCTGGGCGAGTGCATCGACAAGGTGGTCGAGGCCTCGGGCTGGCGCGACAAGGTGTCGCGCTATCGCGCGGCGGCGGAGGTCGACGCGCCCAAGCCGCTCTGGCAGCCGCGCCGCCGGCGCGGCGTCGGGATCGCGTGCTCGTCGTACATGACGGGCGCCGGCACCGCGATCTACTGGAACAGCATGCCGCACTCCGGCGTGGTGCTGCGCGCCGACCGGAGCGGCGGCGTCACCGTGCTCTGCGGCGCCACCGACATCGGGCAGGGCTCCGACTCGATCCTCGCGTACCTCGTGGCCGAGGTGCTCGGCCTCGATCCGAAGGACGTGCACGTTCATCCGGCCGACACGAGCCTCACGCCCGTCGACCTCGGCTCCTATTCCTCGCGCGTGACGCTGATGTGCGGCCAGGCGGCCATCCAGGCCGCCGAGCGCCTGCGCTCCGCGATCTTCAAGGCCGTGGCCGCCAAGCTCGACGTGGACGCCGGCGCGCTGGCGATGCGCGAGCGAAAGGTCGGCGTCCCCGACGACTGGGAGAAGGCGGTGGACTTCGCGCGGGCCGTGGAGCTCGGCGAGGCCATGCACGGCGTGCTCGCGTTCGCCGGCTCGTACGCGCCCCCCAAGCGCGCGGGGAAATACAAGGGAGGTGGAGTCGGTCCGTCGCCTTGTTATTCGTACACGGCATGTGTCGTCGAGCTGTCGGTCGATGAAGACACGGGCGAAGTGGAATTGCACGACGTGTGGATCGGCCACGACATCGGCCGCGCGCTCAACCCGCTGCTCGTCGAGGGCCAGGTCGAGGGCTCCGTCTACATGGGCATCGGCGAGGCGGTGATGGAGGCGCAGGTCTTCCGGAAGCACGTCCACAAGGCGCCGTCCATGCTCGAGTACAAGAGCCCGACGACACTCGAGACGCCCGAGATCCACACGATGCTCGTGGAGACCGACGATCCCGAGGGCCCGTTCGGCGCCAAGGAGGCGGGGCAGGGGCCGCTGCTGCCCGTGATGCCGGCGATCGCCAACGCGATCTACCACGCGGTCGGCGTGCGCGTGGACGAGATCCCGATCACGCCCGAGAAGGTCCTGAAGGGCCTCGAGCTCAAACGTCAGGGCAAGGCCGCGCGCGTCGGGCCCGATCGCGTGCCGCTCTTCACCTTCAAGCAGCCGCTCGTCGTCGAGTCCGCGTTCGGCGCGCCGGCGGAGGCGATCGCCGTGCGGCCCTTCAGCGACACCCCGTCATGATCCGCCTGCCCGCGTTCGAATACCTGGCGCCGCGGACCGTCGGCGACGCCGTGAAGTACCTCGCCGATCGCGGCGCCGACGCCATGCTCGTCGCCGGCGGCACCGATCTCTTCCCGAACATGAAGCGCGGCCAGTTCGAGCCCAAGGCCCTGGTGGGACTTCGCGGGATTCGTGAGTTGTCCGGCGTGAGCGGCGACGGACGGGCGGGGCTGACCATCGGCGCCGCGACGACCCTCAGCGCGGTGGCCGCGCATCCCGAGGTCGCGCGCCGCTATCCGGCCCTCGCAACCGCCGCCGGGCTCGTGTCGTCCCCACAGCTGCGCAACGCCGCCACCCTCGGCGGCAACGTCTGCGTCGACACCCGCTGCAACTGGTACAACCAGTCCTACGAGTGGCGGAAGGCCGTCGGCTTTTGCATGAAGAAGGACGGCGACATCTGTCTGGTCGCGCCGGGCAGCTCGCGCTGCTGGGCGGTGTCCTCGTCGGACACCGCGCCCGTGCTGTGGGCGCTCGGGGCCACGGCGCGGCTGGCGGGACCGGCGGGCGAGCGCACGCTGCCCGTGTCCGCGCTCTACCAGGACGACGGGATCGCCTATCTCGCCAAGCGGCCCGACGAGATCCTCACCGAGCTCGCGCTGCCGGCGGCCGACGGCTGGGATTCGATCTATCTGAAATTGCGGCGCCGCGGCTCGTTCGACTTCCCGGTGCTCGGGGTGGCGGTCGCGGTGCGCCGCGAGGGCGAAGTCGTCCGCGAGGCACGCGTGGTGCTGGGCGCCGTCGCGTCCACGCCGCGCGAGGCGGCGGCGGCGTCCACGGCTCTTGTCGGGCAACGGCTGACGTCCGAGAGCATCACGCGCGCGGCCGAGGCGGCCGCGGGGCCGGCGAAGCCGCTCGACAACACGGACTTCACGCATCCGTACCGCAAGCGCCTCGTGCGCGTGTACGTCGCGCGCGCGCTGGCGCGGCTGGCCGGCCTGGACGCCGGACCTTCGTCCTTTGACGGTTTCGAGGGGCGGCCCGGGTTCCCCGGGGAGCCCCGAGCGTTGGCCGGGGGAGTTCGAGGGGGGAGTAGCCCCCCTCGCTTGAACAATCAGGGGGCCATTTCGGGGCCCCCACCTTCAAAATGACGTCGTTGGGCGAGCGGATCAAGTCGCTGCGGCTCGAGCGCGACCTGCAGCAACGGCAGCTGGCGGAGAAGGCCGACCTCACCCCGAGCATGGTGTCGCAGATCGAGTCAGGCCGGCTCACGCCGTCGCTGCACACGCTGGGCCGTATCGCGGCCGCCCTCGGCGTGCCGATCGCGACGCTCTTCGACGGCCAGCCCGCGCGCCGCATCCAGGTGAGCCGCAAGAAGGACTACGCGGTCGTCTCCTTCGACGGCACCTCGGAGCGCTGGAGCGTGCTGGGCGCGGGGCTCTTCGAGGGCAAGATCCGCGCGGTCGTCGCAACGCTCGACGCGCGCAGCAAGGGCGTGACGACGGAGAGCGTCGTCATCAAGCCCGGCCAGATGAAGCTCTTCTACGTGCTGGACGGCTCGGTGGCGCTGCACGGGTCATCCTGGGATAGGCCATGGCTGAGACGACGACGAGCAATCCGCCGGTGGACTTCCGCACCGAGCCCGCGCGCTACAAGCACTGGAGGCTCGCCTTCGACGGGCCGGTGGCGACGCTCACGATGGACGTGCAGGAGGACGGCGGCCTGCGACCCGGCTACGAGCTGAAGCTCAACTCCTACGACCTCGGCGTGGACATCGAGCTGTACGACGCGCTCCAGCGGCTGCGCTTCGAGCACCCGGAGGTGGGCGCGGTCCTCCTGACCTCCGGCAAGGAGCGCGTCTTCTGCGCGGGCGCCAACATCCGCATGCTCGGCCAGTCCAGCCACGGCTTCAAGGTGAACTTCTGCAAGTTCACCAACGAGACGCGCAACGCGATCGAAGAGGCCTCGAGCGAGTCCCGGCAGGTCTGGCTGACCGCGGTCAACGGCCCGTGCGCCGGCGGCGGCTACGAATTGGCGCTGGCCACCGAGTGGATCGTGATGGCCGACGACGGCAACACGGCCGTGTCGCTGCCCGAGGTGCCGATGCTCGCCGTGCTTCCGGGCACGGGCGGCCTCACCCGGTTGGTGGACAAGCGGAAAGTCCGCCGCGACCGCGCCGACTTCTTCTGCACGACCGAGGAAGGCGTCAAGGGCAAGCGCGCGGTCGAGTGGAGCCTCGTGGACGAGGTCGTGCCGCGCTCGCGGCTCGCCGAAACCGTGACCCAGCGGGCGCGCGAGCTGGCGGCGAAGACCGACCGGCCGCGTGACGCGCGTGGGGTCACCCTGCGCCTCCTTCGGCGCACCATCGCTGACGATCACCAGCAGCAGAATGGACTCGTCGGCTACGACCACGTCACCGCCAAGGTGGATCGCCGTCGCGGGCTCGCGGAGATCACCATCCTCGGCCCCGTGGCGGCGCCGCCCGCGAGCCCGGCGGCGGCCGTCGCGCAGGGCGACGAGTTCTGGCCGCTCGCCATCGCCCGCGAGCTCGACGATCTCATCCTGCATCTGAGAAGCAACGAAGAGGCGATCGGAGTCTGGGTGCTCAAGACCGAGGGCGTTGCCGACACCATGGAGGCGTACGACCGGCTCCTGCTCGGCCACCCGAGCGACTGGTTTCTGCGTGAGGTGCGCCTCTACCTCAAGCGCGTGTTCAAGCGCCTCGAGGTTTCCTCGCGCTCGGTGTTCGCGCTGATCGAGCCGGGCTCGTGCTTCGCCGGCACGCTGCTGGAGCTGGCGCTGGCCGCCGACCGGTCCTATATGCTCGACGGAACCCGGCCCGGCGAGCCGACGCCGCCCGCCACGGTGCGGCTGACCGCGGCCAACTTCGGCGCCTACCCGATGATCAACGGGCTCTCGCGGCTGGCCGCCCGCTTCCTCAAGGAGCCCGGCCGCGTCGACGATCTCAAGGGCCGCGTGGGCCAGGACCTCGACGCCGGCACCGCGGCCGCGGCCGGGCTCGTCACGTTCACGCCCGACGACATCGACTGGGAGGACGAGGTGCGGCAGGCGCTGGAGGCGCGCGCCGCGTTCTCGCCCGACGCGCTGACCGGGATGGAGGCCTCGCTGCGGTTCGGCGGTCCGGAGACGCTGGAGACCAAGATCTTCGGCCGCCTCTCCGCCTGGCAGAACTGGATCTTCCAGCGGCCGAACGCGGTCGGCCCGAAGGGCGCGCTCCAGGTGTACGGCACCGGCGAGCGGAGCGACTTCGACCGCAGGAGAGTGTGATGGGGTCCATCGACTATCTGGAGCGCATCCCGAACAACGTCGACCTCGCCGGCAACCGGCGCCTGCAGCGCGCGCTGGAGGAATGGCAGCCGCGGTTCCTCGAGTGGTGGCGCGACATGGGGCCGGAGGGCTACCAGGCGCGCGACGTCTACCTGCGCACGGCGATCAGCGTGGATGCGCAGGGCTGGGCGCAGTTCGGCTATCTCAAGATGCCCGACTACCGCTGGGGCATCTTCCTCGCCGAGCCGGAGCCCAACCGCACGATCGCCTTCGGCGATCACAAGGGCGAGCCTGCGTGGCAGGACGTGCCCGGCGAGTACCGCGGCACGCTGCGCCGGCTGATCGTCACCCAGGGCGACACCGAGCCGGCCTCCGTCGAGCAGCAGCGGCACCTCGGCCGCACCTGCCCCTCGCTCTACGACCTGCGCAACCTCTTCCAGGTGAACGTCGAGGAGGGCCGCCACCTGTGGGCGATGGTCTACCTGCTGCAGGCCTACTTCGGGCGCGACGGCCGCGAGGAGGCGGAGGCGCTGCTGGAGCGGCGCTCGGGCGACCGCGACAAGCCGCGCATCCTCGGCGCGTTCAACGAGAAGACGCCGGACTGGCTCAGCTTCTTCATGTTCAGCTTCTTCACGGACCGTGACGGCAAGTACCAGCTCGCGAGCCTCGCCGAGAGCGGCTTCGATCCGCTCTCGCGCACGTGCCGCTTCATGCTCACCGAAGAAGCGCACCATATGTTCGTCGGCGAGAGCGGCGTCGGCCGCATCGTGCAGCGCACGTGCGAGATCATGAAGCAGCATCCGCACGACGACCCGCGCCGGCACGGCGTCATCGACCTGCCGGCGATCCAGCGCTACCTGAACTTCCACTTCTCCGTCTCCCTCGACCTCTTCGGCTCGGAGATCTCGACCAACGCCGCCAACTTCTACACGCTGGGGCTCAAGGGGCGCTTCGAGGAGACGAAGAAGACCGACGATCACCTGCTCAAGGAGGCGGCCTACCGCATCATCACGCTCCAGGGCGATCGTCTCGTCGAGACGGAGCAGCCGGCGCTGCCGACGCTCAACGAGCGGCTGCGCGACGACTACGTGACCGACTGCCAGCGCGGCGTGGACCGCTGGAATCGGGTCATCCGCGAGCACGGCCTCGACCTTCAGCTGCGGCTGCCGCATCGCGGCTTCCACCGCGCCATCGGCGCCTGCGCGGAGGTGCGCGTGTCGCCCGACGGCCGGCTCCTGAGCCAGGCGGAGTGGGACGCCCACAGGCACGAGTGGCTGCCGACCGAGGTCGACCAGGTCTACGTGCAGAACCTCATGAAGCCCGTGACCGAGCCGGGGAAGTTCGCGAACTGGATCGCGCCGCCCGCGCGGGGCATCAACGGCCAGCCCGTCGACTTCGAGTACGTGCGGCTGGTATAGGAGGCGCCCGTGGCCAGGACGATCACGCCCAGGGGGTTTCCCCCGCCGCTCGGGATGTACTCGCACGGCATGGTCGCCTCCGGCGGCGATCTGGTGACCGTGGCCGGGCAGGTGGGGATCGGGCCGCAGGGCGTCGCCGGTCCCGACGTCGGCAGCCAGACGCGGCAGGCGTTCGAGAACGTGCGCGCGATCGTCGAGGCGGCCGGCTGCACGATGGCCGACGTCGTGCGGCTCCAGACGTTTCTCGTGAGCGCCGACGACATCCCGGGCTTCATGAAGGCCCGCCAGGAGGCGTTCCCCGAGTATTTCCCCTCGGGCGTCTATCCGCCGAACACG
>WNGH01014872.1_pt1 | contig 10461 bp, 13 predicted proteins | sample 5400631 | NCBI WGS metagenome assembly WNGH01 (sample SAMN13153373, study PRJNA577476) | soil metagenome | isolation source: 115 cm soil or saprolite under Garry oak tree replicate 1 | place: USA:California | collected 2016-06-15 | reverse complement strand
TTCCCCGACGGCCAGGACGTCTGGCTCGTCATCGCCTCCAAGGGCGGCTCCGCGACGCACCCGCACTGGTTCCACAACATCGCCAAGAACCCCGACAAGGTCTGGATCCAGGTCGGCAACCGCAAGATGCGCGCCAACGTCGAGTCGCTCCAGGGCGCCGACCGCGAGGCGGCCTACGGGCGCGTCGTGGCGGTGGCGAAGAACTACGGCGACTACCTCACGAAGACCGACCGCGAGATCCCGGTCCTCCGCGTGACGCCAGCCGCCGAATAACCTCCACGTCCGTGGACGTGTGCGAGGGCTGCGGCCTGCATGTCGCGGGCGGCACCGCGGGCTGCCAGGCGATGTTCGACGAGTTTCGGGTGCGCGAGATGTCGCAGCTCGCGCCGTCTTACGCGTCGACGCGGCTGACCGTCGACGTCTACTGCCTGCAGCATCCGGATCGGTACTGCGTATCAGCCAAGTCGCTCGCGGCCCATCTCACCGGCGTCGGCTGGGCGGTGGAACGCGGCGGCGGCGAGTGGGGCCTGCGGAGGCTGCAGCGCTGGCTGGATTCAGGCCCGAGGCTGGAGAAGCCCGCGCTGCCCGCCGGCCGCGCGGCGCTGACCATCGCCGACGTCGCGGGCATTGCGGACACCGACACGTACATCGCCGCCCTCGACAGATGGGCCCGCTCGACCTGGGCGGCTTACTCCGAGCTCCACGACATCGCCCGCCGCTGGATCGATGCGGCGGTGGCCTAGGCCCTGCCGGGATTGTTCGGAACCGCGGTCACGACAGCCGCGTTGGGCGGCGGACCGCTCAACTGGATCCCGCACGACACCGTGGTCGTGGCGTTGAAGCCAACGTCCGGTGTGACCGTCGCCGTGCATGTACCGGCCGCGGTCTTGGTCGAGGGATCCGTGAGCGTGAACGTGATTGTCGATGGCGCCCGCGCGCCCGTCGGCCCTCCCAGGTTCTTGAGCAGCGCCGAAACCACGCATGGCGAGCCGCACTTCGAGGTGTCGACCGAAAGCACGCTGTAGATCGGCGGCAGCGTGGACAGGTTCGAGAAGTCGATCACGTCTGTCGGCGGGGCAAGGTCGAACTCCTTGTCGTAGTTCGAGTAGTGCAGGTCACTCTCGCCGATGCCGTCGATGGTCACGTTCTTGTGGATCACCAGTCGCAGCAGCCGGTTCGGCGCAGCCGACGCGATGTAGACGTCCGCCCGCGGACCTGACAGCTCTACCGCGTCGGACCCGTCGATCGTCAGGTGATCCGTGCGCGACGCTATCGCCGACCCCAGGAACGTGTTGCGAAAGACGACGCCGCTGGTTAGGTCGACCAGCTGCGGCACCAGGCCCGCAGGCCCCTTCCACCAGCCGTTGCCCGCCGCGCGAGCCAGGTCGCGCGACCGGGGGTCGCCGCCGAGGAACTGCAGCAGGAACGCCTGTCCGCTGAAGTACGCGACCGACGGCAGCACGATCGCGTCGAGCTTCACGTCGCCGTTGCTCACGGACATCCGGCGGCCTCCCGGCGGCCTGCTGCTGAGCTGGAGGTCGAGGCTCCACCGGGACCCGACGGCCGGCGCCGACACCCGGGCGCCGCTGACGATCGGTGGCGGCGGAGCCACCACCGTCTGCGTGTAGACGCCGGTGATCTCGAAGCTCAGCTGCTGCAGCGAAGCCGCCGCGCCGCTCTCGAGAGCCCGTGTCGTGGGCGACCCGATCCCGAACGGAAGATCGCATGCCGAGAGCGCAAGAACAGCGACCGCAAGCAGGAAAAGAGACCCTCTCGGCATAAAGCTCGCCTTTTGTAACGGCATGCATAACATGGCCGTTACCGAAACGTGGCGACCACCGGCGACGCCCCTCCTTCCCCTGCCGCCTCCCCGGAGCCCGCGCGCGCCCCGCGGGGCAAGCCCAGCGTGCGGCTGTTCGGCCGCGTCTACCCGGTGCTGCTGCCCAGCCTCCGCGACCCACGCCTGCATGTCGCCGCCGTCCTCCTCACCCTGCAGGCTCTGGGCCAGACCGTCCTCGACTTCCGCCTCTCGATCGCCCAGATCCTCGTCTGCCTGGCGGTCGGCGCGCTGATCGAGTTCGGCGTCGCTTTCTTCAAGGACAAAGTGATCCTGTGGCCGGCCAGCGGCCTGCTCACCGGCAACAGCACGGCGTTCATCCTCCGCGTGCCCGGGACGCTGCACGGCCAGTGGTGGAGCACGCACGGGATCTGGATCTTCGTTGGCGTCGTCGCCATCTCGATGGCGTCCAAATACCTGATCCGCTGGAAGGGCCGGCACATCTTCAACCCGTCCAACCTCGGCTTGGTGCTCGCGTTCGTCGCGCTGGGCCCGCAGTACACCGAGCCGCAAGACCTTTGGTGGATCCCGCTAGGCCCGTGGATGATCGTGACCTACGCGATCCTCATCGGCGGCGGGCTCTTCATCGCCTGGGAGCTGAAGCTGCTCGGCCTCGAGCTCGGCTACATGGCGGCGTTTGCGGTGTTCGTCGCGCTCGCGCTGGCGCCGGTGCCCGACCACTGCATGATCGCGAGCTGGCACGCGACGCCGATATGCGGCTCGGAGCTCTGGACGATCCTCGTCACGTCGCCCGAGGTCCTGATCTTCGCGTTCTTCATGATCCCCGACCCTCGCACTGTGCCCGACGGCCAGGCGTCGAGGTTTGTCTTCGGCGTGATCGTGGCCCTGCTGTCGGTGCTGCTCCTCGGTCCGACCACGCTTGAGTTCTGGACCAAGACAGCGCTTCTGGCCAGCCTCGTCATCGCGTGCGCGGGCCGCTTCGCCCTCGTGCGTTTCATGGCGCCGTTCGACGAGGGATTCCGCTTCACGAGCGCGTTACGCCGGATGAGCTGGCGAGCGCCCGCGGCGTTCTTCGTCGCGGCGATTTGCGTGGGCTGCGTCCCGATCTCTTCAGACATCGCGACCCACAACCCGACGCCGGCCGCCGAGCTGGCCGACGGCACACTCCCAACCGTGACCCTGAGGGTCGGCTCCGGCACCGACCCGGGCGTGTGGGCCTTTTCGCTCGGCGCCGTCTTGCTGCCCACCAACACGGGCCTGGGCCCACAGTCCGCCTCCTCCCGCGTGTGGATCCTGCCCAACATCCCAACGGTGCAGATTCCCGACAACATCAGCAGCTTCGACCCGACCATCAGCCAGCAGGTGGCCAACAAGATGGCCCGCGACGCCGTGCTCGACCTGATGATCGAGTCCGAGGCGCGCCGCGCCCACGATTTCAACCTGGCGACCCAGGGCGCCGTACCGGATGCGCTGAGCGAGTTCACGGACGTGATCAAGTCCGACGGCAGCAGGGTCGTCAGGAAGTCGTACAGCTTCACCTCGGTCAGCCTCACGCTGTTCCTGCCCAAATTCAGCACCCAGGCTGCCAGGCTGGTGGGAGTCACGCTGGTTGGAACCACGACCCTGGCCACCCTGGACGGCAGCGGCCATGTGGTGTCGCAGGTCACACAGTCCTACAGCAAGAGTTGGGGCCTTGGCGGCGGGGCGCTGGATGGCACCACAAACGACCGGATCGCCCAGGACTACACGGACCTGGCTAAGGCTTAATCAGGGCCTCGCGGATAGTAGCCGCGGTCGAACTGGACTGCCGGCGGGATGGTCAGCAGCTTGCCGTCTTCGGAGCGGACAACCTGCCAGCCTCCCTCATGCACCAGATTGTGATGCCGGTGACACAGGAGCACGAGCTTGTCCAGATCGGTCGGGCCGTCTTCGGTCCATGGCACCAGATGATGGGAGGCGCTCCATTTGGCCGGCCGGTCGCATTGCGGCCAGCGGCATCCACCATCGCGCGCCTCCAGCGCCCGCCGCATCGGCGCTGACGGCAGCCGCTTCGCCCTGCCCAGATCGATCACCTGCGACTCCGAGTCGAGGAGCACTCGCGTGATCGAGCAGTCGCATGCCAGCTGCCCCAAGGCTTCCGAGCTGATCGGCAGCCCGTACTGCAGGTCAGCCGCCGACGACCCCGCCAGCCCGGCCAGGGTCTCGACCGTGGCCGTGACCTGGATGTTGGCCTTGATGCCACCTCCGGTCACCGCCTCAAGCAGCGCGTCTGCCATCCGCTGCCCGCGGTCGCGCTCGTCGTCCGCGCCATCTTTTCGCGCCAGCGGCTCCAGCGCGCTGCGCACAGCTTCTCCGCCAACCGGGTCTAGGTACCCGCTCACGCTCATCCCGCCGGTCGGGCAGGTGCCGATCTTGAGGAAGCGCTGCTCGTGGAGGTCAGCCTCCTCGTCTGAGTGCGCCTTCGGATTCCTGGCGTGCCGGTAGTGCCGGCACAGGTAATGCAATTTGCCCGGTGAGTTCTCCAGCGCCTTCTCCAGCAGGTCGCGCTCGTTGAAGGCCTCACCGGTGGCTTCGGCCGTCCGCGCCAGAACCACCATGTGCGAGTAACCCAGCTCCCCCCTCATCGCTCCCACCGTGGATTTCTCCAGCTGTCCCAGGTTGTCGCCCACGGCGATGCTGTTGGCAGCCGCCGGACCTGTCATGTGGCAGTTGATTCGAATCCAGTCGATCGGGGTGTTGGAGCCGTCTTGCTCGAACTCGTTGGTGCTGGCGAAATGTGCAGCCAGCCCTGCGAACTCGAGCTCTAAAAGGTCGATCTCACGCCGAAGAGCGATGAGCTTTGGACCAAGTTCCTGGACCAATTCTCGAGCTGGTTCGGGCATGTTTTAATGATACAAACATTCGTTCGTGTTGTCAACCCCCAATTGCGAGACAAATTCAACCCCGCCCGCTTCTCCGCCGCCCCAGCCCCCTTTCCTAGTCCGTCCCTCGCGTGACAGCTTTGGGAATCCCGCCAGGCTCATACACGACGGGAGGCTCAAGCCCGAAGGTATCCGCGAGCCGCACGAAGAGGTTGAAGAGCGCGGCGTCATAAGCCGCCTCGGCGATCTGCTCGTCGCTCCACCCGACGTCGCGCAACCCCTGCACCTGCTCATCAGTCACCCGGTACGCCCCCGTCGTGATCGTGCCCACGAAATCGAGCAGCATCCGCTCGGGCCGCTCCAACCCCGCCGCGTCGATGTCGCCGTCGCGAAGCGCGTCAGCGACCGGCCGGAACCTCTCGTCCTGCAACTGCAGGAACCACGCATGGGAGCTGAGTCAATACCGGCAGCGATTCAGCGCGGAGACGTACGACGCGATCATCTCGTGCTGGGCGCGGGTCAGCGCGCCGTCGGAAAAATGCAAGCGCGACGCCGCATCGATCGCCGTCAGGAAATCCGGCCGCAGGCTCATCGTCCGCAGGATCTCGGGCACGACCTTCGCCACGCTTCGCGCCTTGGAGGTCGCGTAGATCTCGGCGAGCGGCCCGGTGGCCTCACCCTCCGTGACCATCTTGATGCGAGCCATCAGCGCGATAACGCCTTCCTGGGTTTGGCGGTTACGAGCCCGTTCCAGCTCCACTTCGGCAGCGGCAGGCCATCGGGAACTTTCGCGCCCGCCGGGGCGTAGGAGTCGACGATGCGCGTGGCCCATTCCATGTATGCGCGCAGCGCCGTGCGGAGCTTCTTGTCGGCGGGCAGGCCTGCGTCGTCGACGCCCTGCATGAAGCATGCGGTGAAGCGCTGCGGGAAGTCCGGCGCGCTTCCGTGGCCGGCGTGGACCGTGAGCATCGCCGACTGGCCGCCGAGAGAATCGCTGTAGCGCGCCGGCCCGCCGAACACCTCCGCCCAGTAAGCCGCCAGGTGCTCGAGATGGTTTGGATCCGACGTCTCCGAGAACGGGTGGTTGAGCTCGGGATCCTGCAGGCAGCGCTCGTGCGTCGCCGCCGCCAGCGCCGTGAACGCCTCGGCACCGCCCGCGAACTCGTAAATCGAGGGTCGCCGCTTCGCCATGCGCCGATGTTAGCCGCGCAGGAAGCGTTCCAGCCCGGCGCTGAGCGCGCCGACTCGCTCAGCGCGCAGCCCGTAGAGCTTGCGCCGCTCGCCCCGCACGCTCACCAGGCCCGCCTCCCGCAGCACCGCGAGGTGATGCAGCAGCGTGGTCAGCCCCATCGCCAGCCGCAGGGCCAGCTCCTGCGCGGGCAGCTCGCCGTCGGAAAGCAGCCGCAGGATGCGCAGCCGGCGGTCGTCAGCCAGCGCCTGCCCGAATGCCAGCAGCTCCTTCGGCGGCTTCGTCGGATCGACCACGCGGCCCGCGCGAATCGGATAGCAGACGATGTTGGTCGATAGGTGGTCGAAGACGTGCAGCGCGGGCCAGATGACCCGAGACGGAATGAGGAGCACGGAGTCAATTCCTGTCTCGTAGACGAAGTCGTAGCACTCCATCGCCTCTGCCACCACCAGCTCTGGCCGGCGCCCGCGGGCAGATGCCCGGCGCTGCGCCACCTCGCGATCCAGGCGCTGCTGGTCATGAAACTGCGCGAACACCTCCATCCAGTCGCCCAGCAGCCTGGCGAGGCTGCGGCGCATGTCCCACGCGCTGCCCTCGAGCAGGGCTCTTAGCGCTCCATGCCACAGCTCGTCGTCCGGGTATGACGTGGCGAGGAACTTGCGAATGGCGGCCCTTTCGCCGGTGACCGCCGTCGCCATGACCTCGGGCGGCGTGGCGCGCCGGAAGTAGCGCACGTAGTAGCCCACCAGGCGCAGCCGAAGCTCGCGCGGGTGCATGGCCTGCAGCGTCTTGAGGAACGAGGCAGGGTCGCGCGGCGGCGCCGTGTCGTAAGCGACCGTCAGGAGGTGAGTCCACACCATGTCGCAGCCGGCCGTCCACGCCGCCACCTCTCTCACCAATGAGCGCGGCGCGGGCCACTTGAGCGTGCCGGCCGTCGCCGAAGCCAGCGACAGGACGAACTCGTACGCGGGCGAGGCGTCGATCTCCAGGCGCAGGCGCCGCTGGGCCACGCCGGGATTCTAGTTCAACAATTTTCGAACCTCATTCGCTAATTTGACTGAAGTAGCCTGATCGCGATGAAGTACAGGTTGCTCGGCCGGTCGGCGATGCGTGTGAGCGAGCTGGCCCTCGGGACGATGACGTTCGGCGAGAAGTGGGGCTGGGGCGCCTCGCTCGACGAGTCGCGCAGAATGCTCGACCTTTTCCTCGACCGGGGCGGCAACTTCGTCGACACCGCGAGCAACTACACCGACGGCCAGTCCGCCAGGACCCAAACGCGGGCGGCAACCACCGCAAGAACATGGTGCAGAGCGTCGAGCGGAGCCTTCGCCGCCTGCGCACGGACAGCATCGACCTCCTGTGGATGCACATGTGGGACGGCATGACGCCGATCGAAGAGGTGATGCGTGCCCTCGACGACCTGGTGGCGTCGGGCAAGGTGCTGGCCGTCGGCATCTCGGACACGCCGGCCTGGGTCATCTCGCGCGGCGTCGCCATCGCCGAGCAGCGCGGCTGGACGGTGCCGTGCGCGATCCAGCTGCCCTACAGCGTCTCCGGGCGCGACGCGGAGCGGGAGCTGCTGCCGATGGCGTCCCAGCTCGGGCTGGTGGTGACCGCGTGGGGCGTCCTCAACGGCGGCGTGCTGACCGGCAAGTACGGCCGTGCGAACGAGGAGCCACGCCGGTACGGCGATGAAACCCCAAGCGAGCGTTCGACTCGCGCTGCCGCCGTGATCGCGGAAGTCGCCCACGAGACCGAGGCCACGCCCGCGCAGGTCAGCATCGCCTGGGCGCTTTCCCGCCGCCCGGAGGTCAACCTCATCCCGATCCTCGGCGCGCGGACCGCGAAGCAGCTGGAGGAGAACCTGGGCGTGCTCAACGTGAGTCTGAGCGCCGAGCTGGTGCGAAAGCTTGACGACTCCAGCGGCTTTCAGGTCGGCTTCCCGCGAAGCTTCCTGGCAGACGATGAGGTGGTTGGCCTCATCTTCGGCGAGACCAGGGGGCTTATCGAAGCGTAAGTTCGACGCGGGCGGCTAGGAACCGGCCGAGTCGGGCGGCCGCCCGGCGCACCGCCCCGGCTTCGCTGCGGCTCATGGGTGCGAGCGACCTCACGTCGACCTTCACCAGACCTGGCGTCAGCGCCCGGCTCCAGGCTCCGCGCACGCGCCCGCCGATCGTGACGACGTTGGACAGGATCCCGCCCATCGGCGAGGCGTCGCGGTAGTAGGCGAAGGATGTGGCGTCGAACGGGATCTTCGGGTCGAGCAGGGCGCTGCGGTCGCGATAGGCGACCGTGTATTCGTCGAAGTTCGGCAGGAGGTGCGCAACGCTGCCGGCGCGGCCCCGGCCTGCGTGGTCGCCTGCGCTCCAGTGATCGTTGCCGTCGATCTCTTCGTGCTCGAGCTCTTTGCCGGCCAGGTGGATGCCCTTGCGGATCTCCTGGATCGTGAGGCCCGACCACCACCCGAAGTCCTTCAGCTGCGCCGGCCCGTGGCTGCGGAAATAGGTGATGGTCAGGTGTTTGAGGGCTTCCTCGCGATCGAGCGTGCGCGCCTTTCGAGCTCGTTCCGCGAGCAGCCCGTAAGTGAACTGCTTGCCGCGACGCGGTCCGCTGGTGATGACGTTGGCGTGTTCCGCCGATGCGATGAGGTGCGGCAGCCGCTGGCCGTCGACCGCGATGCCCGCCGCCGTCAGAATTTCGCCCAGCTCGGTTCGGGTCACGACCTTGCCGCCGGCCAGCGCCTCGCCGAAGAGATCCGCGGCTCGGGCGACCGTGCGGGCGTCGAGTTCGAGCGTTCGGTGCCGGCCCGCAAGCCCCGCCATCACGCGCGGTGACGTGAGCTCCTGGATCCAGCGAATGTCACGCGGCAGGACAAAGTGCCACGTCGGACGCAGCACATGCGTGCGCAAGATGTCGCCTCGGTCGAAGGCCGCGTCAATGTCGGTGTCGACAGCGCCGCGGATGCGCTGGCCGAGAGCCCACTTGGCCGCGGGATAGTCCTGCGACTGGACGGCGCCAAACCATCCGACTGCCTCGACGACAGATCCGAACGGCTCACCGACCAGGTGGTGAGCCCGCAGCCGGCGAGCGACGAGGTCGCTCAGTCGCGGCCCTTCGTGGTGGCGATGTCGGCCTCGTTGCCGGCCGCGTCGGCGAGCGTCCACCACCGCGGCGCGAACTGGTCCCGCACCATCCTGCCGCCGGCGGCGAGCGCCGCCGCGATGCGAGCCTCCGCCAGCTCGTAGGGAACGAAGATCGCGATGTGGATGGCGCCGCCTCCGTCCGGGCGCGGCTCATCCATCTGCTCGAACCAGAGCCCCGTTCCTCGATTGTGCGGATCGACAAGGTCCTCGTCGGGCGAGTCGATACGCGGCACGTATCCGAGCATGGCGCGCCAGAAGGGGATCACCTCGGCGGGAGCCGTCCAGCCCGGAATGATGATGAGGCTCTGGACCGCCGACGGGTCGGCCGCAAGGCCGAGCTTCTTCGCCGCGGCGGAGATCTGGCGAGCGATTTCGAGGTCTCTGGTTGTCATCCCGCCGAAGTCGCTTGTGAACGTGATCAGCCGCACAGTCACGCCGCCCGGGCGCACGTCGATGTCGGGCGGATGGCTGTCGATGTCCGGCAGCTCGCTGATCGCCTGCACGAACCGGGCAGCCGTCACCATCGAATCGGTTCGATAGAACGCGTGCGCTCCATCGCTGACGACGCGCCAGTCCTCAGCGCCGGGAGACTCTTCGAACTTCGACGGGGTGATCTGGTCGGTCATCAAACACCCTCCTTGAACGTTTCGGGCCCCTACCGTCAGGACTTTTCGATGTCGAGGTTCCAGCTGATGCCGAACTTGTCTGTCAGCCAGCCGGCGGTGCCCCACGGCGCGTCCGTGAGCGGCATCTTGACCTGACCACCGTCGGCGAGTCCCTCGAAGGCCGAGGTAAGGCGCGCTCGGTCGCTGCCGCGGAGCGACAGGCCGATGTGCTCGCCGACCTTGGCAGGGTACTTGGGATTGCCGTCTGAGGCGACGATGATCACATCGTCGGATTCGAGCTGAGCGAACATGATGCGCTCGCCTGGGGCGGCCGGTCTGGGCCGGCCCTGCTCGTCGGAGGCGAACATCTCGAGCTTGCCGCCGAGCACCTTGTGGTAGTGCTCCATCGCCTCGCGGGCCTGGCCCTGGAAGTTGATGTAAGGGGCGATATGGATCTTGCTCAAGTCAGTTCTCCTTTTCATGAATTTCCGGATCGCCACCATTGATGACGGGTGCCCGCCGGCGAATGTGACCGCGGCCGAAGGACGGGTCCCTATTGGCACGACTTTAGAACCGCTGTCAGAACTCTGGTCTCCGCACGAATCTAGACCGACGATCCACGCGGGAACTCGGGTCTTGACAGCACCACAGAGCCAATGCATACTCTGCATGCATACTCAGTATGGACCAGGAGGAAGGTGTCGCTTAAGTACGGGGTGCTGGGGCTCCTGGCCGAGGAGCCGCTCCACGGATATGAGGTCAAGAACCGCTTTGAGACGATGCTCGGCGGCACGTGGGAAGTCAACATCGGGCAGATCTACACCACGCTGCAGCGCCTGGAGCGGGACGGCCTGGTCAGGCCAGT
>WNGH01025921.1_pt1 | contig 10462 bp, 9 predicted proteins | sample 5400631 | NCBI WGS metagenome assembly WNGH01 (sample SAMN13153373, study PRJNA577476) | soil metagenome | isolation source: 115 cm soil or saprolite under Garry oak tree replicate 1 | place: USA:California | collected 2016-06-15 | reverse complement strand
TTGGTTGCGGTGCGTTCCGCGGTGCTGGGTATCGCTTTTGGCTGGCGAGAGGGCGACGGCCTCGGTAAAAGCAGACGAACCGCGACCAGGTCGATCAGCGATTGCGGCTCTGGACGGCGAGTGCTCCTCGGAGTAGCTTGCCGCGTCAGGGAAGACCGGCGTCGCGCCGCGTATAGGCGGGACGCGGCTGAGCCGGTACAGGCATCGCGGTTTTGTTCTATCACGGCAACGTGGTGCCAAGAGGGGGTTCCCGTGCACTCGGGGCATGGTCTTCGCGGGCTGGGCATCGCGGCATCCGCCTGTGCGGTGGCGCTGGCCCGCCCCCGCGTCGGCCAGCGCCTCTTCGGGGGCGTCGGTTCACGGCGGCAGCGTCGTGGACGGTCCCATCTGGACGACCTCGCGGCTCGGATTCGACGCCTCCACCACGGGTGGGTACTTCCTGTGCGTGATGGAGGTCAGGTTCGGGTTCGGCCAGTGGCCGTCGGTCGGCGTGATGCGGGTGTCCGGAGCGGTCTCGCCGGGTCCGTTGCGGATCAGCGGCACGGTGGCGACATCCGCCGGCACCGCGACCGTCGATGTCGGGCGCGCCGCGGCGGGAGCGCTACTGTCGGCCGCCTTCGACAGTCGGCGTTCATCTCGATCCAGACGGCCGGGCGCGTGGCATGCCCCGAGCTGGGCGTGATCTTGCCGAGCGGTGCGGTGGCCTTCGGCGCTGCTTCGCTGAAATCCGGTCGCGTCAGCGGGTCCGGGTAAGCCCAGTGGAGACCCTGCCGACCGAAATGGGGGTGGGTCGTGCGGAAGATTCTGACGTTTCTGGGAAGCCTGTTGTTGATTCACTGCGGTGCTCGCCAACGGCAGCCAGCCGCGGCCACCTCGAGCGTGGCGTACGAGGGCCGTGTCGGCAGTCCGGCTACCGCCGCAATGGCCGTGGCGGTGATGTGGTGTTGTCGGGTCTGGGCGACCTGGATGTTTCTGCAAAGACCGCATCCGGTGGCACGTTCACCCACGTGTCCGGCCCGACGCTCGTCGACAGCTGAACCTAAGCCCGCGCACCACCTGCGGTCCTGCCGGTTCTACGGTGCGGGAGCCTCGGTGCCGCACCGCTGGCCCCGAACTTCTACTGCGGGCGGGCGGGGCGCCGGACATCGAGCGGGTCGGTCAACGCCGCCGGGCGGCCGGACGACACGATCCGTGGTGGACGCCTGCTTGCGATCGAGTGTCTTGTCGGCAACCCATGGCCGAGCAGCGAGCAGGGCGCGCGGCCCAACGTCAAACGACGTCATCAATCTCAACGAGACGGTGCACGAGTCCGGCACCACGCTGTTCATCGCCCACCGCAGTTCTGTCGGTCCGCAGTCCTGGTGCGAAATTCACGGAATTCCTGCGGGCACTTTCCATGTCTGCTGCTGAGCACAGATCGGAGGCCGAACTGAGACTGAAGAAGAGTTCCTTGCAATCGGCGGGTTTGTGCGATCGCACGCTTGACGGTCCGTGCCGCTGACGATTCGTGTCAGCAACCAGGGCATGGCACCCACGCGCACACCCGCACGGAAGGGAAAGGGAAGGGATGCACATGCGATGGATTCGTCTGCTCGGGGCGCTGCTGGCAGCGCTGCTAACGGCTGCGGCGGCGCTCGCCGCGCCCGCTTCGGCCGGTTCCGGGCCCAGCGTCACCGGAGGCGGCAGCGCGAGTGACATGACGCGTTTCGCTCTGGCCGTGCAGGACGGGACCGGACACTTCGAGTGCCTGATGCCGGCGGTGATGACGGTCGAATCACACGTCAGCAGCGTGACCGTGAGCGGGGCATGGGCAACTCTGGACGGCACCGCCACCGTGACGCTCGCGGCGGGCACGCCGTTCGGCGCGCCGGGCCCGATGGTCAGAGGCGTGCCGTACACCGCGATGGTGCGCGCCGGCGGCCCGGGCACTGGTTACGTCGACCTGCAGATCCTGGGCATGGTCTTCGCGGGCACGGTCGAGCACGGCCAGATCCACATCGGCAGCTAGCAGGCCGCCCGACAAGGATCCAAACACGGGGAAAGGATCGAGATGAAAAGACTCAGAGCTTTCGGCGTTGTATTGCCGGCTGCTGGTGCCGTGTTTCTACTGTTGTCCGTGCTCGCCGGCAGGGCGTCGGGAGGCTCGGACAACGCGCAGATGCGGTGGGACATCATCAGCCTCGATTTCGCGACGTCGACGATCTCCGCAGGCGGGCACGCGTCGGCCTTCGCGACCGGTTCGGGGGGCACAACACCGGCCGGGAAGATCACGGTGACCGGCCATGGGACGTTCCGCTCGAATTCCGGCAACCCACAGGATGTGACCGGCGGCGGGACGTGGCAGACCTTCGACGCGGCAGGCAACCCGGCCAGCAGCGGAACCTATGTGGTGACTGGTTTCGTCGACTTCCACCTGGCGCCGGGCTTCCTGCCGTCGGCCCTGACCGACACCATCGGCACTGATCCCCACTCGGGCCTGGTCATGCTGCGAGTTGGGTACTCCGACGGCACGGACGGCGTTCTCACCGTGAGCTGCGATCTGCCCGGTGACTTGCAGCCCGACATCTTCGAGGGCATCACAGCCGCGAAGGGATACGTCGACTACTGGCAACGCGATCCCGCGGTTGCCGGTGTCGACGCCAACCGCACCGAGTTCCACCAGATCCACTAGGGCGTGAGCAGGGCAGCGCCGCCGGCGCTGCCCTGGCCCCCGTGGACTGGCTCAAACGCGCGTGACACCTCCGCTGGGCCGCAGCCGGAGTGCTCGATGAAGACCAGCCTGAACGACCCCCAGTTGTTGACCAATGCGGCGCCGTGCAACTTGCCGAGGCAGGCCATGTCACGGCGGCGGTTCCTCGCCGCCGCCGGCAGGGGCGGCGCCCTGCTGCTAATGCCCGCAGTCCCGGAAACGGCATCCGCAGCCGGCCGCGTCGGGGCGGCGCGACCAGTCGACAGCGTCGTGGTCGACTGGAACGAGGCGTTCCTGCAGGGAGTCCGGGACTCGAGGCTAGGCCCCCCGATGGTCGCCCGCGCGTTGGCGATCGGCCACACCTGCATCTACGACGCGTGGGCCGCCTACGACCATCACGCAGTTGGCACCCGCCTGGGCGGCACGCTGCGCCGCCCGCCAGCCGAGCGCACGCCGGCGAACACCGTGCAGGCGATCAGCTTCGCCGCGTACCACGCCGCCGTCGACCTGTTCCCGGGCAGCACCTCGGTCTTCGACCCGGTGATGCGGCGGCTCGGCTACGACCCCGGCGACCGCTCAAGCAACACCTCCACACCGACCGGGATTGGCAACGTCGCCGCCCACGCCGTGCTCGACTTCCGGCACCGGGATGGCGCCAACCAGCTGGGCGACGAGCCGGGCGGCAGTCCCGGAATCCCGTACTCGGACTACACCGGCTACAGCCCGGTCAACGATCCGCTCGACCTGCGCGTCCCGTTCGACCCGACCACTGTCCACGAGCCGAACGCCTGGCAGCCGCTGCGCTACATCGACGGCAACGGCAACGTCGTCACCCCAGCGTTCGTCGGAGCCCAGTGGCCGCGCGTGCGCACCTTCGCCGTCCGCCCCGGGTCGCTGCGCTCCACGACCGGCCCGGCTAAGTACGGATCGGCCGAGTACGCCGCCCAGGCGCAGGCCGTGGTCGACCTCAGCGCCGGTCTGACCGACGAGCAGAAGATGATCGCCGAATACTGGGCCGACGGACCGCACTCGGAGCTACCGCCAGGGCACTGGAACCTCTTCGCGCAGTTCGTCTCACGCCGCGAGCACCACCTTCCCGTCGCGCAACGGATCGAGCGCGACGTCAAGCTCTTCTTCGCCCTCACCAACGCAGTCTCAGATGCCGGCTGCTGCGCTTGGGACAACAAGCGGGCCTTCAACTCCGTCCGCCCTATCACCGCCATCCGCACCCTCTTCCGCGGCCAGCCGGTGCGCGCCTGGGCCGGCCCGTACCACGGCACGAAGCTGATCGACGGCGCGACCTGGTTCCCCTACCAGCCGGCGACCTTCCCCACCCCTCCGTTCCCCGAGTACTCCTCCGGACACAGCAGCTTCAGCGCCGCAGCCGCCGAGATTCTCAAGCTCTTCACCGGCAGCGACCGCTTAGGCACCTCAGTCACCCTCCCGGCCGGTAGCTCTCGGGTCGAGCCAGGCGCGGTGCCGACGAATGATCTCACGCTCTCATGGGCCACCTTCTCCGAGGCAGCGGATCAAGCAGGCCTATCACGCCGATACGGCGGCATCCACTTCGAACAAGGCGACCGCGACGCGCGGGCAACCGGCTCGATCGCCGCCCGGCTCGCATGGCAGACCGCGCAACGGTACTGGCGCGGCAGCTGAGGCCCCGCCATCGCCGACACGCTCAGCGCACTGCAGCCGCCCAACCCGTGACCCGCGCTCACCGGTGTAAATCGTCCGCGAAGAGACCGGAGCCGGAACACCGCATAGTGCCGGCGGGCGGAGGACTCTCCAGGCGTGGGTGAAGCAGGGCCGGATCGCGCGCCATCCGCGGGACGGTCAAGATGATCGTCTCGATGAGCAGATGATCGCTCGGTTTCCGTGAGTTGGAGGCCCGGGTGGCGGCATCGGTAGCAGTTGCTCCAAGACGGACCGATTGGCGTCCCGCATGGTGATCGACTCGTGTGACGAGAACCAGACCCACAGCGTCTCCGCGAGCGCTAAAGGAAACGCTGGAGATTCCCCTTGCGGCATAGGGTTTGTGTGCTGGACAACCAATGGGCCGGCGAACGCGTCGGGCTGTCCTTCATCCCGCCGGGCGAACCGTGGCGCAACGGCTACGTCGAGTCGTTCAACAGCAGAGTCCGCGACGAATGCCTCGACATCAACATCTTCTGGTCCCTCGCCCAAGCACGCGTGATCATCAGCGACTGGAAGGAGGAGTACAACGACCACCGCAGGCACTCAGCTCTCGGCTACCAACCACCAGCCCGCTACGCTGCCGCCTGCACCCACCGATGAACGACTCTCACAAGGCGAACGGATGCACGCATGCGATGGAGTCGTGCGCGTAGGCGGTTTGGACTGCGGGAGGCAGAGCAACCAGTGCCCACGCCAGTCAGCAGAATGGCCATGGTTGTCCGGTCGGCGTCGAGAATCCTGTCCGGTGGACGCCAACATTTCCACTCGCGTGGCGCGCGCTCCGTGTCTGCATCATTACTGAGAGTACGGTCCATTCATGGTGCGCGGGTTTTCTCCTCGAATCTGGTTGAAACTCGTTGCGATCGCTGTGAGTTTCATAGTTCCCCTCGCCCTGACGACGTACTTCCTCGTCAACGAGAGCAGCATCAAGATTAACTTCGCCAAGCAGGAACTACGAGGCGACCGCTATCTGCGACCGCTCGGCCAACTCTTGGTGGACGTCACGCTCCACGGGGCCGCGGTGCGCCGCGCGGACACCGCTGCAGCGGAGAACACGGAAACTCTCGTCGACACAGACTTCCAACGCATCCTAGACACCGATCGCGAGCTCCATAACGCGCTGAAGACGACCAGCGAAGCACTGAACACCCGCGGCCGGGCCTCAGCGGCGCCGTCACGACTGTTGGCGTCGTGGAAGACCTTGACGGCGACGGGCGGCGTCGCCGGCGGCGAGCTACTCCATGACCGGCTCCTTGGCGATATCCGCACGTTGATCACGGCCGTGGGCGACTCGTCCAAGCTCATCCTCGATCCCGACCTTGACACCTACTACTGCATGGACGCGTTGTTACTTCAAGAGCCTGCGCTCGAGGATCTAAACGGGCTGGGCGACGCCATCGACCGACTGCCCGCCGGCGGAATCGGGGTAACGGCCGACCAGCGAGCCGGGCTGGCCGGCGCCCAAGCCCTCTTGCGCTTCCATGTCGATGCCCTCCAAGCCGATCTGGAGACGGCGTTCGCGGAGACGCACAACTTCAACAAGGACGGCGAGTTGCAGCGCATCCTCTCGCCGCTGCTGGCCGGCGCGTCCGCTGCGACGAGCGCGGTCGCGGACCAGACAACGGCGACCGTCGACCACGCGACGTACGACGCAGCCATCCGCGGCGCCATCGAGGCTAATGCCAAGCTCTGGAGCGGCCTGTTCGACGAAGAGGACAAGATGCTGCACTCGCGGCAGAACGGCGACCTGGCCCGACGCCGGATTGAGGTCTCTGCGGTGGGCAGCGCCCTTATCCTGTCGCTGCTCTTGACCCTCTGGGTGGCGCGAAGGATCTCCCGCAATGTCGGCTCGGTCGCGTCGGCGGCCTCGCGCCTTGCGGCGGGAGACCTGGGCAGTCGGGCGCAGGTCCGCAGCCGAGACGAGGTCGGCATCATGGCGAAGGCCTTCAACACGATGGCCGACAATCTCGACGCCTTGGTCACCCAAACCGCTGACGCCGGCCTTGCGGTCGCCTCCTCGGTGAACCGGCTCAATTCGGCCGCCGATGATCTGGCGGCGACGACTACCGAACAATCGGCGGCGGTGACTCAGGTCTCAGCCACGACCGAGGAACTCGCTCGCGCGGCGGCTTCCATCGCCGAGACCGTCGACGGCGTAGCGACCCAGGCGGCGGAAACTCGAACTAACCTGCAAAGAGCCGAGGACGACCTCGGGGTGTCATCCGAGCGGACGACCGCCCTGGCGGAGCGGATAAGCGAGATCGGAGCCATCCTCGCCCTCATCAACGAGTTAGCCGACCAGACCAACCTGTTGGCGCTCAATGCCGCCATCGAAGCCGCCCGCGCCGGCGAAGATGGTCTCGGGTTCGCCGTCGTGGCCGATCAAGTACGCCGCCTGGCGGAGCGATCGAAAGCCTCCGCCGCAGACATCGCCGTCATCATCGACGGCATCCATGCCGAGACCGCCGCCACCCTCATGGCCATGGAAAAGGGAGCGAAACAGATGTCCGCCGGCCTAACCTTGCTCTCCGAAGTGACCCAAGGTACCGACCAGGTGCGTCTGATCAGCCAACAGCAACACACGGCAACGTCCCAGGTAGTAGAAACCATGGACCAACTCAGCGATGTCAGCCGCCGAGTCTCCGAAACAGCCAGGCAAATCGCCACGTCAACCGCCGCCCTGGCCTTGCTCGCCGCCAATCTGGAAAGCACGGCGGCGACGACTGGCATGACCCCGGCTGGAGTTGCCCCGCTTTGACGGACAACGTGACGACTCGGCCAGGCTCGTGGGGTGGGTCCTTCTTCTCGGCGTTGGTCTCCTTTCGTCGGGTGTCTCGGTAACCGAGCGCGCAGCGCAGTCGGGTGCCGTTGAACCAGACGATGACTGAAGGAGGCATACAACTCGTCGAAGCAGTCACCGGCCTTCACGTCGTCCACGTTCACGGGCGTGGTATGCGGCGACTCTGCCGTGGATGGGGCACCCGGTCCCGTGTCGGTCGCTGCGGGCTGGGCGGAGCGGTCGTCCGCTGCGAGGTCCAAGCCGGAAGTGCTCGTCGGCGTATGAGCGAGGACTACGAGAGCGCCGATACTGACCGCGAGCACCACGCACGCTGCGATTGACGTCGTCCAGATGCCGGCCTCCCGCGCGACGTCGATGTTGAGTCGCCGGCACGGTCCAGGTGCTTGCGGATTCGCCGGTCGTAGTCTCCGAGAGCGAGTCCGATCGCGCTGAGCACCGAGATCACCCAGAACAGCGGGGTGAGCGGCTGGAACCTCAGGTAGTCGCGTAGCGGGTCGCCGTAGTGGCGAGCGATCGAGTACTCCGCGGCGGTCATGCCGACAAGGCTGAGCACGACGCTGATCACGCAGAATCGGGCGCGGCTGAACGAGAGCGCGCCAAAAGACAGCGCGTCGCCGACGCCCACGCCGATGCACACCATCGCGATGCCGGCCTCCTCGCGCGCGGCGATGACGACGCCCGCGTACAGGGCAGCCGTCGCGGCTGCGGCCGCCAAGCCGCACAGGACGATACGGACCGCGGAGCCTGTCTGTCCGCGAAGAGGCGGTGGCTCAGCTACTGACGGCTCGTCGTCCGGCGGGGGAGTCGGTTGCCATTGCTCTCCGCGGCTTTCCGCAACATCTGCGACCATTCGTCATAGCTGACGTCGTAGTGATCGCCGCCCCAGAAGCGGTATTCGTCGCCGGCTGCCGTGACGACGCAGAAGCCGTCGTCGCTCGAGGAGCGACGGTGAATATTGGCGATACTAGCCAGCGGAATGGCAGTGACCGACTCGTCATGTGCAGCGATCTGTCGCTCGAATCCATCCGCGATGGCGCTTTTCGTCAGAGATATGCCGAGCACCGGAGTCAGTCGAGCAATCCACGAAGGAACATGCACCAATTGATCCAGGTAAAGTGCCATGAGGCCACACCGGCTTCGACTGCCGGGAATCTTCAAGAAGGCTAATTACGTGGCTAATTGCGCTTGGCGGTAGGTCGACGTGGGACTCGCCGTCGCTCGGTGCTTGCCGAGCATGGCTGCCAGCACCGGAACCCTGTCCGGCACGATTTTCATGGTCGGCGGCAACGGAGGTTGGCAGAAAGTCTGCGTCCGTTCGATGCTCCGATCCGGAGAGCCACCGGCGGGCTCGCCACAGGTTGATCAACACCACAATCGCGCCGACAACGATCGCGCTCCCAATGACGTTCGATACAAAGGACTCGTTGTCGTCGGACACGTCCAATGCAATCAGCAGAGTTACACCCGGAAAACAGGAGTACCCCGCGGATGGCCCGAATGACGATCGTGCGGTGACGTTTTCCTCGCTTGGTCGATCTTCGGAATTCGGCGACGAATGTTCGCTCACGGCGCGTCCCCTCCCAGCGCGCGGCGGATTACGGTTTGACAGGCATGCACGGAAAAGGCGCCGGAATATTCGCGAGGGACAGGACTGTACTCGCTGGGTCAGCGGGAATCCATGAATCCGCGGACTGTATACGCGCGAAGCTATCCCGCCCGGGCGGCCGTCGACGCGGTGCGTCTCATAGCCTCTGCTGCATGACCGGGAGGAACTGGGCGGGCAATGTGGTGTTCGGCGCGAGGTCGCACGCGCGGCCCACCTCGATCGACCATCTGCAGGCCGTGGTCGCCGGCAGCGATCGGGTCCGGGCGCTCGGCAGCGGTCACTCGTTCAACCGGATCGCCGACACGGACGGCACGCAGGTGACCGTCGCCGGACTGCCCCGCGACATCGAGATCGACACGAGCGGGCGGCGCGTGCGCGTGTCGGCGGGCCTCACCTACGCCGAGCTTGCGCCTCACCTGGAGAACGCGGGACTCGCGCTGCCCAACCTCGGCTCGTTGCCGCACATCTCGATTGCGGGCGCGTGCGCGACCGGTACGCATGGTTCGGGCAACAGGAACGGCAATCTGGCGACAGCGGTCTCGGCGATCGAGATGGTGACCGCCCCGGGCGACCTCGTTGAGTTGACGAGGGCGGATGGCAGGTTCGACGGAGCGGTCGTGGCGCTGGGCTGCCTCGGGATCGTGACCCGAATGACGCTCGATCTCGTCGAGTCGTTCGTGGTCGCACAGAACGTGTTCGAGGGTCTTTCCGACCAGGGCCTGGACGAGCAGTTCGACGAGATCTTCGCGAGCGGTTACAGCATCAGCGTCTTCACCGACTTCCGGACGAACCGCATCTGGTGCAAGCGGCTGGCGACCGATCCGCCGCCCGGCGAGCAGATGTTCGGAGCCACGGCGGCGCCGGAGCAACGCAATCCGGTACCCGGCATGTCGGCTGCCAACTCCACGGCGCAACTCGGCGTGCCCGGTCCGTGGCACCAGCGGCTGCCGCACTTCCGGCCGGAATTCACCCCGAGCAGCGGCGCCGAGCTGCAAAGTGAGTACCTCTTGCCGCGCCGGCATGCAGTGGCCGCCGTTCGTGAGCTGCGCGCGCTGCGCGAGCGGATCGCGCCGCTGCTGCAGATCGCCGAGATTCGCACGGTCGCCGCCGACGAGCTGTGGCTCAGTCCGAGCTACCACCGCGACACGGTGGGGTTCCATTTCACCTGGGTCGACGACACTGCAGCCGCGCTGCCGGTCGTGGACGCGATCGAGCAACGTCTTGCGCCGTTCCGGCCGAGACCGCACTGGGGCAAGGTGTTCGGCATACCGCCGGCGGTGGTCGAGGCCGAGTACGAGCGGATGCCTGCGTTCCGTGAGTTGATCCGTGAGTACGACCCGCACGGCAAGTTCCGCAACGCGTTTCTGGACGAGTGCCTCGTGCTGGCCTGATCCCGGCGCTCGTTAACGGTCACATCTGGTGACAGCGATGGCCTTCGATGCAATGCCCTCGCAGCTTGACAGTCCAGTCGTAACGGCATAAAACACTGACAAACCCTTTCCGGCGCTGCCCGCCCCGTCAGCCAAGGAGCGATTGTGAACGATCACACGACTGCGACGCGCCGACGGCTCGGCACGATTGCCGCCGCACTGCTCATCGGATCCGGGTTGACGGCGATCGCGCCGCCCGTCGCCGGCGGGGCGAGCACCGAGCTGAGCGTCGATCTCGC
>WNGH01010259.1_pt1 | contig 10462 bp, 12 predicted proteins | sample 5400631 | NCBI WGS metagenome assembly WNGH01 (sample SAMN13153373, study PRJNA577476) | soil metagenome | isolation source: 115 cm soil or saprolite under Garry oak tree replicate 1 | place: USA:California | collected 2016-06-15 | reverse complement strand
CACCACGGACGGATTAGCTTGAATCCTGAAGTCAGGAGGCTGATAAGGCACAGAAACCACTATCCAAACGCTGATCGTATGTGATAGCGTCCCACTCGTTCCCGTAATCGTCACGGTATAGTTCCCCACAGGAGTGGTAGAAACGGTTGAAACTACAAGTTCAGAATAACCGCTGCCGCCAGTCGGAACACTGACCGTTGGTATTGATAATGATACCAGGGGCCCGTTTGTCACGATTGGAGAAATAGAGGCTGCCAGGTTCACATAGCCCGAGAATCCTTCGAGACTTGTTATATTGACCTCGTTATAGTTGTCGAAGCTCCCTTGCGGCAGACTCTCGCCTATGAATATCGATCTCAAGCTGAAATCCATCGGTTGGGCATGAGCCAAGGACAAGGAAGATGCAATTACTAGAAGCAAGAAAACCGAGATGATGGCAAACGGAGGAAACGCTCTCCTAGAAAGAGGAGAGTGACGGGGCGGGCCCTCATCTTCCATATTGAAATCATCCTCCCGATATATTCAGACGGGAGCTTATAATAACATGGCGGCGCCCTCGTTTCGCTCTCTATTTCCAGAGGATGGAAACATTCGTCTGCCCAAGATTGAGACATTGAATTTTTCCTCGCGAAGAAAATGGCGCGCCTGGCTTGCAAAGAACCACCTAACTAAGAACGAGATGTGGTTGGTCTACGACAAGCGACTTTTCCGGGAACGTTCGACCTCATACAGGGATTTCCTCAGCGACGCGGTCGAAGAAGCAATATGCTACGGTTGGATCGATAGTAGAGTCAAGCGAATCGGCCAATCAAAGCTTGGAGTACGATTTACTCCACGTAGGTCGAGAGGCAATTGGTCAAAGTACAACAGAGTGCGCGCGCTAAAACTACTTCAAAACGGTAAGATGACAAAGGCGGGCACGGACTTTCTCCCTCCAGAATGGACAAACAAGAAGTTAGACAGTGTCCAAGCCAAGAGGAGAGTCGCCACCGACGTTGTAGCTGGAATCTTGTTGAAGAAGGGGAAGTTCTTGGTGGAGAAGAGGCGAGATGATGACGAGGCCGATCCGGGATACATCGAGATCCCCGGTGGGCACGTGGACTCTGATGAAACACTGAAGGAGGCTCTGAGACGGGAGATGAAGGAAGAACTCGGAATCAAGGTTGAGAGAGTGAAACTTGTTCAGATGAGTCTAGCCACCGCGACAAATGGTGAGAGACAGAGAATTCACTATTTCTACGTGGAGAAGTGGAACGGTAGGATCGGGTCCAAGGAAGCGGAGCGGGTGTATTGGGAATCTGAGGTTTCCAATCTCAGCATTATGCCGGACAGGAGAGCCGTTCGGAGAATTCTGACCGCCAAGACCCTAGGGCCAAATAGATAGTCCGGGTCTTCTCGAAACCTAGGCAGTTACCTGTAGCGGTCCTAAAGCCAGAGTCAACCGAGAACCTCCGGAGTTTACAGAGGGCAGTTGTTTAGAGGGGTACTTGCGAATAGCGCTTTAGAGGCTCAGTTAGTTTATGAGGCGCGGGTCCGGAAAATCCTCTTTTCTGACGTTTCCCGGGAAATCAATGGTTAGAGGAGCTGTGATACCTCTTCGAGCTAATGAGCCTGAACAGTTTTCCTAACCCCGTCAACCAAACACTGTACTTCAACAATGACGAGCACGAAGTCCCCTTCACCTACTCGATCAGAGGAAGAAGATACGAGCAAAAATCGTTCAAGGAACGATTCAAGCTCAAGCTGACCGACAAATGGATTTTCGAGGTGAAAAACACCAGATCAGAACACGGCCGCTTCATCAGACACAAACGACGGAACGAGATGCTACCTCTCCGAGAAATCTTGTCGAGGGTGAAACGGATGCGCCAGCTCGGCCGCGTCCGGATTCCACACAAACTGGGCATCTATGCCGCGGCCAGTTATTCCAGGAATCACTTTCTTGAAAGCGATCGAGGCGTGCGAGTTACAATGGATGAAGATGTCCGATACTTCACATTCGAAGGACTCACAGGGACAACGCTCGGGGCCTCGAGCAAGGCAATTGTGGAGCTCAAAATACCCCCGGGCAGAACAAGTTCTCCGCTCGTAAGAAAAATCCATGGTCTCCTCAGGAAAGAGAACGCCGAACAGGGGATTTCCAAAAAGGCAACGATCTTCAATCTCATCGAGGACCGAGCGAGGAAATCGGGCGAGGCTTACAAAGAGCCAAGTCATGATACGGAGATCAAGGCAAAACTTGCTCTTGACTCAGAAGACCAGGACATTTTTCCCAAGATAAGATCCGATCTCTCAGAAGGCAAGATTGAAGGATTCAGGCTCTCCAACTCCTACCCCAGTGTTATGGAGACCGGCAGGCTCTACCATTACGTCCAGGTACCCACGCACGAATACGTGAGGTTCGAAACTAGTGGCCAAGCAAGGTCCGCGACGATCAAGGAGAATTTTCAGGTCGTGCAGGATCCCTATCGACTGGGTAACGTGATCAAGAGGCGGGAAATCGAGGAACCTATTCAGCCGGACATGTTGAAGATGCCATACAAGATTCTCACGAGGAGGAGGAAGTACTTCATGGTCGAACGGGATGGAGGTAACAGAGAGTACGCGGTGATGATGGATAGGAGCACGCATCGAGGCCACGAACTCTACCAGTTGGAGGTAGAAGACGTTCTGACCTCACCTTCTCCCAGGACTGAAACCCGGAGCATCAATGACGTCGCATCCATGGACAACTATCTCATAGAGGAGTACTCACTGGAGCCCACGACCCTGACAAAGAACCAATGGCTGATGAGCCTACCGAACTAGAACGATCTCAAAGCTTGGCAGCAAACCTAGAAACTGGATTCTCTCTGGAAACCTCGACGAATTTCCGATAGCTGTTATTCCTACTCTCAATTTCGGTGTTCAATGCCGACAGAATCTCTGGCGATCGCTTGAGTCCCCCAAGATATGTGATCATCACATCATGGTCGCGTATTGTGCCAAGTAGATCTTGCCAGGATCGGAGAGCCACCAGCGGTTTCGGTGGCTTAGAGAATTCGCCCATTTCTAGAACATAACGTAGTTGTTTACAGTCTCTCCTAACAACGTGTAATTCCTCCACCTTGGAGGGATCTTCCCTTACTAGCGGGAGCTCACTTGAAATCTTCGAGCTTAGTTTTCTTACGACTTTGTCGTGTCGCTTCTGGAGCGTCGGTTCGGACAGGTCTTTCGGTTTAACGCGAGGTCCCGGATTTTTCTGAACGGACAATGCTAGCTCTTTCGCTTGCTCCAAGTGGGACTTTCGTGCTTTTCTCAAATCATCTACGAGTCGTTCGTACGTAGGATTCTGCTTGTACGTTGAGAGTTTCGAGAGAATAATGTCTTGGTCTCTCACACTAGCGTTTACTTTCATCAGTTTCTTGATGCGGGCCATAGCTTCCTGTGCCTTGTTCTGCTTCCGGCTCGTCTTGGGAAGTAATGCGAAGGCGGCCTGCAGGCGACGCGTCGATGTTCGAAGTCGGTGGACGTTTTCGGCGTTTGGGTCTCTGAGGTAGGCCTTGACTCTCCGAGTGAGCGCTTTTGCGAATTTGTCGTATTGTTTCGCGAAAGAATCGCGAGTAATCAAGGGAAGGCTGGGTTCGAGAACTGAGACTACTTAGGTTTTCTTCGGCGCTTACATGGCGAGCTGAAGATTGAGCGAGCCTTCAAGGTCTTCGAGGTCTCTCAGAATGTCCTTCATGAGGACCTTAGGGACGTATTGCTTGCCTTGAACTATGTGAAGACGAGGGATCCCCCGCTCAGAACTCATGGATAGGCGGATGTCCGTCTTCTGTTGGAGCTGAGCAAGTTGTATCAGGACTGAAATCTTCTTCACCGTGTCCATGCTTTTCTTGTCCAGCAGGCGCTTGTAGTTGATCTGAGCCCAGTCTGTCCTCCTCATTCCATTCGCTCTAGCTACCGACAAAGCCATAATGAGCTGGTCTTGGTGTGGCAGCACGCTGTCAGCCTCCAATACTATGTAGAACAGAGTCTCCGGATTGTAAATGGGGAGGCCTGGCAAGACGTGATCGAAGGCTTCGGAGAGGATCGCATACTCTCGCTTCGTCAGGTTTCTATGCGACAAGAGGGACTTGGCCAATTGTTCTTCGGAAGAGACCTTCGCGTGTGTGGGGGTGCTTTCGCGGATCAGAACCTTGTCTACGAGTCCCTGGCGATACGCGACAGGGCTTCCGAGAAAAGCTGAGAGGACTCCGTCTCTGAGACCGTGAGTGCTGACGATGAGTTTGCGGAAGCCGATCTTCTCCATCAGCAGGTGAACTACTAGGGACCCGGCGATGATTGATTGGCTTCTCTCTTGGCCGATCGCTGGATTCTTTCTGATAGTTCTTAGACTCATTCTTCGCAGAGCGCGGTGTACTGATCCCACTGCGTTCTTCTTCATCAAATAGTTGTGCAGCTTGTTCAGAGGGTACTTGCGCCGCATCTGGTCATATCTGGCGAGCGCGCGCACAGAACCTCCTACTCCTACAAGGTCAAGGTTTTTCGATGGAGGAAGATGTTTCTTCTCCGGCAGGAGTTCGAGTATCCTCTTTCTCATCCGTGCATAGTTTTTCTTTGTGTAAGATCCATTCGGCTTTGCGTAAAGGTCAGTTAGCCTCAGTCCTCCGAGAGGGACTGAGAGGATTTTTTTGATTGTAGGTTCCGAGTAGATGACCATCTCTAGGCTTCCTCCTCCAAGGTCGAAGAACAAGCCGGCGTGAACGCTGGTAGCGCTCTTGGCTCCTTCGAAAGCGTATACTGCTTCTTCCTTTTCGGATAGAACTCTGAACTTGAACCCAGTCTCCTGGTAGGCTAGTTTGAGGAATTCCTCTCTGTTCCCAGCTTCCCTAACGGCGCTAGTGGCAACCGGGAGGACATGGTTTGATTGCTCGAGGTCCACGATGGCGCGGAACTGCTTCAGAGTTTTGAGGGTACGTCGAATGGGTTTGTCGCCTAGGAACCCTGTTTGATCAAGTCCTTCTCCAACTTTCGAGAGGACCGATTGCTGTCCATAGGCGACGAACGATTTGTCCCGCCTAACCTCGTAATTCACCAGCTTTAGCGAGTTGTAGCCTAGGTCTATCACAGAGACTTTCAAACTTGGCTAGGACCGCCCGTCATTTTCGGTTTCACTTCGGCGGGGTCATAGTGATTCGTTTTGGGTTTATCAAGACATCTTAGTGATGATTTTCGGCGTGAGGAGCCAGCGAAGTTCGCCGGAAATCCGAGGAGTAAATGACGTTATCCGGACCTTTGCCACCCCTCCCTTTTTCAGAACAATTTTAGGACTCGTGGTCCCGATAATCTCCCCTATCATAGAAGTCAGATAGGGTTCGTGTCCGACAAGGATTAGTCTGGAGTTTTGTTCGAGTTTTTCCAGTTTGCGATAGAGTGCTGCCTTGCTTCCATCTGGTTTCAATTCGTCCCATTCTTCCAGTGTTGGGATATTGAGGATCTTTGCCGTAATTTCAGCGGTTTCTCGGGCCCGTTTCAGTGGACTTGTGTAGATCTGATTGGTTTGTAGTCCGATTGCCTTCAATGATTTGGCTATTTTCTGCATCTCGGTTCGGCCTTCCGTTGTTAGGGGTCGTTCGGAATCTTTCTCGCCAACTGTCATCCGGTTGCCTGCTTCCCCATGCCTTAGTATGAACAGGTCGATCTTGGTAGGAGGAGGCTTCTCTGGTCTGGTCCGAGCGGGTCTTGGTGAAGTTGGCTTTTTGCTGTCGATCTCTTTGTCCTCCGACAATGCGCGCTGTTGTCTCCTCGCTCTCTTGGGCTCTGTCAATTGTCCCTATGCCAAGACTCGTTGAGTCAGATAAAGTTCAGTAAGCACGCCTCTCCGTCGAACCGCTGAGTGGACTAGGCTGGTCAAGCTACCTCGGGCTCTTGGTTTTGGCCGAGAGATCGAATCGATCCTCCTCATACTGTCAGACCACCCTGAGGAAATTGTCAGAAAGATCGCTGAAAAGACCAGCGTTGGAGACTATCGGCTAGTGGGTGCAACGACTAAACTTCTCTCTGACACGTACTTCGACACGTCAAACCATTTTCTCTCGCATCGCAAGTTGAATCTGAGAATACGAAGGGACAACCAGGACCTTTGGATAACCATGAAGACACATCCGAGACGAACTCTCTGGGGTGGAATGGTCAGGGCTGAAATGGAGATTCCCTGGTCTCCCGAGGCCGTTGAAAAGGTGGTGTCCGAACTGAAACTCCCGCCGCATTCTCTCGAGCCCGCCAGTCAGGCAATCCCTTCTAGCCCAATTGAGGTCTTGAAGACGAAAGGTCTGGTTCCCATCCAGCACCGGGAGACACAACGCCAAGTTCGAAGCGTAACGTCAGGTCCTGACGGGTCTCCTACCCTCGCGGAACTGGACGTGGACTCGGTGCTCTACGACTTTGACGATCAGAAGATTCGTCTCTTCGAGGTCGAGGTGGAGAGCAAGTCTGAGAAAGGTCAGAGTGTGGTAAAGAGTGTCACTAAGAGTCTGAAAGGAGAATACGGTCCTCTTCTTCGGAGCTGGCGTCACGGAAAGCTGGCAACGGGAACGGCGATAGCGAGGCTGTTGAAATCGGGGCAACTACGACCTCTGATTGATGCTGAAAACCGGCTTCTCCCTGCAGCCTTTGACAGGCTCAACAGAATGCTCTAACACGTGCACCGGATAGGCAGTAGTCTCAGTAATCTTCTTAGCATCGCTCGTCCACGTGATAAGGGGGAGAGTATTGCTGCTCCGCCCGAGTAGAGGCGAGGCGATTGGATCCGTTTTCTTCGCTTTCATAGCGACGGGCTTAATCGTTCTCGTGTACAATCTTGACCCGGTTTCAAACTGGACCCTGCTGGCCGGAATCTGGATCGGCTCGGAAACCGTCATTCTATATCTTCTCCAAAACCAGCGACAAAACGAAAAGGAATTCCAGAAACATCCAGTTAGTTTTCCTAACCCTGAGGGAGGCGGGATAGTCGGCCAATACGTACTGCGTCCTTGGCAGAACGAGCTCGCTGAACTAGGCCAACGATACCCTGGCAAGAAGCCGAAGAAGAAACAAGAGAGGAAGGATTAGATCATGGTCTCCCACGAGACCAAAAGAATTCTAGGCATCGGTGGCTTGGTCCTCATACTAATTGTTCTACTAGTCAGGATACTGCCCTTGCCCTTTCCCGGTTCCCATCCATTTGCATTTCCGCGCAACCCAAGAGGCCCAAACCCATACACGCCCGCCCTAATCTTCAATGACACCGTTTCGGTCACCAGCGGGACGCCGACCTTCAATCTGACCCTGATACAGTCTCACTCTTACATGTGGAAGTTCAACGTCACGACCGGTTCTGTGAAGATCAATTTGACTGACCCTAGGACCGGCAATATCTTTTGGACCGTCGGACCAAGTTCGACAGGGCAATGGCACCTCAACGGTACCGGTTTTGCGAGCTTCAACTGGACAGCCCCGGTCTCGACATACTATTCCCTGGTTCTCGAAAACCAGAATTCCTCATCATGGTCATCGAATGGGTTCCTGTATACTTCTCCGTATTCCTCGTGTGACATACGCGTCTGGGACTTGAATTCCTTGCGAGTCACCTTCGCGTGACCTGCCCGGTAGCCCTGCCGGTCGAATAGCTCTATTAGGTTCGTTAGCGATCAGGTTCTTCGGTCGAAGCTCTTGAGCGAGGAACTCTCTGTTGGTCGGGTGATGGATGTTCTCCGGAACTGTTACGATCCAGAGATACCCGTCAACATTGTCGATCTCGGTCTGGTCTATGGCGTTGCGATTGACAAGGATACTGTGAAAGTTCGTATGACCCTCACGGCCATGGGCTGCCCCGCGAGCGCCTACCTGAGCCACCAGGTCAAGGAACTGATCGAGAAGATACCTGGCGTCAGCCACGCCGATGTCGATATCGTCTGGGACCCGCCTTGGACCCCTGACAAAATGAGTTCTGCAGCGCGAGAACGTCTACAGGCAAACCAGGAACCCGTCAGTATCGAGTTCGACCCCGCCAGTTTCAAGCCTAGGAAGAAGGGGCACATCGCCAAGAATCCTGACGGGACCATTGTCCTGATCAACGAGACAAATTCGCGATACCTCGGGAACGATGACATCGCTAGCCTCTGGGAGAAGAGCGATGGAAACAAGACCATTGACGAGCTAACAACAGAACTCGCTGCGGAAAAGAAGGTTTCACCTACTGAAATTCGGATGCAGATACTTGAAGTCGTTACTCAGCTAGTCACCATCGGATTGATAGCGTCTGAGGACGCGGTGATTCTACCTCTCCATCCCTAAGTCTACCCAAGCCATATCTGTCCCTGTCGACTCACCAACGTTATCGGCAATTGTACAATCGTTCAGCAGAATTCTACGACGCCATCTACTCTTTCAAGAACTATGAGAAAGAAGCAACAAAGCTCCATCAGCTAATCCAGCAACACAAACGTTCCACTGGTAACGATCTACTTGATGTCGCCTGTGGGACTGGCAGTCACATCACATTTCTGAAAAACAACTACTTAGTCGAAGGTTTAGACGTAAACCAACGAATGCTGAGATTGGCTAGGAAGAAACACCCTGATGTGGTATTCCATCGCGGTGACATGGCGTCATTCAAGCTCAACAAGCAGTTCGATGTTATCACGTGTCTCTTCAGCGCGATCGGCCACCTGAAAACCAAACGAAAACTCGATCTTGCGACCCGAAATATGTCCCGACACCTAAAGCGCGGCGGAGTTCTAATCGTAGAGCCTTGGTTTACGCCTCAACAATGGAATGATAGATCGGTTCACGCCAATTTCGTAGACAAGCCTGAACTCAAGATTGCTCGCATGCACATCAGCAAGACTAGAGGAAGGTTGTCGGTCATGGACGAGCACCATCTCGTTGCCACACCTAAACGGGTCGAGCATTTTGTGGAGAGACTAGAGCTGGGGCTTTTCGCCCAGGGCGAATATCTAGACGCGTTTCGTCAGGCTCGGCTTGAGGTTAGACATGACGAGGAGGGGCTTATGGGAAGGGGTCTCTACTTGGGAACCAAAGAATGAGGTATAGCTCCAGACTAGAATGGGTCTAGTGATTCTGAAGTTTCTGGATTCTCTGACGTGCGCTTGTACTAATCTTGAGCAGACTTTCAAGGGGTGCCTTATCGAGTCCCATTCCGTCTATCTTCTCAAGGACCCTTAGAAAGGACTCTTTCTCAACGGTCTCTGTAGCTTCCATGTCGGCCCGGAACTGAATGTCCTTTGTGTCTACTGATAGGAAACGTCTCATCATCGGTAATTCAAACGACATGTACCCTGCCAGACTACCGAGAAGTAGGATAGACTTGTAGACAAATTCATTCACGCCAAAAGACAGGCGAATAGCGCCAACTAAGAGTAGAGTTGGCACAAGCATTTGAGGGAGGAAATGGGTCAATACCAGTTTCTTGTCATTGAACTTCTTGTATCGTGCGTCGGCCACCAAACCTTCGTAAATTATGGAGGAAGCGATGAGCGGTTTCCATTCATCAGGGGTCAAGTGATCCATCATTCGCCTTGGAAGTCGGACGCTATTGTACAATACGAGGACTCGATTCAGCGGACTCCAAGATATCTTCTGAGGGTTCAATTCTGACACGCCTAGTTGTTGACAAAGGTCTCTAGTGTAGCGGATAATCGTCTCCTCATCTGAGGTTGACGAAGTCGCGCGGAAGGAGTCCAATGTCTGTTCTTCCATAGTAGTTTATTCATTCGAGCAGGATACCCATTTCTACCTCGTCGTGGTAGCGATGGTCGTCCCCGTAGAAAGTCTCTCTTGCAATTCCTTCCTTCTTGAAGCCGACTTTCTCATAGACCTTGATCGCCCTGTGATTGTCTGCGACCACCGTCAGACCGATTCGGTGGAATCTCTTCTCCTTCGCAAGCTCGATCGCTTTCGTCATCATCAGTGTTCCCAGCCCTAAGTCCTGAAAGTCTTGGTGGATGTAGATCAGAAGATCTGCGACCCCTTTACGCCGTTCGTACGGGGTCCTGAACATGTAGAGGTGACCAACAACTCTTTCTTCTGATCGGGCGATTAGGGTGATGTTGTTTGTCAAGTCGGAAGTCCACCGCTCTATCCTCGCGCGATCGTAAGGTGGCATGCCCCACTTGAGGGCCTCCGGTGACATGCCTGCATACATGGAAACAAGCGCTTCTTTGTCTTCCAGGTGATACAACCTCAGAATTATCTCGCGTCCGTCCTTGAGGGTAGCAGCCTTGTTGATGTGAGAATCGTTATTGTTCCCCACAGGCGTCTGCATATGTTCCTCTCTCTTCCGATAAGAAGTTAAGCACAGCCGCGCTACTTCAGATCATCTGGGTCTCAAGGAGGTCGGGAGATGGCAGGACGGCTGTTGTGGAATGATCTGGATCGTCCTTTGAAACTATCAGCCTTGTCAGGCGTTGTTGGAGGAGGG
>WNGH01018223.1_pt1 | contig 10463 bp, 10 predicted proteins | sample 5400631 | NCBI WGS metagenome assembly WNGH01 (sample SAMN13153373, study PRJNA577476) | soil metagenome | isolation source: 115 cm soil or saprolite under Garry oak tree replicate 1 | place: USA:California | collected 2016-06-15 | reverse complement strand
GCGGGATGAGCGTAAATCCTGCCACAGCAACCCCTTCACACTGGCACGCTGGCAAAGACTTCTTTTTTTGTTGCGCTCGCTGCGCCGATAAATTCAGGGCGGATCCGGAAAAGTACCTGGGCCACTCCGCGCCCATCCAATCCTCAGGCCCGGTAATGCCCAGTGCGGTCGGATCTAGTCCTCGCATCAGCTCGTCGCCAGCCGTGAATGACTCCACCAGTTTTCCACAATGGGTTGAGCGGCCAGTCCACGGGCCGGTGCAAGGGAAAGATCACTCAACATCTGGTTTCGCTGCCTACGTGTGTCCGATGTGTCCAGAAGTTCGCCAAGACAAACCGGGGGCCTGCCCATCCTGCGGAATGTCACTTGAGCCGGAATCGCTCGCGGTTCGGCGCACTGAATACACCTGCCCCATGCATCCGGAGATTGTGCGTAACGGGCCGGGTTCTTGTCCAATTTGCGGAATGGCGCTGGAGCCGCGCACGGTCACGGCAGTCGAAGAGGACAACCCAGAATTGCGCGATATGAGCCGCCGGTTTTGGGTAAGCCTGATGCTGACCCTGCCACTGCTGGCCCTCGCCATGGCATCGATGATTCAAGAGATGCCAGTGAGGCGGATTCTGCCTGGAGCGTCTCTGCCCTGGGCCGAGTTCCTGCTGGCCACGCCAGTAGTGCTATGGGCCGGCTGGCCCTTCCTTCAGCGATTCTGGAGCTCGCTGCTAAATCGCAGCCCCAACATGTTCACGCTCATTGGTATGGGCACGGGTGTGGGCTTCGCCTACAGCGTGATTGCGACCGTCGCACCTCAACTGTTTCCGCCATCGCTGCGCAGCATGGATGGCTATCCCGACGTGTACTTCGAGGCCGCCGCCGCCATTACTACTCTGGTTTTGCTGGGGCAGGTAATGGAGCTGCGCGCCCGCAGCCGCACCAGCGGCGCGATTCGAGCCTTGCTGGATTTGAGCCCCAAAATGGCGCGCCGTTTGAATCCCGACGGCAGCGAAAAAGATGTTCCCCTCGAACATGTGAAACCAGGAGACCGACTGCGGGTTCGGCCCGGAGAAAAAGTCCCGGTGGATGGCGTGATTCTCGAAGGCAGCAGCTCGATCGACGAGTCGATGATCAGCGGCGAGTCCATAGCGGTCGAGAAGACTGTCGGCGGCAACGTTATTGGCGCCACCATCAACCGAACGGGATCATTCGTCATGGGTGCAGAACGCGTCGGTGATGAGACATTATTGGCGCGAATTGTGCAGTTGGTAAGTCGGGCTCAACGCAGCCGCGCGCCAATCCAGCGGTTAGCTGACCGTGTATCTGCATGGTTCGTACCGCTCGTGATTGCGGTGGCGATCGTCACATTTGTCATCTGGTTCCGGGTTGGGCCGCAACCGCGGCTCGCCCATGCGTTGGTGAACGCCGTAGCCGTTTTGATCATTGCCTGTCCCTGTGCACTGGGACTGGCCACGCCTATGGCGATCATGGTGGGCACCGGTCGCGCCGCCCATGCTGGGGTGTTGATTAAAAACGCGGAAGCGCTGGAAATTTTAGAAAAAGTCGATACCCTGGTCGTTGACAAGACGGGAACACTCACGGAAGGGAAGCCGCGAGTGGTATCCGTGGTTACGCTGGCTCGCGAGTCTCAGCCCGCGCAACCCCCATTCGTACCGGGCCGCCGGTCGTTCAACGAAAACGAACTCTTGCAGCTCGCCGCCAGCCTGGAGCGCGCCAGCGAGCACCCTTTGGCATCAGCCATCGTTGCCGCCGCCGAGGAGCGGGGTCTTCGGTTGTCGGAGATGACTGGCTTCAACTCGCTGACTGGCCGCGGTGTAAGCGCCATGTTAGACGGCCAAGTTATCGCTGCGGGAAACGAGCGATTCCTCGAAGACCTTGGCACCGCTCACGGCGACGTTCTGCCCAAGGCGGAGGAGTTGCGCAGTCAGGGGCAAACGGTCATCTTCGTTTTGGTCGACGGCAAAGTCGCGGGTCTGATCGGGGTCGCCGATCCCATCAAAGCCTCCACGTCGAACGCAGTCCGCAACTTGCGCGATCAGGGTATCGACGTGGTGATGATTACCGGCGACCACCGGCTCACCGCACAGGCAGTGGCAAAGCAACTCGGAATCGATAAATTCGAAGCCGAAGTGTTGCCCGAGGGAAAGCTGGATGTAGTACGCAGGCTGCAAGGGCAGGGAAGAGTCGTTGCCATGGCGGGCGATGGAATCAATGACGCCCCCGCGCTTGCCCAAGCGAATATTGGCATCGCCATGGGCACCGGCACCGACGTCGCCATGGAAAGCGGCGGCGTCACGCTGGTTAAGGGCGATTTGCGGGGCATCGTGCGGGCTCGTAAGGTGAGCCAAGCCACGATGCGAAACATCCGGCAGAACTTGTTCTTTGCTTTTATTTATAACGCGCTGGGTGTACCGATCGCTGCCGGCGTGCTCTATCCATTCTTCGGACTGCTGTTGAGCCCGATCTTGGCAGCGGCCGCGATGAGCTTCAGCTCCGTTTCAGTGATTACGAACGCCTTGCGCTTGCGAACGGTGAAGCTGTGAGCCGACGGCATCGGATTACAAGGATTTTCACCGTGTCTCTGTGGTGGAGTCACAGCTTGCTCAGAAAATCCGTGATCTCAGGTTCGGTCCAATCCACAGCGCCGATGAACTTGCGGCGCATCACCCCGTTGCGGTCGATGATGTAGGTCTCGGGAAATTTGAAGGTCCCGTAAAGACCGGGAGTCTTCTGATCAGGGTCGCGGACCGTAAGCAGGTTCGTGGTGTGATCTCGCACGAACTGGTGATAGCTGTCAGGGTCTACATCAACACTCACCGCCAGCACCGTGACGCCCTTCGATTTCATCCGCTGCTGCATCTGGACTAATGAAGGCACTTCTTCTACGCAGGGCGCGCACCATGTGGCCCAAAAATTCAGCACCACAATCTGCCCGTGAAGCTGGCTGAGGGTGACCTTGCGGTCAGAGTCCTGCACACTGAAATCCGGGGCATTTGATCCGATGCGAGGCGGGCGCGTGCCGCTGTAGCACGCCGAGAGCCCAAGCCAAGCTGCCAGAATGAAAGCGGAGCGGGAGGAATCGAGAAAGCGTCGCACCCGACTATAATAATAGATTCGGCCTATGGTGTCGGCAGACAGAGTCCCGGGGCGACCTGCGGTGTCGGTAATTGTTCCGGCTCGTAACGAAGAAACCTGCCTGGGCGCATGCCTCGAATCGCTGGTCGCACAGACCGGTGTGGCCTTCGAGATGATTGTGGTCGACGATCACTCCACGGATCGCACTCGCGAAATCGCGCAATCGTTTCCCGGCGTGCGAGTCATGGAAGCCGGTCCTTTACCCGAGGGATGGATAGGCAAGAACAACGCTGTGACGGCGGGGGCACGCGAAGCCCGGGGTCAGTGGCTCTTGTTCACCGATGCCGACACCCTACATCTTCCCGGATCGCTAGCACGGGCGTTGGCCGAAGCCAGAGCGCGGCAGGTTGATCTGCTTTCTTATTCGCCCGAGCAAATCGTCGAGAGTTTTTGGGAAAAGGCTGTGATGCCGGTGATCTTCGCAGAATTAGCGTCCGCCTACCGGCCATCGGAGGTTAGCGATCCTAAGTCCTCTGCCGCCGCAGCCAACGGACAATACCTTCTGATCAAGCGCGTGACCTACGACGCCATCGGTGGCCACGCTGCCATCGCGAGCAGTCTGCTGGAAGATGTAGCTTTGGCGCTCGCTGTGAAGCGGTCCGGTAAAAGGATATTTTTTCGCTATGGCGGCGACCAGGTCCGCACCCGCATGTATCGCAGCTTCGATCAACTCCGGGAGGGCTGGACCAAGAACCTCGCACTGCTATTTCCATCTCCAGGACGGCTCGCGCTGCGGCGAGGGTTGGAATTTGTCCTGATCGTACTCACTGTGGCCATCAGCCTTCGGAATATTGTGCGCGATCTGTGGCAGCCGGCGGCAGCATGCGGCCTACTCGCCTTAGGGTTGTGCGGGATTTTCTACAAGCGAATCCGCCGTGCCCACTTCAGTGGGGACGCAACCGTTCTCGCGCTTCTCGGCCTGCCGCTTTTCTCAGGTTTACTGTTACGCTCGAAATTATTTCACGACCACGGCAAGGTCTCGTGGAAGGGGCGGAGCTATTCCGGCCGACCAGCGGTTAAGCCACTCCCGGATACGCAGGAGAAACATGGTCTATCTCACGCGCAAAGCTGAGTTTTCCGCGTCGCACTACTATCACAATCCCGAGTTCACTCCGGAGGAGAACCGCCGCGTTTTCGGCAAATGCAACAATCCCAATGGGCACGGGCACAACTACACCCTCGAAGTCACCGTAAAAGGCGATGTCGACGCCCGCTCCGGCTTCGTTGTCGATCTGAAGCAACTCAAAGAAATCATGAATCGCGAAGTGCTGGATGCCATGGACCACCGTTTCCTCAACAAGGAAGTTCCGGAGTTCTTTACGCACATTCCAACCACCGAGAATCTCTCCATCGCGATCTGGCAGCGCCTGGCCACCAAGCTGGAGAAGGCGCACCTGCACCGCGTGCGGGTCTACGAGACGCCCGATCTGTTCGTCGATTTCTACGGGGAACAATGAAAGCTTACCTCACCCGGCGCTACCTTTTTTCGGCCTCCCACCGCTTGCACAGCGACCGCATGTCGGCAGAAGAAAACCGCGCCACCTACGGCAAGTGCAACAATCCCCACGGCCACGGCCACAACTACACCCTGGAGATCACGGTCAGCGGGCCCGTCGACCAACGCACCGGCATGGTTTGCAATCTGGTGCATCTAGATGGCTTTGTCGAACGTGACCTTCTCGCTCGCTACGACCGCGAAAATTTGAATGTCCTCCCGGAATTCATGGCCACAGTCCCTACGACGGAAAACCTTTGCGTCGAACTCTTCAAAAAAGTGCAGCGTGGCTTCCATCACGCGCATCTTGAAAGAGTGCGGTTGGAAGAGACTATGTTGAATTCGTTCGAGTACCGGGGCGGGAACGAGGACCACCGGATTTGGTGAACGCCCTTTTCCGAATCATGAAATGCAGCAACTGAAACCGTCACCATGAAACCAACGACAGAGCCAAGCACCGTGACCAGCGCCGGCTTTGAAGATCTCGTTCGTGAAATGCTCGTGCGTCTCGGCGAAGATCCAAATCGCGAAGGTCTCACCCGCACGCCCGAGCGAGTGCGCAAGGCCCTGCAGTTTCTTACCAAAGGTTACAGCGAAGATCCGGAGAGCCTGCTCAAAGGCGCGCTGTTCACGGTCGGCTACGATGAAATGGTCATCGTCAAAGACGTTGAAATGTTCAGCCTCTGCGAACACCACCTGCTTCCGTTCTTCGGCAAGGTGCACGTCGCTTATGTGCCCAAGGGTAAAGTGATGGGCCTCAGCAAAATTCCCCGCCTTATCGAGCTCTTTTCTCGCCGGCTGCAAATTCAAGAACGGCTTACCACCCAGATCGCCGAGACCATTCAGAATGTCATCGAACCCCAGGGTGTCGGAGTGGTCATCGAAGCCAGGCACTTGTGCATGATGATGAGGGGCGTCGAAAAGCAGCATTCTGCCGCAGTCACGTCAGCCATGTTCGGCTGCTTCCGCACCGAGGAAGAAACCCGGTCAGAGTTCTTGTCGCTGATTCGAAATCGCCCCAACGGCATGTAGAGGTACTCACAAGATTGCGATTCGTATCAGGGCCTGACTTTCGTCGTGCCGTGCCAGCAACCGGGTCAGACGGCTTCAGCCACAGGGGTCGTCCACCGGAGATCCGTGGGCCTGGTTCACAACCATGGCCACGCAACCACCGCAACGCGATAAGATTACGCCTCAGATGTCCGGGCTCCCCAATGCCACGACAACCTTCAAGTAACACATTAACATCAGTCGGCAGGGAAAACTCATTGCGCGGGCAGATCGCGCTCATTACCGGCGCCACGCGAGGCATCGGACTGGCAATAGCCCAAGCCCTGGCCACTGAAGGCTGCGACTTGATTCTCACTGGCCGCGGCCCGTCGGCCCTGGCTCGTATTCGCAGGAAACTTAGCCGTGGCCAACGACGAATCCTGGCTGAGCCATGTGACGTCCGCGATCCTGGCTCTGTCGAGACTCTATTCCGGGCCACCCGCAAACAATTCGGCCGACTCGATATTCTGATCAACAACGCCGGCATCGCCCATCCCCATCTGCCCATCGATCAACTCCCCTTTGCCCTCTGGAGAGACGTGATGGCAACGAATCTCGACGGAATGTTCCTCATCACCCAGGCCGCTCTGCCGGTAATGAAGCGGGGAGGCACCATCGTGAACAATCTCTCCATCGCCGCCACGCGCGTCTTCGCGGGTTCAGCTGCCTACAATGCATCCAAGCACGGAGCACTGGGCTTTACCAACACGCTGCGCGAGGAATTGCGGCCAAAAGGAGTCAGGGTCATCGGCCTCCTGCCGGGAGCCACCGACACCGACATTTGGAAAACGCTATGGCCGCAGGCGCCGCGTCCCAAAAGATTACGCTGGCCTCCCACGCGACCGTGGAAACACTCGAAATCCTCCCTACCTCGGGAACGTTGTAGCGTCCGGCCCGTGGTTTGTCCGACCCATGGTTTGTCCGACCATGGTTTGTCCAACCCATGGTTTGTCCAACCCATGGTTTTGCCGACCCAGCATATTCCGGATAAAATGACGACCGGTCTAAACCGACATACGACGGAGGAGGTACCCATGAAGAAAACCGGGATCTTTGCCGCAGTCTTACTCTCTGCAATTTTGACGGTCGGGGTTCCCGCCCAGGACACCGCCAAGAAACAGACGCCGGTCAAGCCCGCCGCCAGTCCCTCTCAAGCAGTGCTCGAGGCCTGGAACGACGTCGCTAGAAAGCTGATCGCCATGGCCGAAGATTTTCCGGAAGACAAGTACGACTTCAAGGCCACCCCGGCGCAGCGCAGTTTTGCCGAGAATCTTCTGCACACCTCGAATGCCAACTATTTTTTCACCAATATTGAAGGCGAAAGACGTGTCACAACTCGTAGTGGATCCCTTCGCCCACCAGCAGGTCCGAATTTCCGATCTTGCCTACGCGTTCATCGAGCATAACGGAGAGCACTACGGCCAGCTCGTGGTGTATTACCGTCTGTCGGGTTTGGTGCCACCGGAATCCCGTCCGAAGAAGTAAAGAAGGCTACGCAACGCCGTAAGGAGAACGCCGCTGGCGCCCGGGGAATAGTTTGATCAACACAACGCCGGCGACGAATCCGCCAACGTGCGCCCAGAACGCTATTCCGCTGTCGTTGCGGCCTTCGTAAGCCAGTGCGGTCGCGGTGCCGCTCAAGAATTGCAGCACGAACCAGTAACCCAACACGACCCAGGCCGGTATGTGGATAATGAACACGAAGAACCAGGTCAACACACGCGCCCTCGGGTACAAAACGAAGTAGGCTCCCAGCACCCCTGCAATGGCTCCGCTGGCACCCAGAGTTGGTACGCGTGAGTACGGATCGACCGCAATTTGGGTAGCCATGGCAATGAGCCCGCCGAGAAGATAGAACACCAGATACGGGAAGTGCCCCAGGTAGTCCTCGACGTTATCGCCAAAAATGTATAAGAACCACATGTTGCCGATCACGTGCATCCATGAGCCGTGCAGGAACATTGACGCGAAGAAGGGAAGCGCGATGGCTAGCGGAGAGTAATTTGGTGATCCCGACAAGAAAGCCGTCAAATGCGCCGGAACGATGCCGAGCTGGTAAACCAAGGCTTTGAGACTGGCGGGATCGAGCGACGCCTCGAAGAGAAAGATCAGCAGATTCAGCCCAATCAAAAAGCTGTTGATGTACGGAGTCGAGTACCGCGGCTGGTCGTCTCGAATGGGAATCATGGGGGAGGTGGTAGTTTAGTAGCTGTGTAGTCCGTGATTGGTCAGCTCAGCATTTGATCCTCGATTACAAATTTACACAATTACTAAATTACCAAAATCCCCCATGAATGGCGTACTCATCATCGATAAACCCGCGGGCCTCACGTCCCACGACGTGGTCAACCGCGTCCGGCAAATCCTGGGGCAACGGTCCGTCGGCCACTTGGGGACTTTGGATCCTCTCGCCACAGGTGTTTTGCCTCTAGTAACCGGCAGCCTGACGCGTCTGGCCCAGTTTTACACCACATCGCAAAAGACATACGAAGGCGTCGTGCGCTTTGGCTTCGCTACCGACACCTACGACGCCGACGGCGAGCCATCCTGTACGGCGCAGTCCGTCAATTTGCAGTTACGTCAGGTATCAGACTTGGCCGCGCGATTCCGGGGAGTCCTCGAGCAAATGCCACCGCCGTTCTCGGCCAAGAAAGTGCACGGCGTGCCCGCTTATAAGTTGGCGCGAAAGAAAAAAGAGGTAGAACTGAGGTCAGTTCAGGTCGAGATCAAAGAATTCGAGATCCTCAGCGTGGAAGGGGATCGAGCGAGCTTCCGCGCCCGCGTCTCATCCGGAACCTACATGCGGTCAGTGGCGCATGAGATGGGCCAGCAACTGGGTTGTGGCGCCCATTTGGAGACGCTGCGTCGTACCGCCGTCGCCGAATTCAACCTCAGCGACGCTCACTCAGTGGAGCAACTACAGCAGGCGGCACAAAGCGGAAGGCTGGAAGAAATGTTCGTGCATCCGCGACGGCTGCTTCCCGATTTCCCCGCGGTTACAGCCGATGAGGAAAACGCGGCCCGCATTCACACTGGCCGCGCAGTGAATCTTCCCGAGCTTTCCCAGGCTCGCATCGTTAAAGTGTTTCGCGCGCAAAAAGAATTGATCGCCATCGCCACCCGTGTGGCAGGGACGCTGTTCCATCCCTCTATCGTCTTTTCCTCTGAGGTCCGCTCCGCTGCCCGCATCGGGTAGCACCTCAAGGTCTCACACGCCCTAGACAGCAACCTGTTCAGCGCCCTCTCCATCTAAGAATCCCCATGTTCGACGATCAGATTCGCTGAGAGGCCCACATGAAGCCGGCTTGCCCCGTCTCGCGCCTGCGTCATTGCTTATCTGGACGGCAAAGAGGTGCATTCGGTTTCTAGCGGGGCGGTTCACACCTACATCAGGGTGGCGAAAGGATCAAATCACATAACCGTTCAATAAACCAATACAAACGGGCCCAACTTGGGGCGCAATGGTGTATGTCACAACTCCATCAGAGCAGCCGTTGACATAACAGGAGGGTCGGTTGCGAAGCTATCAGTGCACAGGCGGGCCAGCGTGCCGCTCGAAATCCTAATCGACCTTGGTGGAACGCCGCCATTTCGCGTGCAACCAGATCAGAACTCCCAAGGCACAAACCTCCAGGGGACCGGGCGGAAGAATCATCATCTGCCACAGACTGGCATAATCGACTGTCGCTACATAGGTCGCCCATATCGTCCCCCCTGCGGCGAGCAGGCTTCCGAGACGCTCTTCCGTAGAAATGCTGAACGGATATCGCCGGCCACTGGGCTTGCTAGCCGGCTTAATGACGGGCGCGTACATCGGCGCTCGCGGCAAATCGAGATAGCCTTCGCGTCCAGCGTCCCAGTCGATGAACTCGCTCTTATCGTTTTTTCCCACAGCTTTTACAGTGCCACGAAAGAGGCCGCGCGCGCATGTTACAACCGTAACCTGCAGGGCTCTGATCAGGAGGGAAGGCCACAGATTGAACCCGGGCGGAAGAGCTGAGCAGGCACTTGGATGGTGGCGTGCCGAACTCTTGCGCCGGGATCCGGAGAGTTTACTGCTTCTGCGTAGGCGCGGCGCCAATCGACTGCGTCGGAGGCACGGCCGCCGCTTCGGGCTTGAAATAGCGCACGGTCACATCATCCCCGATGTAGGCAACGTCACTCGCTCCCACTCGAACCCGACGTGTCGTGGGCTTGGGTTTGGGATTGAAGTAGCGTATGGTCACATCGTCTCCGATGTAATCCACCTCATTTTCGCCAACCCGAACCCGCCGGAGCGAAGCTCTGCCAATTCCGGCCGGTTTCACCAGGACAGGCGCAGGCGGGAGCGTGGGCGTGCCGTTCGCAGATACTTGCTTCACCCGTAGAACAGGGGCCTGTGGGCCAACGACAATTGGCGCTTGGACGGCTGAAGGTCTAAAGGATGAGGCCGGTCGCCGATTATAGACAAACCAGGAAGTCAGCACGAGCAGAGCAGCAACCGCCGCGGCGGCCACGTTCCACCGGCGACCGCCCCAAGAACCGCGTTTGGCCTGCTCCAGGAGCGCCGTCGCCAGCACGGCCGTCTGCCTAAGTATTGACACCTTCCCGTCCGCCGCCGCCGTGGCTTGGCAAGGCGGCTGGATAGCACGCCTGTCGGCATCCGGAGTGGATCCAGTATGGTTGAGAACCACCGTCCTTTGATGAGGACTCTGCTGAACAATGTTTGGAAGGGCGAGGTTCGAAACGGCGAGGTTCGGAACGGCGGGGTTCGGGATGGCCGGGCGAGGCG
>WNGH01010812.1_pt1 | contig 10464 bp, 9 predicted proteins | sample 5400631 | NCBI WGS metagenome assembly WNGH01 (sample SAMN13153373, study PRJNA577476) | soil metagenome | isolation source: 115 cm soil or saprolite under Garry oak tree replicate 1 | place: USA:California | collected 2016-06-15 | reverse complement strand
CGGACGGCGCCGCCGGAATCGCGCAGCCCGAGCGCCCCGGCCAGCTCTCACGCGTAGTTGTCGCCGTTCCAGACGTTGACCTGGCGGACGGCCAGGTGCTCGGCGACCTGCTGGGGCGAGCGGCCGGCCACGGTGAAGAACGCGGTCGGGGCGCGCCTGGCGGCGCGGCCGTACAGCGTCACGTGCCCCATCGCGCCCAGGCCGTCCAGCAGCCGGCCGAACAGCTGTGTCTCGTACTCCTCCACGGCGGCCATCGAGGCCAGCACGCGCTGCCGCCTGCTGCCGGACGAGCCAAGACCGAGGGAGGCGAGGTGGTCTACGGCCGCGGCGACCCCGGCCAGGTCGGCGAAGGCCGCGGTGCCGCGCTCGAAGCGGCCGGGCACGCCCGCCGGGGCGGGCGCGAGCTTGTCCGGCCGCAGGGTCTCCAGCAGGGCCGGATCGGCGATCACGGTGCCGATATGCGGCCCGGACCACTTGTAGGCGCTGGTGGCGTAGAAGTCGGCGCCGAGCGCCCGGACGTCCACCGGGACGTGCGGGGTGGCGTGCACGCCGTCGACGTAGACCAGCGCGCCGGCCGCGTGCGCGGCCGCGGCGATGGCGGCCAGGTCCGGCCGGGTGCCCACGACGTTGCTGGCCGCGGTGACCGCGACCAGCCGGGTGCGCTCGGACAGCAGGTCGCCGTACTGCCCGGCCGGCAGCTCGGTGGTCGCGAGGTCGACCTCGGCCCAGCGCACGGTGGCACCGCGCCGCCCGGCGGCCTGCACCCAGGGCCTGACGTTGGCGTCGTGATCGAGCCGGGACACCACCACCTCGTCCCCCGGCCCCCAGTCCCGGGACAGCGCCTCGGCTAGCCGGTAGGTGAGCGTGGTCATGTTCGGGCCGAGGATGACGCCATCCGGGCTGCCCCCGGTCAGGTCGGCCAGGGCCTGGCGGCATTCGGCCACGATGGAGCCGGAGCGGCCGCTGGCGGGGAAGGTCCCCCCGACGTTGCCGATCCCGGACCGGTAGGCCTCCGCGATTGCGTCGATGACCGCCGCCGGGACCTGCGTGCCCGCGGCGCCGTCCAGGTAGGCGTAGCCGTCGCTCAGCGCCGGGTAGGCCGCCCGGACGCGGTTCACGTCAAACGTCACGAATCCAAGACTCTACTCCGGCCTGACGCCCGGCTCCGGACTCTGACGGGACCACGCCGGCCTGCGCGTAAAGCTCCCCGACCCGGCCTGCGAGCGCCGCGAAGAAGCCGCCGAACCCGGCTGCGGCCAGCGCCGCACCGACGGTGACGTCCAGCCGGGCCGCGGCCGTCCACGGCGCGCCGCCCGGCTGGTAGCGCAGCACGAACGGGGCCGCGATCAGCCAGGCCCCGGCGGCGAAGATGACCGCCAGCCCGGCCAGCGCGAGCCTGTTCACCATGCCTCCTCCTCACCGCAGCTGACCATCAGCAGTTCGGCGCCCGACAGCATGGACTCCATGGACTCCATGGACGCCAGGCCGCCGGACCGGGCGGCCGGGATCACGGGCATGCCGGGTCCGTCGTGGTCCTGTCCCGGATGCCAGGAAACGGGCTCCCCGGGCTCCTCCGGCTCGTCTCCCGGCTCCCGCCCCCTGGTCACCTGTACCCGCGCCTGCCCGCTCACCGGCGGTTCTGGTGCTGCCTGCCCGTTCGCCGGCTCGGCCAGCAGCGGGACGAGCAGCGCCCGCAGTTCGTTCAGCACCTGCGCCGGATCGGTGGGACCGGCCGGTGCCGCGCCGTCACGCTCGCGCTGCCGTTGCGCGCGGGCTTCACGGCGGGCCTGCCGCCACGAGGTCCGGGCCAGGATCCCGTCGGCGCGCAGCCTGCAGTGCCCCTGAGGGCAGTGCCCCTGAGGGCAGTGCCCCTGAGGGCGGGCGCGCCCCCGTCCGGCCGGCGCTGCGGTACCCGAACGCCACCGGCGCCAGCGCCAGCCAGCCAGCCGCGCACAGGCCCAGGGTAGCTACGCATAGCCCGGTCAGGTAACGTCCCAAATATCCCGCAGACCCCAACGATCCCGGGAACCCAACAAGGCCCATTAATAACTCTCCGCTGTCGAATGATTACGCCTAGTTGCAAGGCGCACCACTCTAACACCTGGAGCCAACCCGGATCCCGGCCTGACGCCGTCAGCAGGAAGTGCCAGGGATCGTCGCTTTCCCCCCCGGTGAGCACCGGCCACAGCTGCGGCATGCCCGTCCGCCACGCGGCCAGCACAAGCTCGGGGTCGGCCGGACGGTAGTCCTTGCCCAGCGACCTGGCCAGGTCCCAGGCGTGCAGGTGCCATTCAGCGCAGGCCGCGCCCGCCATCGCGCCCACGGTGACGTCGGTCCCCCGGTACCTGTGGTGCGGCAGGTCCCAGGACAGCGGCAGGCGCCGCCCGTAAGACCGCGCCGAATCGGCGAACGCCCGTATGTGCTCCGGTCCCGGTGCATCGGGCAGCGCGGCGAGCTCGGCCGAGTTCTGCCTGGCCAGCTTGCGGGCGAGCGAGTCGGCCGGCGCGTTGGTGGACATCAGCCGCGCGAGCCTGCTGGCCGGGGCGTCGTCGAGATACTCGTGATAGTCGTCGGCGACGCACCGCAGGTGCCCGGCCAGGTCCACCGCGCGCCATTCGGCGCATGGCGTCGCCGCGAGCCAGGTCGCGTCGGCGAACTGAGCGGCCAGCTCGCAGATCACCGTGACCCCGTCGCGGTAGGCGGCCAGGACCCCAGCGCGGGATACCCGGCTCATCTAAGCCTGGGACGGCTGGTGCTGCTGCGCTTCACGGTTCCTCTCCCTGCCGGCTAGCCCGGCAACCGGTTCGCGAAGCCTCCGGGGCAGCCAGCGTGCCAGAGTTACGGCCCGCGGACAAGCCGTACGCCTGAAGAAAAATCAGGTGACAACCGCCCGGCTGTCCGGTTAGCCTCGCGGCTAATGCCCTCTGTTACCCCTTCGCTGGTCACGCACGCCTCCGCCAGGGTACGGCCAGTAGGGGCGCTGTGGCGGCTACGCGGCTACCTGAAGCCGTTCCGCACGCAGATGCTCATGATGCTCGCCGCCGCGCTCGGCGCGGTCGCCGCCGAGATCGCCATCCCGCTCCTGACCAAGTCCGTGGTGGACGGCGCGATCGCGCGTGGCGACAAGCGCCTGCTGATCCCGCTGGCCCTGGCGGCGGTGGCCCTCGGCGCGGCCGTGGGGCTGCTGAACATGATCCGCCGCTGGATCCAGTCCGGCGCGGTCGCGGACATCGAGAAGTCGATCAGGGACGACCTGTACGCGCACCTGCAGCGGCTGCAGCCGGCCTTCCACGACAGCTGGCAGTCAGGCCAGCTGCTCTCCCGGGCGACGACCGACCTGTCGTCGATCCGCAGGTTCGCCGGCTTCGGCCTGATCTTCCTCGTCACCAACGCGATGACGTTCGTCGCGGTGGTCGCGCTGCTGATCAACCTCAACTGGTGGCTCGGCCTGGTCACCGGCGTGGTGTTCGCGCCGGTGCTGCCGGTCTGCCTGCGGTTCGAGAAGCGCTACCGGGTGCTCTCCCGCCGGGTCCAGGATCAGCAGGGCGACCTGGCCACGCTGATCGAGGAGGCGGCCACCGGCGTCCGGGTGCTGAAGGCGCTCGGCCGCGGCCGGCAGGCCGCGGCCAGGCACGACGCCCAGGCCGCGGAGGTCTGCCGGACCCAGATCGAGAAGGCGGGCCTGCTCGGCTCGTTCTGGGCCCTGCTCGACCTGATCCCGAACGCCGTCATCGGCCTCATCATCGTTCTCGGCGCGATCGCGGTCAGCACGCACTCGCTGACCCTGGGCGGCCTGGTGGCGTTCATCACACTCGCGCTGCAGCTCGTCTGGCCGGTCGAGGCCATGGGGTACATCATCGCGTCGGGCCAGGAGGCGGCGACCGCGGCGCAGCGCGTGATGGAGATCTTCGACACCGAGCCGGAGATCACCGATCAGGACGACGACCAGGATTCTCCCGAACGAGCCGGGGTCCGTGCCCTTCCGCCGGGCGGCAGGCCGCGCCCGGGGATTCCCGGGCCGCGGCAGGCGGAGCCCGCTCCGGCGGCCACCCGGGGCCACCTGGTGTTCGACCACGTGGCCTTCAGCTACCCGGGCGCGGCCGAGCCGGTGCTCCGCGACGTCGTGCTCGACCTGGCCCCCGGCCAGACGCTCGTGCTCACCGGGGCGACCGGCTCGGGCAAGTCGACCCTGCTGCAGCTCGTGCCGCGGCTGGCCGACGCGACCTCCGGATCGGTGCGGCTGGACGGCGCGGACGTCCGTGACCTCCCGCTCGAGCGGCTGCGCTCGGCGGTCGGCTGCGCCTTCGAGGACGCGACGCTGTTCTCGGCCAGCGTCAGGGAGAACGTGATGTTCGGCGCGCCGGACGCGGACGAGGCCGCGGTGGAGGCCGCGCTGACGGCGGCCCAGGCCCGGTTCGCTTTTGACTTGCCGTGGGGCCTGGACACCAGGATCGGCGAGCAGGGCATGGCCCTGTCCGGCGGCCAGCGGCAGCGGATCGCGCTGGCCCGGGCCATCCTGGCCGGGCCGGACGTACTGATCCTGGACGACCCGCTGTCCGCGCTCGACGTGCACACCGAGGAGCGGGTGACCAGGGCGCTGCACCAGATCCTGGCCGGCTCGACGGCCCTGGTGGTGGCGCACCGGCCGTCCACCGTGGCGCTGGCCGACACGGTGGCCCTGCTGTCCGGCGGCGTGATCGCGGCCAGCGGCAGCCACCGGCAGCTGCTGACCTCCAACCCGGAGTACGCGGCGCTCATGGACGTGGAAGATCTGGAGGCAAGCGCGTGAGCTCCAAGGGGGGTCCGAAGGGACGGGTCCCCCCGGGAAAAATAGCGGGGGGTTCCGGGCCCATGGGGTCCGGGGTGTCCCCGGGGGGCAGAGTGTCCCCCCGGGCTAACACCGCCTGGCGGGGAGTAGCCACCGAGAAGGCCGACGAGGTCAGCGCCGGGCTGGCTGCGCTGCTGCGCGAGCGGAGCAGGCGGCTGCTCGGCGACCTGCTGCGCCCGTACCGGCGCGCGGTCATCACCACGATCTCGCTGATCGTGGTGGAGAGCCTGGCCGCGCTGGCCGGCCCGTGGCTGGTCGGCATCGCCATCGACACCGGCCTGCCGCCGCTGCTGCACGGCCGGGACGCGGTGCCGCTGCTCGGCATCGCGGCCGCGTTCGCCGTCGCGGTCGGGGTGCAGGCCGTGACCACCCGGATGTTCGTCACCATGACCGGGCAGGTTGGCCAGAAGGTGGTGCTCGAGCTGCGCCGCCGCCTGTTCGCGCACTTCCTCAGCCTGGACGTGGCGTTCCACGAGGACTACACCTCCGGGCGCGTGATCTCCAGGCAGACGTCCGACATCGACGCGATCTCCGACCTGTTCGAGGAGGGGCTCGACTCGCTGATCGGGTCCGTCCTGACGCTGCTGCTGGTGGGCACGGGGATGCTCCTCCTCGACTGGCGGCTCGGCCTGCTGGTGCTGGCCGGCTTCATCCCGCTGACCTGGCTGACGGTCTGGTTCCGGCGCCAGTCCGCCAGCGCCTACCGCCGCACCAGGGAGACCATCGCGCTGGTCATCGTCCATTTCGTGGAGACGTTCGGCGGGATCCGGGCGGTGCAGGCGTTCCGCCGGGAGCAGCGGAACTCCGACATCTTCTCCGGCCTGGGCCGGGACTACGCCGAGGCGAGCACGCGCGCCTCCCGGCTCATCGCGATCTACGGCCCGTCCATTTCGCTGGTCGGCAACATCATCACCGGTCTGGTACTCGGCTACGGCGGGCTGCTCGCGATCGAGGGCGGCCTCAAGGTCGGCGTGCTGGCGACCTTCTTGCTCTACCTGCAGCGCTTCTTCGACCCGCTGCAGGACGTGTCGCAGTTCTACAACATCTTCCAGTCGGCGGCCTCGGGGCTGGAGAAGATCTCCGGCGTGCTCGAGCAGGACGCCACGGTGCCCGAGCCGGCGGTACCCGAGCCGCTGCCGCCACTGGCCACGGCGCTGGCGCCGGCCCGGCTGTCCCCGGCCCCGGCCCTGTCCCCGGCCCCGGCCCCGGCCGGGCGGCAGGTGCGGTTCGAGTCGGTGACCTTCGGCTACCGGGACAACCTCGTGCTGCCCGGCCTCGACCTGGACATACCGGCCGGGCAGACGGTTGCCCTGGTCGGGGAGACCGGCGCGGGCAAGACGACGATCGCGCGCCTGCTCGGCCGGTTCTACGATCCCCGCTCGGGCCGCGTCACGCTGGACGGGACCGACCTGCGGCAGCTGCCCGACTCCGTGCTCCGCTCCGAGATCATCGTGATTACCCAGGAGAACTTCCTGTTCGGCGGGTCGGTCGCGGACAACATCAGGCTCGGCCGCCCGGACGCGCCGGCCGCGGACGTCCAGACCGCGGCCCGGATGATCGGCGCGCACGACTTCATCGCCGCGCTTCCCGAGGGCTACGACACCTCGGTCGGCAAGCGCGGCGGCCGGCTGTCGGCCGGGCAGCGCCAGCTGATCTCGTTCGCCCGGGCCTTCCTGGCCGCCCCGGCCGTGCTCGTCCTCGACGAGGCCACGTCCCTGCTCGACATCCCGAGCGACCGGCTGGTGCAGGGCGCGCTGCGTACCGTGCTGGCCGGCCGGACCGCCGTCATCATCGCGCACCGGCTGTCCACGGTCGCGATCGCCGACCGGGTCCTGGTGCTGGACCGCGGGCGGATCACCGAGGACGGCTCGCCCGGCGAGCTGATGTCCGGCGACGGCGAGTACGCCTCGCTGCACGCGAGCTGGGCCGCCAGCCTGGCCTAGCAGGCAGTACTGGTTTAAGGGGGCCCCGCCGGCCTGGGGTCATCCTGGACGCGGGCCTGGCCCGCCGTCCGCGACGACGCGTGATCCGTCCCGGCCCGGCGTGCAGCCGGGCCGGTCGCACGCGTACCCTAGTTGGTCATGAGACCTGGGGTCATGCGCCGGCCGAAGCCGAGCGGCGAGGCGGAGCAGCAGTACAAGGCCGACGTGGCGCTGGCCGCAGCCAAGGCAGAGCTTCTCGACGCCGCCCGCGAGGCGGAGAGCAGGTTCCGGCAGGCCCAGGCCAGGCGCGCCCCCGTCACGGAGATACGCCGCGTGGCGGAGGAGCTAGACGCCGCGATGACCGCGGCGGTACGGGCGGCCTACGCCGCGCGGCGTGCGGCGATCGGGCCGCTCGGCTACGACGACCGTATCTACCGGCGCAAGGCAATGGCCAAGCCGCACGTACACGCCCTCACGGCCGAAGCGGAGCATCTTCTCACGCTGCGGGAGACCCACCGCCTGAACGGCATCCCGGCCGTCCCGTTCGAGCCTGTGGTCTAGACTCTGCCCCGGCCACCCGCACGTCCGCCCTGCCCGGTAGGTCCCGGGTCCCTGGTGCGGGCCCCTCACCGGGGTCGGGCGTAATCAAATTCTGAGGTTTCCGCGGTGAACCATCGGGCGGGCGTCGACGTCTCCAGATGTAGGGGGAGATCAAGCCGCGGCAGATCACCCATGGGGGGCGCATGGAAAGCAATCGATTGTTGCAGTTGTGCGTGTCGCTTGCGCCGCGCGCCTCGAAGAGGCACAGTTGGTCTAGGCCAATATTATGCTCAACACGGTACCTAAAACTGAATGTGACAACTAGTAGTCAGAAATTGCCAGTTGGTAACTAGCGGAAAGCTACAGATGGCGGTCCGGAAAACGGTCAGCATGAGCCATGGGAGCGATCGCAGGACCTGCGGCACACTGAACATCAACCGAGAACACGTGCAATGAAACAGCCAGGAGGCACTGATATGTGCCCACACTCGCCGCCCTGTCCGGCTCCGTCAGCTCCGGACCGCGAAGCGGCGCACACCATCGTCAGCCACCCCGAGCAAGGCTGGAGCCTGCTCTGCAATGGCGTGGTGATCTTCGAAGACACCGGGGAGCTGCTGCCCGACGGCGAGTGCATCGCGCCGCACCGGCCCACCGATCTCGCCGCCTTCGACCGTCCGATAGGCGTAGCCCACGGACACGGCGGGCAGGCCCCAGCGGCCTGATCTGCCCGCCCGGCATCTCGCGGATAACCGGAGATGCCTAGCTGACGACTCTCTTTAACCCTTTTTTAATCCTTCCCTTTCTCTGCCCGCAGCCAGGCGCCCGGCCGTCGGCCGGAGGCGCAGGCCGCTGGTCCAGGTGCCTCGCCAGGATGCCCCGGCCTTCAGGCCGGGTGAGGATGTCAAAGCACAGTGGGCAGCCAGTCAACGATGGCGGCGACGATAGCCGCCCGGTGACCCTTCAGCGCATGCGTCTCCCCCGGGACGACGACCACCCGGTCCGCATCCTGGGCGCCGGGAATCCCGAACGGGTCACGATCCCCGTTCACCACGAGTACCATCGCCCCGCTCGCGCGCGCTGCGTGAAGTTCTGCGGCCCGGGTATGCGCCGCCACGACGGCCCCTGTCTCGCTCGCTTCCAACCCGGCTGCGCTGGTTCCCCTCGCTGCGCGGGACGCCGCGCCTTCGGGTGAGCGCCGCGGCGGACGCAGCGGGAACGCCAGCGCGATCACGGCACGAGCACCCACGGCAGCGGCGGTACGGCAGGCCACCCGCGCACCGTTGCTGCGGCCGCCCTGGACCAGCGGGGCCCCGGGCGCCAGGTCCCGCAGCGCGGCCACGATCTCGATCCAGGCGGCGTCCTGACGGACCGCCGAACCAGGAGCTCGGGCGCCCCTGACCCGGTACGGCTGGGTGACCCGCGCCACCAGGCCGCCCAGTTGCAGCGCGGCGTCGCGGGCCGCGAGCAGGTCGGGTGCCCCGACGGTGCCTCCCGCGCCGTGCGTAAGCACGAGCAGGAACCGCGCCCCTGCGCCCTCCCGGTCGAGTTCGGCCCGGTCGAGTTCGGCCCGGGCGCCCCCTCCCTCGGTGGTGATCTCCACACGCCCCATTGTCCCCGCCGCGGCCTGACGACCAGCGGCGAGGCTCGGATCGGCAGGGCTAGACGTCGAGCAGCTTCTTGAGGAACTGGCCGGTATAGCTGTCCTCTACGGTGGCGATGTGCTCGGGCGGGCCGACGGCGACGACCGCGCCGCCGCCTGCGCCGCCTTCCGGGCCGAGGTCGATCACCCAGTCGGCGGTCTTGATGACGTCGAGGTTGTGCTCGATCACGATGACCGTGTTGCCGGTCTCGACCAGCCGGGTGAGCACGCCGAGCAGCTTGCGGATGTCCTCGAAGTGCAGGCCGGTGGTCGGCTCGTCCAGGACGTAGATGGTCCGGCCGGTGGCGCGGCGCTGAAGTTCCGAGGCGAGCTTGACCCGCTGGGCCTCACCGCCGGACAGGGTCGGCGCGGGCTGGCCCAGCCGGACGTAACCGAGACCCACGTCGACCAGCGTCTTCAGGTGCCGGTGGATGGCCGGCACCGGCTCGAAGAACTCGGCCGCCTCCTCGATCGGCATGTCCAGGACCTCGGCGACCGTCTTGCCTTTGTAGTGCACCTGGAGCGTGTCGGTGTTGTACCTGGCGCCGTGGCAGACTTCGCACGGTACGTAGACGTCGGGCAGGAACTGCATCTCGATCTTGATCGTGCCGTCGCCCGAGCAGGCCTCGCACCGGCCGCCCTTCACGTTGAAGGAGAACCGGCCCGGCTGGTAGCCGCGGATCTTGGCCTCGGTGGTAGCCGCGAACAACTTCCTGACGTGGTCGAACACGCCGGTGTAGGTAGCCGGGTTAGACCGGGGCGTGCGCCCGATCGGACCTTGGTCAACGTGCACCACCTTGTCCAGGTGCTGGATTCCGGTGATCCTGGCGTGCTTGCCCGGCACCGTCCGCGCGCCGTTCAGCTCGCGGGCCAGGGCCTTGTACAAGATGTCGTTGACCAGCGTCGACTTACCCGAACCCGACACTCCGGTGACGGCCACAACGCAGCCGAGCGGGAACGCGACGTCCACCCCGCGCAGGTTGTGCTCGCTGGCGCCCTTGACCGCCACCTCGCGGCTCTTGCTGCGCTGCCGGCGGCTGGCAGGCACCGGTATGGACTCCCGCCCGGACAGGTACGCCCCGGTCAGCGACTCGGGGTTGGCCAGCAGCTCGGCGACCGTGCCGGAGACCACGATGTTGCCACCGTGTTCCCCCGCCCGCGGGCCGATGTCCACCACCCAGTCCGCGGCCCGGATCGTGTCCTCGTCGTGCTCCACGACGATCAGCGTGTTACCCAGGTTGCGCAGCCGCAGCAGCGTCTCGAGCAGCCGGTGATTGTCCCGCTGGTGCAGCCCGATGGACGGCTCGTCCAGCACGTAGAGCACCCCGACCAGGCCGGAGCCTATCTGGGTCGCGAGCCTGATCCGCTGCGCCTCGCCGCCTGCCAGCGTCGCCGAGGCCCGGTCCAGGGTGAGGTAGTCCAGCCCGACGTCGAGCAGGAAACCCATCCTCGCGTTGACTTCCTTCACGATTCGCTGCGCGATCTGCTGGTCCCGGTCGGACAGCTCCAGGGTGAGCAGGAGCTTGGCCAGCTCG
>WNGH01027428.1_pt1 | contig 10465 bp, 9 predicted proteins | sample 5400631 | NCBI WGS metagenome assembly WNGH01 (sample SAMN13153373, study PRJNA577476) | soil metagenome | isolation source: 115 cm soil or saprolite under Garry oak tree replicate 1 | place: USA:California | collected 2016-06-15 | reverse complement strand
CCCCGGCGCGCGCGCAAGCTTGCGGCCGCCGCTGCCGTTGTGTTCCTCTGCCCAGCGCCTTACCCGGCGCAGAGTTCCGGTCGTGAGCCACACGTCGTCGGCCAGGTGCCCGGATCGGCAGTGCTTTCAGCCCATCCTCACGCAGCTGGCAGCCGCCGCTCGCGCAACGGGAGCACGCCCGCCTGGCATGATCGGTTCGAGGTGAACATGGGCGCGTGCTCACCGAGACGCAAAGCGGCAGCGAGCAGATTCGCGCCGCAAGGTGGTGGCCGTGCTGCGCCGGGTCTGACAGAAGATCAGGGCAGCGGCGCCACCGAAACCGGGCGGCGGGATGCCTCCCGGTCCCAGCACATCGCACCCGAGCGCACCAGGATCGGCCGCCAGCAGCGGCGCGGTACGCGGCCGTCGGCCCGATTCCGATGAGGACGCTGGCTGCCCAGATCCGGGCATTCTGGCGTCTGCGAGCTGGAGGGGACAGGGATCGCTGGTTACTCCTGGGGTCCGGCCAGTTCCCCGTGTGCTGGGCGTGCCGCACCCATGCCGAATAGCGTACGTTGCTTATTCGCATGCTTATGCGCCGTTCGGCATGTTCACTCGTAGTCTTGAGTTCCGGCCCTTATCCCCGCTAGGACTGCGGCCTGACGCTGTCATGCATCCTGGCAAACCAGATCGCCGAACATGAATGCCTACTGTTCTGATAGGTATTCACGTTGCCGTCCGCGCAATGCGGCCAGTTCTGCGCGGGCGTATTTCAATTCGCCGATGATTCCGGACTACTGGGTTCACTGATCGTGAGAGTTTCTGCGGCTGCCGATGCAAGGCGCTCCTAAGGCGCGTCATGTCGGTTGATCACCGCGTGTCGCCTTGATCACGAGGTGGCCTCTGCGAGAGATAGCGGTTGTCCAAGACCGTTGCCCCGCAGGGGCCACCTCCATGTGGCCAACCGAGGACCTGTTCGTCTACGTGCATGTGCTGGTCGATGACGCGATCAGCTGGGGGCCGCGAGCATCGCGGGCCGGCCAGGCCCTGGTCGGCCTGCAGCGACGCCGAGCTGCTGACTATCGCGCTGGTGCGGCACTTGCCGGGCCGCCGTGGTGAGGCCGGGTTCCTGGCCGAGGTGGCCTGCGATTGGGCAGCCCTGTTCCCGGCCTTGCCGCACGAAAGCGACGCCAACCGGCGGATCCGCTGGCTGTGGGGCGCTTTCGAGCACTGCGCGGCGTGCTTTCGGGCCGGCGGCCAGATTCAGCCGCTGGCCCTCCTGTTCAGGCGTCACGTAGCCGGAACGCCAGGCCACCGGCGAGCAGTGCGCCGGCGGCCCAGAGTGCCAGCACGCCGAGTCCGGCAGCAGCGCGAGCACGGTCCCGATGGCGACGGCCGAGTCCCGGACGACGACAGCCACGCCAAGGCTCAGCAGCGAGATCAGGGCTAGGTACAGCACCGACCCGGACGCCGCGCGGAGCGCGGGCCCGTAACTCAGCCAGACCGGGTGGAAGCCGCGGGCGGCAGTGAACCCGTGGCCGGGCAGGATGAGGTGCCCGGCCAGCACCGACCCGAACACGGCCACCGCCCCGGCGACCACTACCAGCGCCGCGACGAGGATCGCCTTGGCGGCCAGCACGGCGTGGCGTGCTGGCATCGCGGCGAGCGTGACGCGAATCATGCCGGTGCTGTACTCGTCACTGATCACCAGCACGGCCAGGATCGCGACCACGGCCTGACCGAACTGGACCCCGGTCAGGCTGAGCTTCGTAGTGTCGACCGGGCACATCATGCCCTGCGGGCAGTGGGTTGCCCCGACGGCCGCGGTGCTGACCGCGACGGTCAGCACCGCGACCCCGATGAGCAGCCAGGCGGGCCCAGGTACCGTGCCCAGCTTGGTCCATTCGGCCTGCAGTGCGTACCCCAGTCTCGTGCCGCGCCGGACACCCGTGGCGAGGGTTGCCACGGGCTGCGTCTCCGCTGCCGTGCTCATGCGTCTCGCCGCCGGAGCAGGACAAGTGCCAGCCCGAGCGCGGCGGCCGCCCAGAGGCACAACACGGCGAACCCGGCGTACGGGGACAGCGGATAATAGCCCCGCACAGGCGACAGGACACTGGTGACCTGCGGGTACCGCGGGATGCTCTGTTGGATCGCCAGCCCGGCGGTCGGGGTCAGCCGGAGCAGCCACGCGCCCACGCCTGACGGGACGATGTTGAGGCCAGCCAGCAGGAACGGCAGGACAACCGTCACGACCGCGACCGTGATGGCGGCGGCGCTGCGGCGCAGCACGGCACCGAGCGCGACGGCGAAGACGGCGGCCACGGCCAGCACCGCTGCGGTGCCGACGATGACCCGTGCCTCGGTCAGCGCGGACACGGTCAGCAGCACCTGCCCCTGGTTCAGTTCCTTCGGGACACCGACCGCGACCGATGTCACCGAGGCGATCAGCCCGGTGACGAACGCCACCGCGCCGATCACGAGCGCCTTGGCGGCCAGTACCGCGCCCCTGCGCGGGGTTGCGGCCAGCGTGGTGCGGATCAGCCCGCGGCGGTACTCGGCGGTGAAGAACATCGCCGCCACGACCACGATGGCGATCAGCCCCAGGAACGCGCCGGCCAGGCTCTGCTCGATCGTGACGGTCGGATAGCGGCTGCCGGGCCCGGGCGTTACCGGGGCGATGTCACCGGAGCCGGTCACGGTGAACGTGCCGTGGGAATGACCGAATCCCGGCTGGCCCTGGGCCTGGGCACGGGTCTGGCCGACTGGTCCGCCGCCGCCGACAGCCGTTCCGGTCCACGTGCCGCCTAGCGCCGCACCGGGCCAGGTGACGTGATCGAAGACGCCGGTGGCCTGGGCGGGTCCGCCATTGTCAGTGGTCCCGCCGAACGAGTTCTGGGTCAGCGTGTAGTTAGGCGAGGTCGCCAACATGCCGACCTGAACCGTCGCGGGCAGCCCGGTCAACTGGACCGTGCTCACCTGCGTCCAGTGCGTGCCGTCCGCGGAGTCGTAGCCGGTGATCCTGTCGCCGGAGCGAGTCAGCCGCAGCCAGCGAGGATGGGCCGCCGACACATTGCCCGGCATGCCCGCGCTGTCCGCGGTGTAGTTGTCCTCCATCCGGACGCCGTTACTGCCGGTCACCATCACCGCCGCGTAGGCGGAGCCCTGATGCGTACCCTGCTTGATGATGATCCCTGCCTTGGCCCACGACGCCAGGCCGGGCACCATGTAGCCGCTGCCGACCTGCACGGGTCCCCCGGTGAGGTTCGCGTGCTCGCCGGTGAGCGAGGTGACGCGCGCGGTGATGCTGCCGTTGCCGGTCAGCGGCTGGTGCACGAAATAGAAACTGTCGCTGACAACCTCGCCACCTGGCCCGTGCGGGATCTGCGGAAGGCATGCCTTTCCGGATTTGGGGGGTCCGCCATTGATTTGGCACCCGATGCTGGAGTTCGCTGCCGCGAACACGCCGATGAAGGCCATCAGCAGGGCGGCCAGGATCATGCCGATCACCCAGCCGCGCACACTGCGGAACTTGACCCACTCAGCGCGCAGCAGCCCGCCGAAGCTGGTCCCGCCAGTAACTCGGCCGAGGTCGGCGCCTGGCCGGCGATGAGCGGTCCTCTGGGTGGTCATCGCCCGGCCTCCTCTGCCTCAGCGGCGTCGAAGCCAGTCGGACGGAACTCGACCGCATCCCTGGTCAGTTCCATGTAGGCCTGCTCCAAGGTGGCCCGGTGCGCGGACACCTCGGAGAACGGCACGGCATTCTCGCTCAGCACCGCAACGACCTGCTCCGCGGGCAGCCCCGAGATCGTGAGCGCGTCCCCGCCGATGGCGGCGACGGCGCCCCCCGCGTTTTCCAGGACCTTCGTCGCCTCCGCCTGCGCCGAGGTGCGCAACGCAATCCGGTCGCCGGATGCGACCGCGAGCAGGCTCGCCACCGTCGTGTCTGCGATGACCCTGCCGCGGCCGGCCACGACCAGGTGGTCGGCGGTGTCCTGGAGTTCGCTCATCAGGTGGCTGGACACCAGCACGGCGCGGCCCTCGGCGGCCAGCACGCGCAGGAAGCCGCGCATCCACACGATGCCCTCGGGGTCCATGCCGTTGAACGGCTCGTCCAGCATGATCGCTTCCGGGTTGCCCAGCATCGCCGCGGCGATCCCCAGCCGCTGGCGCATGCCGAGCGAGTAGCCGCCTGCCCGGCGGCGGGCGACGCCGTCCAGTCCGGCCTGCGCGATGACCTCATCGACCCGCTTTGCCTTGAGGCCCTGCGAGCGGGCCAGCCAGAGCAGATGGTTACGGGCGCTGCGGCTGGGCTGTAGCGCACTCGCGTCCAGGAGCGAGCCGATCACCCGCATCGGGTGCCGCAGGCTCGCGTACGCTCGTCCGTTCACCAGCGCCTGGCCCTCGTCGGGCGCGTCCAGGCCGAGCATGACCCGCATGGTGGTGGATTTGCCTGCGCCGTTCGGGCCTACGAAGCCGGTCACCTGACCCGGCTGGACGGTGAACGACATGCCGTCCAGCGCCAGCGTCGGCCCGAACCGCTTGCGCAGCCCGGTCACTTCGATCGTTGCGTGCATCACGAGATCCTTCTTGGCCGGCTTGGAAACTTGCTGTGACCTGGTTCTACTGGAGCGGCCATAACATGGGCCGCACGCGAGCTGTTATCCCGTTGTTAGGCGCGCCGGGGCATGCTGAAGCGGGATGGCGGGGCCGAAGCCCGCGATCGTTCCATGTCGAGGCGAGGGGGAGGCGGATGAGGTTGCCGGCCTGGATGAGGCCGCCGGTCTGGCTCCGGCTGCCCGGCCGTACCGTCCGGGTACGCCTGACGGCGCTGTACGGGATCATGTTCGTGGTGTCCGGTGCGTTGCTGCTGGCCATCGCTAGCGGCGTGGCCGTCGTGCGCTCATCTTCCGTTTCGAGAGCGGTGCCGGGTCCGGCCACCACCGCGCCCGGGACTGCGCTCGACCGGACCCAGGCCCGTATCCACCACTTGCAGGCTCAGGTCCAGAATCTGCAGGCGCAGGTTAGCGGGCAGCCGGGCCAGGGGCGGCTGTCGCGCGACCTGCTGATCGCCTCGCTGTTCGCGCTGGCCGTCATGACCGTGGTGTCGGCGGCACTCGGGTGGCTCGTCGCCGGACGCGCGCTTCGCCCGGTGCGCCAGATGACCGCGGCGGCGCAGCGCATCTCCGAGATGAACCTCGACGAGCGGCTGGCCGTTCAGGGCCCGAGGGACGAGTTGAAGGAGCTTGGCGACACCATCGACGGCCTGCTGGAGCGGCTGGAGATCGCGTTCAAGGCGCAGCGCCGGTTCGTCGCCAACGCCTCGCACGAGCTGCGCACGCCGCTGACAACGATGCGGGCCGCACTGGACGTCGCGCTGGCCAAGCCCGAGCCGGCTCCGGTGCAGACCATGGCGCTGGCCACCCGACTGCGTACGGAGCTGGACAGGATCGACCGGCTACTCGAGGCCTTCCTGGTCCTGGCCCGCGCACAGCACCGCGGCCTGCCCGGTCAGGCGATCCTACCGCTCGACTACATGACTGCCAATGCGCTGACCGACCAGGCAACCGCCATCAGCGCGCGCAGGCTGACCGTCCAGGAGACCAGCGGGCCCGGTGGCGCGTGGGTGACCGGAAGCCCGGCGCTGATCTCACGGATGGTGGAGAACGTCATCGATAACGCGGTCTGCCATAACACCGACGGCGGCTGGGTCCGCATCACCTCCGGAACCGCAGACGGGCGGGCTAGCCTGGTGGTCGAGAACGGCGGACCCGTGCTCGGGCAGGAACAGGTGCGCGAGCTGTCCCGGCCCTTCCGGCGGACCGGGGCCGAGCGGACGGGCTCGGACAACGGATCGGGCCTCGGGCTCTCGATCGTCGCCGCCATCGCCGAGGCGCACGGCGGCTCGCTGGACCTCCGGGCGCGGCCAGGAGGCGGCCTGCGGGTCTGCATCCTGCTGCCCGCCGTGGCGGGCGTGCCGGCCGGAGCGCGAGGGTGAGAGTCCTGGTTGTCGAGGACTCACGATCTCTCGCCGAGGTGCTGGCGGAGGGCCTGCGGGATCAGGGCATGGCCGTCGATGCTGCGCACGACGGGCTGGAAGCGGCCGCGAAGCTGGACCTCAACGCCTACGACGTCGTGGTCCTGGACCGCGACCTGCCCGGCATCCACGGCGACGCCCTGTGCCAGATGATCACCGACCGGGAAGACCGGTCCATGGTGCTCATGCTGACCGCAGCGGGCACGCCGGGCGACCGGGTCTCAGGCCTGGGCCTGGGCGCCGACGACTATCTCGGCAAGCCATTCCACTTCGCTGAGCTGGTGCTGCGCATCCGCGCGCTGGCCCGTCGGCAGCCAGCGGCACGGGGCCGGATCCTGCGCGCGGCCGGGGTCGAGCTGGACCAGATCCGGCGCGCCGTCAGCCGTGACGGGCGCCAGCTAGACCTCTCGGTCAAGGAGTTCGGCGTGCTTGAGGCGCTGCTGCTGGCCACGCCCGCCTTCCTGCGTGCGGAAGATCTGCTGGAGCGGGTCTGGGGGAGCGGGTCTGGGACGAGCAGGCCGACCCGTTCACCAACACCGTCACGGTCACCATCGGCAGGCTCCGCCGCAAGCTCGGCGATCCGCCGGTCATCGCGACCTCCCCCGGCGTCGGCTACCGGATCATGCCGGCAGCCGGCTAATCAGCAGCTCACGCACATCGCGAGTGACTGAGGCACGCCTGAACGCTCTGAAAGCACAGAATGCACCCGCTGGACGGCCGACCCGGTCCACGACCCGTTCCACGACCACGGTATCATTCTTTGCCAGCCGAGTGACAGTCTGTAGTCAGCGGCGAAGGCAGAAGCCGCCGTCGATGAGCTGTTCGATACCTCGGTCACGGAACTGAACCTCGTGGCACGACCCACCGGATCGCCTGTCCGGTCACCTTGGCGATGATCTCGTAGTCGGCGTCATAATGCAGCACCGTGACACGCTCCCGCTCAGCGACCGCCGCGACCAGCAGGTCCGGCAGGCCGACCGACCGCATCTGCCCGCCGCGCCACAGCACGGCCTGAACCTCCAGCGCCCGCCGCCAGTCCTCATCATGGGTCGCAAGCCACTCATAGCCCAGGTCGCGATCAGCCCGCAGCTCGTCGAACTTCGCGGCAGTCCTGGTCGCCCACGCCAGCTCGAACTCGATCACCCCGCACGTGGCCACAAGGCCAGCTTCAATGAGCGGGCCGAGCGCTTCCGCGACCGGCAGATGCCGAAGACGCGCCAGCGCACTCGTGTCGGCCAGGTATCTCGCTACCGCTGCCATGCGGCGTGCATCACCTCCGCATCCTCCAGATCCGGCAACCCGCCGGACACGAACCGCTGCAGGTCGCGTCGCCGGGCAGCCAGCGCCGCTACTGCCTGCAGAGCAGCGTTAACCGTATCCTTCTTCGTCTCGGTCCCCAGCGCCGCTTGCGCCGCAGCCAGTGACATCTCATCCACGTCGATCAGCGTCTTCGCCATCTCCACCTCCACCGGTCAGGATATACGATCAGCGATGGAGCAGATATACCAGCGAGCCATCGTGCTGTGTACCCCACCAGGGCACGTAGCCTCTCGACCTCTTGATCCGAGATCACGCCGCACTCAGCTGCCTGTCCGGGTCTGCCGTGCCCGCCGGCAGCAGCGCCCACCGCGGGTTACCGCACGCCAGCCATCGGGGCGACAATATGGCTCGTTCTGTAGTGCCTGGTCCGCTCCTCGCGGGAGGTTGCCATCGCGCATATCTGGTTGACATGCAGGGCTGTGACCGGGGCTGAGCATGCCTTTGACAATCTTGCTCCGTGGGCGAGGGTGGCGCTGATGGCAGCGGGGATCGTGGGCTGGTGGCCGGGCGCGTCGGTGGCTTTCGATGAACGTCAGTTGAGGGGCAGGTCCTGGAGGCGGCGCCTCGGATTCGGGCATCCGGCGGCGTGTCGTTGACGTCGGGCGGGCCGGTGCTGGGAGCAGTGCGGTCGCCCATGGTGATGGTCGGCGACGGACGTGGCCAAGCCCACGGCTCGTTTGTCGTATTGCCAGCAACAGGAGGCTGGGCCGAGATCCGCCTTATCCTCCGGGGACTATTCTGAGCAGAGGCTCACGGCGAATGATCACGAGCGCTCGGGAAGCCCGCCGAGCGGGATGCCATCGAATAGTACATCTCAGCCGATAGGTCTTGGCGGCTGTGCGGCTGCCCAGTTGTCGGCCGCATAACCCCGGCCCGATCAGCCAGGGTTCAGCTTTACGGGGGAATTGAGATGATGAAAAATACGATCGCGAGGGTGGCTGTCGCCATCGCCTTGGTCGCGCCCGGTGCGGGCGTGACCGCCGCATCAGCAGCGCCAGCGCATCACATGGTCTACGTACTGAGCGCTCCCGGTGGAGCACACGGAGTCTCCAGGGCTCAGTCGCCCCTCATTGATGGTCAGCAGATTCTCACCGTCTGCGTGCGCGCGTGAGTGAGGGTCAGCGGGCTCGTCCTCAGCTTCATCGACGCCCTCGTCACCAAGTCCCCGCCTCAAGACCCTCGCGAGAGCATCAGCTCACCCACGCAGCGGCTTGGGTCAGGAACGCACGGCCGCCGGGCCAGCTACGCCCGCCTGACCTGCCCGAGCGAGGTTCCTGGCGGCAGGGTCCGCGTGCCCTGGCGAAGCTGCCCCGACATTGACCAATAGACCTCAAGGTCGATCACCTCAAGGTTCTCGATCGTGTCCTTACCGCCCAGGAACAACGGAACCTTGTAGCCAACGCACCATGCAACGTCCAGCGGGAGCAGCCCGGGATTAGCCTGCGCCCAACTGGCGAAGAACGAACCAGCAAGCGCCGGCTCCCGCAGCTCATCAAGCTGCTCGCGAAACCTGGCGAACGTGAAAGGAATCTCCAGAACCTCGCCCGTCCCGGGCTCGAAGAGCAGCACCAGAGGCTCACCGCCTTCGAGCCGCCCTGAATCCACAGCGAACTGCCGGCCCAGCCAGTCGTAGCCGAACGGGCACCCGCGAGAAGCAAACTTCGGGAACGCCTCCGCGATCCACGCCTCACCACGCGGCCCGGTCCCTTCATCGTGCAGCCGGTAGATGCCGTTCTCGAAGCTGCACCCGGCGAACCTGCCAGCCAGCTCGGGATAACCCGGGCCTACGCGGCCGGGGCGCTGACGGCGCATAACTGGCCACCCCACTGGTCCGGGCGGCGGTGCCTGACCATGCCAGCTACCGCCGGCAGCAGCGATGTCTCCAGGGCCGGACACGCTGCCCTTGGCTGACCCGGGGGTACCGGCGGCCTGGCCATGCTCGGCCGCCGGCACGGTTCGCCTCGCTGAAAGCGCTTGCCCTGCTACGGCCGCCAGCACGCCCTAGCGGCGGGCTGGCGGCCGTAGCGCCTAGACCACCGGTTCGCCGAACGGGGTGTAGGCGTACAGGCCCTTGTCCTCGGCTCCGACGAATACGGAGTTGTCCATGATCGCCGGCGTGCCGCTGAGGCCCGCGCCGGTCTTGGCCAGCCAGACGACCTCACCGCCGATGCGCAGCCCGGTGACGGTCCCGTCGGAGGATTCGGTGAACAGCATCCCGCCGGTCACGCTGACGCCGGTGACCGGGCCGGCCAGCGGCTCGCTCCACATGACGGACCCGTCGGTTGTCTGGAGGGCGGTGAGGCTGTTGTCGGCGGCCCCGACGTACAGGTGGCCCGCCTGGTAGGCCATGGAGCCGGTGATCGACGTCCCGGCCGCCTGGGACCAGTTCAGCGTCCCGGCGGATTCGGAGAGTGACTTGACGACCCCGCTGGCCGAGCCCACGAAGACCTGTTTCTGCGCGATCACCGGGCTGTTGCCGACGGCCGCGCCGACGTCGGCCTGCCAGCGGGGCGAGGCCGATCCGGCGGCAACGCGCAGGGCCGTGACCTTGCCGCTGTCGTCGGCCACGACCAGGGTGGATGCGCCCCGATCGAATGCGGGCGAGCCCACGACGGCCCCGGGGACCGTCGCGGTCCAGGAGATGTTCCCGGTTGCTTCGTCGATCGCGTAGACCTTGTGATCCTTGGCGCCGGCGTAGACCACGCCGCCGTAGATCAGCGGCGAGGACGTCACCGCGCCTCCGGTCGCCGCGGTCCAGGCGGGCTTGCCGGTATTCTCGGCGTAGGCGCTGACCGTGCTGTTCGACGACCCGACGACGACGAGCCCGGCCGCCGAGTCGACCGCCGGAGACGAGGTGACGGTGCCGCCAGGCGACGCCGACCAGGCGAGGGCGCCGGTGGTGATTCGGACGGCGCTGAGGATACCCGAGCCGTCCCCGGCGAACGCCATCTGGTCGGCCACGGCGGGCGTGCTGTCGATCGGCGCGGCGGCCGAGTACACGAAGTACGGGTTCAGCCGGTATTGCTTGCCGGGGGTCACCTCAATCGAGAGCACCCGGTCGTTCGGCTGGTCGCTGGTGCGCTGCGGATCGTGGCCGAACTCCGACCACGGGCCGGTGACCTACAGCGGTGC
>WNGH01014371.1_pt1 | contig 10466 bp, 10 predicted proteins | sample 5400631 | NCBI WGS metagenome assembly WNGH01 (sample SAMN13153373, study PRJNA577476) | soil metagenome | isolation source: 115 cm soil or saprolite under Garry oak tree replicate 1 | place: USA:California | collected 2016-06-15 | reverse complement strand
GCTCTCAGACTCGCACGTGCCGCCGCAATCCGACTCAGAAAGCGCGGGTCGTTCTCCAGCCGATAGTCAAACCAATCCTCCTCCGAAGCAAAGCCGATCAGCACGCCCGCGGCTTTGCCGTGACGGGTGATCACAATCCCTTCCTTCTCGGCTAAGCGCAAATACCGGGAAAGATCATCTTTTACTGCTGACAACGGCACTTCTCTCATGAGTTATTCTCCTCGTCTGGCATGCTCTGCTCCTCCTCTCGTTCCCCGTACCTCTCCAGCCACAGTGCCACCTCCGATGGCGAGTGCGCAAACGGCTAACGCTGCTTGTCACCTGCCGCCGCCCACCCGTGTCCGTTCAGGTTCATCCCAAACCGCCAGCGGGCGGCGGTCAGATGCAGTGGCTCAGTTGGACATGGCCGGCTGGAGCAGCCGCAGTCGCTATGACGGATGATAGAACCCATCATTACGAATTGCTTCAAGGGCCTTCGCTAGTGTAAGCCCCTGCTCTACCTCGACCCATTTCCCAGTGTGCCGCATAAACGAGAGATTGAACCGGTTCTCCCCGATGTACTCGAGGCGAGTGAACGGCGCGTCGAAAAACGGTGAAAGTGCCGTCGGGCCTGGGCACGCATACTTTGCTACGAAATAAAAATAGTTCCGATGCCACTTCGTGAACAGGTCAACAATATAGTTCCACCGATCGTCCTCCGGTGGCGCCTTGACGTATTGTGGCTTCCAATCGTCAATGAGCCTTTGGCCCCGTTGGGACACCTCCGTCTTGACCGCCTCGGGAACTCTTGCCTTCGGAGCAGAGCGTGGCGCATAGATCCACATCTTGGGTGGGAGTTTTCGCTTTGCCATACCGACTCCAACGCACTGACCTAGCAAGTCACTATGAGTCTCAGCACTCCAATGCCACCGCACAAGACCGCGTCTCACACAAGCGCTAGCAAGGTACACCAAACATATCTTTTGTAGCTCAGAGGGAGGTCGGATGTCAAAGAAAAAATGAGTGAGGGTTCCTGGCTAGTGCGTCGCGGTGTAAATAACCTAGCAGTTCAGTCTCCACCCGCGCAGCGCTTGTTTGAGACTGCCCACGAACTCACCCACCCGGGCTACTAAATCTGGCTGGTCGCAGTGGGTTTCGATGAGCTGGGAGATAGCACTGCCGACGATCACTGCATCGGCCGCACTCGCCACATCAGCCGCTTGGGTAGGAGAGGAGATCCCAAATCCCACGCCCACCGGCACCGGGGAGATGGCCCGGATGCGCCGTACCATTTCCCCCAGATCAGGCGGAAGCGTGGCGCGCGCACCGGTCACACCGGTGACTGCTACATAGTAGACAAATCCACGCGCTCGGCTGAGCACCGTGCGCGCTCGGGATAGGGAGCTGGTCGGAGCAAGCAGAAAAATCAGGTCTAGATCCTGCCGATCAGTCTCACGTTTCAGTTCGTCCGCTTCCTCGGGTGGCAGATCAACACATAAGACCCCATCGACTCCCACCTGCCGCGCGTCACGCGCAAACCGCTCTCCTCCGTAGCGGAAGATCGGATTGTAATAGCTAAACAGAATGATCGGCAGGGTCAGGGAATGACGCAGACGCTGGACTAGATCAAGAATGCGCGCGAGCGAGGTGCCACCACGCAGGGCGCGCTCTGCAGCGCGCTGGTGGGTCGGACCATCAGCCATCGGGTCAGAAAACGGTACTCCCAACTCGATGAGGTCGGCGCCCTGCCGAGCCAGTTCGTAGACCAGTTGAAAAGTGGTGTCGAGGTCGGGATCGCCGGCAGTGATATAGGGGATCAACGCGGCTTCGCCACGCCCTCGCAGAGCGGCAAAGGTGTCAGTGATGCGTGTCATAACCCCAACAGGGTGCTAAAATCGTGTTCGTGCTTCGACAAGCTCAGCATGAACGGAAAATTCCTCGATGTTTTCAAGACCTCCCCCGTTCGCCCTGAGCCTGTCGAAGGGTGAACGGCGGGTTTTTCCACAGTCGTAGCCCGGATGAAATCCGGGGAAACCCCCATCTCGCGTCCTGGATTCCGCTTCGCTTCATCCAGGCTACTTCGCCCAGTTTCCTGGTAGGGGCGAATCTTGTATTCGCCCCGCCCTCTTCCCCCAAGGGCGATCACAAGGATCGCCCCTACACAAGGGACACAGGCAACTGCAAACCGCTCTAGGGCTGCCCATCCATAAAGCGAGCGACGCCTTGCAGATCCTTATCCCCACGACCGGAGAGATTAATCACCACGATCTCCTCGGGCCGCAGTTGGGGAACGAACGTCGTGGCATAGGCCACCGCATGGGCGCTCTCCAGGGCCGGGATGATGCCCTCGGTCTCGGCCAGCAACTTCATCCCTTCGACCGCGTCATGATCGCTCACTGTGACATAGCGCACCCGCTGCTGGTCGTGGAGGTAACTGAGCTCGGGACCGACCCCTGGGTAGTCGAGCCCAGGCGCCAGGGAGTGGGTCGGACGGATCTGGCCGGTCTCGTCCTGCAAGAGGTAGGTCTTACTGCCGTGCAGGACGCCGACGTGACCGTTGGTAATCGACGCGGCATTCTTCCCCTCACCCAGACCACCAGCCTCGACACCAATCATCTGCACTCCGGGGTCCGCCAGGAAAGCGGTGAACAGACCCATGGCGTTGCTGCCACCACCGACACAGGCAATGAGGTAGTCAGGCAACCGTCCCTCACGCCGACGTACCTGCACCCTGGTCTCACGACCAATTACTGACTGGAAGTCGCGGACCAACATCGGATAGGGATGCGGTCCAGCGACGGTGCCGATCACATAGAAAGTAGTGGCGACCTGAGCAATCCAGTCGCGCAGAGCTTCGTTCATCGCGTCTTTGAGCGTGCGGGTGCCGGCGGTCACTTCACGCAACGTTGCGCCCAACAGACGCATACGAAAGACATTGGGCGCCTGGCGGACGACGTCCTCGCTGCCCATGAACACTTCGCACTCCAGGCCGAAGAGCGCGGCGACGGTAGCGGTCGCCACTCCATGCTGCCCGGCGCCGGTCTCGGCGATCAGCCGCCGTTTGCCCATACGCCTGGCCAGCAGCGCCTGGCCAATAGTATTGTTGATCTTGTGCGCGCCGGTGTGGCACAAGTCTTCCCGCTTCAGATAGATCTTCGCCCCGCCGAGCCGCCGCGTCAGGTGCTCGGCAAATGTGAGCGGCGTGGGCCGGCCAACGTAGTCATGGAGCAAGGCGTGCAATTCACGGCGAAAGTCCGGGTCGTGCCGACAGCGGCGGTAGACCTTTTCTAGCTCGATTAGCGCCGGCATCAGGGTCTCGGCCACGTAACGCCCCCCATAGGGGCCAAAATGACCGTGACTGTCAGGCAGCCTTGGCATTGGTGATAAACGCTCGTAATTTCTCTGGGTCTTTGCGGCCCGGCGCGGACTCCACGCCGCTGGCAACGTCCACAGCCCAGGGTTGCGCCGCCCGCACAGCAGCAGCTACGTTCTCCGGGGTGAGGCCGCCGGCCAAGATCAGACGGCGCAAGCACTGAGCCGGCAAGGCCGCGGCACGCTCCCAGGCAAAAGCCTCGCCCGTTCCTCCGTATCGTCCAGCCTTGTCCGTGTCAAGGAGAAGGTAGTCAGTCGGGAACTGCTTCCAGTCTGGCAACGGCTCATCCGCAGGCACCCGCAGGGCCTTGATGGTCACGCAGGGCCATCCTCGCAGGTCAGCTATCGTCTCGTCACCATGGAACTGGATCGCGGAGAGATTGAGTCGCTCGACCAGAGACGCGATCTGCGCTCTCTCGGCATTCACGAACACCCCGACACACCAAACGCCAGCAGGGATCGCTGCGCGGATCTCCAGGGCGGTCGGCAGGGACACAGAGCGCGGGCTCGGCGGGTAAAAATTGAGGCCGATGAGGTCAGCCCCACACTGCACGGCCAGGGCTGCGTCCGCGGCGCTGGTCACGCCACAGATCTTCACCCGCACGCTCACCCTTCGCCTCGCAGCAGCGCGCGCAAGGGCACGCCCGGGTCAGGCGCGGCCATGAAGGTCTCGCCGATGAGGAACGCTCGGACGCCCTGCGCTTCGAGCCGGGATAACTGCTCACTATGTGAGAGCCCGCTCTCCGACACCACCGTTACCCCGGGCGGGATCAGGCGCACCAGTCGCTCGCTGGTTTCGATGGTGGTGTGGAACGTGCGCAGGTCACGGTTGTTGATGCCCAGTAGTTGCACCCCACAGGCGAGCGCGCGCTCCAGTTCGGCCTCGTCGTGCACCTCGACCAAACAGTCGAGGCCGAGGGTACGGGCCAACGCGCTCAACTCGGCGAGCTGTCCGTCAGAGAGAATAGCGACGATGAGCAGGATCGCACTGGCGCCAAATGCGCGGGCTTCATACACCTGGTAGGGATCGAAGAGAAAATCTTTGCGCAGGAGTGGGAGAGCAACGTGCTCGCGGATGAGACGCAGGTAGTCCAGGCTGCCCTCGAAAAACCGCCGCTCGGTCAGCACCGAGATCGCCGCTGCGCCCTGCGCGGCATACGTCCGCGCCAGAGCGAGCGGGGCGAAGTCGGCGCGGATTACTCCCTTGGAGGGAGACGCTTTTTTCACCTCAGCGATGATCGCCCGGCCTGGCCATTCCCGCAGGGTGCGGAGAAAAGGCGAGGGAGTAGCGTGAAACAAGGCCATGTCCTGGAGCTGGGCCAGGGACACTGCCTGTTTCTGCGCTGCTAGTTCGGTACGTTTGTAAGCGACGATGTCGTCGAGGATCATGCAGGCTCCATCTGGGTGAGGGTGATGAAGCGATCGAGCGTCCGGGCCGCAGCCCCACTGTCGAGCGTCGCGCGTGCCAGTTCTACTCCGGCAGCCAGGGAAGGAACGGCGTCTCCGGCATAGAGCGCGGCGGCGGCGTTGAGCAGCACGATATCGCGCTGCGGACCGCGTGCGCCGGCGCACACTGCCCGGATGAGCGCGGCCGATTCCTGCGCGCTCTCTACCTGCAGGTCAGCGAGGCGGCAGGGGGTCAAGCCGAACTCTTGCGGGTGCAGGGTGAACGTACGCACCGTGCCAACGTGCCACTCGGCTGCCAGGGTCGGACCAGTAAGCGAAATCTCATCAAGCCCGTCCTCCCCATGGACCACCAGAGCGTGGATACTGCCCAACCGCCCCAGGGACTCGGCCAGCGGGACGACCCAGCGTTTGTCGAACACGCCGATCAACTGGTGACGGGCGCCGGCTGGGTTGGTCAGCGGCCCGAGCAGGTTAAAGATCGTGCGGATACCGATCTCGCGGCGCGGGCCGACCGCGTGGCGCATGGCACGGTGAAACGCTGGAGCCAGAAGAAAACCGAACCCCACCTCACGCAAGCAGTGCTCGACCTGCGCGGGTGACAACTCGATCCTGGCCCCCAGGGTTTCCAGGACATCGGCCCCGCCTACTGCGCCAGACATGGCGCGGTTGCCGTGCTTGGCCACGCACAGCCCAGCGCCAGCCGCGACCAGCGCCGCAGCCGTAGAGATATTGAACGTGTGGCAGCCGTCCCCGCCAGTACCACATGTATCCAGCACTGCCCGGGGTGCATGCACCCGGGTGGCCAGCTCGCGCATCACCCGCGCCGCACCGGCAATCTCAGCGACGGTCTCACCTTTGATATGCAATGCGGTGAGGAGCGCGCCAATCTGCGCCGGGGTCGCCTGGTCATTCATAATCTCGGCAGTGACCGCGGCCATCTCCTCTTCGGCCAGATCGTGACCGGCGACCACGCGGGCAATCGCCTCTTTCACGGTCATGGGCGGCAATTTAGAAGGAGGAGCGCACTCAGTAATCGTAGTCCTGCTCTCTGCGGCGACGTTCCTCGTCACGCCGCTGTTGCTCATACGCACGGTTCTCCTCGATCTGGCGCTGCTGATCGGGGTCGTACTGTTGCTCCTCACGCCGCTGCATCTGGTCGCCCACTATGGCGCCGCCCAGGGCGCCAGCCGCGCCGCCGATCGCCGCCCCTTTGCCTTTACCAAGCAGCGCCCCAGCCCCGGCCCCGATTCCGGCACCAACGAGCGCTCCTTTCTCACGTGTGGTGAGGGGTTGAGAACAACCTGCCACGCTTATGAAGAGCATACCCGCCAGGATCTTTTTCAGGGTGTTCCCCTCGCTTTGTAACCTCATCTCTTCCTCCTCTTCTCCCTTGAGGGTGGGTCAAAGTCTGGTGTTAGAGCCTTCTAGGGTAGCAGATTACAAAGGAAAATATTAGAGGTCGTGACACTTTCCCGCAAGGGGCAGCGGCGATGAAATCGCTCACAATCAAGGATCTTGAGAAGAAGAAAGCAAGAAATGTATGATTGCGAGACCTCACTCCTTTTCCTTGAAGGTGGGCAGTCATGACAATACGAGGTGCGCCATGAAAACCACGCCAGCCAACCCCCAAGCCACACGTCAGGGAGCGGCCCGACAAGCTCCGGCCTCGGCAGGGCCGGCCGACCCGTCACTGATCGAGGACCTGGTAGCTGCCAACCGTATCCTGGCGGACCAAGGCGTACTCGATGGCTACGGGCATGTGAGCGCGCGACACAACCACGACCCTAGCCGCTATCTCTTGTCGCGCTCTCTGGCTCCGGAGTTGGTCACCGCTGATGCCATTATGGAGTATGACCTCGACAGCAACCCGCTGGACGCTCAGAGCCGTGTGCTGTACGTCGAGCGGTTCATCCATGGTGAGATCTACAAGGCACGAGCAGAGGTGAAGGCCATCGTTCACAACCACGCGCCCTCGGTTATTCCGTTTGGCGTGAGCGCGGTGCCGCTTCGCCCCCTTTACCACATGGCCGCGTTCCTGTGGGAGGGTGTGCCGGTGTTCGAGATTCGTGACGTGGCGGGGATGACAGACCTGCTGGTGCGCAACCCAGTGCTTGGCCGCGCTCTCGCTCAGAGCCTGGGCAATAAGGCGGCGGCCCTGATGCGTGGCCACGGGGCTGTGGTCGTTGGCTCCTCTCTGCCTGAGGTTGTCGGCCGTAGTATCTACATGCAAATGAACGCGAAGCTGCAAGCCCAGGCTGTGGCCTTCGGCGGACCGATCACCTACCTTGATCCCGAGGAGGCCCGCAAAGTGGACTTGAGCGGGTACCAGCGGGCCTGGGAGCTGTGGAAACGCAAGGCGATGGTAAAAGTAACAGGAGAGGTCAGAGGGTAGAGGGTTCGCGTGGGCGAGAGCGTCGCCATCGACACTGAAAAGCGAAGTGGAGAGGTGCAAGTATGGCGAGTCTAGTCAGCATCGGTCAGCCGGCAGGTCACGTTGAGGGACCGGCAAAAGTCACTGGTCGTGCGCTCTACACCGCAGATGTCACGCTGCCAGGAATGCTGTGGGGCAAGTGCCTGCGCAGTCCCTTCCCGCACGCGCGCATCCTCTCCATCGAGGTCTCGCAAGCCAGACAACTGCCGGGTGTGCACGCTGTGCTGACCGGCGCTGATCTGCCGGAGGCGCGCATCGGCCGTTTCTTGCTCGACCTCCCAGTGCTGGCCCGTGACCGCGTCCGTTTCGTCGGGGAAAAGGTCGTCGCCGTGGCGGCCGAGTCGCCCGACATCGCAGAAGAAGCTCTTACGCTCATCGATGTCCAGTACGAAGAGCTGCCGGCTGTTTTTGCTCCGCTGGAAGCCATGCAGGAGAACGCCCCGCGGATTCATGAGCATCCGGACTCGTACGCGCATCCGCCGATCCCTGAGGCCTTTTTACACGGCGGTGAAGTGCAGTTTTTTCCACTCATCCCCAACGTGGTCTCACAAGTCTTCTACCGTCACGGTGATCTCGGCGCCGGTTTCGCTCAGGCCGACCGCGTCTTCGAGCACACGTTCTTTGTGCCCTCAGTCCACCAGGGTTACATCGAACCCCACGCCTGTGCCGTCTCCATTGAACCCACCGGCAAGATCAACGTCTGGCTCTCCAACAAAACGCCCTTCATCGCCCGTAGCCAGCTCGCGGCTGCCCTCGGGGTCCCCGAAGAGCGCGTTCGGGTGAATCCCGTGTCCATCGGTGGTGACTTCGGCGGCAAGGGATCGCTCATGGACAGCGTGGTGTGTTACTACCTGGCCCAGCAGTCCGGTCGGCCGGTGAAGATGGTGATGACCTATACCGAGGAGCTGCTGGCTGGCAATCCGCGTCACTCCGCTGTGATCACCCTCCGTAGCGGCGTCACCCGTGACGGCCGGCTGACCGCACGGCAGGCGAAACTGGTCTTCAACTGTGGCGCCTACGGAGCTTTTACGCCGCTGCACACCGTACACGGTGGCGTCCATGCCGGCGGCCCCTATCGCGTACCGCATATCGAGATCGAGTGTCTACGGGTGTACACCAACACGGTCCCGGCTGGTCACATGCGCGCGCCGGGTGCGCCACAGACGGTCTTCGCGGTCGAGAGCCATATGGACATGATCGCGCACGAGTTGAGCCTTGATCCTCTAGAATTTCGCCTGCGCAACGCGCTCTCCGAGGGCGATTCCTCACCCATGGGCGAGCGCTGGCAACACGTCCGCTGCCCGGCGCCTTTGGACCCTCGGGCGCGATGCTCAGCATCGACGCTGCTGCCAGACTCACGCTGCTCACCGGCGCGGCTGACACCGGCACCGGTTCCTATACGGTGCTGCAGCAGATCGTGGCCGAGGAACTCCAGGTGCCACTGACTGCGGTGACGGTTGTCCAAGGTGATACCGATACCGCCGCCTACGAGGTAGGCGCTGGCGGCAGCCGCTTCACGCATACCGCCGGCCAGGCAACCCTGGCTGCGGCGCGCGAGCTCAAACAGGCCCTCCTCACCTTGGCAGCCCAACGCCTAGCCTGTGCGCCCGCGCAGGTACAGATGCACCAAGGCCGCTTCGTCGCTGCTGACGGCGGTAGCCTGGACCTGGCAACGCTCATGGCTGGGGCGGCAGAGCAGGGGACTGCGCCTCTCACCCGCACTGGCAGTTACATGCCCGGAGGGCCGGTCGCGGTCACGTCCTTTTGTGCCCAGGTGGCTGAGGTAGAGGTGGACCCCGAAACTGGTCAGGTTCAGCTCCGCAAGCTGGTGACCGCGCATGATGTCGGGACGGTTATCAACCCGCTCACGCATCAAGGACAGATCGAGGGTGGTGTGGTACAGGGAGTGGGCCAGGCGCTCACCGAACAGTTGCTGGTGCAGGATGGGGTGGTGACCACCCTGCACCTGGGTGACTATAAACTGCCTACGGCCATGGACATCCCGGAGTTGACCACAGTACTCATCGAGACCAAGGCCGGTCCGGCGCCCTATGCCGGCAAGGCCGTCGGCGAACTCAGCAACGTGGCCATCCCTGCCGCCGTGGCCAACGCAGTCTTCGCTGCCGTAGGAGTGCGACTCACGGAGTTGCCCATCACCGCGGACAAGGTGTATGCCGGACTGCGGGCAAAGGAGGGCAAGCAATGAGAACGATACGGCTGCGGGTGAACGGCCAGCCGGTGGTTCGTGAGGTTCCTGACAACCGCCTGCTGGTCGATTTTCTGCGCTACGACCTGGGCCTCGCCGGAACGAAAGAGGGCTGCAGTGTGGGCGTGTGCGGCGCCTGCACGGTGTTGTTGGACGGACAGCCAGTGAGTTCCTGCATCGCCCTGGCCGTCATGGCGGACGGCTGCGCGGTCACCACCATCGAAGGGCTGGCGCAGGGCGATCGCTTGCACCCCCTGCAACAAGCCTTTATCGAGTATGGCGGCTTCCAGTGCGGGATTTGCACGCCTGGCCAGATCATGGCTGCCAAGGCGCTCTTGGACGTGAACCCGCATCCCACGACAGACGAGATTCAAGCCTGGATGATGGGTAACCTGTGCCGCTGCACCGGCTACTACCAGATCATCGCGTCGATTCAGGCAGTAGCCGAGGGGAAGGTCACGCCATGATCTCGTTCACCTACCTCGAACCGGCGGATGTAGATGAGGCGCTGGCGACTCTCGCCCGTTATGGTGAGGAGGCGAAGGTTATCGCTGGAGGGACCGGGCTGGTCAACTTGATGAAGCAGCGGCTCGTCCAGCCGACGTACCTGATCGGCCTCCGTCGTCTCGCTGGACTTAGCGGCCTGCACTATGACGGCGCCGTGCGGATCGGCGCCCTCTGCACCCAGAGGACAATTGAAACCTCCGCGCTGGTGCGGACCCATGTTCCCCTGCTGGCAGAAACCTGCCGGCACGTTGCTAGCGTGCGCATCCGCACCATGGCGACGCTCGGTGGCGCGCTGGCGCATGCCGACCCGAACCAGGACCCGCCACCAGCGCTCATGGTGCTCGACGCCCGCGTGCGGCTCCGCTCCCAGCAGCGTGCGCGCGAGGTCTCCATCGCTGAGTTCTTCACGGGGTACTACGAGACGGTCATGGAGCCTGACGAGCTCATCACGGAAGTGATCATCCCGCCACAGCCAGCCGGCAGCGGCGCGGCCTTTGTCAAATTTCTGCCCCAGACGCACGACGACTATGCCACGGTGGCGGTCGCAGCACGGGTCACATTGGA
>WNGH01044716.1_pt1 | contig 10467 bp, 8 predicted proteins | sample 5400631 | NCBI WGS metagenome assembly WNGH01 (sample SAMN13153373, study PRJNA577476) | soil metagenome | isolation source: 115 cm soil or saprolite under Garry oak tree replicate 1 | place: USA:California | collected 2016-06-15 | reverse complement strand
CTCCTCCAGGCCACCCGGGACCATAAGCGCCAGAAGCCGGCCGCCCCCCGCGCCGGCGGCGACCGTGTGCCGGGCGCCGCGCGGCACCAGGACGTACGACCCCGGGCCTGCCGGGATCTTCTCCTCACCGACGGTGAAGACGTACTGGCCGTCGAGCACGTAGAAGGACTCCTCCATAGCGTGGTGGATGTGCGGCATCGTCCAGGGGCCTTCGCCGCCAGTGAATTCGGCGAACGTGAAGGCCCGGCTGGTTGTCGCCTCGCCGGCGGCGAGGACCCGCATCTGGATGATGCCGAGATCGACGGTCTGCCCTTCGCCCGGGGCCACCGTGTGCGCGTGTCCTGACAGGAGCATCGCTCCCACCCCCTACGGTGTCATCGGGCCCTGCTGCTGTGCAGAACCCGCCTGATGACACCGTCCCGGCCGTGCGGCCCGGGCGCAATATCAAAAAATGAAGTTACCAGGCAGGCGGGGGCGTGCGACGCTTGACGTATGCGGACCTACGGCCAGTATTGCCCGGTCGCGCGCACCTCGGAGCTGCTCGCCGAGCGATGGACGCCGATCATCATCCGGAACCTGCTCACCGGGTGCCGGACCTTCACCGAGATCAGGCAGGGCGCACCGGGGATCCCGCCCGCACTGCTCACCAAGCGGCTCGGCACCCTGGAGCGGCACGGGATCATCGAGCGCGAGCGCTGCCCGTCCGGCCGCGGCTGGTCCTACCGGCTGACCGAGCAGGGCCAGGACCTCAAGGCCGTGTGCGACGCGATGGGCCAATGGGGTGCCCGGTGGCTGGAGATCGAACCGCGCCACATGGAGCCGGCCTACGTGCTCTGGGCGACCACCAAGCTAGTCGACCCCGCCAGGCTGCCCGACCGGACGGTCGTCGTGCGGTTCGAACTGCGCGACGAGCCCGAAGGCAGCTACTGGCTCCTGCTGCGCAAGCCGCACCCGGAGCTGTGCACCAGGGGAACCGGGTACGTCGAAGACATCGTCGCCCGCACCGACGCGGCCTGCCTGATCGACATCCACCTGAAGCGGACCAGCTACCGCGAGGCACTGCGCAGCGGCCGCCTGACCCTGGACGGCCCGCCCCAGCTCACCGGCGCCTTCATGACATGGATCCGGCCCAGCCCGTACGCCGACGTCGCGGCCGCGGCGTCGGCCCGGCCACGCAACCGGGATCTGCCACAGCGGTGAGTCTGGCGGCGCGCGCGGGTCTGTACGTGTGAGGGCCGCAGGCCCGCAAACGAGGTGACGATGACCGCCAGCACGGATTTCACGGATCTGACCAGCCCGTTCCGGGGGGAGCTGCTGGCGCACTGCTACCGGATGCTCGGGTCGGTGGACGAGGCCGAGGACCTGGTGCAGGAGACGTACCTGCGGGCGTGGCGGTCGTTCGGCGGGTTCGAGGGGCGGTCCTCGGTGCGGACCTGGCTGTACCAGATCGCGACCAACGCGTGCCTGACCGCGCTGCAGCGGCGCGGGCGGCGGCCGATGCCGTCCGGGCTCGCCGGGCCGGCCGCGGACCCGGACATGCCGCTGGTGCCGGCGCCGGAGGTGCCGTGGCTGCAGCCGGTGCCGGACGCGCTGCTGGCCGGGGCGGGTGAGGATCCGGCCAGCGCGGTGGCGGCGCGGGCCGGGATCCGGCTGGCGCTGGTCGCGGCGCAGCAGTACCTGCCGGCCCGGCAGCGGGCCATGCTGATCCTGCGGGACGTGCTGGGGTGGCCCGCGGCCGAGGTCGCCGGGCTGCTGGGGACCACCACCACCGCGGTCAACAGCGGGCTGCGGCGGGCCCGGGCCCAGCTCGCCCGGGCGCTGCCGGCCGAGGAGGACACGGCCGAGCCGAACGACCCGGGGCAGCGCGCGGCGCTCGACCGGTTCGCGGCGGCCTTCGAGAACGCCGACGCGGACGCGCTGGCCGAACTGCTGCGCAAGGACGCCGTGCTGGAGATGCCGCCGCTCCCGGGGTGGTTCGCCGGGCGGGACGCGGTCCGGGCGTTCTTCGCGGCCCAGGTGCTGACCCAGCCCGGAATGTTCCGGCTGGTGCCGACGGCGGCCAACGGGCAGCCGGCGTTCGCGGCCTACCAGCGCGACGCCGGCGGGGTGTACCGGGCGCACGCGGTGCTGGTCCTGGCGCTCTCCCCCACCGGGATCGCGCGGGTCGACATCTTCCTCGAGCCCGGGTTGTTCGGCCGGTTCGGGCTGCCCGAGGTCGCCCGGTGGGCTAGCACAGCGGGCTAGCGCGGGAAACCCGTCTGCGACCCGGCGACTCGGGCGAGAGCGGCTGGTCTACCTATACGAGACGCCTTTTCCTGGCGGCGGCCGGAGCCGCCGCCCGAGGGCGAAGCACACCCGACACGTACAGGGAGATTGTCATGCCCAGAAACGAGATCAGCGGCGCGACCGCGATCGTGACCGGGGCCAGCCGGGGGTTCGGCCGCGGCATCGCCGCCGCGCTCACCAAGGCCGGGGCGCGGGTGACCGGCGTCGCCAGGGACGGCGGCCTGCTCGCCGAGGTGCGGGCCGAGCTCGGCGAGTCGTTTACCCCGGTGACGGGCGACGCGGCCGACCCGGCGCTGGCCGGGCAGCTCATCGACGCGTACCGGCCGGACCTGCTCGTGCTGAACGCCGGCGCCACGCCGCTGCTGCGGCCGATCCAGCGGCATACGTGGGAAACGTTCGGCCGCACCTGGGACGTTGACGTCCGGCACGCCTTCGGCTGGGTCCGCGAGGCGCTGCTCGCCCCGCTGGCCCCCGGCAGCACCGTGATCACGATGTCCAGCGGGGCCGCCTTGGCCGGGTCGCCGCTGTCCGCGGACCCCGGCCACCGCGCTGGGGGCCGCGGCCGTCGCCGCCTACGCCGCTCGCGCCGGAGCGGACGAGGCGAGCTATGCGGCGTCCCTCGGGGCGACGCCCACACCGGAGCTGGCCGGCCAGGCGGTGGCCTCGCTCGCCACCGACCCCAGCCTGGACCAGCCCGCCTACCTGCTCACCGGCGCGGGACTGCGCCCGGTGGGCTGACCATAACGCTGACCATAACGGGGCCAGGCGGCGCTGGATGTAGCGCCGCTCGGCCGCGGGCGGCTCCAGTTCCAGCGCGGTGCGGTACGCCCGCGCCGCCTCCTCGTCGCGGCCCATCCGGGCCAGCAGGTCGGCGCGGGCGACATGAATCCGGGGCCACGTCGCGAGCTGGGGGTGGCCCGGCGGGCGTCGGTCAGCAGCAGCAGGGCGAGCAGCCCCAGCACCTCGGGATCGCGGGGCAGCCGGGCCGCCAGGCCGCGGGCCAGGTTGAGGCCGGCCACGCACAGGTCGGGCCGGAGCAGGTCGTCGCCTGAGGACGCCTGGTGGCCCTCGCTGAAGATGAGATACACGACCCTCAGGACGTCGGCCGTCCTGGTCTGTAGCAGTTCGGCCCGGGGCATGGCCAAGGCCAGGCCGGAATCGCGGATCTTGTTCTTCGCCCGGGTCAGCCGCTTGGCCATGGTGGCTTCCGGCACCAGGAACGCGGCCGCGATCTCCGCCGCCCTCAGCCCGCCGACCGCCCGCAGCGTCAGGGCGATCCGCGCCTCCGGGCTGAGCGCGGGGTGACAGCACAGGTAGATGAGCCACAGGTCCTCGTCGGCCGAACGGGCCGGGCCGGCCGCCCCGGCGACGGGCCCGGTCGCTTCCCTGCCGGTCGCTTCGCTGGCGGTCGCTTCCTTGGCCGGGCGCCGCGACTCCCGCCGCAGCCGGTCCAGCGCCTTGTGCCGGGCGACACCGGTCAGCCACGCCTGCGGATCACGCGGCACGTGGCCGGCGGTCCATTGCCGGACCGCGACCACGCACGCGTCCTGCACGCTGTCCTCGGCCATGTCGAGCCGCCCGGTGGCGCGGGCCACCTCGGCCACGGCGCCCCACCAGCAGCGGCTGGCCGTCGCGCACCCGCACGGTGGTGGCGGCCGAGGTCGCCGTCAGCGGAGCGCAGTCCACCAGCACCCCGGCCTCGGCCATGGCCCGCACCGCGGCGGTGTACTCCCGCAGCATGGCCTGGGCGGCGGGCGTGCCCGGTTCGGGCAGCGCATCGGTGGCTCGGTTCAGCAACAGCAAGTACTTCATAACCTGGTTCCTTCCCCGCCCGCCGGTCCGGCTTCCCCATCTAGTCGAACGAGCGGATCGCAGCAGGACACGTCCGGGGCTCCGGGTCAGCCCGTCGTCCAGGGCCGGAGCTTATCGGGGTTGCGTACGGCCCAGATGTGCGTGATCTTGTCGCCCGCGACCTCGAACGCGAACACCGTCACGGTGACGCCGTCTTGCTGGGCCACCAGGCCGGGCTGGCCGTTGACGGTGCGCTCCAGGATCGTCAGGCTGCCGGGTGCCCGGCCGGCGATTTCGGCCAGGTAGCGGGCCACCTGCTCGCGGCCTTCGATGGGGTGAAGCGCGGCGGTGGCCAGGCCGCCGCCGTCGGCGACCACCGTGGCGCCGGGGTCCAGCAGGCCGACGAGGGCTTCGATGTCCTTGGCTTCCCAGGCCTGCTTGAAGTCCCTGACGAGGCCGGCCTGCCGGGCCGGCAGGGACGGGGGAGGCTGCGCGGCGCGGATGCGCCCGCGGGCCGAGGAAGCCAGCTGGCGGCAGGCCGCCGGGGTGCGCCCGGTGATCTCGGCTATCTCGGGGAAGGAGTAGCGGAACACGTCGTGCAGGACGAACGCGACGCGCTCGGCCGGGGTCATCGACTCGAGCACGACGAGGAACGCCATGCTGACCGACTCATCCAGGGTGACCCGGTCCGCCGGGTCGGCGCTGCCGCCGGACCCCACGCTGGCCCACTCGCCCGGTTCGGGCAGCGGCTCGGGAATCCATTCGCCCACGTAGCGCTCCCGCCGGGCCCGGGCCGAACCGAGCAGGTCCAGGCAGATGCGGCTGGCGACCGTGGTCAGCCAGGCGCCGGGGGATTCGATGGCCTCCTGCTGCTCTGCGGACATCGCGTACCAGCGGGCGTAGGTCTCCTGCACGGCGTCCTCGGCATCGGCCAGGGAGCCCAGCATCCGGTAGGCGAGGTTGATCAGCCGGCGCCGTTCGGCCATGACCGCGCTCATGGTGCCGTCCCTTCCCTGGTCGCATCGGCCCACACCAGTTCGACGAGACAGCGCGCTCGACTGTCAGGCCGGCCCGTCACCTGACAGTCCGGGGTGCTGCGTCGTCCCACTACTGAGAGGAAAACATCATCTCCGCACGAAAGGAACTGGCGATGAAGGCCATCCGCGTTCACGAGCAAGCCGGCATCAGCGGGCTCAGCTTCGAAGACGCACCCGACCCCACCCCCATGATCGGCGACGTGCTGGTCAAGGTCGCCGCGGTCGGCATCACCCACAACGAGCTGGACTGGCCGCTGCGGACCTGCCGGAACGGTCACCCGCGGGATTCGATCATCCCCGGCCAGGAGGTGTCCGGAGTGGTCACCGCGCTGGGCATGGGCACGGCCGGGATCGCCGTCGGCGACGAGGTGTTCGGGCTCACCGACCCCTACCGGGACGCGGCGGCCGCCGAGTACGTCGCCGTCGAAGCCCGTAACCTGGCCCGCAAGCCGCGGACCGTGGACCACGTCCACGCCGCGTCGGTGCCGCGGGCCGGCCTGACCGCGTGGCAGGCCCTGTTCGACCACGGGAAGCTGGCCAAAGGTCAGACGGTGGTCATCCACGGCGCGGCGGGCGCGGTCGGGTCGACCGCGGTCCAGCTGGCCCGCTGGGCCGGCGCCGAGGTGATCGGGACCGGGCGGAGCCGGGCCCGGCAGCTGGTCGAGGAGCTCGGCGCCGACCGCTTCATCGCGCTCGACGAGGACCGGCCCGAGGACGCGGCGGCCCAGGCCGACGTGGTGTTCGACCTGGTCGGCGGCGAGGTGCTCGCCCGGTCGTCCGCCCTGCTCAAGCCCGGGGGAACGCTGGTCTCGGTGGTTTCCTGGGAGCTGCCCGCCGACCGGGACGACATCAGGAAGATCTTCTTCATCCAGGAGGCCAAGCAGGTTCAGCTGACCGAGCTCGCCCGCCTGGTCGACGAGGGCCACCTGCGTCCCCAGGTCGGCGGGGTGTATCCGCTCACCCAGGCCGTCGAGGCGTACCGCGCCAAGGCCGCCGGCGGCATCCCCGGCCGGATGGTCCTCCAGCCCTGACCCGCGCGCCGTTCGCCCGCCGTCAGCCCATGGACTTGGCGCCGTCAAGGGACTCGCGGATGATGTCGGCGTGGCCGGCGTGCTGCGCGGTCTCGGCGATGATGTGCAGGAACACCCGGCGGGCCGACCGCGTCTCGCCGGGCGGGAACCAGGGGGCGCTCGGCAGCGGGTGGGCGACGTCCAGGTCGGGCAGGCTCGCGACCAGCTCGTCGGTCCGCTGGGCGATCTTCTCGTAGTCGGCCAGGACGCCGGCCAGCGTCTCGTCCGGCAGCAGCCTCGACGGTGAAGGTCGCCCAGCCCTGCTCGGTCGTTGCGACGTGCTTGATCAGCCCGCCCAGGGACAGCTCGCTCACGGTGGTCCGCTGCCGGGCCTGCTCGTCGATCAGGTCCCGGGCGGCGAAGCGCAGGAAGTGCCGGGCCGAGGCCAGCCCGGCCAGGATGTCGGTGCGTTCGCCGTCGAGGTTGCTCGTCATGGTCGTCCCCTCTCGTTGTTTCTTGGCTCTGAGCTCACGTTACGGGGAATAGTGGCCGGTTCCTGACCTGAATTGGGCGAGGATGGGAATTGTGGCGAACACAAGCTCCCGGACGCTGCGCCTGCTGTCCCTGCTGCAGACGCGCCGGTACTGGCCGGGCGAGGAACTGGCCAGGCAGCTGCGGGTCTCGCCGCGCACGCTGCGCCGGGACATCGACCGGCTCCGGGAGCTCGGCTACCCCATCCAGGCGCAGCGCGGCGTGGCGGGCGGCTACCAGCTGGCGGCGGGTTCGGCGCTGCCGCCGCTGGTGGTCGACGACGAGGAGGCGGTCGCACTGGCCCTCGGCCTGCAGGCCGCCGCGCAGGGGGCGGGCGCGCCGGGCGCGGTCGAGGGCATCGCCGAGGCGTCGGTACGGGCGCTGGCCAAGGTGGTGCAGGTGATGCCGGCCCGGCTGCGGCGCCGGGTGCAGGCGCTGGGCGCGATGACGGTGCCGGCCGGCTGGGAGACCGTGGGCGGCGCGGCCCGGGAGACCGTGGACCCGGAGGTCCTCACCACCCTGGCCCTCGCCTGCCGGGATACCGAACGGGTCCGGTTCTCGTACACCGCGGCCGGCGGCGAGCAGACCGGCCGGCACGTAGAACCGCATCGCCTCGTCCTGCTCGGCCGCCGCTGGTACCTGGTCGGCTACGACCTGGACCGGCAGGACTGGCGGAGTTACCGGCTGGACCGGCTCGCCGCGCCGAACGGGACCGGGGTCAGGTTCCGCGCCCGCGAGCTGCCGGGCGGCGACGCGGCCGCCTTCGTCCGGGCCGGCGTGCAGAGCACCAGGACCGGGTACGACATCGAGGTCATCGTCGAGGCGCCCGCCCCGGCGGTACGGGAACGGATCGGCCGGTGGGCTTCGGTGTCCGAGCTCAGCGCCGGCCGGTGCCGGGTGCGGATGACCGCCGACGCGCTGGAGTGGCCCGTCCTGGGACTGGGCATGGTCGGCGCCGACTTCCAGGTGATCTCGCCGCCGGAACTGATCGACTGGATGCGGGACTGGGGCGCCCGGTTCAGCCGGGCGGGTCAGGATCCTCAGGGTTCAGGGCCGCGGTAGGCGGCCCGAACCAGGTGGTGAGCGCGTCAGGGAGCCCCGGGCGGGCTGAGTCTCCCGCCCAGGCGACGTATCCGTCGGGCCGGATCAGTACGGCGGCGGGAGCAGGGACCGCGCCGAGGACCGGAAGCTCCCACGGACCGGCGTAGGTGGCGTCGGTCAGCCGGACCCGGTCCGCCCACGGCGTGATGTCGAGGCCGCCGGGCTCACCGCCTCCGGCGATCACGACCGCATGCCCGGTCATCACAACCCCCTATTTCCCGTAGGTTCTTGTCCCGGCCAGCCATTGTGCGGCACGACCCGGGTCTTGCCGCAAGCCCCCGGGTGCGCTATAGATTGAAAGTGGAGGGGTGTGTGTTGCGGGTGCCGCCTGGGCCACCCTGGGGAGAGGGTGGGGCCATGACGACACCGACCGTTACCGAACGAGGGCGGCTGACCGCCCTGCGGGCCGCGTGGCTGTTCGACGGCTCCGGCTCCGCGCTCATACCTGACCCGCTGGTGGTGATCGACGGCGGCACCATCGTCGCCGTCGGCTCCGGGGCACCCGCGCCGGACGGCGCGGACGTCGTCGACCTGGGCGGGGCGGCGCTGCTGCCCGGGCTGGTCGACACCCACGTCCACCTGGCCTTCGACGCCAGCGCGGACCCAGTCGCCGCATTGGCGGCCCGGTCCGGCGAGGAGACGCTGGAGGCGATGACCCGGGCCGGGCAGGCGGCGCTAGCCGGCGGCGTCACCACGGTCCGGGACCTGGGCGACCGGGACTACCTGTCGCTCGGGCTGCGCGGCCGGCCGGGGCTGCCGACGATCGTGGCGGCCGGGCCGCCGGTCACCACGCCGGCCGGGCACTGCCACTACCTGGGCGGGGTGGCCGAACCGACCGAGGCGGGGGTGCGCGCCGCGGTGCGCGAGCACGTGGAGCGCGGCGTCGAAGTCATCAAGATCATGGCCAGCGGCGGGACCCTGACGCCAGGCACCTACCAGCATCTCCCCCAGTTCACGCTCGAGCTGCTGCGGGCCGCGGTCGACGAGGCGCACCGGCACGGGCTCCAGGTGACCGCGCACGCGCACGCCGTGGCCGCGATCGCGGACGGGGTGGCGGCCGGGGTCAACGGGCTCGAGCACGTGTCGTTCTGGACCGAGGACAGCGTGAACGCGCCCGCCGAACTGATCCAGCTCATCGCGGACCGGCGGACGATAGTCGGGGCCACGGTGGGCATGGTGCCGGTGCCGGGCCTGGCGCCGCCGCCTGCCGTCCTAGCCCGGATACCGCTCATGATGGCCAACATGAGGCGGATGTACGAGGCCGGGGCGCTGATAGTGGCGGGCAGCGACGCCGGCATCGGTCCGGTCAAGCCGCACGACGTGGTCCGGCACGCGCCGGCCATGCTGCGCGACATAGGGATCGGGCAGGCCGAGGCGCTGCGCATGATCACCTCGGCGGCGGCCGGGGTGATCGGGCTCGGCCACCGCAAGGGCCGCATCGCCCACGGCTTCGACGCCGACATCCTGGCCGTAGACGGCGACCCCATCACCCACCCAGACGCCCTGCACCGGATCCGCGCCGTCTACGCCCGCGGCACGGCGGCGGTCAGTCCTGCTCGGGTAGGTCGGTGAGCAGGTCCTCGGCGGTCTCCATGCCCTTGCGCCAGACCGAACGGGCGATGATCTTGCTGGGGTCGACCCGGTCCCGGTAGCGCTGCGCGATATCGCGGCCCTCCTCGAGCAGGCCGTCGGACAGCTTGGTGGGCTCCAGGCCGAGGGCGAGGAACTGGTCGTTGGTGACGATCAGGTCGTTCTCGTCGGCCTCGCGGCGAGGGTTGGGCAGGTACGCGATGTCCGCGCCCATGATGTCGGCGACCATCTTGGCCAAGCCGCCCACCTGGTGCGTCTCGGTGACCTGGTTGAGCACCCGGGGCCGGTCGCCGGCCTGCGGCGGGTTCTCGATCGCGAGCTCGATGCACCGGACGGTGTCCCGGATGTGGATGAAGGCGCGGGTCTGCCCGCCGGTGCCGTGCACGGTCAGCGGGTGGCCGATCGCGGCCTGCATGAGGAACCGGTTCAGCACCGTGCCGTAGTCGCCGTCGTAGTCGAACCGGTTGATCAGCCGGACGTCGCGGGCGGTCTGGTCGGTCTGGGTGCCCCAGACGATGCCCTGGTGCAGGTCGGTGATCCGCAGCCCGTCGTTCTTGGCGTAGAACGAGAACAGCAGCTGGTCCAGGGTCTTGGTCATGTGGTAGACCGACCCGGGGTTGGCCGGGTGCAGGATCTCCCGCTCCAGCTCCCCGTCCGGGGTGGTCACCTTCACGGTCAGGTAGCCCTCGGGGATCGGCGCGCTGCCCGACCAGCCGTAGCCGTAGACGCCCATCGTGCCGAGGTGCGCGAGCGCCGCGTCGATGCCGGTCTCCACCAGGGCGACCAGCAGGTTGTGGGTGGCGCGGATGTTGTTGTCGACCGTGTACCGCTTGGTCGCGGCGGTGCGCATCGAGTACGGCGCGGCGCGCTGCTCGGCGAAGTGCACGATCGCGTCCGGCTGCTTCTCCTGCAGGACGGCGACCAGCCGGTCGTACTCGGTGGCGATGTCCAGGTTGACGAACCCGATCTCGCGGCCGGCGACTTCCTTCCAGGCCCGCAGCCGCTCGCCGATGGGCCGGATCGGGGTCAGCGACTCCACCTCGAGCTCGACGTCGATCTTCCGACGGCTGAGGTTGTCGAGGATCGTGACATCGTGACCCTTGTCCGACAGGTACAGGGAT
>WNGH01038058.1_pt1 | contig 10467 bp, 7 predicted proteins | sample 5400631 | NCBI WGS metagenome assembly WNGH01 (sample SAMN13153373, study PRJNA577476) | soil metagenome | isolation source: 115 cm soil or saprolite under Garry oak tree replicate 1 | place: USA:California | collected 2016-06-15 | reverse complement strand
ATACCGCTCACATGATCCCAATGGAGATGTGAAAGAAGGGCAAAATCTAAATCAGTTCTCTCCATTCCCATGCTTTTGAGATGACTGCTCAGCGGCTGTTCAAATTGGAAGTTTCCGAGTGTCTTACGAAACAAGAGAGACCGATCAGCTACAAAAGCGGAGATATCAGAGCTCAGTCCTGTATCATATAAAAACGTTGCTTTGGGATGACGCACTAAGACAGCGCTATGAGAGATGATACGAGGAATAGGTGAGAAAGCGCCACGCACTGCCACAAATTCGGGAATAGCAACACTGCCACAGCGCAAAAACATTACCTCTACTTGAGGAAACGTTGAAGTATCTAAAGGTGGAGCAGGTTCTTCTGCTTCATACCAGTGAGCAGTAGCAAAGCGTTGAGGCAAAAAACTCTTGATAGCCAATGCTGCACCAAGAGTTCCTAATGTTATACTACTGAATGCTACGAGGTTGCGCAGCTTCATGCGTCTTATCCTCCAATAAATATAGCTGCTCTTCCAGCTTGATAACTCGACCTCAAAAAGTGCCAGGGAGCGAGGCTAAGAGCTGAACTGCTGCTGTGCTAATGGCAAGGTAAACCAGAAGGTCGACCCCTGACCGGGAGTGCTGGCTACCCCCACGCGTCCGCCATGCCACGTGATAATCGTTTTGCTGATATACAACCCAAGCCCCAGTCCAATACCAGAACCCGCCTGCACTTCGACCCCTCGCACCCGGTGGAAGCGTTCCCAAATGCGTTCCTGCTCAGCAGGCGGCAATCCCGGGCCCTCGTCTTGCACAGATACACGAGCAACCGGCCCCTCCATTTCCAGGGAAACGGTTACAGGCTTATCCACTGAAGAATATTTGAGAGCATTGGTCAGATAATTGGCCACTACTTGTCCAATACGATCAGCATCAGCTTCGATAGGTACAGCTTCCTCAGCCAGCATCTCCACAAGAATAGAGCGCGTAGGATTTATCATGCGCTGTTCCTGGATGGTCTCCTGAACAACAGTTTCGAGGTCGCATAGTTCTGAACGCATCTCGAGTTTCCCAATCTGGATACGCGATACATCCAACAGATCGCTCACCAGGCGATCCAGGCGGTCGGTCTGGCGATTCGCGTTCTCTAGTAGGTCGGGTAGCAGTCGATCGATTTGTGTTTTCCGGTCACTTATTAAACGCTGTAATCGACGTTCCGCCAGCTGGACATTTCCCTTGATAGCCGCCAGCGGTGTCTTCAGTTCGTGACAGGCTATGCCCAGGAACTCATCCATGCGCCGGTTGGCCGCGCGCAGAGCTATTTCGTTGGCACGTGACTCCTCACGTTCGTGCAGCAGCCGCTCACGCTCAATTACTAAGCCTGCCAGCTTCGCTACAGCACCCGCAAGCGCCATCTCCTCCTGCGTATACTCATGCCTTATACTCCCATTATCCAACGAAAGGATACCTACAAGTTGATCGCCTATACACATTGGAGCGATTAGCAGAGTCTGTATACCATAAGGGTTAGGTTGGTCACTGAATGGAGGCTGAGTCATATCAAGCTGTAAGACCTCATTCGCTCGTAGACGCGAGATAAGTTCAGGAGTACGACTATCACTCAAACGGCTCTCATGTTGCTGCTGTTCAGCCCACCATTGAACTTCCTGTTCAGGAGAAAGACCAACTATCGCCATTGCCCGTAGTACGGTCGTCTCCGACTCAATTGTCGTAATGCCAACACGTTGACAGTTCAGAATATCACGCGTTAATTCTGCCAACCGCCTGGCAACTGTGCTCTCTGCTACAGTCTTTTTCTCTTTTAATAATGATTGCAAATGAACTTCGGCTGCATTATCAGGAACAAGCACCAGCACCTCCGCCATGGCCAGCAATGCCTTCAATGCTTCATGTGTACGTCGCTCCAACCCGCGTCGCTCAGTAACGTCTCGCATGATAGTGACAGCGCCAACAATATCCCCGCCCTTACCAAAAACTGGAGAGCCAGTAATGCTCAGCTCTATTTCTCGCCCATCTAATACGTACGATCTGATGTCGACAGCATTCGAGCCTTTTAACATCTCTCCGTTCAGTATACGAATCACTGGCCATTGCTCCTGGGGCAGCGGTATACCATGATCATCAAGCACTTTAAAGGGGAATAGACGCTCTCGTAATAACGAGAACCGGTCATCTAGCATACTTGTAGAATAGTCAGGCTGGCTATTGACTGCAAGAATTTCACGGGCCATAGAGTTCATTTGCTGAATACGCCCCTCGCTGTCATAAACGATGACACCATCGACTATCGCCTCAAAAATTGCTTCAAGCTGTTTGGCTCGTGCAATTGCATCGATGCGCGCACACTGTTCGGATTCATACAAATGGGCATGATCCACAGCCAGTGCAATACGATCAGCAGCGCGTTGAAGTAGCCAAAACCCTGCCCTACCGGGACGCGAACTTGTGAGGCGACTTGCTCCTCAGGCCCGATAGCGGTGTATACTGTTAAGTACTGCCCATCTTCAGTAACCAGCAAGATTGCGCTATTATCAACATCAATGACCTCACGGACACGAACAAGCATTTCATGCAATAGTTTATTGAGGGTCAAATGTGCCAGCGCGGTATCGGTAATGTCCTGTAAGGCTTGCAGCCGTTTTGTCGCCGCCTCAGCCATAGCGCGAGCAACCCGCTCACTAGCGAGAAGCTGGACCCGTTCTTCCTCGACTCGTTTGAATTCAGTAATATCCGTGCAGAAGCCAATCCACTCACGAATACTGCCATCTTCGTTAAAAACAGGAACACTACGCACTAAGAAGCTACGATAGACGCCATCGTAACGCCTGAGAGCATACTCTGTTTCGTAGAGGCTCCTGGCTGCTATAGCATCCGACCAGATAGAGACAGTGCGTTCACGATCGTCAGGATGAACAGCATCCAACCAACCCCACCCTTTGACTTCCGCTTCGCTCTGACCCGTATAGGAACGCCATAATGGTATGTCTTCATCAACAAGGCCATGAGCAGTCGTTGTCCAGGCAATCTGAGCCGTGGCTTTTATCAGCGCGTGAAAACGTTCCTCACTCTGACGGAGCTTCTCTTCTGTATTGTCGAACACCCTGGTTCCAGAGTTGTTTGCCTGCATAACACTTATATTGGCACCTATCTGACCCTCCGTATTTATCTGAGTGATTTCATCCGCTTGTGTGCGCTCCAGGTTCATTTATACCTCCACGGCAGCTCATCCTGAACTTCCCAACCTGCTCTAGATGAGAAATGTCCAGCACCATTGCTATTGTTGTCACATGGAAAAATTCCAGGCTCCAGCTTTTGCTGGTATTTAGTAGAAGCATAATTGTTCAGTACAAGTAGCCAGTTTTTCTGTAATGTTGAACCACCGTTCCTTATGGAGGCGCAAGGGATAGGGGCTTGTTTTCTCCGTTGATAGATGGTAGACTATCAACATGGAGTACCAACATGAAAGCCATTGCGTGCATCTGGTGGTCTATCATCTTATTTGGTGCCCAAAAAGACGGCGGAAGGTGCTGGTTGGGCCTGTTTCTGAGCGGTTGAAGCAGATCATTGAGCAGGTGATCGAAGAAAACGCCTGGAAGCTGCTCACCTTGGCTATTCTGCCCGATCATGTCCATCTGTTTCTGCGGGCCAATCCCTATACCTTGCCCACAGATATCGCACGCAAAATCAAAGGACGTTCCTCGCATCTGCTGCGAGAGGAATTTCCACACTTGAAGCGGATGCCGTCCTTATGGACGAGAAGCACCTTCTATTCAACAGCAGGCCATGTCAGCAGCGAAATTATTGAGCGATATATCGCACAACAATCTACGCAATAAGGCGACCAGGCCGGGGGAGCCCATGCAGAAAAAGCACAAGCAACAAGAGACCAGCGAGGAACAAGTCAGAGAGCCCAGGAAACGGACCCCAACGTTTCTGCTCGAACTGCCGCTTCAGGTGACACCAAGGCAGGCGGCCCGCCTCCGGGCACACCTGGAAGCGGGTCGCCAGTTCTACAACGCGCTTCTCTCCGAAGGCAACAAACGCTTGCGCCAGATGCGGGCTGATCCCTCGTGGCAGGCGGCGCGAGCTCTCCCAAGAGCCCAGAAGCAGGAGCGAGCTGCCACCTTTGGCCGCTTACGCGAACAGTATGGCTTCTCCGAATATGGTCTACATGAAGCGGCCAAAGGGCTGCGTGTCAGTTGGATTGCTGACCACTTGGATGCCGTGCTGGCCCAAACGCTCGCGAGTCGGGCCTACCACGCCCTCAACCGTGTCTGCCTGGGAGAGGCTCGCCGCGTCCGCTTCAAGAGCCGGGGACACGGCCTTTCCAGCCTAGAGAATAAACGGAACGATACTGGACTGCGCTTTGTGCTCCAGAAACCAGAAGAGGGCAACCAGGGCTACCTGATCTGGAAGGACGATCAGCTTCACGCTCTCATTGACTGGAAGGATCCAGTGGTCAAATATGGTTTAGATCATCGGATCAAATATGCGCGACTAGTGCAACGTAAAGCTAGTAGCCCCCATGCGCAAGGAGCCGATGCCCAGAGCTTTTGCTACTTCGTCCAAATAGCCCTCGAAGGGGTGCCGTATCAGAAAGCGAAGCACACCGTTGGCAGTGACATCATTGGCGCGGACCTGGGGCCTTCGACCATCGCTGTGGTGGGACGCTCAGGAGAAGCGAGCCTCTCGCTCTTCTGCGAAGAACTGGAAAGAGATGAGCAAGCGCTTCGTCGACTGCAACGGAGAATGGATCGGCAGAGGCGGGCAGCCAATCCAGACAACTACGATGAGAAGGGCTGCATCAAGAAGCAAGGAAAGCATAAGCTCCACTGGAAAAGCAGCAAGAGCTACGAAAAGATGCGACGGAGGAAAGCCGCCAAAGAACACCGGCTCGCCGCTCACCGCAAAAGTCTGCATGGGCGTAAGGTCCGTGATCTCGTGGCGGCGGGCAACACCATTATCATCGAAAAGATTAGCTACAAGGCGTGGCAGAAACAGTACGGCAAAAGTATAGGGCTTCGTGCCCCAGGGATGTTTATAGCACATTTGAGGCGCACCGTTGCAAGCACGGGCGGCACCCTGGTGGAAGTTCCTACCCCTTCCAGCAAACTGAGCCAATTCTGTCACGGCTGTGGCAGGTGTGTGAAAAAGCCGCTCTCCCAGAGGTTTCATCAGTGCAGCTGTGGCATTGGGCCAGTGCAGCGCGACCTCTACTCGGCCTTTTTAGCCGCCTATCTCAATCCAGCAGACCCCATCCCCTCGTGTGCCCAGTATGTCATTGCCTGGGAAGGTGCGGAGGCGCGCCTGCGGCTCGCACACGAGCGTGTCCAACAACGTGCGAATGAGGGGCAGAGCTTGCCCCGAAGCATGGGTCATGCCCGTGCCAGAGCACGTCGGCCCGAAAGTCGAAGCGAACCGGCACTAGAGCCAGCTTTCCTCCTCAGACGAGGAAGGTTGGAAGCGTGGTAGGAACGCCAGAACCCCTGCGCATTTATACCGGGGAGCACTCAGAACAAGGCTTTAAGAGATTTGACGCGCTGAATGCTCATGATCTAGAGCTGCTATCAAATCTTGAAACGCACGTACCAGCAAATGATTGTACAAACGGTAATAGATGACATTGCCTTCCCTGCGAGAGGCGATCAGCCGGGCCTCAGAGAGCCGGCGTAAATGCCCCGATGTCGTAGCAGGAGAAAGGCCTAACTCTCTGGCAATATCGGTTGAACGTCGCTCCAATGGAAGTCCAGGCGTATCATTAGGGATAGCCAGCAGTTGGAGAATTTGCCTGCGGCTACGGTCACACATGAGTGCAAGGAAATGGTCCACAAATTTATCGATATCAGGTGAGTTCCGTGTAGGTTCTTCGGCAGTAATCTGTGTAGATTGCTCGGGTAAAAACGATGAGCTGCTCATAGACATACAAATATCCTCTCTCATCTGTGTGATTTGATGCACAAGTTCTGTCCAAACCTGGCAAAAATAACTGATCCCTTATGGATTATACTATACTCCAAACACAGGTGTAAAATAGCCTTTTTTGGTACTGAACCACAAAAAGGAGCGCGATTTCTCGCGCTCCTTTTTGTGGTTCAGTATTCGCCTGGCTTACGCAGCCTGCGACTGCATAACTTCCTGCGCCTCGATAGCCATTTGACCATCTCGTACAGTTAGCAAGGCAGTCTGATCGGGGGCAATTTCCCCGGCCAGCAAGGCATCGGCTAACGTATCATCGACGTAGGTCTGGATAGCACGGCGTAATGGTCGTGCACCATACTCCTCATCGAAGCCTTCACGCAGCAGGTAGTCGCGCGCCTCGTCACTGACAACCAGGTCAATCTTCTGCTCACTGAGCCGCGAACGAACCTGGGCCAATAACAGATCGACAATCGTGTAGAGTTCAGCCTTACCCAAAGAGTGGAAGACCACAATCTGGTCGATGCGGTTGATGAACTCAGGCCGGAACATACGCTTCAAGCCTTCCATAGCCTTTGAACGCATGACTTCGTGTTGCTCATCGCGCTCTTCATCGCCCTTGCGCTGTGAAAAACCGATACGAACGGCTCGCTTGAGTTCGGCACTGCCAGCATTACTGATGCGCCTTCTCAACCTCGTCCAGCAGAATGACGCTGTACGGGCGACGGCGCACTTGCTCGGTCAGTTGACCACCTTCGTCATAGCCGACATACCCTGGAGGGCTACCGAACAAACGAGCAACGGTATGCGGCTCCATGTACTCCGACATATCCATGCGGATCAGGCTATCCTCACCACCGAAGAGTTCAGCGGCCAGCGCTTTCGCCAGTTCCGTCTTACCCACACCCGTTGGGCCAAGGAAGAGGAATGATCCAATTGGACGTTTGGGGTCCTTCAGACCGGCACGCGAGCGACGAATAGCACGAGCAACGGCACTGATAGCTTCATCCTGGCCGACGACACGCTTGCGCAGGTCCTCTTCCAGGTTGCGCAGATTCTGACGTTCACTCTCCAGCATCTGGCTTACAGGCACACCTGTCCAGTTCTCAACAACCTGGGCAATCTGGTTAGGAGTGACGATCAAGTTAGCCGTATCCTTAGCCTCTGCACGGGCTTTGGTTAGCTTTTCCTGCGCCAATAGTTCCTGTTGGCGCAACATAGCAGCATGCTCGTAGTCCTCGGCGTTGGCAGCAGCCTCTTTCTTGGTCTGGATGTCGGCAAGCTCTGCCTCCAGGTCAGCAACCAGCGTGGGACTGACAATACCCTGCTCGGTCGCATCCAGGCGCAAAGCTGATGCAGCTTCGTCCATCACATCAATAGCTTTATCAGGCAAGAAACGATCATTGATGTAGCGATCAGAAAGCTTAACAGCGGCCTCGATCGCCTCATCGTTGATGCCTATTCCATGGTGCGCTTCATAGTTGGGGCGCACTATACGCAGCATCTCGATAGCTTCCTCCGCCGATGGCTCACCAACCATCACCGGCTGGAAGCGGCGCTCTAATGCGGCATCTTTCTCAATGTGTTTCCGGTATTCATCCAGGGTCGTGGCGCCAATACAATGTATTTCACCCCGAGCCAGAGCTGGCTTCAGCATATCGCTGGCACCAACCGCACCTTCAGCTGCACCGGCGCCTACCACGGTATGCAATTCGTCGATAAAGACGATTACATCTTTGGCCTGGCGCAATTCTTCAAGAATTGTTTTGATGCGCTGCTCAAACTGGCCACGGAACATGGCACCGGCAACCATGCCGCCAATATTTAGAGATACAATGCGCTTGCCGCGCAGTGCCGCCGGGACAATGCCTTCATCGATACGACGGGCTAGTCCTTCAACGATAGCAGTCTTACCTACACCTGGCTCACCGATTAGAACAGGATTGTTCTTCTGACGACGTCCTAATACGGTCATCACACGGCGCAATTCACGCTCACGTCCGGCCGCGGGATCCAGTTTTCCCTCGGCAGCTTCGGCAGTGAGATCACGCCCATATTGATCCAGAGTCGGTGTTTTACTATTTTTAGCTTGCCGTTCGGCGGTAGCAGTGTTTACACCACCGGCAGCAGAGGCAGAATTGTTATTGGGAACGAAACCGAAGGGAGCACCACCCGGTACACCTTGTCCACCTGAGCCGCCCATCTGTTCCATCGCCGCGTTCATCAATTCGTCAACACACGACTGGCACAGATAGTGATGCTCAATTTGTCCATCAACCATCTGATCTACACGCACGCGGGCAGGATTTTTTTGACAACGTTCACACTTCATTAACTTTTATGCTCCTCATTCTAGAGGCGATTGCTCGCTCTCGCTTTAGCAAACTCACGAGGTGATTGCTAGATCATAGCACAAAAATCTCGCTTTGTCTAGCACTCCTCCATCGGGATTGCTAATTCACTATATTAAACATCGCGACGGCATTCCTTATTCCCAGAATCGTCTCTCTTCTCTTTTCAATTCCTCACTGTCCTGAAAAGTTACTTTGCTGATTTCATGCAAAAAGCACGAGGCAAGAAATATTTGCAGTCTTTTTCATACTGAAAAGGAGGGCACTCTTCCCGTACTTCCATTGGCAAGCCATAGATGTGGTATATTCAAGGGAAGAACGTATAGTTTGCATTTACGGGAGGAACACCTATGGATTTTGCCTATTCAGAAAAGGTCAATCAACTACGTAAACGTCTGAGCGATTTTATGGAGCGCTATATTTATCCCAACGAGCAAACGTATCGCGACCAGATCGCCACTTCGGGCAACCCTCATCACCACGCTGAAATCGTGGACGATTTGAAGGCTAAAGCTAAGGAAGAAGGGCTCTGGAATCTCTTCCTACCCGACGATGAGTATGGTGCTGGCCTGACCAACCTGGAGTATGCTCCTTTAGCAGAAATTATGGGCCGGGTGAGCTGGTCATCCGAAGTATTTAACTGTGCGGCTCCCGATACCGGTAATATAGAGATACTGGCCCAGTTCGGCACGCCGGAGCAGAAGAGGCAGTGGCTGTTCCCACTGCTCAATGGTGAGATTCGCTCGGCCTTCGCCATGACTGAGCCAGATGTAGCCAGTTCCGATGCCACCAACATCCAGTTCTCCATCCAACGAGAAGGCGATGAATATGTCTTGAATGGCCGCAAGTGGTGGATCTCCGGCGCGGCCCGTGAACGCTGTAAAATTTTCATTGTCATGGGCAAAACCGATCCCAATAATCCCGATAAATACAGGCAGCAGAGTATGGTGCTCGTGCCGAGAGATACTCCCGGCTTCACCGTCAAGCGAAACCTCACCGTCATGGGCTACGTAGATAATGAAGGACACTGCGAGTTGACCTTTGAGAACGTGCGCGTTCCGGTGAGCAACTTATTGGGAGAAGAAGGCAGCGGCTTCGCCATTGCCCAGGCCCGTCTCGGTCCTGGACGCATTCATCATTGTATGCGTGCGATTGGGGGAGCGCAATATGCCCTGGAACTCATGTGCCAGCGCGCCACTGCCCGCGTAGCCTTTGGCAAGCCGCTCGCTGAGCAAGGGGTCATACAGGACTGGATTGCCCAATCGCAGTTGGAGATCGAGCAGGCGCGCCTCCTGACGCTCAAAGCAGCCTGGATGATCGACAACCTGGGCAAAAAGGCTGCGCAGAACGAGATCGCCATGATTAAAATTGTGGCACCCGAGGTGTTTACCAACGTAGTCAACCGGGCCATACAGGTTTTTGGCGGCGCAGGCGTGAGCGACGATTTCCCGCTGGCTTCGATGTGGGCACACGGCCGCACCTTACACCTGGTCGATGGCCCTGACGAAGTGCATAAGCGCTCATTGGCCAGATCGGTAATCCGCCAGTTGACCCGCTAAGTCAATGCATATTTCTTTCTAGAAAAACACGAATACATATGGAAGATCCTTTTCTACTTCAGCGCAAACACGCTGCTGAATTGTTTATTGTACGACACGGTGATGCTATTCCCGGCGCAGACGAAATTATTCCCAGCGGCATCTATGATGATCTGCCGCTCAGCCGCACAGGACGTGAGCAAGCAATAGCTCTCGCCGAGCGACTGAGCGACACACACTTTGATGCCATGTACAGCAGCCCTCTGCGACGCTGCCTGGAGACCGCGGCTCCCTTGGCCGAGCGTTTAGACCTGACGCCGGTTATCGTCCCTGATTTAAAAGAGATCAGGCTTGGCGAGGTCCGTCCTCTACCTGCCGGCGGCGAAGATTTAGATGCCCTGACAAAGGCATTACAAGAACGGCAGATCGATATCGTGCGTATTGCCGGCACAAGTGGTAATTGGGATGCTATCGAGAATAGCGAACCATCCAAAGCCTTCCGGAAGCGCGTGGTCACAGCGCTGGATGAAATCGCAAGCCACCACGTCGGCGAACGAGTGATAACCTTTGCCCATGGTGGAGTCGTGAATGCCTATGTCGCTGAAGTGCTTGGGCTGGAAAAAGATTTCTTCTTTCCCGCCGCCAATACCTCGATTACC
>WNGH01020503.1_pt1 | contig 10467 bp, 6 predicted proteins | sample 5400631 | NCBI WGS metagenome assembly WNGH01 (sample SAMN13153373, study PRJNA577476) | soil metagenome | isolation source: 115 cm soil or saprolite under Garry oak tree replicate 1 | place: USA:California | collected 2016-06-15 | reverse complement strand
GCCAGACCGGCCTTGTACATTTCAATCGTTCTCGGCGTTGTCCTAGCGGCCTACGCTTACAAGCTTCGGACCGACGGCATCTTCGCTTGCTCAGCCGAGGGGTACACCTCCGACCGCTACCTGGCCTACTGCCACGCAAAAGGTTACGGCGACTATGAGCACGGTGCGTTCTGGTTTGGTCTGGAACCCTCTACCCAGGACTTCGCGAGGACCGCGACGGTTCTGTTCCTCGGGAACAGCCGAGTGCAGATCGCACTCTCCACCGTTGCGACGTCCGATTGGTTCTCATCGGCCGCTGCCCGATATTTCCTGATGGGCTTCGGTTACGACGGAAACGTCGTATTTGAAGGAGCGCTCCTACGTAAATTCAAGCCCCAAGCCAAGGTCTACGTGATCAACATCGAGCGCTTCTTTGACCGATTCGAGTCTCCACCGGCCCGAACTGTCATGCGGGACTCCTCCGCGGGAAATCAATACGAATTGAAACGCATCTGGCAATTCCTGCATGAGGGCAGTTGCCAGGCATTCCCGCTCATATGCGGCAGCCGATATACCATCTTTCGTTCACGCGAAACGGGGGCTTATCATTTGAAAGGGTGGGGCGAGTTCAAGAAACGTGCCGTGTCCTATGACCAGACCATTGACCAAGCCGCGGCCCAAAACGAAGCGGACGGCGCAAGAGAGTTTCTGTCTGGCCTCCGCGTCGAGCGCGATTGCGTGATACTGACAATGATTCCTTACGCCGGAACGAAGCTCGGAACTGCAAACGCCATAGCCAATGCTCTCGGGATGAATCTAGTGATACCCAAGCTTGACGGTCTGCAGACATTTGACGGATCCCACTTGGATCAAACAAGCGCAGAGCGCTGGTCTGGGGCTTTCCTCAAGGCAGCGGGCCCCCGGATTCGCAAATGCCTCGATAGACAGTAGGCTTGCGCTCTTAGTGTCAGACATATCACTTCACGCCGTACCAGGTCCCTTGCGGAGCAACGCGCCGCACCTCCCTACGTCGATGGCGTGGCTGCCAGTCCCGTTGGATTTCCGGAGAGATCTGCGCGCAGCGCTGGAAACCGCGGATTCCGCGACGCGCGTTGAAAAGCTGGCCTCTTTGGCCCAGCATCGGCTCGGCTTTCTTGAGACGATGCAGCTCGATCGGTCCCTCGGCCGAATCGCATCCGACACAGTGCCGGGCTTTTCCTTGGTGCGCCTTGCAATCCTTGCGTCCTCCACTGTCGACCACCTTGTGCCCGCGATCCGGGTCGCGGGCTTGCGTCGGCGGCTCCTGATCGACGTTCATGTCGGAGCCTACGGACAGCACCGGCAGGACCTGCTCGATCCGGCCTCCCCGCTCTACCGCTTCGGCCCGCAGACCGTTCTGTTGTCGCTTACAGCGCGCGACGCGACGGCCGGCGTCTCGCTCACGGCCACGAACTCTGAGGTCGACCAGGCGATCGCCCGCTCCGTCGATGAATTGCGTCATTCGTGGCGAAAAGCCCGAGAAGCGTTCAAAGCGACCGTGATTCAACAAACCTTTCTGGATGCCACCCATCCGGTATTCGGCAGCTACGACCGCCTCGTTCCGGGGACACCTTCTCGGCTGGTGGCTCGGTTGAACGATCTCCTGTCGCAGGCTGCACCCTCCGAGGGCGTGTCACTCCTCGACATTGCGCGAGCCAGCGAGCGTGAAGGGATCGACGCATGGTTCGACGCAGTACGCTGGATGCAGGCAAAGATGGAAATCGCGCCCCAAGCCGCGCCTTTGTACGGTGACCTGGCGGTCCGAATCATCGCGGCCCAACGCGGGCTATCCAAAAAATGCCTCGTCCTCGATCTCGACGATACGTTATGGGGTGGGGTAATAGGAGACGATGGGCTCGAGGGCATCGTGCTTGGAGAAGGCAGCGCGTCTGGCGAGGCGCACCTCGCCCTCCAACGCTATGTGCTTCAACTGAAGGCGCGCGGCGTCATTCTGGCGGTTTGCTCTAAGAACGACCCGGTGATCGCCGAGGCTGTATTTCGCGATCATCCGGAAATGGTCCTCAAGCGGCCGGATATCGCCGCCTTCGTGGCGAACTGGGATGACAAGGCCGAAAACCTCAAGGCCATTGCGGCGCGCCTGAACATCGGCCTCGACAGCCTAGTATTTGTGGACGACAACCCTGTGGAACGGGCGCGTATCCGCGAGAGCCTCCCCATGGTCGCGGTTCCAGAACTCCCGGAAGACGTCGCACACTATGTGCGCTGCGTTGCGGACGCGGGGTATTTCGAGGCCGTCAGCTTCACTCCCGACGATCAGCGGCGCTCCGACCAATATGCCGCCAATGCCGAACGCGAAGCCCTGTTGGGGTCATCCGAAAGTATGGACGATTTCCTGTGCGGTCTGCGAATGTCCGTCGTATTCGGACCCGTCAACGCGGTCGATTTTGCTCGCGCAACACAGCTGATCAACAAGACCAATCAGTTCAACCCGACAACACGGCGATATACCGCTGAAGAACTGGCCGCGATCGCCGCTGCCCCGGAGGCCGTGACCCTGCAATTCCGGCTCTTGGATCGATTCGGCGACAACGGCCTCATCAGCGTGTTGATTCTTCGTCCGGACCCCGGGCGACCGGACGTGCTCGAGATTGAGACATGGGTCATGAGCTGCCGCGTGTTCGGACGAGAACTTGAGTTTGAAGCCATGAACATTGCAGTCGAGATCGCCCGCCGCCGCGGGGCTCGCGCGTTTCGCGCCGACTACATCCCGACCAAGAAAAACGGCGTAATCCGCGATCTGTATCCGAGTCTGGGCTTCACCCGCGCAAATGGGGACGCACCGGCAAACGGGGCCGTACACTGGTCCCTAAACTTGGCCGAGTACGTCCCTCGGAAAACCCACATTGATCGGCTAGAAAAATAGTATGGGTGATCAAGAAATACTGGATGTGCTGACCCGTGTTCTGCGCGACCTTTTGATGGACGACTCGATCGTACTCACGAAGGAAACCCGGCGGGAGGAAGTCCCCAACTGGGATTCCCTGATCTACATCAGTTTCATTGTCGCGGTCGAAATCGAGCTTGGCATCAAGTTCAGGGTGGCCGACGTAGAGTCTTTTGCCAACGTCGGGGCGATCGTCGCCCAGATAAAGTCGATGCCGCGATAGCCCGAGTTCCACCAACCCAGGCGCCAAGCCGTGCTATTCAACTCGTATGAGTTTATTTTCGTTTTTTTGCCGCTGACCACCGCCGGCTTTTTCGTGCTGGGCCGCCTTTCTCAGACGTGGTCGCTGCGCTGGTTGATTCTTGTCTCATTCTTTTTCTACGCGTGGTGGAGACCGCTCAACGTGCTGCTCATCGCACCGTCTATCTTGATCAATTACGTGCTGGCGCGAATGCTCCAGCGATTGGGTCGGAACGAGAGCCGCCGCCGCGCTTCCAGGGTAATCCTCATACTGGGTATTGCGTTCAACGTCGCGTTTCTCGGGTATTTCAAATATACGAACTTCCTCGGAGGCGCGATCAACGATGTGTTTGGCGCCGATCTGATCCTGACGGAAATAATTCTGCCCCTGGGCATATCCTTTATTACGTTTCAGAAAATTGCGTTCTTGATCGACGTCCATGCGGGGCGCATCGAGCCTTTTACACTCCAGGAATATTGCCTGTTCGTGTTGTTCTTTCCCCAGCTCATCGCTGGTCCGATCGTTCACTATCGCGAAATGATGCCGCAGTTCCAGAGCGCGCCTTGCCGATTTGACAAGGAGAACATTGCGGTCGGCGTAACGTTGCTCTTGTTCGGATTGTTCAAGAAGGTGGCGCTTGCCGACAGCATTGCGCCCCATGTTACGTCGATTTACGGGCAGGCAGCAGCCGGCGGCGGCATCTCATTTTTCTTGGCATGGATGGCTGCGATAGGCTTCACGCTGCAGATCTACTTCGACTTTTCAGGCTATTCGGACATGGCGCTGGGGGCGGCCCGGTTGTTCGGGATCCGGTTACCCCAGAACTTCAATTCGCCGCTTCAGGCATCGAGCATCATCGATTTCTGGCTGCGCTGGCACATGACGCTGACGCGTTTTCTGACGGCGTACATCTATAATCCGCTGGTGCTCGCATTGGCACGGCGTCGCCTGGCGCGGGGCCAGCCCGGTTTCGCCGGGCACAGGACGACTCTCGGGGCATTTGTCCAACTGATGATGTTCCCCACATTACTCACGATGTTCGTCTCAGGAGTATGGCATGGCGCCGGTTATCTGTTCATCCTGTGGGGATTGCTCCACGGCGTGTATCTCACGATGGCGTGTATCTCACGATCGATCACGGGTGGCGTCTGGTCGCGCCTAGGTTCTGGCGGGACAGGAACACGTACGCGCGCTTCATGAAACCCTTCGGGCTGGTGCTGACTTTGGTCTCCGTGGCTGTCTCGATGGTCTTGTTCCGGTCTTCGACGACCGCGGCCGCCGTCGACCTCTTGAAGGGAATGATCGGTCTGAACGGCGTTGCGCTGCCGGTCTCGGTCTACAAAACTCTCGGTCCGCTAGCCGGGTGGCTGGATAGCCTAGGCGTGATCCGCGATCCGGGGAATGATTGGGACTTCACGAAGATGACGATCTGGATTCCCATCCTGACATTCATCGCCCTGTTTTGCCCGAACACGCTCCAGATCCTTGCTCGATACGAACCGGCGCTCGGCGTGAAGCCGAGTCCTTCGTACGCAGCCGTCGCCGGACGAAAGATTGAATGGAGTCCCTCGCTCGCCTGGGCCTTCGGAATTTCAGTGATCGCGGGAATCGGGATCCTCTCCCTGGGTGGGAAAAGCGAATTCCTCTACTGGCAATTCTAGGGGCAATGCGCACCAAGCCGCCGGCCTAGTCTGCGGGCGGCAGCGAAAAAGCAAACAGGGTGTTGCCGGCTATCACTGCTATGATCTGAGTCCGACCGACTGCGTACGCCACCGCTGGTGCATTCACACGCGCTCCGAGGCGGATGCGCCACAGGGCCCGGCCGGTATCGGAATCAAACGCGAGAAACTCGTGATGGTAACCAGCGAAGACCACGCCGCCGGCGGTTGAGAGGACCCCGCCGACGAAGTGCGTGATATCAGCTCCGCGCTCGAGTGGCGCTTCCCAGCGGACATTGCCCGTTCCCGCTTCGATCGCTCTTATGCTCGCCAGGGCCGATTGGTTTCCGGAGAAAACCGATGTGCTGCCCTCCCACGCCCGCTCCCCTTTTGCGACATGAGTTTCGCTGGCAAAGTAGATCGACGCGGCGTCGATTGTGGGTACGTACATCAGCCGGCGGCCCGCATCGTAGGATGGCGGCCACCAGTTCGTGGCGCCGCCCACTGCCGGCGACACGAGCGTGCCCTTGCGGCTCGATTTCGCCTCGGGACGGACGATCGGGTGGCCGTCGGGCGTGAATCCCGCCGCCCAGGTTTGCTTGGCGAACGGCCTGGCGAAAAGAAACTGTCCCGTCTGCCGGTCGAACGCATAGAAAAACCCGTTGCGATTCGCCCACAGGAGCGCGGCCCGCGGCCGTCCCTGCCAAGGGATTTCCGCGAGCACCGGTTGCTGTACTGCGTCCCAATCGTGGTCATCCCCGGGCGTGAACTGATAGTGCCATCGGAGCTCTCCTGAGCGACCATCCAGGGCCACCACGCTGTTCGAGAAGAGGTTGGCGCCAGCGCGCTCCTTGCTCTGGAAGGGCGGCGCCGGGTTTCCGACGCCCCAATACAGAAGGTTCAGATTCGCGTCGTACGCCCCGGCAGTCCACGTCGGCGCTCCGCCGGTCTTCCAGGAATCGCCGGCCCAGGTATCGTGCCCCGCCTCCCCGGGGCCAGGCACGGTATTGAACTTCCACAGAAGCCGTCCGTCGCTCGCAGCGTACGCCGCGATGAACCCGCGGATACCGAACTCTCCGCCCGCGACTCCCACCACGACGCGATCACCCAAAGCGAGCGGCGCCCCGGTCATCGAATAGCCGTCGCGAAAATCCGCGACCCTGGTCTCCCACTTCTTGCGCCCCGTTGAGGCATTCAGGGCAACGAGATGCGCATCGAGGGTCCCCACGAATACCGAGTCGTTCAAGATCGCAACGCCTCGGTTCACCGGCCCGCAGCACAACGGGAGTTTCGTCGGCATGGGCCGCCTGAATTCCCATACCTTCTTTCCCGTGGCCGCGTCGAGCGCGACTACCCCGTCGGGCGACTCAGTGACGAAGACCAGATTCGAAGCAACGATTGGAGAGGCTTCGAGAAACTCGTTTGTGGATCTGAGTTGCGCGACCCATGCCACCCGCAACTTTCGAACGTTCTGTTTCGAGATGCTTGAAAGATGGCTATGACGGTGTCCGGCATAGTTCCCGGCGAATGTGAGCCATTCATTTGGCCGCTTGCCCGACTCAAGAATGCTCGCCGCTTCGACTTTGACCCGTGCGGCCATCGCAGGAGTTCCCTCGGTACCCGAGGTGTCGAGCAATCGCTGCTTCAAATATGCGTGCGTTTCCCAGATCTCGCGATCAGCTAGCGGCTGCGCGGCCATCGCGGTGCCCGGGCGCCCCCATTTAACCGCCGCGAAGAATGTCCAATCCGTGTTGTTCCCGATGAAGGAAACCAAATCCGGGCCGCTCTTGCCCCTTCCACCGTCTCCGTGACAAGACGAGCATGACGCGCCGTACAACCGGGCACCCCTCTCTGCGGAATCCTTGCCGGAAAGAAAATTTGTAATCGTTGACACGACATTCGGATTTTCGGCTAGATCTCCGAGGTAAACCGGGCTTTCGGGGACGAGCCACCTCACGAAGTCGGCGAGCGGAAGTTCTGGAAGCTGACCCAGTAGCTTTGCCCGGACTACACGCGCTCGCCAGGCAAGCGCGTCAGACGAGATAACGGCGAGGGTAGCCAATGCCACCAAAGCCGCCACAAAGACCAGACCCATCAACGCTATGCGGCGTGAAGGGCGCATGCTATGCCGAGCCTTTGCGATGCGGGCTCCAAACTGCCGGAGCATGCGACCGAGCCTGGCGAGCGGCCCCGGGCTCAGATGGGGGAGGTGCCTGAGGTGATCCACGCTGGCGCGTCATGCGGCGGATACTTTTGTTTATCTGCCCTTATGTTTCAGGTTCTTGAGCTAACCCCGCCGCCGCGAAGCAGTATACAGTAATGGGCGTTTCCCGATCCAGTGCTGGACAGCCCGGCGCCGGCCCATGCTGACCTTCGATGATGGCGGCAAGGAAGCGGTACCGCCAAGCGAGGACATCACGAATCCTTTTGTTCATTTGATGACGGTCGGAAAGCGAAAGGCCTTGTCTAAATCCCTTGTAGAATCCTTCCTTCCGAAATTTCCCCGGGATCGAGCTCAACCGCGGTTTCGACTGCCGCCATTGACAACCGTGCGTCCCTGGATAGGCTACGAGAACGATGTGCGGCATTTGTGGGCTTTTCGGCGAGGGGATACAGGTCTCGGCGGACGCTCTGGAGCGCATGAACCAGACGCTCGTGCGCCGCGGGCCGGACGAAGACGGCATCTTTCTGGATGCCGGAGTCGGGCTGGCTATGCGACGGCTGAGCATCATCGACCTCAGCGGGGGCCGCCAGCCGATCCACAACGAAGACAGCACCGTATGGGTGGTCTTCAACGGCGAGATCTACAATTATCGGGAGTTACGCGCCGCACTCCTAGCGCGAGGGCACCGGTTCGGGACCCATTCGGACACCGAGGTGATTGTCCACCTCTACGAGGAATACGGGGATGAGTTGGTGCACCACCTGCGGGGCATGTTTGCGTTTGCGCTTTGGGACACGCGCCGCAGCCGCGGCCTGATCGCCCGGGACAGGCTCGGCATCAAACCGCTGTTTTACGCCGAGGTGGGAAGCATGCTGCTGTTCGGCTCCGAGATAAAAGCCGTCCTCGCCTCGAGGTTGGTCAGTCGGGAACTCGACTATCAGGCGATCGATGCCTTCTTCACCTTCACCTACATACCCGCTCCGCTGACCATCTATCGCCGGGTGCGCAAGTTGGAGCCGGGGCAGCTCCTGGTGTGGGAATCTGGACGTGCCGAAACACGGCACTACTGGGATGTCGACGTCAGCAGGATCGACGAGCAGCCGGACGAGCAAGGCTGGCTAGGTCTCTTCGACGCCGCCATCGAGGACGCGGTGTCGTCGCATCTGGTGAGCGACGTTCCGATCGGGGCTTTTCTTTCCGGCGGAATCGACAGCAGCCTAGTCGTGGCGCTGATGAACTCTCATCTGAAGGATCCAGTGCAGACGTTCACTATGGGTTTTGGCGGCGCCAGCAACCCGCTGATCGATGAGCGCCCCCTGGCGGCCAAGGTGGCAGCCCTCTACGGCTGCGAATTCCACGACTACGCCGTTCAACCGGATTTTCGCGAAATTGTCGGCGATATCGTGCACGCTTTCGACGAGCCTTTCTCGGACGATTCCGTGGTTCCCAGCTATTACGTCTCCCAGTTCACACGGCAACACGTCAAGGTGGCGCTCTCGGGGCTCGGCGGCGACGAGCTCTTTGCAGGGTACCAGCGCTACTCGGGAGTCCTGCTTAGCCAGTACTATTCGCGCTTGGTACCCGGCCCGTTGCACCGGCACGTGGTTCAGCCCCTGGTGAGGCATTTGCCCGAACCGGCGCATGGAGGCGACCGGGTCGACCACGCCAAGCGCTTCGCCGCCGGCGCGCTTCAGTCGTCCGCCGAGCGCTATCTGGGATTCGTCTCCACCCTTTCAGCGCAGGAGCGCCGCTGCCTGTTTCGGCCGGACGTCTCCCGGCAGATCGACTTCACCGCGACCGACCGGATAGTCACGGAACCTTACGAGCGATGCGGCGCTCCTGAAGACGTTACCCGCGCCCTCTACGTTGACATGAAGACCTATCTCCCAGAGGATATCCTTGCCCTGTCAGACCGGCTCAGCATGTGGCATTCGCTGGAAGTGCGCGTGCCGCTGGTCGACCATCGGCTCGTCGAACTCAGCGCGAAGCTTCCGGCGCGCTACAAAATCGACTGGCGCCACAAGAAGATTCTGCTGAGGCAGATCGCGGCGCGCCGCCTGCCTTCGGAGGTGATCACGCATCGCAAGCAGGGATTCGAATCACCGATGGGCGCTTGGCTGCGCACCGATCTGGCCGGGTACGCGCGCGATATTCTAGGGACGGGCCGGCTCGGCAAGACCGGCCTGTTCGACATGGAATATGTCTCTGCAAAACTCGAAGAACATATGGGCGGCCGCCACAAGAACAACAAGCTGCTTTTCTCCCTGATCATGTTCCAGGAGTGGTTCGAACGCCATGGGGTATGAACAGTCCACCGGCATGCAATGCCGGATGCCCGGAATGCAATGGGTCGCCAGCGCTCGCCCGCGGGAGAATCGGCCGGGCCCCATGGCGGTTCCGGTGTCGGGTATGGACAGGGCCCCATGAAAGTCCTGGTCACCGGCGGTGCCGGCTACATCGGATCCCACACCTGCGTCGAACTGATGCAGGCAAGGCACGGCGTCGTGATTTTCGACAATCTGTGCAACAGCCATGCGGCTGTGGTTGGGCGCATCGCGCACATCACGGGCCGGACCCCGGATTTCCTGAAGGGAGACGTCCGTGATAGGGACTCGCTTCGCGATGCGTTTGCCCGCCACCGTTTCGACGCGGTCATCCACTTCGCCGGCCTCAAGGCCGTGGGGGAATCAGTCGAGAAGCCGATCGAGTACTACGACAACAACGTGCAGGGCGCGTTGGCGCTGTGCAGCGCGATGGCGCAGGCAGGAGTCCGAACGCTAGTGTTCTCCTCCTCGGCGACGGTCTACGGCGATCCCTCCTCGGTGCCGATCCGCGAAGACGCACCGCTCGCTCCCACCAACCCCTACGGCCACTCGAAGCTGATGGTCGAGCGGATTTTGGGGGATCTTGCGGCCTCAGATCCCACCGTCTGGCGCATGGCGGTGTTGCGGTACTTCAATCCCGCGGGTGCTCACTCGAGCGGATTGATCGGTGAAGATCCGCAAGGTATTCCGAACAATCTGATGCCCAATCTCGCTCAGGTTGCCGCGGGCGTTCGCGACAAGGTACGCGTATTCGGCAGCGACTATCCGACGCGCGACGGTACCGGGGTACGTGACTACATCCATGTGGTGGATCTAGCGCGTGGCCACCTCTCGGCGGTTGAAACCATGCTGCGGGAGGGGCGGGGGATCACACTGAACCTGGGCACGGGGAGCGGAATCTCGGTGCTTGAGGCGGTGCGCGCCTTCGAGCGCGTGAGCGGTCGGCCGATTCCGATCGAGCGTGTCGCCAGGCGCGCTGGCGATGTGGCCGAGTGTTATGCGGACCCCACGCTCGCGCAGAAGACTCTGGGATGGAAGGCGGCTCACTCGCTCGAGGATATGTGCCGCGATGCATGGCGATGGCAAAGCATCAACCCGCGGGGGTACCGCGAGGAAGGCGCACAATCGGATGTGCGCGTGTCATGAGCGAAAAGCAC